>Ga0326728_10014239_pt1 | contig 16969 bp, 15 predicted proteins | sample MB3enrmetagenome_FD_207602 | JGI IMG/M metagenome (GOLD analysis project Ga0326728, IMG submission 207602) | Lab enriched peat soil microbial communities from McLean, Ithaca, NY, United States - MB31MN | ecosystem: Environmental > Terrestrial > Soil > Wetlands > Peat | place: USA: New York...
GGCGGAGAACCCACGGATTCAAGCTCCAGTATCGACGCCGATGCCGTCAGCTAAGGCGCATGTTGGCCAGCCTGCAACGCCAATCGCTACGGCCTCATCCGTCATCCCGGGTCCCAACCCATCGCCAAATCCGGCGACCACGTCCACCCCAACGCCAGGTGTCACGCACCCAGCCAGGAGCATGAGCGAATGTATTGCCAGTTATTCGCCTGGTGGCTCGGTTCCCTCGCTCGACGAGTTACAGAAGAAACTGGATTCCACGATGACCGCGTTGGAGAGGATCGCCAAATCGCAAGAAGAGGCAAAGGATCTGAATAAGGAGTGGACCAAGGAACTCAAAGACGCCCACCAGGATATCTTCCTCAATGGCAGCGACATGCTTCTGGATGGACTACTTGGCGTCACTAAAACATCTCTTGAGATGTATAAAGATTCGTACCACGAAGGGCTCGAAGCGAGCATGAAGGAGTCACAGCAGTTGCGCGCGGAGTATCTGGAGCTTGCAGGGAATCCCGCGGAGAGAGCGGCGTGGCAGGCGAAAAAAGCTGACTATCTTGACCGCTCCGAACGGCTTCTTGGGCGGCGAGAGGTGATTGAGAATGCGATAGCCGGCGTGGAAAAAGTTGAATCTGCCGTCGGTAAGATAGATACCGGACGTGACTTCTACCTTTGGCTTACCGACAACGAAGTCTTCCCTTGCAAGTTCGGTGGTGACGGCAAGATTAACTGCGATGAATTCAAGAAGGACAATGGGATCTCCAGTTTTGCGCAGGGCGACCTAAACACGCAGCTCGACCTCCTCAAACAGGTCATGAAGTTTGGTCTGGACTACTCTCCGACCATCAAAGCCCTTTCCCACGCTTCGCTCATCGGCAACACGTGGGAAATCTCGAGTTTGGTAATTGACCTTACGTATGACGGAACAGCCATCTACCACAGCACAAGGCGGTTGCAGCAAGCAAAGCAGGACGATGAGCAGCTTGCCATAGCGAGGAAAGTACTGGGCTATCGCGCCGACCGCTTACAGGCCGAGATTGGCTGCTACCAGAAAGCACATTGATGCCAAGAGAAAACAGCTACGGTACAGCAACGTCGATGCTGGAGAATCCAATGAGCAGAAAGAATGTGTTGTTCGCGCTGGTCGTTGTGCTGTTGATCACTACAGTGACTCCGCTGCATGCTAAAAAGAAGGATGCAATTGTTGCCCCCTCCCTTGCGAAGGGCGATCCTCCTCCCGGTAACGCGATGGCACTTTCAGTACCTCAAGCGCGCGCAGCGCTGAAAGAAGCTATTCAGAAAAGATATGTAGGCACGTTGAAAGGATTGGCACTCACTGTAATAGTTGAAGCGGCGACCGATGTCCATTTTGACTCTGCTGGCTTTGGATTGGCCGCAGGATCCACCGCTAAAATCAGCAGCTTTCCTCAGCAACCACGTGACGCCGGAAAGTTTTCTGTAGTTTTTAAGAATGTTCAGGATTACGTCGAGCCTTGTCGTCACGTCGCCCGCCTCCGTTGCGGGCCATCGTTTTGTTACGGCGTCTGCTATGTTTCGAACCCGGATTGGAGGACGCGCAATCTGGGAGGATATGTTTTTGACTGGCCAGATGAAACGGTAGCCCAAAGCTTCGTCGACGCCTTCAATCGTCTGGTATATGCCGCTCATCACCATGAAGATGAGCAAGTATTTGCAGCCTTCAGCGCGGCCGCCAAGGCCTGGCGCGAAAACCCCATCAAGCCGCCGCTGAGTCCGGAAGCCGATCGTCATAGGATCTTGGCCGAGAATGCGATTCAGGAAAAGAATCTCAATTCCGCCATCGAACACTATGAGAGCGCGCTAGAAGTCCAGCCGATGTGGCCGGCTGGTTGGTTCAATCTCGCGCTAATTTATGCCGAGCAAAGCAATTACGCCGATGCCACCGATCGCATGAAGCACTATCTCAAACTGGCTCCTGATGCTCCAGACGCCAAAGATGCTCGGACGCAGATGATCATCTGGGAAGACAAGGCAAAGCATTGAGCAATACAGCAACATTGATGTTGGAGAATCCAATGAGCAGAAAGAATGCGTTGTTTGCGCTGGCCATGGTGCTAATGATGGCGACCGCCGTTGCAGTCGGACCGGCGGCCCAGGCTCAAACAAGCAACCCCGCAACCCCGACAGGTGCTAGTGGGCAGGCGGCAACGAATGGTTCCCAAACACCTTCATCGCAGCCAGGCTCGATCGGAGCGTCGCTCAGAGCCGCGAGCCCAGACGGCCGTGGGATCAAACTTGCAGACATTATTAAAAACGGACCCGCCGATCAAGCAGGCCTGAAGTTCGGCGATGTGATCATTGCCGTCAATGATGCGTCGGTAACAAAACCCGAGGAGCTGGCGAGGGTCATCGGTTCCTTCAAATCTGGTACGACGATCACCATCATTTACCTGCGCAAGGGAGAAAAGAAGCAATCGGCTGTTACCGTGCTCGAGCGCAGCAAGGTCTTCACCGAGCATGCTGTTGGTATGGATGCGGCTGCTTTTCGAGTTGTGGCTGGGCAAGGTGACGCTGATGCACAGCTTCAGTTAGGCGCGCTGTACGCCAACGGCAAAGGCGTGCCGCAGGACTACGCCCAAGCCGCTTCTTGGTACCGCAAGGCGGCGGACCAAGGCAATGCTGACGCGCAGCTTCAGTTAGGCGCGCTGTATTTCAGAGGCACGGGTGTGCCGCAGGACTACGCTCAAGCAGCATTTTGGTACCGCAAGGCGGCAGAGCAAGGCAATGTTTACGCGCAGCTTAATTTAGGCGTGCTGTACGTGTTGGGGAAGGGTGAGCGACAGAATTACGCCCAGGCAGTCTCTTGGTATCGCAAAGCAGCAGAGCAAGGCAACACCGACGCGCAGAAGAACCTTGTCGTTCTTTACAGGCGGGGGGTGAAGGGCGTGCCCAAGGACGAAAGCCAAGCCGCGTACTGGGAGACGAAGATTTTCGATCAATTTCGGCAACACGCCGCAGCTTGGCGCGCCATGAGCCCTCGGCCTCCACTGCCGGAAGCAGCGGCGAGGGAACGCATACTGGCGGAGAATGCCGTCCAGGAGAAGAACTTCGCGAGCGCTGCTCAGCATTACCGAAGCGGGCTAGCGTCATTCGATACATGGCCGGAGGGCTGGTTCAATCTGGCGCTCATTTCTAGCGAGTTGAACCACTACGCCGACGCTGCTGATGGCATGAAACACTATCTCGAACTCGTTCCCGATGCTCCAGACGCCAAGGACGCACGCACACAAATGATCATCTGGGAAGACAAGGCGAAGCGTTGATATGCTCGCCTGGCCCTTGACTCCCGGCGCGGCGCGGCCGCATGTCCGTCCCTTACCTCTTCTTCAGGCTTCGCGGGGACTGGGTTTCGGGGTTTGCCGGAGCGCTTTGCGTGGCCTTGTCTTGCCAGATCACGATCTGGTCTTTCGCCGATTGCGCGTCCGGCGAATCGGGCATCAGCTCCAGATAGGCCCGCATCTGCTCGACGGCTTCACTGTAGAACTTCAACTCCGCCGCGACCAACGCGGCATTGAAGCGGCCTTCGGCCCACACGGGATAGAGCTCGACTCCGGTTTCATAGTGGTTGAGCGCCTTTGGCGCCTGATGTTCCTGGAGAGCGGTCTCCGCGAGTAATCGCTGCGCCCGAACCTCCTCGGGAATAGGAGGTTTCGTGGGCAGTGTGCGCCAGGCGGCCGCCGCTTCCGGAAAATTGCGCAGCGCCACACCGGGCTCGCCCGACATCTCCCGCAAACGGTTCAGCGCCTTGGCCAGCGCAGAAGCGGGGTCCGTGCTGCGGATCCACGCCAGGTGTTTGAAAGGATCAGGCAGATCTTTCCCCGCGTCATCCTTCAAGTGCACCACTCCACCAAATCCATGGTGCACGGACACCTGGGGCAGCGTCTTGAGGTCGACCTGATAGTGCTGGAATTCTTTTTGCCGGTACATCTTGGCGTCAAACTCAAAGCCATCCAATTTAAATCGGAAGCTACTGGGTTCGACGACAAACATGTAGCCCGTCTGCAAGCCGGTTATTACCATTCGGCGCGCGTGCCACACGCTGAGATGCGCGCCAAGGGGTTCTGTGTCTACAGCCGACGGCTGGGCCTGAGCGGCAGGGCTGGCCTTCCGGAACTGCCCAGCACTCTGCGCGGAAAACCAGGTGACTGCCAAAACCGCGGCTATGAATGCCGCGAAAGCTCTTGCAGACATGCAACCCTCCCCGGAACTGGTACGGAGCCGCTTGAGGGCAAATTCTGGTTTGTCGATTTGCCCCTGTCAAGGAAGAAATAGCACCGTCGGCGGTCTCGGGCCTGATGCCGTTTACTCTGTGGGTTCGGGGATTGTATCCGGGCGCGTGACTGCAGCTGGTGGGGCACCGCTGAACAACCGGCTGCGCTCCGGGGGATCCGAGCACGGAACACATTTTTTCTTTTTTCATCGTCGGAGGCGGGATGTGGCGGGATGTGGCGGGCTGCTGACAGCCACAAGCCCCAAGCAACAAGCCGCAAGCCAACGAACCGGAGCTTGCTGCCCGCCGCTTCTGGCTGGTAGCTTGTTGCTTGTGGCATTCCCACTGCCTTGATCCCCGGTTAAGTTCGCGCGCCCACTCTAAAAGTCGTGCCCCGACACAAGGCAACAACCTTGAAGCCAAGCGATATCATGCTATCGTACCCCGCGGTCACGAGCGTGCCGGTTTCGACAGTTTGGACAGATATTTTTTGACAACGCTAATTGCCCAAGAGCGGGCCCCAGGACAGCGAGGCCCGCGCACGAACATAGGTGACAATTGGTGGTCCCCGGCGGCAAACTACAAACAGCGTCATTAACATGGGATCGGCCGGCGAGGACGCCGGCGCTACGCTTTTTGCGGCCAAGCACCCGGGGTGAGGCGTGATACCGTTCAGTTAAGGCGTGCGCACCGAGTTATGCACTACGCACCCAATTGCAAAGTGGGTCAACATCGAGGAACTAAAAAGAAGCAGATCCTTCTCCCGCTTCGCGGGATCAGGATGACCCGGAGTTTCTTTTTCGCTCGTAACCGCCTGGCGTTCTTAACTGAACGGTATTGGGGTGAGGCCCGAAGAGAATCGGACAAACAATCAAGGAGATAGCTATTATGATCAGCCGCATCTGGCATGGCTGGACCACGCCCGCCAAGGCCAACGCTTACGAAGAACTCCTCAAGCGGGAGATCTTCGTCGGCATCCAGGGAAGACGGATTTCCGGCTTCCAGAGCATTCAACTCTTTCGCCGCGATCTGGGCGAAGAAGTCGAGTTTGTAACCGTGATGTGGTTCGATTCGCTGGAGGCGGTCCGCATCTTTGCCGGCGATGACTATGAAGTGGCGGTTGTTCCTCCAGCCGCTCGCGCGCTGCTCTCAAGGTTCGACGCGCGTTCCCAGCACTATGAGGTGAAGGCCTCGCTGAAGGCCTGAAGAGAGTACAATCGCTACGAGCAGAGTTCAAAAACCCAACGCAGAAACACAGAACCGCAGAACAATTCAAATTAAAACCATTTTGCCGCCGTGTTCCAGGTTTCTGTGTTTCTATGCTTCCGGGCTCGGTGTTTCGAGCAGTTGGATAGATTATTCGCAATCATGGAGGAAAGATGATCGTACTGGTCACTGGCGCCACGGCCGGATTCGGGGAAGCCGTTGCGCGGCGCTTTGCCGCTGATGGAGCCAAGATGATTGTTTCCGGCCGGCGCAGCGAGCGGCTCAAGAAATTGCAAGCAGAGCTGGGCGGGGAGAAGAAGGTCCACCTTCTAGTCCTTGATGTTCGCGACGGCGCAGCCGTGGCGAGGGCGGTGAAGGAATTGCCGGCCGGTTTTTCGGAAATCGACGTTCTGGTCAACAACGCCGGTCTGGCCCTAGGCCTGGAGCCCGCGCATCGCGTGAGCCTCGAAGACTGGGAAGTCATGGTGGATACCAACGTCAAGGGCGTCCTCTACCTGACACGGGCGGTACTGCCGGGAATGGTTTCTCGCGACCGCGGGCATATCGTCAACATCAGCTCCATCGCCGGCAAGTACCCTTACCCCGGAGGGAACGTTTATGGCGCCAGCAAAGCCTTTGTACAGCAGTTTTCCCGCAATCTGCGCACCGACCTGCTGGGTACCCAGGTGCGGGTAACCGATATTGCGCCGGGGATGGTTGGCGGCACCGAATTTGCCGCGGTCCGCTTCCATGGCGACAAGGCCCGAGCGGATAAGAATTATGAAGGCGCGAACCCGCTGGTGGCCGATGACATTGCAGACGCGGTGCATTGGGCGGTAACCCGGCCGCCGCGCGTAAACATCAATGCCATTGAAGTTATGCCCGTCTGCCAGGCCTGGTCGGCGATGACCATTCATCGAAAGAAATAAGAGGATTTGGTAATTGGGTAATTTCGTAATTTGGTAATTGGGAAACCCTACGCTCAATTACCAAATTACGAAATTACCAAATTCCTCCATTCCTATCTTGCGGCGGCCGCCTGCTTGGCCGATACCAGGTTTTCCAGACGCGGCAGATGTTCCGGCCCAAAGCTCATCTGACCTCTTTCAATCTGCTCGACCAGGCGGGTGATCTCGTCATTGAAGGGGGTCGGAATCCCCGCCTCGCGGCCTTTGGCCGCGACCAGGCCGTTCATGTAATGCACTTCCGAGGGACGGCCTTTCATCATGTCCTGCAGGAAAGAGTTCGTGTGTTTGCCGATGTGGTTGCACAGGGTTTGGAGAATCCGCTTCAGCATTTCTTCCGGCGCGCCCGCCATGTCTTCCGCCGTCAGGCCGAAAACCGGCTCGACGCGATAGCCCAACGCCAGGCCAACCTCCAAACATTCCCTGCCCAGGGCGATGCCGAGTTGGAACAGCTTCGGATTTTCCACTACCACCGGTTCGGTATCGCGCAGGATGGCAGCGATGGCATGAGACATGGTATTGACGATCAGCTTGGACCATTTTGCGCCCCAGATGTTCGAGGTGACTTCGGTGCGGCCCGCCGCGCTCAGGATTTGCGCGAGTTCCTTGACGCGCGGAGTGATTCTGCCGTGCATCTCTCCCAGGGCAAACCAGGCTTTGGTGGGGCCGGTGCGGCGCTTCACCACCCCGGGGGCCAAGGTCTGCGCCGCCAGCTCGACTACGCTGGGTACGTCCCGCTGATAGCCGATGATAGGAGCAATCCACTCGTCGTTGAGGCTGTTCTGAAGCGATACCAGAACTCCGGTGGAAGCCAGGTAGGGCTTGATAAAGTTCGTCAGCCAACAACTGTCCGGCGATTTGGAGGTGAGGAAGATAATGTCGAAGGGTTGCTTCAAGGAGGCTACTTCGCACAGGTGGAGCGCCCGTACCTTGGTGTCCTGATCGCCTTCCGGCATGGTAATGTGCAGCCCCTTGGATTTCATCGCTTCCACATGCTCGGGCCATTGGTCAATGAGCCACACCTCTTGACCCGCCCGGGTCAAGTCGGCCCCCACGCTGCTGCCGATTGCGCCGGTGCCTAAAACCGCTATCCGCTTTGCCATAGATCTCTCCTTGATTACTCTGATCGTTGGTGAAGCTATTGGGGATTCGGGATTTGGGATTTAGGATTTGAAAACCGGCTGGCAAAATGGTGTAGCAGACCGCCGACAGCAACCAGCAAAATCCCAAATCCGGAATCCTCAATCCCAAATAGCTTTACTACTTCTTGGTGAACAACGGCACAATACAGGCGGTCACGAACAGGCCGAAGGACACATTCATGTACCCGGGTTGGTTGTGAATGCCGCCCAGATAAGCAAACGGAAATGCGATCCAGAACAATGCGAAGGACAAGTTCATGAGCAGCGTACGGTGCTTCTTGCCCCACGGCACCGAATCGGAAACTTTTCGGGATACTGCGCCAGTCGCCATGTTCGTTCCTTTCCCGTTTAACTACTGCAAACTGCGGAAGAATATGTAGACAAAAGACCAGGCCACGATGCCGGTGCAGAGCGCGACCAGGATGCAATAGGGAACCGTCTTGTTCATGACTTCGCTCTCGCCGCCGTCCAGTCCGACCATGGTGGCGCCGAGAAGCACCTTGGCGGGAGCGATGGCCCCGCCAATCGAGCCCCCCACCGATTGCGCCGCCGCAATGATGACCGTGCTGATGCCCAGCACTTTTGCGGTCTCCACCTGCAAAGCGGCAAACATGACATTGGAGTTGGCGCCGCTGCCGGTCAGGAAGGCTCCCAGCACCCCAATAAAGGTGGAAGTGAGCGGAAAGAGTTTCCCCGTCGCTTTGGCCATGCCCTGCGCCAGCAGAAAGGTCATCCCCGAATCGACCATCACCAGGGCCATCATGACCATGGTGATGATACCGACACTGGTCGGAATGCATTGCGTCACCGTGGTCTTCAATGCCTTCACCGCCGCGCCTGGCTTCCACTGCCCGGCAGACTTAAACACGACGTAGCTGAAGACGGCGGCCATGAGCAACAGCGGTCCCGGATGGACAATGCCTATCCGCGAGTACATCTTTTCGGCTTTGACGGCAAAATGCATGGTGGTCTGAATGGCCGGGTAATCCATACCCCAGGCATAAGGAGCGATGATTCGCTTGATGGCTTTGAACTGGGAGGCCACCGACAACAAAATCAAAATGTAATAGGGAGTAAACGCCAGGTGGAAACCGAAAGGCCCGGAGGCGGCCCCGTATCCGGCTGTCCGGTCGCTGGCTTCGCTGCGATACAGGCCGGTGCGCGCCAGCAATGCCATGGTGCCGCAACCGAGAAGACCAGGGATCAGCGACGCCAACTGAGCGGCGCCGATTACCGTCATCAGCCAGCAACTGAGCCCCATGACGCCGCTGGTGACCACGATGGCCGGGGCGCCGCGTTTGATTGCCGCGAAGCCTCCATAGATATGGGCTACGGCAAAGCCGGTGGTGATGATGGGAACCACAAACAGAATTGCCATCCAGGGACCGATGATTTCGCCGGGAATCTTGGTAATCAATTGAATCGTGTAGTATCCGGCGCCCATGGATCCGAAGGTCACCGCCCAGCTATGGCCGACCAGGCAGGTGGCCGCCGCCACCGCGGGAGGAAACCCCATCACCACCATGATCGGGGCAACCACGGCGATCGGCACCCCGAAGCCGGCGATACCTTGCATGAACGCGGAGAAGCACCAGGACATGAGCAGACACTGCAGGAGCCGGTCATTCGTGACTTTCGCCATATTGTTGCCAATCACCTTCACGGCTCCGATATCCTCGACGACGTTGTAGAGGAAGACAGCGCTCCAGATGATCAGCAACACGTAGAGTGACAGGCCCATGCCCTTACTGTTGGCCAGCGCCAGCAAACGAGGCTGGGCGCCAAAGACCAGCACGCTCACCAGGACCGCCGTAAACCACGATACCGCACCCGATTTGGGCGCGCCCCAGCGGAAGAACAGGATCGTCGACAACAGCATCAGGATCGGCAGAAAGGCTAACAGCCACGTAACCCAGGTGAGCGCAACCCCTTTGTCCATTTCCGGGCTTCCTCCCTAGAAGCAGCAACAAGCCACAAGCCACAAGCCGCAAGCCCAAAGCCAAAAGCCGCAAGCAACAAGTCGCATGCCGCAAGCTGCGACGCAAGAACGGCGGCCATTGTTTGGCTTGTTGCTTGTCGCTTGTCGCTGGTTGCTGGTTGCTTGTCGCTGTTGTTGTTGCTTATAGCACGGGTGAGATATTTGTGATACTTTGTTGTTCCGTATAGTAGTTATTTAGAAAGGCAATAACTTCCCGGGTGGCCTATGCACGGCTGGAACTTGCAGTATGTGTTGGCGGTGGCGGAGGAACGCAGCATCTCCAGGGCGGCCCGCAAACTCTATACCTCGCAGCCGGCGCTGAGTTTGCATGTCCAGAAATTGGAGAAGCAACTGGGCACCCGCCTGTTCGACCGCACCACCCTGCCCTTGCGGCTGACCTACGCGGGGGAGCGTTTTGTCGCCCTGGCCTCGCAAATCGTGAATATGGAAGCGCAGTTGCTGCGCGAAATGGAAGATATCAACAACTGCACCAAAGGCCGGCTGATCCTGGGGATTTCGCCGCTGCGCGGGAAGTCGGTGCTGCCCGTGGTTCTGCCCATCTACCAGCAACAATTTCCCGGTATTGAGGTGGTGCTGGTGGAGGAAATATCCAGCCGGCTGGAGGAATTGACGCTCAAAGGGAAGACGGATTTGACCATTACGAATCTTCCCCTGCGCACCGACCAACTGGAGCACATCCCAATCTGCCGGGATGAGATTCTGGCCGTGGTCCCGGACAAATACCTGCCACCGCAATTTGACAAGAAGCGCTACCGCAGTCCCGAGAATGAAGCTCCGGAAATCGATCTCTCGTTGCTGAAGGACAGCCCCTTTATCCTGCTCAAACCCGGCATGCGAATCCGGTTGGTCTCCGAAGACCTGTTTCGAGATGCGGGAATCAGCAAGCCCAATATCATTCTCGAGAGTGAGAATATTGGAACGCTCTTTGAGCTGGTCGGCCGAGGCATGGCGAGCTCCTTTATCCACCAAAGCTTTATCCCGCGGAACCATAAGGGAGTGTACGTCCAAGGCCATCTGCCCATTTGTTTCTTACGCCTGAATAATCCCAAGGCCAAATCGGTTCTAGCCGCCGTCTATCAGAAGAACCGGTACCTGTCGCAGGCGGCCCGGGAATTCATCGCGCTAACCAGAAAATTGCTCTCCGCGGACAAGCACTAACGCCTACCACAGAGACACAGAGACACAGAGAAAATTCGGCATTTGAAATTTCGGATTTGTGGCGTTAGTTGAATTCCAGCCTGTACGGCAATGTATGCGTGGTCTGAAAATCCCAAATCCCGATTCCCCAATCCCAAATTCTCTCTGTGTCTCTGTGGTGGATGTTTTCTGTACTTTGTTCCCAAAATGGAAAAATGGAAGCGAGAAATTATGGAGAGCAAAGGTAATTGTTGAGGTTTGACCACCATCACATTGGGAGGGCATCGCGGCTCGGTCTGGCCTTCGCACCGGGCAGGGCCAGGGCGCGAGCCGGGTGAGAAGGATTGTCATTTCCCCACCCTACTTTGCAAAGAAGAGGTTTATGCCAGCCGTACGGTTATCTTCGCCAAGCGTTCCTATTGCTCCGCGTCATTCTACTCTGCCAAGCGCCAATGACATCATCCGACAGACCTCGATTCCGTCAGCGGATCGAGAGGTCTTCATCGGCAGGTTCGCCGGCAAGAAGATGAGATGGTACGTTCGGGTCCAGCACGTTTTGCGGCTGTCGCCCGATGAATGTTGCCTCATGTTTACCACCGGTGACGACCTGACAGACGCCAAGGTCTGGTGCGAGGTTAGTGTCTCCGACTACCCCATGGTAGAAACGCTGCATGCGGGACAGTGGGTTTGGATTGAAGGTAGGATTTCCAAGACTACGCGTAGCTACACTGACTTGATTGTCATTACCTTGGACAAGTTGGAACTTCAACTATGCTGCATTAAGCTCGGCCGGTAAATTGCGAAGAGGCAAAGCCGGCTCTTTGCCGCATAGGAGGGAACCTGTACGGCAAACATACAGCCTGGCGGTTACATCTTGATTGCCAACATAAAGGAAGATATATTGCTTGGTTTGTTGATAAACGCCCCGGTTTCGGGGATGGCGCCGTTTTGTTTTTCGGTGTTAGAGCGGCACGCGATCAATCAACATGGGGAAAAAACACAATGCTGGTCTTGGCGGCCCACCCTTATTTTGGAAGAACTTTCGGACCAAGTAAACTTCGCGCTCACGCAATTTGTATCAGCCTGGTTTTTGTAATGCTTGGGGTTCTTTCTCCCAGTGCCGGTGCGCAACAGGGCTCGGCGACGGTTCCAAGCGCTGATGGCGGCGCATGGAACCTGGGATTGTGGGCGGGAGAAGCGGTGGGTAAGAGCGTCGGACATAGCTTTGGAGATGTGCAACTCACGATGGCCGGCTTCCACATCGCCCGCGTCGTCCATAGCTTTTCGGGTGAATTAAGCCGAACGAGCACGCTGGAGTATACCTTTGAGGCGCAGCCGCTATTTCTGGTGACCGGGTTGCAGACCGCATACGGCGGAGGTTTTTCGCCGGCCGGGCTGAAGTGGCAGTTGGCGGGAACAGGTCGCTACCGGCCCTACCTCGAATGGAATGGCGGCATGATGTTTAGCCCGAAGAACATTCCTGCCGGCGACACCTCAACCTTCAACTTCACCACCAGCCTGGGGCCCGGCGTGATGATCTCTACCAGGCGGAACCGGGCCGTCAATGTGGCTGTACGCTTTTGGCATCTTTCGAATGGCCAATTGGGAAATACCAATCCCTCCTACAATACGATCCAGGTTTTGATGGGTTATAACTGGCTGACATCGAAGTGAATATCGCTAACTGCTTCCCTGGGTTTCAGCGACAACTGAATTCCTTCATCAAATCTGCCTTGGCGGGAATCTCGCAGCCGAGCAGATCTCGGCGCGAAAGTCTTTCCTTCTTGGTCGGCCGCCAATCCATTCCCGAGGCGAACAATTCCGGAGTACATGGCATCCAACCGGCAAGATGGGCCGATTGCTTGTGCTGCGTATTTTCGGGACTCCGTTTAGAGATCGTTTTTGGGTGGCAAGCCCAAACCTTCCGGTGCGCATAGCCTTCCTTGTTTGGTGCTGTTTATGCATGAGCTTGCCCGCGGCCGCGCAATGGGAAGCAGCCGCATATTTTGGGGCGGCTCACACGCAGAACAGCGACTTGATTTTGAAGCAGCCCGCCTTGGGAACCGATCTGCGTTTCAGCAACGTCAGCTACAGCGGCGAATCTTTTCAGCCTTCTCCATACTATGGGCTTCGCGTGGGACGCTACTTTCGTCGTCATTGGGGAGCGGAAGTGGAATTTATCCACCTGAAGGTTTTCGCCAATGTCAGCCGCACGGTGCCCATCAGCGGCACGTTGAATGGTGCACCCCTCAATGTCAGCCAGCCGATGAACAGCGTCATTCAGCTATTCGAAATTGCCCACGGAGTGAACTTGCTGCTGGCGAATGCGGTCTTTCGCCAGCAACTGTTGGGGCCTCGAAGCGGGGACGGGCGTGATGCGCGCCTGATGCTTGCTCTCCGCTTTGGCGCCGGCGGTACTATTCCGCACGTCATATCGATCATCGAAAACCAAAGGGACTCGCATTACCAGACGGGCAGCCCCGCCATTCAGTTGGCGGCTGGAGTGGATGTGAAGGTATGGCGCCGCCTGCACTGGATCGGCGAATATAAATACACGCGGACCCGCCAGCAGGTGGACGTGTTTGCCGGCACAGCGACTACCCTGCTGCAATCCCATCAGGTAGTCACTGGTCCGGCAATCCGTTTTTGAAGTTCCTGGCTGGAGCAAGCCCCGCCACAGAAATCGTCCTGCGAAACGCTTGATTACAGTTCTAAGCCTGCCCGGGGGAAGTCCTTCACGCGGCCTTTAATAATTCGGCGATGCCGCGCAACGCCAGGTAATAACCGAAGACGCCGAAGCCGGTCACCACGCCGCGGCTTACGCGCGCGATTTCAGACTCGCGGCCACGCCGGGCAGGATTGGAAATATGCAGTTCGAAGGTCGGAAATCGCACCTGCGCGATTGCGTTCATCAGCGCAGGATAGCCGGTGGTATAGCCGGCCGGATTGATGATCGCCGCATCGAACCCCCGTTCATGGGCCTCATAGAACTTATTGACCACTTCCCCTTCAAGATTGGAATGGAAAATTTCGATCTCGATTCCCAACTCGGCCGCATACCGACGGATATGCTGGTCGTACTCCGGCATGGTCATGGGGCCAAAAACGTCGATCTGCGCTTTCCCGCGCATGTTCATTCCCGCCCCATGCACGATCAGGACTTTGCTCATATATTCCTCAGCTTCGTGTGCGGTGGTTTCACAACTGCGGGAAAGGATAGCGTGGATGGAAAGGGATGGGCAAATCGGCAGAAAAGACGGGATAGGATTTGGGATTTCGGCTTCGGGATTTCGGATTTGAAGCCGGGAAACTGGCGGATCGGCTTGCAAATCCTAAATCCGAAATCCCAAATCCTAATTAGGCCGCTTGTCCCCCAAGAGCCGCACGATCCGTTTTTGCCTGGCACTGATGTTCTTGCTCGGCTTGCAGCAGTACCTCTGGCCGGTTATCGAGTGCCACCACCTGTTTGCAAGAGCGGCAAGCTGAGACTGTCAGTCCGTCATCCCCGATCGGCAATCGGTCGAACCGGGAGTTATTCTGCTCACTCATATTTCACAAGAGAAACTCTATATCCTGCACTTGCAAAGCCCGACAACAAATAAGGATTCAGACAGGACGGTGTGCGTTGCAGATTGGTGGCGCGCCAAATCGCGTCACGCGTGGGGTAGCGCCGCCGTCCTGAGCCTGTCCTGAGGGAACCGAAGGAGCGGCGGGCTGCGGGCGCCAATTCAAACTGAGAACGGGGACTGCACACGGCGGCGTCACTGGAACCGTGAGCGCCTACTCACCTTCTTTGACGAAAACGGACGGCAGGTCTAACACCTGCCACAGAGACACAGAGTCATAGAGAAGAATTTCGGATTGTAGATTCTGGATTTGAGATTTTCGACGGTCCGCCGGACGCGCTATCGGGGGTTCAAATCCGAATTCCTAATTCCCAAATTCTCTGTGTCTCCGTGCCTCTATGGTGGGTCTTATGTAATTTATTTGCCCATCATGACATCGTCGAGCGGCTCGTCCATGGTGGCGAGCACTACAAAACACAGTACCGAACAGAGTGCGAGAAAGAGAAACACGCTGTTCCAGCTATAGTGATCCAGGATCACGCCCACGGCCAAGGGGGTAACGGCGCCGCCAAGCTGTCCGCCGCTGTTCACGATGCCGAAGGCGACCGGATACATTTCCTTGCTGGCCAGGCCCATGGGATAGACCGCATACGCGGAATAGCCGAGGGCGAGCAGAGTTCCCGTCAGCAGCAGCATGCACCCCAGGTAAGCCGCATTATTCGGCGCGTACACCAGGGCATACATGGTGATGCTGGTACACAAGGCGCTGAGCAGCATGAGCGGTTTGCGGCGCTTGTTCAGCAGGACATCGGAAACCACCCCGCCCAACAGGTTTCCCAAAACCGCGCCGACAAACGGCGCCGAGGCCAGAAAACCCATCTTCATCGACGTGAAATGCTTCACGGTCATCAGATAGGTGGGAATCCACGCCAGCATGGTGTTGCTCACGCCGATCATGCAGCCGTAACCGATCGTGTCGCCGTAGATATTCCACGAGCGGAATACCTGGCCGGAGGTCTCCAGTGGTTTGACGCGCTTGGCCAGGATCAGCTTATCCAGCCAGGCCAGAGAATACTGCTTCCGCGCCGCCGCCTTCTTCGCTGCCGTTGCCTGCTCGGTACGAATGTAGTCGACCTCTGCCGGCGAACAGAAGCGGCTTTGCTCGGGGCGGTTGGTCACCAGCAACAGCCACAAGACGGAAAAAACGAACCCGGGAATGGCGAAGAAATAAAAGATGTGACGCCAGCCAAAGCTTTCGATAATCAATACCCCGAGCGGCGGACAAAGCACCGGCCCGAACTTGGAGGCCGCCAGCCAGATTCCCGTCGCCGTGCCCTTTTCTTTCGGCGGAAACCAGCGGTTGATGGTGGCCGTACAGCCGATCCCCGTGGGCCCTTCGGCCAGTCCCAGGCCGGAGCGGCAAAACTTCAGCATCGCCAACGACGAAACCATGCCTGTCAGACCGGTAAATGCCGAGGTCAGGATCATGGCGAGCGGAAAAACTTTGCGCACATCCAGTTTCTTATAGAGAAATCCCGCGGGAATCTGCGATATCGCGTAAAAGAAGAACAGCAAGCTGACCAGCGCTCCGGCGTCGGTATTGCTCATCCGGAACTCTTTTTTGATGAAGGGCAAGGCCACGCCCAGATTGGCCCGGTCGGCCATGGCGACGGTGTAAATCAGGAAGATCAAGACCATCACCACCCACCGGTAATTGGTTCTTCTGGCGGCGACGACTTGCGTGCTATCCAGTGATCCCGCAGCGTGTGCCATGGCTGCTCCTTCGGACCGAAATCGTTCAAACCCTGGACCGCTGATCTGCGCTGATCTGCGTTAATCTGCGGCCGAGGTTTGACTCGTGGTGTTTCCTGCATCATACGCCCAGGCAGGCCCGAGCTCATTGTAGCCAGTTCGCAGTTCCCTCCCGCTTAGCGGGATCAGTTCCCAGTGATGCCCGGCCGCCTTACGGGTTGCTGAGAACTGAGAACCGAAGGATTAAGATCACGCCCACGGAATTCCGCCAACAAGTAAAATACGTTACCGACTCCAAATGGCAGGAAGGTATTAATGCCGCAAGCCTGGCAGATCCACTCCTTCTTCTCTTCGTTGGGCGCCTTCTCGCTGGTGGCATTCAGTTCGGTGTTTTTCCTGGTCGATCCCTTTGCCGCCATTCCGGCATTTCTGGCGATGACCGCGCGCCACGATGCCCCGGACCGAAAGCGAATGGCAAGACGCGCCGCCTGGACGTGCTTCGGGGTGCTATCGGCCTTTGCCTTCTTGGGAAGCATGATTTTTCGTATGTTCGGTATCACCCTGGCGGCTTTCGAGATTGCCGGCGGGCTGATCCTGTTGTTGGTTGGTCTCGAAATGCTTCAGGCGCGGCGCTCAACCACGCAAGAGCATACGAGCGATACCTTGGAAGGAGCCGCCAAGCAAGATATCGGAATCGCGCCGCTGGGCGTGCCCATGCTCGCCGGGCCCGGGGCGATCTCAACCGTAATGGTGCTGACGGGAGCTTCCCCCCGCTGGCTGCATGTCGCGGTAGTGTTCCTGGCGATCGTCGCGACTTCCTATGCTTCCTACCTGGTCCTGGCCGGGGCCGACCATATTCGCCTACGGCTGGGCGAAACCGGAATCCGTATCATGATGCGCATGATGGGCCTGCTGCTGACTGCGATCGCAGTACAGTTCGTCATAAACGGACTGAC
>Ga0326728_10014240_pt1 | contig 16968 bp, 14 predicted proteins | sample MB3enrmetagenome_FD_207602 | JGI IMG/M metagenome (GOLD analysis project Ga0326728, IMG submission 207602) | Lab enriched peat soil microbial communities from McLean, Ithaca, NY, United States - MB31MN | ecosystem: Environmental > Terrestrial > Soil > Wetlands > Peat | place: USA: New York...
ATGTCGAAATAATTGCTGCCCATGTGTCCCGGGGGGCCGGAAGGAAAATACTTCAAGCTTTGGTTGCTTCTCCCTTCACCATGATGTTAGACGACGATACCTACCTGACCCCCGAGTCACTAGATCTATGCATGAAGGTCTTAGAGGAGAATCATGAAATCGGCGCGGTGGGCATGCCCCAGTATGACCTGGTTGGTAACCTCCTCAGTCCGGGTGGCAAAATCTTCGTCATTCACGATGGAGTCCTTCTCTTCCGTAGACCACAATTAGACACGAAGGCCGATTGGATAGAGGTGCAGTGCATTGACGGAGGAGCCATGCTGTACAGAACCCAATTGCGGGACGAGTTTTCCTTTGACGAACACTATAGGATGTTCGAAGACTATGACGCGTCCCTCCAGATTCTCTATGGAGGAAAGTGGAGACTGGCAATTGTCCCGAAGGGACGGGTCATCCACGATCGGTCATGGAACCGAAAAACTCCGGAACAGGAGAAAATCAGACATGATGGTTTCGCGGCGCTCTACTCCTACCAACGGTTCCGCGCGAAATGGGGACTTAGATTCTCTTTCCGTGAACATATACTCTTGGAGGTGTTTTATCCACTCTTCACATTGATGGGCCCTGCGGGATCACTTGCCCGCAACTCCATGGGAAGATTGATAGATTACCGAGTAGAGCGCGAGCGTCGAAGGAAAAATAAGGATATTCCGGTTAGGCAGAGCCCTTCGACTGAGTGACCTAGAAAAGAAAAACTCTTCGAAGCAGCGAGCGGCGCACACATGCAATTGGGCAACATTATACAAATTGTATTCGGCGTGAGTCCAGTTCGCACATATAGTGAGTTTAGTCAAAATGACTAGAAATCTAGCCTAGCATAGGCTGACCAATTCTCGGAACCTCTCAATAGAGATTCCGCACTGAGCGACGCGTTTCCGGCATTCTTTTCTATTTGAATAGCGGCACTGCTGCTCAACTAGAGGCTCGCGAAGCGTCTATGTTGCGAGATTTGCTTCAAGAACACAAGAAAGCGACTCTGCGAATCTGATTGCCGGAGTTCCGTAAAGGCATGGAATACTCTGTTGAGGAACTCAATAGTTCGAATGCGCAAAGTTGGAGTAAGCTCAATGAAGAAAATTCCCAAGGCAGCTTCTACCACACCCTGAAGTGGAAAGAGGCAGTAGACCGCTTTCCAGTTTTCCCACAAGACAAGCCACGGCATTTCATTGTGTACCGCAAAGATGAACCGGTAGCCCTCTGTCCCCTCTACCTAAGACAGTGGAAGATCAAAGGAATCTTCCCAATGCGTACTCTTTCTTACCCCCCTAATGAAAACATTATCGTGAGTTACCCAGAGGATGCATTACTGGCAAAACAGATCGTCACGAAGTGTAAGGAGATGCAGAGAGTAGATAGATCCGCGTACACATGCATTTCTCTATTACCTGAGACAAAGAACTTCTTCAGGAGCATGAACATTACTTCCATTCAAGGGCCGGGTTTTGGAGCTGGGGAGATGGCGCTGAACCTACGGGAGAACAGTCCCGAAATGATCTGGAACAGTTTTCTTTCAAGAAATGACAAGCGTAAGATTAACCGCGTTGAAAAGGACGGATGGAAATTAGAGGAAGCTAAATCTGAGGAGGAACTCAGGAGCTTCTATGAGTATTACAGGGCAAACTTGCAATACCTACGTGCCAGATACATTCCCGAGTTCAGCTTCTTTGTCTACCTGATGAAGACGTTCTACCCAAACGAGATGCTCGTGTTCCTATTACGTAAGGACGAAACAGTTGCCGGAGGAGGACTCACCTTCTTGTTTGAACGCAAGAAGACCATGTATTGCAAATATGCAGCACTGAACAGGCAGGTACCCCCCACACTAAGCCCCTTCTTCTCCTTGATGTGGCATATGGTGAAGAAAGCCTCTGCAATGGGGTATACTACTGTATCGTTTGGAAATTCCCCGCCGTATCCAGATATTCATTATCAAATTAAGGCGAAGTTCGGCTGCAGCTTTGAACCTCGATATGAGGTTACCTTTCCGAGATTGGGAGCCCTCATAAACTCAGCTGTTACTCGTTTAGACTCGTTTTCATACAACGTCGAGCAGAAATTCGAAAGGATGACAGCGGCGTCTAGAATCAGAATCAGATCTTCGTTCCGAAAAGGAGCCAAGTTTTCTGAGCAACGCGAAACGTCTAGGATTTAGGGTATGGCACAATGAGGACATAGCCAATGCTACACGGTGAATGACGCGATTCAAGGCGGGACACCCAATTTCCTACGAACCTAAATCTCTGGCTAATTGCTCCAAAGCCTGGTTCGCGCTTTTCTATTTAGGGTTCGGAATGGAGTGAGTCAACGCGATGCAAGGCTCCACTTCTGATGACAGGATCTCTGTCAGAGCCTTCTCAGATCTAGAAGTGTTTGCTACAGTGGGAGATGTTTGGAACAGCATCGTACGCGAGTCTGGGGCTAGTCCTTTCCTGCTGGCCGAATTCATTGTCCAGTTCATGAGATTGCAGATGCTCGAAGGCTGGCATCCGTTATTGCTCCTACTTTCCGTTGATGGAGTTCCAGTGGGAGTCGCACCTTTAATGACGCGAAAGCATTTTGGCGTGCGAACCACAGGCTTTCTATTGTTCCCATACTTGTCGCCGGACTTTGCACTTGAAGACCGGTATCGGGGACAATGCATTGAGAAAATAGTCCAATTCGCATTCCAGAAATTGCAGAGCGATCTGCTGGAGTTGACGCTACCGGCCGAGTCTCCTAACGGTAGACTCCTCAAGGTGCAATGCGAGTTGAGAAATTTGCATTATAAAGTTCAGAACCTCCCCGCTAACGTACAAGGGCACAGACTTGTACCAATATATCCTAGTTGGGACGAGCCGTTTATAGATTCAATCGGAAAACCAATCTTTCTCTCATCACAAGGACATGAGTTCACGAAAAACATCAATCGAATGAAACGCAACCTTAACCGAGCCGGAACGTGGAGAATTCACTACGTAGATGACTTGAGCAAGGAGCCCCACGAGGTCGAGAGAATTCATGCTGTCGAGAAACTAAGCTGGAAAGAGGAATTACGGAGACAGAGAGGAGAAGCGGATGAAAGTCTGCACGCAACCGTTAAGGGCTCAATTCACGCGAGCGCATCTGAACCCAACTTCAAATGCAGCGTCTGCTTCCTAGAACTCAACGGCCAGACAATTGCATACGCCCTAAGTATTAGATACGGGAAATTGGCTTACATAGCGAAGACGTCTTTCGCGGAAGAATATCGGAATTTGTCTCCGGGAGTCTTCACTGTCAACGAGTCAATTCGTGCATTGTGCGATCAAGGTCAGGTTATAGGGATCGACTTCCTCACCGACTTACCCTTCCACAAGACATGGACTACTACTTTGGCAATGAGAGTTGGTGTGGTAGTATCGCGGTCACGCCTGTATAACGTCTTGACTTGGCTGTATAGGGTCTTCAGTCGGATGCAGTCGGAGGCTCGCAAGCGTCTACGCATACCGAGCTTTCCTTAACATGTTGCTATGATACGTGGTGGCATTCAACGATTAGAGTGAGAGAATTAGAAGACATTGGAGATGTCGAGGTTCTGCATGAAGATTGGAATACCCTGCTGGCCTCGACGGATAACGCCGCGCATCGATAAGCAGGGGTTATCGCCCGCTTCCTATTGAGTTCAAGTCCGAATCGTGAACGACTAGATGCACCCGTAAATTGAGGTAAGAACCCCTGTCCATGCCAGAAGTCATCTTAGCGATTGAACGGGGTGAACTGCCTGATAGGAACATGGCAACTTACAGTGCGGTTCAGCTAAAACAAATCATGTCATCGTCATCATCTAACGGCTGTATATGACGACGGTAACCCCAAGCAAACATTCAACTGTTCTCGGGGAGCGCTCGCGGGCTATGATGCATTAGATAACCTAAAGAAACGACTGTTCAAGGCGAGATGTTTCGCATGAAGATATCTTGGTGAGTGAGATACGCTGGTTTTCTACCCACCCCCGATTAGTCTTGTAGAGATCCGCTGTTAGCCTCTCTCGTTTCTTGACGAATCCTTGTGTGGATCGATCATTGGAGGTTGTAATGGAGGGCTAGATATGGGGTTGCAAACGGCAGGTCCTTTGCGTTAGTTGTCTACAGGAACCATTGGTTACCGATGAATCCAGCATGATCCAACTTGGCATATTCACACAGGGTAGGTTGAATGGAAGTTGCAAGCTCAACCGCAGTTGGCGCGTGCTATCTATTCCAAGACGGGTGTCAACGCTTGAGACCTGTGTCATATGCGGCCTTGATGGTTGTAGCCCTAATCCTGCTTTCTCCTCTAACCATACTTCTTCCGTTCACGAATTCTGCGCCAGTCACAACGACCTACGTCACATCAGAGCGAACGACTACGGCAACTTACACCTCAACCGCTTTCCATACTAGCTTCTTTTCAACCACCGAAACTATGATGGCCCAGACTCCAGTGAGCATCCCTCCACAAGGAATAGGATTCATGGCCCCGAAAGGAAAGTGTAGCCAGGTCACGATGCCCTTGGCGGTGAACTCTGGAACGAACCTTAACCTGGAGTTAACCTCGACATATCCCGCAAACCTATACCTCCTTCCCACGAACACATTCCAAACCTCCTCAAACGGGTGCTCCCTAATCGGGAATTCGCTCTTAACGGAGAATAATTTCACAGCCTACACTCTGCAATGGACAGCGACTGAGGACGGAATCGTGTACCTTCTGCTAACCGGGCCGAACACCGTAATCATTCTAAGGGACAACGGAAGCACAGAATCTGTCGAACAGCTCGCAACGATGACGTACGCAAGTACAGAAACAGACCTCAACCTCTATTCGTCAATAAAAATTGCAAACTATACTGCAACAAGCGCTTCTCAACCTTACCTTCCACCACCGCTAAGTTCCGAAGTATCAATCGTCGCATTCCTCGTCGCACTTCTCGCCCCCATCCTCCTCCTACTATCCAAGAATAGATTTGCCAAGTTGAAGAGCCTAACTAGGGCAATTAGCAGAGCCTAAACTCCAGGTTTTCGTAATATTCCTGGGCATAATCACGTTTGGTTCTGTTGAGTTTTCGGGGCATTCACCATCCAAGTATCATTGGAATCATTATCGGTGCCATAATTCTGGCTTTTATCGCTGTTACTATACTCACAACGAAGCCGCCATGAATCAACCGCTTTTTGACAGCCACAGAATTTCATCAATTATGCGTTAATTCGGAAAACGCAATACCCTCCTTTAAGTCCCTAAACATTACTGTTCCATAATGCGCACATTAATATACCAGTGTTCATCCAAGCATAACGTAGCGGAAATGGTGTATCTTGATGTCCGACATGCTGCCGCTTACCATGTTTGTTCTAGGGATAGTCCTGTTAGTTGGGGCACCTATTGCGCTCGTTGTAGATTCGCTTTGGAAAGCCTGAACGCGACTCTGTAGTCATGCCCCGCTGATATCTTCAAGCCAATCGCTCGACCCGAGACAGTCGTCGGAAAGCCATATTGACGTAGTCAGTTAGAGCGTAATGCGGCACTGCCACAAGGTTCAATCCTAGTCGAGTGTAAAGCCGTCTCGCGATCTGCCTCTCTATGACTGCACCGGCTCTCCCGAAGTTGTCCTCCAGAAAAGCATCAAATCTGGGCAGATACTCAGGGATCTGATGTTTCCGTAGGCCGTGTCTTTCCAGGCACTCATAAATTGTCTGCTTGACATGTTCGCCTAGGAGGTTGACCAAGGCTTCTTCTATCGACTCTGACAATAGAGTTGAAAAGTGGCCATCAACCTCACACAACTCTGACGATGAGTTCATTCGGTTTACCTCAGTTAACTAGCTGCGCTGACTCGTAATGGACTATCGACGATGGGTCTAATGGTGCGCACAAACACGAATCTTGGAAAAATAATTGGGGCGTCATGAGTTCGCATTTACCCCCTTGATCAGTATATTAATGTTCGTAATATAGAACATCACTGTTCCATGCTATGTTTCGCTCAGAATCGACAACGCACCAAATTCTTCCAATCAGCCGGGCACTTCGCGAAGCGAAGGACCATCGTCAATTATTTGCGAGATTCTCCGCGTACTCAGACCGAGATGCTAATCACCAAGCGTATACTTCGACCGTATCACATCCCACAGCACAAGGAGTACAATTAGAATATCTGATAACCCACCATGAGCCCACTTTTTCTAGCGCCAGAAAGAATCGAATGAGTTTTGGTTCAGGATTTCTCGGCCGTCTCTCACAATTGTTGGAACCCAATGGAGGCAGAGCACCGGAAGGATCATCTACACATCTACACCACACATGTCAGCGGTTCGGCGCGGGTTTTATACAGTTACGCTGGACATTACCGGTTACGCGGTTCTTGACGCGTAGGATCTGGTCATGACAACAAATCTGCGGGTTAAGAACTCACCGCCTGTAGTGATTCTAGCATTCGTGTCCGCAGTTCATTCTCCTCTCAGCATCGCACGGAGCCTCGGACGTCTGGGGATACCCGTACACGTGGTAGCACCAACTGGTAACTATAGTCCAGTTTTCTTTTCGAAATATTGCGCGGGGTGATTCCTTTCCAGGTCCATAAAGTTACCCGAGCAATTCGGAGAGATGTTGCAAGTAGATCGAAGAATCGGTCAGCGTTCCGTGCTGATCCCAATGGGCGACGTGATGGCGACTTTTGTCGCTGAAAACGCTGATTGTCTCAGAGAGAAATTCACATTTCCCGACCAGGATGCTCGACTTATGCGATCGGTTTCCAATAAGAGAGAGCTGTATCACCTAGCCAAGACCCATGATGTCCCCACGCCAGAAATCCATAGTCCCCAGAGCAGAGAAGACTTACTCAACGCGCTTGATAAAATGAATTTTCCAGTTTTGTTCAAACCGAGTCACGGCAGCGGTGGATCCGGGCAGGTCCTTGTGAAGACAAAACGTGAAGCACTTGAGGTATACGACAAGCTGGGTCATCCGGAAGATATGATTCTACAGGAATACATTCAGGGAGGTGTCGATACTAATTGGATGTTTGAAGGTTACTTCGATTCAAGGTCAAACTGCTTGTTTGGTCTCACTGGAAAGAGTTTACGTATATTGCCTTCACGTTTTGGATTTACCACTCTTGGTGTTTGCTTGAAAAATGAGGCGATAGATGAAACGACTAAGAGATTCGTTAAAGGAATCGGCTACAGTGGAATTATGGCTACGGATTGGCGGTACGATGCACGAGATGGAAAGTACAAGCTGTTGGATTTCAATCCGCGCGTAGGTTCCGAGTTTCGGTTATTTGTTTCGGATACTGGGATGGATGTCGTTCGTGCTCTTTACTTGGACATGGGCGGTAAACGTGTTGATTCCGGAGAGATTTGTGTTGGACGCAAATGGCTCACTGAAGACCTTGATCTTCATGCATCCCTCGAGGCCCTTCGTGGAGGTTGCACGTTAACGCAGCTAGTAGGCTCTTTCCGCGGTGTCCAGGAAACAGGGTGCTTTACAGCAGACGATCCGTTTCCGTTCCTGCACATATGCCTGCGCTCTTGCATGAAGAATGTTAACAAATTGTTGCTCCGTCATTGAAGGCGACACCTGAACATCTGGAACGAGTCCGACTATATTGAGGAAGGAGGTTGCGATTCGCCGCCAACTTGGTAAGACTCATACTAGCACCAAAGATAGTGGTTTGAGTCCTTGGGCCATAATTGTGAGATGAAGCTAAATTAGAAGCAATCGTCAAGATTGAGTATGCCGAGTATACTTCTACTGTACAATGGCTAATGCAAGGGATGCATGGGACGCATTCGTGAAAGCGAAAGCTGAAGGGTGACGGTTTTTTGCAGCTTATTTCCAGTCGCTGAAAATTGGTTAGGTGACGAGAACTTGACGTTACACAAAAGCATAAGAGATATGTGCGCAGAGCATGACTGGTAATTTCGTTGGCAAAGGTTCTGGAATGAACGAGCAAATCAAATGGATCACGGATCTTTTCGACGCACATGACATACCCTACTGGATAGATTGTGGGACTCTGCTTGGTCTGATGCGTGAGGGAGACCTGTTAAGGAAAGGCCGTGAGCGTCCCGACTATGATATTGACATCAGCATGTGGGGCAGGTATGAGCCTCGTTTTCGAAGCATACTGCCTCTCGTGCGGAAAGCAGGATACGCAGTTAGAGGATACTCCTGCGACAAAATGATCTTCAAGTACGCTCTACTTCCCTCACGCATCGATTTCAGCCTCCGTTCGCTTGCGTGGATTGATGTATCCATATATCGCAAGCATGGGGATTATGCTTGGTGCCCTGATTATTATCCAGTTAAACCAGATAAGCAAGGTTTGATTCGTTACCTTCCTCGTTCAATTCGCGATACTCTAAGCTCCATCCTCGCGGGCTGGTCGATACCACAAGTTCGTCTCATGAGGCGGTGGGTTACAGTTGATGTGTGTGCTTGGCCATTGCGCCTATTTTACAATGTTGGAACGAATTGGATCCCCTACTTCTATGTCGACAGAATTGAGCGCTTAAGAGATTCCGGCATTCTTTTACCACAAGACTGGCAGAACTATCTAGAATTTCGGTACGGTGACTGGAAGACACCTGTAGAAGAATGGAGGTTCGAGGAAGACGACAGAGGTTTTCAATGCAAAACCCCTCAGGAGATGACCAAGAACTTCAGCGGATTGGCTGAACTCGAAGAGGCCAATCTCCATACCAAGCGATCCGAGACCACCTCTGAACGCTCGGTGACACGAAGCCGAAGTTGACGGTAAACGGTTAGCATTGAGAGCTACAATAAACAGCCAAGGTGAATGAATGACATTCGATACATCGCCGAGGGACGCATTAGTACTTCTGTTCTTGTCGATGTTTCCATTTCTCGTTTATTTCGGAAGCATCATGAATACTGCATACAATAACAATGCTCTTCTGCTTCTGGCAGTATTCCTAGTTGCCGCCTTGGCTTTCCTAGTCTGTCTGCGAGACGGTTTGATTCCTGAGAAGTTTTATCCGTTCGTGATCGCAACGATATCGTTTTGCCTGATATTTCAGGTCCTATGGATCTCCCCATACCTCGTCGGGTACGTTGATACGCACGATGAATACTTCCTGTTTCAGTTAGTAAAGAGTACGGGGCGGTGGAACCCATCCCTTCCCGACTTCTATGACAGTACTCTCAGCGTCACGATATTGCCAGCGATGGTGCAATCGTTACTTGCCGTAGGTGACACTGCTCTTTTTAAGACGATGTATCCTCTTACGTTTACGTTCGTACCTGTGGTCTTGTTTCTGGCATATCGAAACATAGTTGATAGCAAACGCGCGTTTCTTTCTAGCATATTGTTCATGTCATATACGGCATACTTCAGCGAAGTCTCTTTTATTGGAAAACAGGAGACAGCAGAACTAATCGTCGCCGCGCTTCTTCTCTTGACATATGGCGGACGGAACATCAAACGTTCGGGGAGATCTATTATGATGATGATCTTGCTGGTTGGGTTGGTTTTCGCACACTACTCGTCACTATATCTTTATCTTGGAATCGTATTTTTGTCTTTTCCGTTACTAGCGGCGCTCAAGAAAAAATCCGTGATCTCATCGACCTTCATGGCCATTTTTCTCGTATTTGCTCTCTGCTGGTACGTCTTAACAGCACGAGGGACTGCGGTCACTGAAGTTGTCCAGATTGGCCAACTTATGTTTTCATCTTTCTTCTCTGATTTCTTCCAACCTGCAACAAGGGGGGGTGTGGTTCTCATGTTCTTTGGAATTGGAATAACGCAAGCCTTAGTGAATTGGATCAACTTAATGGTTCAATATTCGATTCAGTTGTTCATTATTTTGGGAGTGCTGACACTGTGGAAGCGACGCAAATCAGTGAACGGCCAGTTTCTTTCCTATGCGTCCATTAGTCTCTTCTTGGTGGTATCGGGCATTGTCGTACCTTATTTTTCATCTAGTCTCAACGAGAGTAGGATCTATCAGTTCGCACTGATCTTTCTCGCTCCGGCGTGTGTTCTTGGAGGTGAGGCTGTCTTCAGAAGCCTGTCCTACGCGACAGCTACTTTGAGACAACGCTCGTGGCATGTAAGTCTACCTAACAGTAATAGGAGCCTTACTTTCGCCTCGTGCGTCATTATTCTCTTCTTATTATTCAATACAGGCTTCATAAACGAGATCAGCGGCGCTCCACCGAATTCTTTCGCACTTGGGATGAACAGAATTAGGGGAAGCAGCAATCCACGGCTGGTGGCATATTCTTATGCTGTTTACCTCCCGGAACAGGACTACGCAAGCGCAAGATGGCTTTCGAATTATATGGTTCTCAACCAGCACGTGTGTGCGGACTCGATCTCTACGTTTGGTGTCCTACTAGCCTACGCGGCAATTGCGCCCCAGGCACCGTACACCCCTGAGCTGCGGCCACCTTCGACAGGTTATAGTTGCGAGTATACCTACTACTATGCCTACCTTAGCTACGCGAACACGGTGAAGGGAATCGTGGATGATAGTTATCCTTATGCTCTTTATCCAATATCCGAATTCAGCAATCTCGATTACGGGAGAAACAGGATCTACTCCAACAATGGAACCGTCATCTTAGCCTCGGAACAGTGATTCCGTTGCCTGACAGTGATATGCACATCACGTTTTGGAGGAGTTACTCAGACTTACCCGACTTGTTTGAACCTGGTAACTAATGAGGGCTGAGGCTTGTCATGTTGAACCAGACCTGCAACCACGCCGTACTATGTGTCTCTTGCGTAACCCATCCATATTCGAATGTATTGCTGTCGGTTTGCCATGTCCAAAGCTCAAAGATAATTCGGAAGTTGTAGCCGTTGCTCGCGGACCAGCTCGTAGCTGGATAAGACTGATTGTTAATCTCCACCGTGAGTATGCGGGTAGCTCCGCTGCTGGAAGTAGCATTTGAGATGCTCCAGACAAATGGGACTTCCCATGTTTCATTATCTTGGAGGAATTGTGCGAAATCAGTAACAGTTGGTGCGGGAGACTCTAACCCTAGCTGATCGTCAGGCGGAGGAATAGTCTGGTTGCTGGTTTTGACACGAATTGAGACTAGTTGTACTGTACCCATGTTGTTGACGACGCCGATGTACCACGTGATCGGTTCTCTAAGGTAAATGTTCGAGTCGTTCATAGGATAGTAACCCCCTGCAGTATGATTTGCTCCGAGGACATAGAATTGGAAGAAGGGCTGCCGAGGCTGCGGCAGATTGATCGCGTAGGCAGTCGCTTCGCACACGATTAGCAGAGTTATGAAAACCACGATCAGCCCTAGCCGATTGCGTGAAGATTGGAAGCTCATTTACGGCTTACTCTCATCTGGAACGTTCGTTTGATTCGAGACTTCCGACGCAACGACATCGCTGATGCATAAACGATCGTTCCTAGAATTGCTGCTATTGCCCCCGACAGATAGGTGAGAAATTCGTTCATAGATTTTCTTTGGGAGGAGACAGCCGTAAGTTGGATAGCCTGGTTCTCAACGGTCGTCAGGATCTGATCAACTTGCGCTAAGAGCTCAGTACGCTCTGACGCCTCATCGGATGTGCTCAGTTTGAGAGCTTCACGGTTCAGTTCGAGTGCCTTGTTGAGAAGAGCCACCGGTTCGGAGAGTTCGCTTGGCGTAGCACCTGCCGACTGTGCGTCGCGTAGCTCAACGATTGCTTGGTTGAACCCCGGTTGCAGGGTGTCGGTTGTTTCAGAAACCGCTATGGGCAGGTGAAGCGTTAAGATCGTCAATACCGCGAGTACAGCAGCTGTGAACGTCGTGGAAGTGCGTGACAATTAAGCTTCATTCAAGTAGTACCTGACTACGTTGAATATAGCGATAGTGGCAGGAAGCGTGCCTCCTAATGGAGAACGGAAAATCACAAGACTCCCGTTCTGAAATTGGTCTCGACGAACGAGTGTTGAGATACCTAGAAGAGTCCGGTGCAACAACGGTTGAGGAACTATTCGCAGGGCTACGCAGTGAGGCCCAATGGCTCACCAAAGCCGAAGTAACCGATGTGCTTTGGCTCCTCGCTGCACAAGATAAGATTAACCTGCAAGATGCGCCGCCAAGATCATTTGTCGATTTTCTCAGGACTTGGCAAGAGAACTTGTGGTTCTACGCGTCGTTGGGTGTTCCGCTTGCTACAATTCTCATGATATATCTCACGCCCCCTGAGCTCCCCTTTCTGGTTCTCCGCTGGGCGCTCGGCTCGGCATTCGTCTTCTTCATCCCAGGATATGTGACGCTTCAGGGATTGTATCTTGGAGATCGAGCAATCGATGGTGCCGAACGTATCGCTTTGAGCGTTGCGGTAAGTTTTGTTCTAGTAATGCTGGTTGGTTTGTTGCTAAATTATACCCCCTGGGGGATCAGACTGACCCCGATCGTCATCTCACTCACTATTCTCACCGTGGTGCTCGCCGCGATGGCGCTAACAAGACGGTACACCTTTAGAACCAGTTAACGTGGCTTATGATGCAGGTAACGTAACGTTGTCGTCTGCTGGACTAAGCTGTAACAAATCGTCTGCTGAATAGTTCAGCGGGTTCTGTTGCGTAAACGAGGCTTAGACTACGGCTGTTACATCAGCGGGGCCCAATGGCGTACTTACAGGATACGACTAACCAAAGGCTGGAGCAAATCAACTAAGACGGAGGCACAATGTTTCCATTTGTTGGCCCTTCATTGGAAGTTCAAAACGTATGGCTCGCATTCCTTCGTTGATCCTAAACTGGGGCAGCAGTTTTGTAGCCACTAAACGATGTCACCCAGCTTTTGTAACTTCGAGAACATTATGCACATGTAAGACGTTAGCCAAGCTTTTCTAAGCAGTGTTGAACCTGCAATGGAACAGTTAGATTTAGAGAAAGCAAATTCAGAGAACTTGCCAACATGCAGAGTTTGCGGTCAGCCGATGAGACTTCTTAACAAAGAAATACAGAGATGGTATTGCTACGAGGACGATCAGTTATGGCTTGGCAAAGAAGAAAAGTGGGTACTCTTTCCGAACCCTATCCACAAGTTGTCTCAGAAGCTTCAGAGTCACGAAATAAATGACTTGAGGCGCGAAGTGGAGTAGTTCCAGAGGCCGGGCGACTATTGGTTGTTCTTATTCCTAAACGGCCCCGTAACCGTCCAAGAGTGAACCACTAGGAAAAATCACCATGGAATTACGCTTGCCCTGCTGGCGCAACATGGGTACTCAAGTCCATACCATTGATTGAAAAGAGCACAACATAGCGCGGGCGCACTCGATCTCAAGTATTCGAAGGATTCGGTGCATGTCACCAAATAACCAGGCCCCACAGACGATGTGAATCCTAAATTCCTAAATACGAATCGTCGCATGCACGGAGATGAATGCGCCTTGGGAAAGACGATCCTAACGATCTCCAGCGTCAATGTGCTTGAGAATATCGGCAAACTAAGGGACAGTGAGCACGATTTCGAATTAGTGGTCGTTGACGAAGGCTGGGAGAACGTCCGGAGGATGAACAAAGAACGCCTGAATGGATTCAGTTACAGGTTTTTCGGACCCAAAGAGCGTCTCGCTTGGCTCAAGTCGGTGGCGGGCCAGTCGCGATACAAGAAATTTGACGTAGTCGCCCCCAGATCACGAGGCGAGAACAGCTTGGCATTTCTATTAGCCTTCACAGAAGGCGCAGACTACGTAATTGAGTTGGATGATGACGTGTTTCCTGAGAAATCGTTCATAGGCGACCATTTGACCGCGCTGCAGCGTGGGGCGCCAAGGGAAGTGAAATCACCTAAAGCGAAGTGGTACAATACCCTCAGGTCTTTGGAACTAGAAAACCCGTACGGCCTTGAAGTGTTCCCTCGAGGGCACCCCTACTCATATGACGTACGGAAAGAAGACCACGAAATATTCACCGTCGAGCAAAAACCTGCCGTGCTGAACATGGGTCATTGGACGGGACACCCGGACTTGGACGCCATCACCATTCTTGCCTGCGGAGCTGTAGACGGCAAATGTCGAATTTCTGGCAAGAAATTGCGAGAACCGTCGTTGGCTGTGGAAAGAGGAACCTACTTCTCGGTATGCAGTATGAACACTGCGTTTAGACGCGAAGCAATTCCCGCCATGTACCAACTTTATATGAGCTACATGGGTGTCGACAGGTATGACGACATCTGGTCTGGACTCTTCGTAAAGAAGGTTGCAGATCACCTCGGCGACCGTATAAGCATCGGATCGCCTGTAGGGTTACACGACAAACGGCCACGACCAGTCTTTGGTGACGTTGTGAAGGAAGCGAATGGGCTGGCTCTCAACGAAGAACTTTGGAGGGCTGTGGACAGTTTTGTGCTTGAAGGACGTAGCTATTGGGACTCTTATTCGTCACTTACCGCTCATTTGAAGCAATGGGCGAAAAAACGAAAAGCAACGTTTGAACGTGATTTTATGAAGACGCAAGTTTCCAAAATGGAACTATGGCTGCGTCTAACGGACATGATCATGTGAGAGTTTATCTCATTCGCTCTGCGTGACGTAGTCGATGGCTTTCTCGAATTGCTCAACCTGGTACTCAACTCCTCTGATTCTGCGGAAGGTTGCTAACACTTGAGATGGCGGTATTTCATTTTCAAGTAAATACTTAATCTTCTCCGCTATCGAATTAGCGTCCTTTTCTGGCACGACGAATCCGTTGATCCCGTTTTGTATGAACCCACTGCTTCCCGCTACAGTAGTGGTGATAGCGGGCTTTCCAGCGGAGAGTGCCTCCACGACCGTCATAGGGCCGGTCGTCTCGCTACTTGTTCTAGTTAGGATGGTTGGTGCTACGAGCATGCTGCTTATCGCTAGCAGGTAGGCCTTTTCTGCATCCGTGACTTGCCCAAGAAACAACACGTTCTTGAGCCCAATTGACGTAGCTAAATCCTCCAGTTCAGTCCGGAACGGTCCATCTCCTGCGATCAGTAGAGTGACATGATCAAACTCCTGCTCTACTAACTTGAAAGCTTTGATCAAGTAGTCGACACCTTTGAAGTCAACCAGCCTCCCGATGTACAGGATTATTTTGTCTCCGCGATTGATGTGTATGCTAGGCATTTCCTGCTGTTTCACGTCCTGATAGATTTGACCGGGGTACTCGTTGGTCAAGAAGATCTTCTCGTGGCTAACACCGAGCCTTTCAAGAACGTTTTCTTGAACTTTACCCATCACAAAGAATGCGTCGATGTGTTTGAACAGGGCTCTCACTACCGCATATTTTATTGCAGACACTAATCCAGGTCTAATCACAGGCATTTCCTCCCACAGAATGAGTTTCTTCTTGAGCAGTTTGCATATCATTAGGCCGGCTATAGTGTACAGGTTCCAAACGAACATTGAAACGAAAATATCTGAGCGCTTTATCCCTGCGTATAATCTTCTAACATCTTGATGGGAAATCCAGTAGAAAAGGAGTCGGTTTGTGATGATGCCCCTTTCCGAGCAGTATTCACTGCGTAGGGGATGTTTTAGAATAGGTCGCGAAGAAAAACGGGAAGTAGATATTGCAAGGAAAAGAAACGTAATTGAATACTTCGCGCTTAGTGTGCTGAAGAACTTCAGCCTAGTATCCCTTAGTGAGGGGTGCCACCAAAAAATACTACGGACGCTCAAGCTTGTACCCACGCGTATGGTGAACGCACAGATACTTAATTTTTCATCAAGCACTGTAAACTAGACCACGGATACCAAAGCTACGAAGTCCTAGGAATTGATCTCGCGCTCAACGTCTGTTGTTAGTCGGAGAGGGACAACACACGCGGATTTCAGCGATGCGAGATCGTCGTCGTTGATTCTGCGTCGACAGATGGAACAGCTGCAATCGTCGAAGACTGGCTCAAGAGAAATAGAGGGATTAACGCAAAGCTGATCCGCGAATCACCAAAACAGCCAAGCAATATTCACCGTTTCAGGAGAATGAGAGGTTGAAGTGATGTGGAATCGATGGCTACTTGTTGTCCCACTCATTCTCACAGTCAGGATTGCAACACCATCCGCATCTGCGGTAGTAGGGGCAACGGTGGGTGTAGCCTACTCCGATAATCAAAGTTCAATCTCGTTTCCTCAGACTACTTGTTTCATTCAAGCCTATCGTAGAACCCACGGCGTTCCAACTTACATGGGGAGTCGATAACTTACATGGGAGATCGATAAGAAAACTATGAAACTGGAAGATACAAAGCTACAGAAGCGGCCCGGTATTTTGGAGCGAGTCTCCATCCGCCTCCACTTGCAATAACCAACACTCCCTGGCCATTTTCAAAGGCTACGATTGTGCCTATCTTGCCGCGACGCGGCAGATGATGAGAGTTTCCCTAGCTGTGGAGGATCCAGATCCATGAAATCACGCACGTAGGACCACCTTGGTTGTCACCAGCCCCTCGATGGTTGAGTTACAGGATTGAGCGGCGTACAGCAACCCTAACTTGTTTCGAGGCGGTTCAGCGATCCCATATCCTTGGTTGCTGGAATATTCGAGCCGGACAAAACAGCCTTGCGTTTCTAATTTCCACTTGCCCCACATCGGTTCTACCTGGTAGAGACGGCCTTATCGGTGCAAACGCCAACTCGAACGGAGTGCTGAACATGAGTCAACCAATCAATCCGTTTGAAGGAAGATTATTTGCGTATTTTTTGTCTCCAACAAGTCCCATAGCGAGTCACACGACGTTTACCCGGCTCCCCGCAAAAACATATGCTCGATCGGGCATGCATCAGATGCATAGCAAAGCTCCGCAACCGCGACATCGACATGTTACCATAACACCGCAACCTGAAACACTAATATACCCATTATGGTACACTAATGTTCGGCCTATCTGCTCTCGAGCTTGAAAATCCATGACCTGCAAATCCACATGGCATACCAAGCGCACCTTAGTTAG
>Ga0326728_10014241_pt1 | contig 16966 bp, 17 predicted proteins | sample MB3enrmetagenome_FD_207602 | JGI IMG/M metagenome (GOLD analysis project Ga0326728, IMG submission 207602) | Lab enriched peat soil microbial communities from McLean, Ithaca, NY, United States - MB31MN | ecosystem: Environmental > Terrestrial > Soil > Wetlands > Peat | place: USA: New York...
TTAAGCTCCAACTCTTCCAGTTTCCTACGATTACGCCCTGCGATAGCTAGCCGGAAGTCCTTTGGAGCATTGTTTTTTAGAAACTTAGCGGCCGAGCGACCAGTGGTCCCAGTCGCTCCATACAGGAGCAAGTCAAAGTCTTTGGGGGTATTCGCCATGGCTAGCAAAATAGTCACGATATATCGACTTGACAAGGGTTCATCACTATCATTTGACCTATTCTTGCCAGAATCAGAAATTTCCCAGCGGCGTTTGCCAATCCAGACATTTACGAATACCTCGAATCGGAAAGGTATTGCTACGCAATCCGCCTGCCAGCGAATGATGTTCTCTGGCTCAAGATCGAGCAGCTCCTTGTCCAACCCGTGAGGCGCACGCCGAAGGCGCCTATTGTTCGATACCACGACTTCAAGTACCAAGCCGCAGGCTGAAGCAATGCCCGGTTTGTTGTTGTCGCGAAAGTGGAATGGCCTCGGCATCGACGGCGCTGGGCTCGTGGAGGCCGTGGGCGTAGGGGTCGTCACGGTGAAGCCGGGGGACCGCGTCTATATCGCCCGTTCGGTCTCGGGCACGTACGCCGAGTATGCCCTTGCCCTGGAATCCCAGGTACATCCCCTCCCGGAATCGATAGGGTATTCCCAGGGGCTGGCGTTTTTGTGCCTTATGGAACGGCCTACCACGCTCTCTTTCACCAAGCGCGGGCCGTGCCGGAGAAACGGGTTCTGGTTCACGGCGCCTCGGGCGGAGTGGGTGTCGCCGCCCTCCAGGTTGCCTCCGCCCGTGGCCTCGTCTGCTATGGCACCGCAGGCAGCCAGTTGGGCCGCGAAATTGCTGCAAGTGAGGGCGCCGTCGAGGTTTTCGACCACGACTCGCCCGACTATCGCGATGGCCTTCTCGCCGCCACCAGAGGCAGGGGCTTTGATGTCATCCTCGAGATGCTAGCCGATGTCAATCTGGGCAGCGACCTCAAGCTCCTCGCATCGAGGGGTCGGGTCGTCGTGATTGGCAGCAGGGACGACGCCACGCTCAACCCCCGAGACTTGATGGGCCGCCGCGCCTCAATTCATGGCACGACGCTTGGAACCTCGACGGGGCCGAGGAGGCCGAAATCTGTACCACCTAGAAAGAGTTGGAAAGACTAGAGGGATAGGGCTGATATGCCCCTAGTTGTGCGAATGTTGGGTTACCCCTCATTAGTGTGCGACAGCCCTCATCTCGGCGGGATATAGTTCACCGCACCTTCTTTCCTAGGCGGAGCAGGTTGGTCGGTGGATATCCTATAGCCGAGCGTAATACCGAAGTATGGCGCATAACCTTCGGGAATACCGAGCTCCCGAGAGTACTCCTCCACCTTATCGCTGCTGGCGAGGATACCGACAGAACCTATCCAGCAGGAGCCGATGCCGAGGGCCTCGGCGGCCACGAGGATATTCTGAGTCGCGGCCGAAATGTTGATCACGCCGAAGCGATCTCCTTTTTCGGTAGATACGATGACAACGCACGGGGCATTTCGGAAGACACTGGCCTTGGTGCTTTTCGCGACACTTTGAATTTTGGGGTCCCCACTCGAGTTCATCCCATCCAGTATCCAACCGTTGACCTTCTCCATCATTGCCTTGTCCTGGATGACCGTGAAATGCCAATTCTGAGTGTTGTTGGCGCTCGGCGCATAGAGAGCACATTCAAGGATCGCCTCCAGCTCCTCTTTCTTTATCTGCTCGTCCCGGAAGGCGCGGACACTTCTCCTCTTTAGCAGTGTTGTAAGTGCTTCGTTCATGATTATTCTCCTTTGAGCTCAGCCTATTCTCAGCGAAACTACATCCTATTTTATTGCGTCCAGACATTGCGTCAAGCCGACAGGGCCAATGGGGATTCCGACTGCTCCGTTGCTGTCGGAATCCCGAAGACAAGTCTCAGTAGATTATGGGTAAAAATCCCCCCCAATCACCCCTAAAAACACCTTACCGTCTCTTGGCAACCAACGGGGACGATGCGGCCGGTGGTCGGTCGGGAATTTCCCCTCGCCGAGGCCACGAGGCCGTCATGGCTTCCAAAACTACTGTCGCCTTCAGCCAAAACTCTCTACTTGAAATACTTCAGGTAGCTCCCATAGCCTTCGCGCTCCATGTCGGCCACAGGAATGAAGCGGAGCGCCGCCGAGTCCATGCAGTAACGGAGGCCCGTCGGGGGTGGCCCGTCGTCAAAGACATGGCCTAGGTGTGAATTCGCGTAGTGGCTACGCACTTCGTCGCGTACCATCCTGAGGCTATTGTCGAGCCTCACGACTACGTTGGTAGGCACAAGGGGCCGGGTGAAGCTCGGCCAGCCGGTGCCCGACTCGAACTTGTCGCGGGAGCTGAACAGAGGCTCGCCCGAGACAATATCGACGTAGATACCCTCGCGGTGATTGTTGAAGTATTCGTTGTGGAAAGGTGGCTCGGTGCCATCGTTCTGGGTCACATCGAACTGCATCGGATTAAGAAGCTTCTGAAGCTCGGCCTTGGATGGCTTCATGTAATTTCCCTTGGCCGAGGGAGGAGCGCCGGGATCGGCGAGGGCTGAGGTTCCCCAGACGCGCGCGAAAAACTGGTCCCGCCCAGAATTGACGCGGTAGTATTCATAGCGCGCCGGGTTCTTGAGCGCGTACTCCTGGTGGTACTCTTCGGCAGGCCAGAACTTAGGGGCAGGGCTGATAGCCGCGACGATCGGCTTGTCGAAAACCTTTGATTTATCGAGGGCCGTCTTGGAGGCCTCAGCTGCCGCCTTCTGGGACTCGTCCATGTAGAAGACGATGGGCCTGTACTGCGGCCCGCGATCGACGAAAGCTCCGCCCTGGTCGGTGGGGTCCGTGTGGTGCCAGTAGGCGTCGAGGAGCTCGGCGTAGCTTGTCTTTGTTTTGTCGTAGCTCACGAGCACCGCCTCGACGTGGCCGTTCTCGGCGTAGTTCTCGTAGGTCGGGTTCGCGTTCTTTCCGCTCACGTAGCCGGCCGTAGCCGAAATCACTCCATATACCTTTTCTAAGGAAGATTCCATGCTCCAGAAACAGCCTCCCGCGAAGAGAGCCGTGTCGACTCCCGGAGCCATGCTCTTCTCCGCGAAGGACTTTGAGAGAACGATCCCGGCCAAGATAGCCGCCATCGCCAAGCGCTTTGCCATAAAAGCCATCCTCCAGCGCCCCGAGGCGCCGATTTACTATCCGAAGGTGAAGGAGAAAAGTTTAACGTTCACATTCACCTCGAGTTTGAGTACATGGGCCCCGCCCTGGGGGAGCCCCACGACATGATAGAGTCTGCTCGTGTCGAGCTCGGCGACGCCGCTGTGAAAGTCGGCAGTGTCGGCCACAGGCGCTCCGTCGAGGTAGGCTGCGATTCTACCGCCCCCGCCCGCCGGCTCCGCGACGAGATAGACGTCCTTTGCGTTGAAGCCGAGCCACAGAGTTCCCGCGCCTTGAGGCGAAATGTACTGCCCCGAGATAGTCCATTTCCCCTTTAGGTTCCACTCGCCCTGCGCCGGGACCCGCGCGGGATGATAATCGATCGCCTTGTCCGGTTCGGGATTCACCGCGGAGGCAAAGCCCTTCCCCCTCTCGTAGCCGAGGTAGGTTTCGGGTGTGATCGCCGCTAGCTGTACGGGCGGGGCCGATACGATATTCTTGTCGACGATGGCTCCCGCTTCCGCCAGGAGTTTCTTTATAACCGCCTCGGACGCGGCGTATTCGCCCTCGCCGAAGTGCCAGTAGCGGACGTGGCCCTTCGCGTCAATGAAGTAGTGGGCGGGCCAATATTTATTGCCGTAGGCCTTCCACTGTGAATAATCGTTGTCCTGAACGACCGGCCAGGTAACTCCGAGATCGCGCATCGCGCGCGACACGTTGGACGAAACCTTCTCGAAGGTGAACTCAGGCGAGTGCACGCCGACAATAACGAGACCCTTGTCCTTATAGGCATCGTACCAAGTCTTGAGGTAAGGAATCGTTCGGATGCAGTTGATACAGCTGTAGGTCCAGAAATCGACGATTACAACCTTGCCGCGGAGAGACTCAAGTATGAGCGGTGCGGAGGGGGCAGGAATTCCCGCGGATGGGGTCTCTGTATTGAACCAAGGTCCTGCGGCCAGGAAGGCGGGAGCCGCGCCGTAATCACTGAGGCTGGCCGCGCTCGGCAAGTCGTCCGGCGCCCCAGAGAAAACCGAATTTGCCCTCGCCGCAACGTTTAAGGCATAATTCGTGGTTGGCCCTACGGCGCCGCCAGGAGATAGACTCCTGGCCGCGAGCGCGGATTTTACCGGCGCCGCGTTCTCGATCGCTGTCAGTCCCGTGCCGTATGACGGGAAGGCCCGCAGTATGGCGGTTTGGACTTGGCGGTCCCATTGAAAGACGAGGGCGACGCCCATGAGGATCATGACGACGCCGAAGACCCTCTGGATATTTCTTGCGTTCCTGGAAAGCGCAGGAACTTTCGCGATGAGGGCGCGGCCTCCCAGCATGACGGCGAGCATAGGGATCGCGGTTCCCAACGTGTAGGCCAAGGTGACGAAGACGGATCCGCCATCCACCTTTTGGGAAAGTGCGAGACTTATGACTGACGCCATGATGGGCCCTACGCAAGGAGTCCATATGAGGCCGAGACTGAGGCCGACGGGGATTCCGCCCCAGAAGCCCGCTTTGGGCTTTGCGGGAGGCCGTCCCGCACCGGGTCTGCCGAGGCTAGAAGTGATGCGTGAAACCGCGACGTCGAAGAGCTCGCGCAGTCTCGGCACGAGCATCACGATCCCGAACAGGACTATCAGGGTGATGGCCACATAGCGCATCGTGTCGGCCGGCACGCCCAGGGCTTGGACTATCGCCGACAATGCCAAGGTGAAGAAGCTGAAACTGACCACGAAACCGGAGATGACGCCAAAGGGACGGGCCTTCCCGCCCGAGCTTCCTCCTGCGAGCACGATCGGCAGGACAGGCAGGATGCAAGGAGACAGGATCGTGATAACTCCAGAGACGAAAGCAAAGGCGAGAAGGACCAACATAAGCTCTCCCTACATCGGCTTTACGAGATTTTTGAGGATTCCATCTACTCCGCCACTGCTCCATATCGCCAGCTTGCCGCCCTTCGCGTCGATCTGCACGAAGGTGTCCTGAACGGTGATACCGTATTTGGCCTTGAGATCGGCGCTCTTGTCGTAGTCGACCATGACGACGTTCACCTTGCCCAGGCGCGAGCCGTTGGCGTTGATGTCTTTGAGGTCGGCCTGGCAATTGGGACACCAATCAGCGGCAAAGAACAGAACCGTAGGGTTCTTTTTCGCCGGGTTCTCAGCAGTCATCAGGTCCTTGTAGAGGACCTTCATGCCGCTGCTCTTGGCCATACGGAGCTGGCTGCCCATCATTGGGTCGGCCTTCCTGTCCGTACCGGACGACGACATATCGCCCTGAGTAGGCGCAGCCATCATTCCGCTGGCGTCGGGTTTGGTCATGGAATCGTCACTCGAGCCCGACATGGTCGTGGGTCCGGTCATCGCCTGTGCACCGACCGACAAAGCAAAAGCCGCAAAAAACAGAAACATAAACGCGAGACGTTTCATATCTGCCTCTCTAAAGAGCTGTATGGTCGCCGCGAAAGGATTGCACCACTATTGCAAAAACCAGGAGCGCCACTCCCGCCATATACGCGAATCGGCTTGCCCGATAGAGATGCAGGGCCTCGCGCTCGGCGCGCGCCCTATAGTGGAAGAGGATTCCCGCGTAGAGACCCGCCGCGCCACAAGGCGGGTGAGGATGATCATCTGCTCCTTGTTGGTCATAAGGAGATTTTGGGGATTCAGCTTCAGCACCAGGAGGACTATGAAGGTGAGGGAGACAACGAGTTCAGCGATATTCGGTACCATAGAAGAGTTCATCCGCAGTACATAGAAGGGCTTCGCACTCATGAGACCAAGGAGGACGGGAACGTACTTTCCTTTTTCTATTGCTATAAAAGTCTGCCCAGTCACGCCGATTGATTTAGCGACTCCTTCCTGAGTCAAGCCAGCGCTGAGACGAAAACAGCGCAGATTGTTATCAATAATATTGTATATCACTAGTTTAATATATTAATAATATAACATATTGTAAAGGCAATTGACAGTAGCGCTTGAAAGCTTTCAATTTGGATTATGATGAGCCCAGATTTCAGAAAAGTTGATCCCATCCCTAAAGTGGACTAACCGTTAAGAGTAAGGTTATGGGTTAAAGACCCTTGCCCCGCCAGAAGTAGGATGACTGAGCTTAATTCGGAATCGGAGTCTCAGTGTCGAGTTCTATGATTGCGGTTTCCACCTGCCCGTGCTCGATCGCAATCGAGGAGAGCACCGCCGCGGCCCCCCGGTCGCCTTTGGCGAAACCATAGAGCTGCCACGTTGTCCCGTAGGGGCGGCAAAAGATAGCCCGATCCCGATCAGGTGGAATGGGAACGTACCAGTGTTTCCCATCCGGCGCGATGACTTCATTTCTGGGACGGCAGGGTAGTCTGCCCCGATATCCACATTATTTGCCAATTCCCCCTCGTTGGACTGCTCTGACGGCTGCGACAGCTTGGTCCTGCCGTTAGTGAAGGTGACGTCTCTGTTTCAGATCTTCGGAAGCCCAGACTTTTGCAAACGCCTCACCTACGTTGATATTGTAGAATAATTCCTGCTCGCCATTGTTATTAGAACTTTATAGACTATACTCTACACTACAAAGCTTGAGACCTGAATTTATGCGACAAAGGTCGCGGTTAGAAATGGGAAATGAGTCTGAAGATGCAAATTGGAAACAACCTGTTGATCTCGGCGGCGGCCATCAGAATCATTCCGTTCACTATTGTATTGTAAGGAGTACTACATGAGTATTCTTGAGCGAATGAAAGTACGAACGAGTCTTGTCATGGGCTTTACTATCGTCGTAGCTATTTTCGCAATCGTGCTAGGCGTTAGTTATAGCAGCCTGCTCAGCCTGGTAAAGGCTAACGGGTGGAACATCCACACCTATCAGGTTATGGAACAGTCTGACGCGATACTGTCTTCCTTGATAAACATCGAGACTGGATATCGCGGCTATATAATCGCTGGCGAGGAAGCCTTCCTTGAGCCTGTAACTGCAGGGAAGGAGGGATTTCACAAGGCCTTTGATATAGCGAAATCCCTTACTTCCGATAATCCCGCTCAACAGGAGCGTCTTGGGCAGCTCCTAGGCGCGTATACAGCATGGACCAAGAACGAAATCGATTCCACCATAGCCCAACGGAAGGTAGCTTCTGACCAGAAGGCTCTTGATCATGTATACAAATGGATCGAGGAGGCCCATGGTAAAGAGCAGATGGATAGTATGAGGAAGATGCTCGCTGATATAAAAGGCAACGAATCGAGCCTCCTCATCGTGAGGGCAAAGGAAGTAATAAGCACCCAAAGCTTTACAATTAGCATCATACTAGGTGGTGGTCTTCTTGCGATTACTGTCTCGCTCCTAATGGTTTTTCTCCTATCCTCGAGCATTACCCGTCAACTCGGGACAGAGCCCAGGGAGATAAAGCGGATAGCTGAGAAAATTGCAAAAGGTGAACTTGATATGGACTATTCCTCAGTGAAGAATCCCATTGGCGCCTTCGCAGCGATTAAAATAATGAACGAGAAGCTTGTCGAGACTATTGCCTCTATCAATAAAACAGCCACACAGGTCGCTGGTGGTAGCGAGCAAGTAAGTACGACCGCTCAACAGATGAGCCAAGGCGCCACAGAGCAGGCTTCGAGCGCGGAGGAAGTCTCCAGTTCCGTAGAAGAGCTTGCCGCCACGATCAAGCAGAACAACGACAACTCCCTCACCACTGTACATATTTCCCAGAAGGCCGCAGCCGATGCTGCGGAGGGCGGGAAAGCCGTGGACGAGGCAGTTGCTGCGATGAAGGTGATCGCGGGTAAGGTCGATATTATCAATGAAATCGCCCGACAGACCAATCTACTCGCCCTGAACGCGGCGATTGAGGCCGCGCGGGCAGGCGAAGTGGGCAAGGGTTTCGCCGTCGTCGCGAGCGAAGTACGCAAGCTCGCCGAGCGATCGCAGACTGCCGCGAGTGAGATCACATCACTGTCAATTTCAACGGTAGCCAGCGCAGCCAAGGCAGGTGAGATCATCAGCCGTACTGTCCCTGATATCAGGAAGACTGCGGACTTAGTTCAAGAGATATCCTCTGCATCACAGGAGCAAGCCTCCGGCTCCGACCAGATCGGCAAAGCCATAGTCCAACTCGATACGGTGATCCAGCAGAACGCCTCTGCGAGCGAGGAGATGGCATCCATGTCTGAAGAGCTCTCGGGGCAAGCGGTGCAGCTCGCGGAGACAATATCCTTCTTCAAGCTCGCGGCGAACTCAGACGAAAAAGCTAAGGTCGCAAAGGTGCAAAGACACGAGGTTCACGTGGCGCATATCGGTGCTGGAAGAGGAGCCGCCAAGGCCGCAACCACCGTCACCCCTACCAGGACTGCCATAGCCCTCCCGAAGCAGGGGGCCGCCACGGACAACGACTTCGAGACATTCTAAAAGGAGTCGGCCATGGCAGAATTACTTGAGCAACAATTTCTGACCCTCAGTCTTAATGAGGAGAAGTACGCTATTCCCGTCGGTCGTGTGCTCGAAGTCCTCGAGTACACTAAGATCACGAGGCTGCCTCGTATGACTGCCTATCTCAAGGGCCTCATCGATTTACGGGGCAGGGGAATCCCTGTTTTGGACTTGGCGCTTCGCTTTGGGCTGAACGAGACAGAGGTGGCCAAGGACACGGCCATCGTTGTTGTCGAAATGGCAGGAGACGAGTGCCCACTAGTCGTTGGCCTTATTGCCGATTCGGTTCACGAGGTAGTCGAGATTGACACGGACCATGTCGAGGCCGCGCCAAGTTTTGGAGCGAGGCCTGCCGCGAACTTCCTTACGGTAAATAAGATGGAATGATCAACTTTACAAGCACCACCACGTTCACGGCTACAGCGATTAGTCTTGCACACAGGGCAGTCTGAATGCCAGAGACTCGCCTAAGTGGCCGTAGAGATGAGAAAGACGCCGAACATTGCGAATCCTATCCCAGCGACAGTTTTCACGGGAAGGGGATCCTTAAAGATGAGGGCGGATACAGCAGTGATGACAACAATGCTACCGATCGATAGCGCGGGGTACGCTATGCTTAATCTAATTTTCTCAAGGGAACGAGAGTAAACGAGTACATTACACACACCGAGCGCGAGGCCGAGCACAACCTTTGCAGCTCGTGCGATCCCTTGTGAGGAGGAGGCGAACTTAAGAATAAGATTCGACGCCGAGTTGAGTACGATCGAGAGCGAGAGGAAGGCTATCGCAAGCTGCATGATTCCCCCTTACGGCCACAAAAGATAACGAAGCCTTTGTTGCGAAGTCAATACCATAGGTATTGTATACCACTGGCATCGTATTTTGGTGTATACTGTTTTAGGAGCGTCAAAGTGAGTGGTCACGGTACTGAGGCTACCCTCGAGAGGCGGCGGCGTGAGAAAAGGGTAGATGTCAGGGCTCGCATACTCGAATCTGCAGTGAGGGTTTTCTCCGAACTCGCCGCAGCGCGAATCAACGAGCGCATTGGGGCTTCGAAGCCGAGGCTCGTGCTTCGGGGATTGAGCTTAGACGGAGCGACGCGATGGACCTCGCCACAGCCATACTCGCACTCTCAAACGGCCTTGGCATCGAGAGCATTATTGACCCTGAAGCGGTGCGGCCCGCGCTTTTCGGCGACCTCCTTTCACGTGTCGTGGGCGGCGAAAAGCAGACCTAGCTTCGTTGGACATCGCTTACTCGAGCGCCAAGCGAAGGCAGATCCAGAGAAGCCGCATAAACACAGGTTTTCCATACAAGTACATTCCAAATTAAGATACCAATGGAATTAAATACCATCAGTATTGACAGTCAAACAACTTCAGCGGTAATTTCAAGCCTGATGAAGGCAATAATGCGCAACACATGGAAGGCGGCTCCTCTCGACAGCTACATGATCCTCCAGGAGGGCTTCAACGACCACCATATCCGCGTAGTCGTCGAGTTATCGGGACTCATTGACGACGAACGTCTCAAGCGCGTCATCTTCGCCACTGCGGAGACCTGCCCAGTCCTCACAGCGGGTTATAAGGTGGGATGGCCGTGGGGCGACAAATGGGTGGAGACAGCCGGCCCAGAGAGCGCTGAGCTCCACTACCAAGCCGTCGAGGCGGGTTGCGAAGTCGAAGCCCAGGCAGAGCGCGAGGCAGCGCTTGCACAGAAGCCGGACGGCGTACGTGGCCCCCAGCTTGCCATCACTCGTGTGCGGTTTAATGGCCGCGACAGCCTAGTACTCGTCATGAATCATGTTGCCATGGATGGTTCAGGCTTCAGGGCCTACCTTTGTCTCCTTGCCAAGTACTACAGCGATGCAGGGTGTTTGGCTCAGTCCGGGCTGGTATCACCTGGGAAGACTCGCGAGGCGATAACTCTCCTCAATCAGTTCTCCACTCGGACTCGCATACACCTCGCGCTACGGAAGGGAGGCCGCCCCATTGAGCCGGTCCTCGTCGTGCCTTCTCCCCCGTCGTCGGGCGAGGAGGCTGATGGCCTACAGCCCCGTCTTTTCCTCCTCCGCGCGCGCGTCTCCGACCTCACGGCCATTGGGCCGGGCAAGGCGGAGCTGCGTCCAACGCTCAACGACAGTTTCATGGCCCTTGTCTGCGCCGGCCTTGATGCTGGAGTGAACTGGTCATCGCAAGGAAACGGTCTGCAGATGGCCTTCATGGTCGACTTGCGGCGCTACAACGGTGCTGGTGCGCTTTCACCTTTTTGCAACGCCGCATCTATGGAGACCATCGACATGGGCGCCCCAGGGCTCGGTCTCGGCGAGCGCGCAGCAGCCATCTGCCGCGCTACCCGCTGTGCTAAAGCGAACCTCCCAGGCCTCGCCAACCTCGCGAGGATAAAACTCGCCCACTCCATACTCCCTCGCCCCCTCTACCGGAACATACTCAGGAGGGCTATAGCCTCAGCCTCCCTCTCTACGACCAACATGGGGAAGCTCAATTCTGCCTCGCTCCGCTTCGGTGAACTTGAGGTGATAGACGCCTATTTCGTGGCAGCGCTCAAGGAGGAGCCGACACTTCAGTTCACCTTCTCGACCTTTGGAGAGAACCTCGCGATCAGCTCGTACGGCCGTTACTCGGCTGAGAACGCTGCAAGGGTGGCGGCGATCTATGCAGCAATGAAGGCTGTCATCTCGGCTCCGTAGGCTTAGGCCACTCCGGCGTCGAACAGCCCAAGGGACTGACCGAGACGCGGCCGGCGTATGCGCTGAGCGAACTGCGCGGCAGGATGGCAGTAATCCGATCCTAGTAGGCTGTAGAAATTGTCATTGCATGCGATGCGCCACGTGGCGCTCTTCGCGGCCCTGATCCTCATCCAGTTCTACCCCCTCGAGGAGAAGACCTATGAGGCAATTGTGGCGGGTGAGCGATGACGACGAGCGTGGAGTTCTTTCTCTATCAGTCGAGTTTCAGCTGCTCGGACAGCAGGTGGTGCCGATAGAGTTCGTACTCCTCGGGGAATGTTCTCTGGACTGAGACTGGGCTCGATGGTATGCTTCGAGTTGTGGAGAGGTAGGGTCATGAAAGCTGAGTTCACTGCCATTATCGAGAGCGCGCCCGAGGGCGGCTTTTGGGCGATGTGTCCCGAGATTCCCGGCGCCAACGGTCAGGGCGAGACCGTGCAGGAGGCTAAGGAAAGCCTGCGCGCTGCCGTTGAGCTTATCTTCGACGACCGGAGAGAGGACATGCTCCGTGGCCTTCCGAGCACCGCGATTCGCGAAGCCTTTCAAGTAGGAGGGAACCATGAACACGGTACTGAGAATCGCTCCTGCTCCCTTTGAGGGGCGTATTTAGCCATCACGAACTTGCAAACAGTATTGGTGGCGGGGAGTCCCCCGCAATATATGCTAATCCTTGGGTAGGTTATGATGTTGGTTGGCGATGTCCGGGTTGTAGAGGTATCGGGCTCTCGCCCCTAAGGCAATTCGAGCGCGACCGGCTGTTCCGCCACAGAGGCCTTCGTCAGTCGGAAGTCCACCGGAAGCTTGTAGCGCGAATCGATGATCAGGTGAAGCTTGTAGCCGAACCAGCTGGTGACCTTCTTCCATGCCTTGCCCTTCGCATCCACGCCTGAATAACTTTTGACGCTCCAGTCGGCGTCTATGTCCCGCCGTCCGTCGGGCGTTCCCTTCTTCGCCTCGTCGCTCACCGGGTTCTCATAGCTGGAGATATGCTTCCCGTCCATGGCGAGTTCCTCGCCGAAGTCGGGCACTGCTTCACTGATCGCGCCGACCAACTGCCGGAACATCTCTCCCAATTCCTTTGAATGCCGCAGAATCACTTTGAGAAACCGCGAGTACACCCACGCCGGAGGAATCGCGGCCGGGCCCTTGAGCGGATCGAATCCGCACAGCTCCAGCAGCATCCCGTTGCGAGCCAGCTCTGCTGAGGCATCTATCACTAGCTCCATTGACGCCAGCCTCACTTTTTGTCTACCCTATCCCTGCGACGCCGTGCCGCTGCTTGTGCAGCGAAGTCCCGCCCGGCGCGACCGCGAAGAGGCTACGGTTTCTCGACGCGATTGCACGGGGCACACTTCGATCTTACACAGGGTGGTAACATGCGTACTCAAACCTACGACGAAGCATTAGGGGAAGTCGGGTTCGGCCGCTTCCAACGCAGGCTCCTCGTCATCTGCGGGCTCGGCTGGGCCGCTGACGCGATGGAGATTCTCCTTGTTTCCTTCGCCATGCCGTCGATGGCCGCTGAATGGGCTCTCTCCAAGCCCCAGACCGCGCTCCTCCAGACAGCTATCTTTATCGGTATGCTCGCCGGCGCTCTTTTCTGGGGCCGCCTCGCGGACAAGACGGGCAGGCGGCTCGGCTTCGTCCTCACCATTGCTTTCTACTCGGTCTTCGGCGGGCTCTCGGCCCTTGCCCCTTCATTTCAGTGGTTCCTCGCTATCCGCTTCCTCGTTGGCTTCGGCGTGGGCGGCGCATTGCCCGTGGATTACGGCATGTTCTCCGAGTACCTGCCTAAAGAAAATAGGGCGAAGCGGCTCGTCTACCTCGAGTCCTTCTGGGCTTTGGGTACGCTCATCGCGGCGGGCATTGCCTGGATCGTCCTGCCACGCTTAGGCTGGCGCACCCTCTTCGCCTTCTCGGCCTTGCCCGGCTTAATCCTTCTCGCCGTGCGCTCGGGCGTGCCGGAATCACCTCGCTATCTTTTAGGAAAAGGACGAGAGCCTGAAGCGCGAGCTATCCTCGAGGGGGTCGCGAGGGCCAATGGGACTGCTTTGCCCGAGGGCGAGTTAGTCCTGCCCGCCGCGCCGCTTCGCTCGAGCTGGAAGGAGCTATTCGCGCCGCGCTACGCTCGCGTCACGATTCTCCTCTGGCTCGTCTGGTTCATGATCTCGATTGGTTACTATGGCGCTTTCACCTGGCTGCCGAGTTGGTTCCGCACCAAGGGTTTCGCCCTGCCGGCGGTCTACCCCAACGCCTTCATCATGGCCCTCGCTCAGATCCCGGGCTATTTCTCCGCCGCCGCTCTTGTCGAGAAGTGGGGCAGGCGCAGGACCTTGGGCGCCTATCTCCTCGCGAGCGCAGTCTTCGCCTGGGCCTTCGCCTTAGCCGCGACACCCGCTGCGGTCGTGATTTCCGCGATACTGCTCTCCTTTTTCGCCCTTGGCGCCTGGGGCGCTCTCTATTCCTATACGCCCGACGCCTATCCCTCGGAAATACGCACAACGGGCATCGGCGCCTCGAGTGCCATGACGAGGATCGCCGGCGCGATCGCTCCATCGATCGGTGCCATGGTCACGGGAGAATCCCTTGTCCTGCCGCTAGCGGTCTTCGCTATCGCCTACGCGATAGCAGGAGCGGGCGCCTTTTTCCTGCCGAAGGATTCGGTGGCGCAGCCGTAAGGCGATAGCGCTACGATGCTGCGACCGTCACCGTGATCGTGTCGGTATAGGTTCCTGGACTGGGACTCGAGCCTATACCTCCGACCGTAACTACGATCGTATGGCGATCGGCGTTGCTGTAGGTCGCAGAACCAGTGACAATGCCGACTGCGCTCGTCGATAGCGATCGACTGCTTCCTGAATCTACGTTGACAGTATAGGGAATCGTGCTCGAGCTGTCGCTCGAGTCTACGAGCCTGCCTCCGCTCGCAGACGAAAGGGCGAGGCTGTAGCTTGAGTTCGTACGCACAAGGATATATGCCGTGCCCGTGGTTGCCGTCGTCGATGATAGTGAACCGAGCGACAGTGTATAGTCGGGGTTTGCTGTTGGCGATATGAAGTTGAAGGAATCGCTTGCGCCTCCGACCACTGCGACGTCCGCAATCTTGCCGACTGTTATCATGGCCGTCATTGTCGCTTTTTTCGAGCTGGAAGGCAGGTCGCCCGAAAAGCTGCCAGTGTAGAGCCGAGCCGTGAGCGGTATAGCATAGGTCCCCGCCGACGGAAACGTGGAGTTTGACACTCGTAGGTAGTAATTCACCGTTGCCGATGCGACTCCCTCCTGTAATGTGAGAGAGATGACTTGGTCCGCATTGGTAGGATTTCCGTCTATACAGAGCGCTGTCGTCGTGATGCTCGTGGGGTAGAGACCGTAGGTGAGGCTCTCGCCGCTTCCGGAGGAGACCCTGCCTCGAGTGAATACGATGAAGTACGAGGCCGCTGTCATCGCGGAGCGCGTCACAGTAAGCGTGCCCATGGCCTGGGACGATCCCGAGGTTGTATATGTGACCGATGGGACCGAGGTCGACGTGAGCTTCAATCTCGAGTGGGAGCTTGTCGCCTGTTGAGCCCCTAGGCCGTTCGTGCAGACCGCGAGCAATGCAGCCGCGACGCAGCTTAGCCGAAATCTTTTCATGTTCATTGCGTACCTCCGTCTCCAGACGCTTCGGGCGCACTCGCTACAATGTCGCCGATATCGAAGAAGGCACCCGGCTCGCCGGCGGGCACTGTGAACTTGCTCACGCTTCCATCGCTCCATTTGATCGCAGCCTCTCCGTTCGATAGGCCGAAGCATTCGAATGCTCCATCGTCGTCTGTAAATGTACCGCTGTAGGGAATGGTCTTTCCGCTCGAGTCGAGAATATCCCCCGACAAATTCTTGCGAGGCGCGCCGGATTCGTCAACGAGTCGTCCGCCTACCGCGACGGAAGAGGCGATGCCCACTTTGACCACCGTGATCGAGCGATACGCGGGCGTGAACGCGATGGCGCTCGGATCGGGTCTGCGATCCGGATCGCTGTCGGGCATTTCGATCGCCGCGCTGAAAGGCTCGTAGGGATAGAGATCGCGGACCACTTTTGTGTTTCCTTGATCCAGCGAAATATCGGCGCCATTCGTCAATTTCAGTTCCAACCGCTCTTTGGAGGCGGAGGAAGAGGGCACTAGGAGGGCGGTCGCGTCGCCGATGCTGTCGGCGATGCCATAGTTGCCGTCGGCGAAGACCAGATTGGTCGAGGCGGAGATCGATGCCGTGGCTTGCGACGAGGAATCGCTCTCCTCGTGATAATACTGACCGGAAACGGCATAATCGCCGACTTCCGTCTTCATCTTGCCCGTCAGGCTTATACTGCGATCGACTCCCTCCGTGGCCAAACCTTGGCCCGAAGCGGAGATGCTTTTATTCCCGTCCTCGTCGAGATCGGCGGACAGGTCGAGGGAGTCGGTATGGTTCGCCGCGTCCTCGGTAAATATGATGTTACGTCGATCGGCGGGCGAAATCAAAAGGGAGAGAGACAGTCTGGGCACGAAACCGGAAGACTGGCTCCAGTCGGCTCCGCCCGAGAGGTTCAGGGAGGTATAGTTTCGCACAGGGATTAAGGCTCCGATTGTGAAGCTATATTCGTAGAACGTCCCTTCCTCGAGCGTAATATCAGCGAGTGCCGAAAAACTTCCTCCCATGGGGAGCGATTCGTTTCCCTGCGCTGAAAACGACCACTTGGACATCGTCGCCGGCGGATTCGCGGTAAGATCGGATCGAGGGGCCGTGAAATCGGGGCTCATGTACTCGATCGCCGCGCCGAGTCGGGGAATGTAGCGCTCTTTGGGCAGATAGTACCGCCAATACAGCTCCTCGCCAAAAGCGGGGCTCGGCTCCTGTCCTCCGGAATAGCCAAGGGAAATTTCGGAGGACAGGCCGAATGTGCCCGCCACCGAAGCCCATAGAGCGGAAAGGCCGCCCATAGCTATTCCGTAGCCTGCCTCTGCATCCGCGTTCGCCTGCAGTTCGTGCCCCAGGCCTAATGAAATATAGCCCGAGCCGAAGGGCTCGTCGGGGTAGTCCTTGTCCGCTCCTAGAGCCACCGAATAATCGAGCTGTCCGCGCTGCAAGAGCCCGGTTTCGTAAGGCAGCCCGAGTGTCGCCGTCCTGGGCGCCTTGCCGTCTTCGACGATGGTGACATCCACCTCATTGAGGCCGGAGGAAAGCGGTAAGTCGGATAGCCTGTACGTTCCCGGCTCCAAATGGAGTTTGCGGATGACAATTCCATTGACCTGCACGGTCACGTCCGCGTCTCTTTCGAGCACGAACTCGTCCAGAACCCGTCTCGTGGATTGCTGCACTACCGGAAACATGGACTCCCGTCCGAAATAAAGGCCGATCAGACTCTCCGTGCTCTGCAACCCGACTGTCTGGGCAGTAACGATTCCTGCGGCCAGTCTGGCTCCGAGCTCCGGAAAGTCGCGTACCAGGCGGGCGGAATTGGCCGTCGCAGAGAAGGCTCCGGTATACGTAAGGTCGACGTCGGCTTCGGCTATCGTCTCGAAAGCCCGGAGGGCAGGGCTGATCTCGAGACTGAAGTCCGGAGTGAAGGTCGTCGGATCGGTGGGCGAGGTGAGAATCGTGGGACTGAGCGTCCCAGAGAGACCCAGTGT
>Ga0326728_10014244_pt1 | contig 16964 bp, 14 predicted proteins | sample MB3enrmetagenome_FD_207602 | JGI IMG/M metagenome (GOLD analysis project Ga0326728, IMG submission 207602) | Lab enriched peat soil microbial communities from McLean, Ithaca, NY, United States - MB31MN | ecosystem: Environmental > Terrestrial > Soil > Wetlands > Peat | place: USA: New York...
GTGGAGAGCTGGGCGTTGCGGCGATTGGCGTCGATTTGCGATTGGGAAGACATGGTTGGTGCACCTCGGGGGAGGGGGCGGGCGGTTGTGGAGATCCGTCCCTGTAAGAGAGATAGCACGGGGAGGGCGGAAACCGGATCGTTGGGCGGGCTAGGTGATTGAGGGGACGGGAGATTGAGGTGGGGAACGGCGGGGAACCGGAAATGCGGGGGTGAGATCGAATGTCGCGCTGAAATCTCTTTACTCGCCGCCGCTGAACGCACGCTGGCGACGCTGGTCGACGCGGACCGTGCGCTGTTCCGGCACTACGGGATCGAGAGGATCCCGGCGCTCATGGTCATCCGGGGCGATGGCAGGGCAGCTAGCTATGTGGTGGGCATGAGCGGCGAGCGCGACCTACGCGCGGACATCGCGAGAACGATGGAATGGAACCGCGCCTGGGCAGCTTAGCCTGAGTGGCGCGCTCGCATGGCGGCAACAGATTTGAGGACCAGGGCCTGCAAGACTTTCTGGTCGACATCGGCGAGCTTCTTGATGTAGAGGCAGCCCTTGCCGTGGGTGTGCTTGCCGAGCTGGGCGAGCAGGGCCTGGGCGCCGTTGGAGCCGATCAGGTTGTAGAGGACGGTGGCGGATTTGCGGGGCGAGAAACCGACCAGCGGCGCATCGCCCTCGCGCCCGCTGTCGTACTTGTAGTGGTAGCTGCCGAAGCCTATGATGGAGGGCCCCCACAGCTTGGGCTTTTCGCCGGTGGCGCTTTGCATCAAGTTGACGAGCGTCTTCGAGTCCGCGCGGCGGGCCGGGTCCGCGAGGGCATCGATGAAGGCGGCGACACTTATCTTGGTGGGCTGAGTTTTGTTGTCCGGCATGGCACCTGTCTCCCCTCTTGATTCCAGGCTAACCCAGGTGGAGGAAAGGCGCAAACGGTGGGCGGGGGCTACAACTTGGGCGGCCGGGCGGATGCCGAGGAAGCGGGTGTTCTGCGCAGTTGGCTCTGGCAGAAGCGAGCGGTTGGTGCTTACGCCTTCTTGCGCCTGGCGAAGCAAAGTCCGACCAAGCCGAGGCTGAGAAGAACGAACGAGGCCGGTTCGGGCACCACTTCAGTCAGGGTGAAATCAGGTCCCGTATGTTTATAGCCGTTATTATCGTAGAACTGATAACTGTTGGGACCGTTGCTGAAGATGTTGATCTCGAAACCCGAGCCGGTGGTGAAGAGAAGCCCGGCGTTATCAATCAAGGGGTTGCCTGAGGCGTAGAGAACATCATCGTAAAAGAAGTATCCGCTTGGGCTGGTTATATTGCCCGGCCCGCCTGGATAGAGCGAGTAGGTGCCAATATCCGCGCCGCCGGTCACGGTGAGGGAGCCGCTGGTGGCGAGGTACTCACCACCGCCCAGTGGTGTTGCGTCGAGGGTGCCGTACCCCGTGTCCCCACCAATGCTGAACGTGAAGTCGAACACCGGGTCGGGACCGGATACCGTCTGAAAGTCGAACAGGACAGGAGGCCCCGGAAGCGGGGTGGCAACCGCCAAGCTGGCGCCGGCTAAGAACAAAGCGAACAGCGACACTACAACCGTGCAGGACCTCATGACCGGCTCCTGGGCGGGCAGTGTGTTACGCGTCTCGTCCGCTGGCAAGGACTATTTCAGATTCTTCATTTCAGGTTTTCAAAACTTCATCCTCCAATCGGGGCGAGGCGGAACCCGAAAGCCCGGGCTGGGGCTTCGAATCGGGCCTGAGCCCGCTGTTTGGATTCGATCTCGAAGGCGGCAAAGACGCTCTCCTCGCAGGGCTGGCGCGTCGCGATCGGGTGAAACGGGATTCGGGCCAGTTTGTGGGCGGCGGCAAGGATGGACTTGGGGACTCCGAGTTTGGGGCGCATGCCAGCCCGGCCGAACCGACCCAGGACCGGGATCGCTCACGCGGCCCTCTTTGCGCAGGCTCCTGCGTTGGCGTTATGGCCGCCTTCCGATCGTTCGCCCCGAATCCGAGCTTCGAGACAGCGGTGCGCCGATCAGAGTCTGCAGAGTTCTCAGTTGCTCGCCCGCGACTGAGACCAGCAGCCTTCGGCGGCTGTGGCAGAGATAGCCTGCGCTGGTGCCGTGGAGAGCGAGCAGCAGGCACTCGGAAAGGGGGACCGGACCGCCGGCGCGCGCGAATTCGCCTTGCAGACGGCCGCGGAGCGAGTGAATCGAGAAGCCGGTGGCGCCTTCGGGGACCAGATTGGCCTGGACCAACAGCCGGGCCAGAACCAGCCCGTCCACCAAGGCCGGCAGCTCCGGATGACGCCGGCGAAACTCGCAGAAGCCGGCGGCGCCCAAAGCCCCCGGGAACAGGCAGCGGGAACAGGAGCTGGCGACCGGGCAGGCCGCGCACTGGCGTCTCTCCATTTCGGTGCGCTGGAGGCATTGCACCGCCTCCCGCAGAACGGCCGGGTTTTGTCCGACCTCTCCCACCCGCGCCGCGCACCGGCAGGGAGAAAGTCCTCCCGTGTCGTCGACGAACCAGCGAATCCCCTCCGGGGCGGGGCAGGGGGCGCTCGCCCAGCGGCAGCTATCGGCGATGGAGAGGCAACTCTGGAGCACAGCCAGCGGCAGGTTCCAGCCTCGGGCGCGCTCGCGCGTAGCGCACACCGCTTCCAGTGCCTGGACGTCGCCGGCGGTATCGGCGGTCAGCAGCAAGGTCTGGCGAGCCGGGTCCACCGGTCCCGCGAGATCGTTCCAGTCCACCGCAGCCAGCGGAAGGGCGCGGATGGCCATGCAGTTCTGGGCCGGCGCATCGACGGCGATTTCGTCCAGGCGCCAGAGGGAGCCGCCAGCCGCGTGCGGAACGGCGCGGAGGGTGCAGACCTCGAACGGCGCGCCTGCCCAGTCCGGACCCGGAAGGCCGTCGGGTGGCGTGGGGCCATCCAGCATCAAGCAAACGACCGCGTTGTAGGGCAGTTGAGCGCTGAACCAGTCGTGGACGGCGCTGGCGGGGGCCGGAGGCGACAGGCCGAGGACCGGCCCGCAAGCGCCGATTCCGTTCCACGGCACGGCGTCCGAATAGCTCTCCGTCGTCCCCGTCAGCAGGCGCAGGACGAGCGCCATCTTGGCGTTGGTTCTTGCCGGAAAGGGGTGGGCATGGTCCAGCATGGGAATCCGATGCGCGGGATAGGCCAACCGAGTCCGCCTCGGCAGCGGCGTCAACCGCAGGCTCACCCTGCGGATGCCGAAGTCCCCGCAAGTGTGCTCCAGCTCCGTTCCGGCGTGCACTTTGAGGAAGCCATGGGAGTAGCTATCCACGTTCAGCCGCCGGACGAACTCCACGGTCTCGCGGCCCTGCTCTTCGGTCTCCCCGGGGCATCCCAGAATCACTGTCGAGACGGCGCCAAGTCCGACTCTCCTGGTCCGGCCGACGGCCCAGGCCACGCGTTCTAGATGATCCTTCTCCAGCCGATAGCCATCCTTTTCTCCGCCGCCCAAGCGCACGCGCTTGACCACTCCCAGCACCTGGGGCGCGCCGCTTTCGACCCCGAACTGAAGCCAGGCGAAGCCAGCCGCGCGCAAGAGCGGAAAGCTCTCCTCGGTCAGGAGATCGGGACGCATCATGCCGTTGAAACTCAGGTTCTGAAACCTAAGCTCCGCCATCCTGCTTAGCAGATGGTGAAAACGGCCGCGATTCAGCGACAGATTGTCATCCTGAAAGGGAATCTCGGTCTTGGTGTCCGCGCCGGCCAGCTCGCGCTCCAGGAAAGAGAGGACGGAGATGACCCGCTCCACGGAGTGGTAACGAATCCTGCCCCTCGATACCGTCCGGAAATTGCAGTAGGTGCAAGAGAAGGTGCAGCCGCGCGAAGTAACCAAGCCTACCGAGCCGGCTTCGGCCGGGGGGATGACTCCCTCCAGGTAGGGATCGGGGAATTCGTCCAGAGACTGGGCCCCGGGGCCAGCCAGCTCCCGGTCAGGCGTGCGAACCACGGCTTGGCCGGAACGGTAGGTGATGCCCCGGATGGATTCGAGCGGCCGCTTTCCGGTCACCCATTCCAGCAACTCGAGCGCGGTGGACTCTCCCTCGTAGCGCACGCAGCAGTCGATGGCGGGGCAGTCGTCGAGGATGACCCGGTCGGAGAAAGTGGCAGCCGGTCCTCCGCAGACGATGATCGTGCCGGGGGAGAATCGGCGGATTCTCTCGGCCAGAAGCCTGACGCGAGGGTAGTTCAGATCGTAACATGAGAACCCGACGATTCGGGGGCGGCGGTCCAGCATCCGCGCGGTGAGCTGATCCAGCGAGACATTGCCGGGGTGCAGGAACTGGCTGGCTTGAACTCCCCGGAGCTTCAAGTAGGCCTGGATGTGGGCGGCGCCGAGATGGCGGGCAAATCCGTCGATCGCAGCCGGCCAGACGAAGAGAAAATCCAGATCGCTCATGCCGGTGGCTCCCGCGGGCGCTGCTGCGGCCGTCTTCCCGTTTGGGCCCCCCCCCCGGATGAGGATCGCTTCCCCCAGAGCCCGGGTGTGCCGTCGCCCCGCGGAAGCTCAAGGTGGACTCAGCTTGGCGCCCAGCCATCAAGCGTTGCTTACCTTGATGGTTTCGATCACCAAAACTTGTCCAATTCCATCCCGGGGGCCAGCACCACCTTGAGCTCGCTGGCCGTCAATTCGATGGTCGAGGCGTAGTGACCGGTAGCTGCGCCGACCAGCTCTGCCTGCTGGGGCGTGAGGGCGACCGTTAGAACGACGGGTTCATACGCTTGGGCGGTACCAGTCTTGGTAGCGACCCTGCTGAGCTTGAAACCTGGCATGGGCTTTCCACCTGACTCAGAGCGATCCAGCTCGAAGTCCCGTCTGATTATGTACCACGGCGCAGGTCCACGCAAGGATCTTGCGAAGCCGGGCCGGGGGCTGCTTCCGGCCTTCAGTGCGAAGCGCTCTCCAAAATGGCCAGGGCGCGCTCGACTTCCGTCGGCAACGCCGCTACCGTGTCGCGTCCCACGGCGGCTGCGGCCTCCCTGAGGGCGCGCCGCGCGAGTCCGGTGATCTCGGTCAATTTGGAGTGCCGCACGAGGGCGATCTCCCCGGCAGCGTCGAGCGCGCAGTAGGCGGAAGTGTCGGCCACATAGCAGGCGCGACAGGCGATGGGCCGGATGGGGTAGATCTCGCAGCTTCCGTCCGCGGCGTTGAAAGGGCACAGCAGCTTCCGGCGAGAGTAACTCCGGCAGGCCTCTCGGAACACCTGCCCCTCAGGCTCGGGAGGCGGAAGGGTGTCGTGCTTGGTGGCCAGCTCTTCGAGCAGCGCCGCCTCGGGTCCCATTCCCGCATGCCACAGGGTCATCTGCTCGCGAAAACGCTGGAGCCGTGCAGCGCGCTCCGGGGCCAGCAGCCAGGCGGCGATCACCGCGGCTTCCGCGTGCGTCGCTTTGACGAACACCACGCAGCAAGTGCCGCACCCTCGATGGCAGGCGATGCGGTGCCGGCCGCTGGAGTTGACCAATTGCACGACCGCTTCGGCCACCCGGTCCACCAGACCGAAGGCAGTCGCAGTTTTCTCGAACAACACGGATTAGTCTTGCTTCTCCGGATCTCGATCCGTCATCGCACGTTCATTATGGCACGCTGCAAGGTGGGCCTTCTCACGCAAAAAGGCCCACGGCCTGATCGCGGCCGTGGGCCTCTCGCCATCCCCAGGAGAAAGAAGGCTATTCGCGGCGCTTCAATGTCGGACGGTCGTCCGAGTCGCTGTCCGTGGTACCGATGGAGCCGCTCCCGTCGTCGACCGTCGTCCCGCTGCCCGGCTTCTTCCGCAACTGCGGCTTGTTGAGGTCCTTGTTGACGATCTTGTGCCGGTTCTCCATGGCCATCAGCCGGGCCTTCACGTTGTCGAACTCCGAGGTGTTGACCACGTACTCCGGCTTGGCCTTCAGGTACTCCTGGATGTTATGCTGAGTCGCCTTGATGCGGTCGTCGGTCGGAGGGTGGGTCGAGAAGACCTTGGAGATGGTCCCCGGCTTGCGTTTCTCGAGCGTTTCGATTTTCTCGAAGAAGTCCACGAACGCGGCGGGATCGTAGCCGGTCTTGTACATGTACTCCAGCCCCAGCAGATCGGCCTCCGATTCCATGCCCCGGGAGAACTTCAGGAATCCCATCGGGATCAGCACGCTGGCCGCCTGGCGGATGCCGTACCCTCCCCAGCCGCCCATGAAGATCAGCGGGATGGTCGCAATGTTGGCGAGCTCCCCCTTGGTGGCCTGCCGGGTGCCGTGCCGCGCGGCGACGTGCGCGATCTCGTGCGCCATCACGCCGGCCAGCTCCGACTCCGAGTCCGCCTTCGTGATCAGCCCGGTGTATACGAAGAAGAAGCCGCCCGGCAGTGCGAACGCGTTCACCTCGTCGCTGTCGATCACCTTGATGGTGAAAGGCACTTTGGCGTCCGAGTTCCGCACCAGGTTCTGCCCCACCCGGTTGACGTATTCGGAGATCACCGGGTCGGTGACCAACTTGGCCTGGCGCTCCACTTCCTGCGCCAGTTGCTTGCCGAGGGCGATCTCCTTCTCGAGCGACCAGAAGTTCACGCCCTTGCCCACATCGCGGTTGCCGATCTGATCGGGGTCCTTTTCCTTATCGTCGGCGAAGACGGCCCGAGGAGCGAGCATTGCGAATGCGGTGATTGCGGCCAGCGCAAAGGAAGACAGCCTTTTCATCACGTACCTCCTGCCCAGGGTCCTGGCTCCATTATACCCCTCGGACGCAGATCCAGCCCCGAATCTGACCATTCGACTGTTTAACGTATAGTTGGAGTAATGGGTTACGACGAAGATGGAAACTCTGCTCCGGCCGCCGGCCCGGCCCTTTGGGAGGCTGTCCGCGACCAGTTCCCGGTCACCGGCGAGGTGGTCTACCTCAACCACGCCGGCGTTTCGCCCCTGGTCAAGCCCGCCGCCGAGGCGATGCGCGCCCTGGCCGAGGACGCCGCCCGCTTCGGAAGCTGCCATTTCAGCGAATGGGTGGCCACCTACGAGGGCCTCCGGGTCGCCGCCGCCCGGCTCATTGGCGCGCACCGCGACGAGATCGCGCTCGCCAAGAACACCGCAGCGGGGCTCTCCGCCATAGCCAACGGCCTGGAGTGGCGCAATGGCGACAGAGTCGTCGTCTTCGAGGAGGAGTTCCCGGCCAACTTCTTCCCCTGGAAGCGTTTGGAGTCGAAAGGCGTGCAGGTTGAATGCCTTTCGGTCACCGCCCCTTTGGAGCGCATCGACCAGGCCTGCCGCGGGGCGCGCCTGCTCGCCATCAGCTTCGTCCAGTACCTGAGCGGGTACCGTGCCCCCCTCGAAGCCATCGGCGAGATCTGCCAGCGCCGTGGCTGCCTTTTCGTGGTGGATGCCATTCAGGGGCTGGGCGCTTTCCCCTTGGACGTCCGCGCCGCCCGCATCGACGCCCTCTCGGCGGACGGCCACAAGTGGCTGCTGGGGCCGGAAGGTTGCGGCATCCTATACATCCGCAAGGACTTGCAGGATTCGGTCGCACCCGCCGAGTTCGGCTGGACCAACGTGGCCAACTTCCGCGATTACGCGAGCCGCGACATGACCCTGCGCCCCGACGCCGGCCGTTACGAGTGCGGCACGCTGAACACCATCGGCTGCTACGGTTTGCGGGCGGCCATCGAGTTTCTGCTTTCCGTTGGCATCGAGCGAATCGCGCGTGCAGTCCAGGCGCTGGGCGACCAGATCGCCGTCGGCGCCGCCGCGCAAGGCTACGAAGTCCTGGGAGCCAGAAGCCCCTCGACCGGCGCGGGCATCGTCTCGATCCGCAAGCCTGGCCTGGACCCCCGCTGGGCTGTCAGCCAGCTTAAGAGCCAGGGTTTCATCGCCGCCCCCCGCCAGGGCTGGATTCGCCTCTCCCCCCACTTCTACATCAGCCCGGCAGAGATCTCCCGCCTCCTCGCCGCCTTGCCGGCATGAGGGAATGGAGATTCGGCGGCTCGCCATATCTTTGTGCCAAGTCCCGATATCGAGATGCAGCGCAACGGGGCCTCAGCGTGGATCGGAACGGCGGGGTTGACAACGCGGCGTGAAATCCGCAGAGATAATCACGTCGGCGTGAGGTTACTTCTTATCCCACTTCTCGCTGGCGACCTTTTGCGACTCTTCCGGAGTCCGACCGAGTCCTTCAACCTTATCCTCGCCATCGGAAATCGTGGTCTTGTAGTGACCGCCAATACCGAAGATGTTCTCTATCGTGAAACTATCCTTTTCGGTCTTTGAGGTTGTGTCCGCCATGTAAACGCTCCCTCTGCACGAATGTTACCACAGAAGAGAATGTCAGCCAGTCGTGGGACGGGTTGTCTGATTCGAGAATCTGGTGCCGCTGCCTTGCCGTTGCCTCAACGACTGGTGTCATCAACCGCATTAACGCCCAAGTCAGCGTCGAAGCCAAGGTGAAAGTGCGCTTCGAGCTTCAGTAGCGCGTCGCGCGCTTATGGCGCCCGCGAGACCACGCCGGGATCGGCGTACAACTTGCGCAGCGCTTCCGACTGCGCGTCGCTCGACCAGTCGCTGGCCGCGGCCAGGAACCAGCTCCAACGCGATTGCGGCCCAGCCAGCATCGCGGGTGCGGGAACAACGCTCCCCAAGCCAACTCCGATCGGCTTGCCCACGCCGAACACGGCCAGCTCCCCATCGCGGCGATATCCGAAAAAGCCGTCTTCGAGGTCCACCCCCAGCGCGTCCACGTACAGCAAGCCCGGGAAGTAATCGCTGTACAGGCCAGGCGAATCGGGCCTGAATCCGGGCGCCGCCGCGTTCCAAACCCAGATCAGGTTCCGCAACCCGTCGTGTTTCACCAAGCGCTCGAAAAGCTGCCGGTAGAGTGCGGCCGAGCCACGAATCCCCTTCCGGCCGGCCCACCAGTAACGCGTGCCATTGGGCTGCGGGTAGGGCCGCCACAGAACCGGAACGCCGGCCTCCTGCAACTGCTTCAAATATCCCGCCACCGCGTCCACCTGCTCGCACCACCGCTGATTGAGCCGGCTGCCCGGAGTGAGCAGTTCGTTCCATTCGAAATCCGTCAGCTTGCCGCCGGCCTCACCGTCAGTCGGGCGCGCGGCCCGCCAGGTCAGTGCGACTACGGCCTGCTTCTGGAACTGGCGTTTGGCCTCTTCGACGATCGCCTGCCGCGCCGCCGCAGCCTCGTTGACGCCCAGATCCTGTCCCCAGATTGCCGGTAGCTTCCCCGTGACCTCGAAGACCCGGTCGCTCGAATGCGCCACCGCCCGCGGATCGTTCTCCTGGCCGCTGAGCACGCCTCGTCCTCGCGCCCCGTACAGCCGGGTCAGCAGCGCCTTGGCTTCCGGCGTCGCGCCCGGCGTCACCGGCTCCGGCGCCGGCTCCGCCGAGGCGTTGCGTATGGCCGCCAATGGCTCCGCGAGGCGCGGATCGCCGCGGGTCAGTATGTTCGGAGCGTTATAAACCGCCTTCAGCGTCTCCACGGGATTCGCCATCTCGACATGCTCGCTCCAGGTCATGAACCACAGCCACTTGGGTTGCGCCTTCAGCGCCTCCAGGCTGGGGACCGCGCCGGTCTCGCCTAGCGTAATGGGCTTCCCGCCGGCCAGTGCCAGCAGGCCCTCGTAGAAGCTGGTCTTGAGCTCGCCGTAGATATCCTCACCCAGCACGTCCACGAATTCCGGGCCCGGGTAGAAATCGGCCAACTGGCCCGGACCGTTGCCGCCCGCGCCGGGAGGGCTGGGGCTCCATACCCAGATCAGGTTGTCGAGTTTGTGTAGGTTCACAAAACGGTCGAACAACTGGCGATACAGGGCCGCCGACCCGTCTTTGCCTTTTCTGCCGCCCCACCAGAACCAGCCGCCGTTCATCTCGTGATAGGGGCGCCACAGAACGGGAACCCGCGCCTCCCGCAGTTGCCTCAGATAGCCCGCGATCACGTCCACCTGCGCGCACCAGCGGTTGTACAGGCTGCTGCCGGGCGTCAGCAGTTCGCGCCACTCGTAATCCGTCAGATGGCTCTGCACGCTCTCGCGGAACGAAACCGGCTCGTCCTGGGTCGGCGGGACGGCGTGCCAGGTAAGCGTCACCACCGCGCCGTTCCGCCATTGCCGCTTGGCCTCTTCGACCAGCGCCGGCCGCGCCAGGGTGGAGTCCTTGTCGGCCCCGCCCTCGAATCCGAAATCCTGCCCGAACAGGGCCGGGTACTTGCCGGCGAGGTCGTAGGCGCGGTCCGTCCAGCGGGCGATGTGGTTGGGATAGTTGTGCTGGCCCGCCAGGGTGTACCGCCCCGAAATCGAATACAGGGTTTGCAACAGCGCCCGCGCTTCTGGAGATGCATTCGGGTTAACCGGAGCCTGCGCGCGGGCCGGGATCGCCGAAACCAGGAGCAAGACCGCGGCGGCAACCGTCCAAGGCTGAGTCATATTTCCCACTTTACACGACAGGCTGGCCGCGGTAATGATATATGAAGATCGTTTTCCAGGACCTCGAAAGGAGGAACTACCCGTGAAGAGGATTCCGACTATTCTCACGATCGCGGTGGCGATTCTGGCCATCGCTCCGGCGCTCGCGCAAGCGCCCAGAGTCGATCTGATCCAGCTCAACCCTCCCACCATGACCGGAAGCTGTCCGGCCACGGCTCATTTTACCGGCCGGATCCGGACCACCGGCCCGCTGGAAGTGACCTACGAAGAGCTGCGCAGCGACGGCTCGAGCACCCAGCATACCTTCGTGGCGCAACACGCCGAGACGTACAACTTCTCCAAGAACTGGACACTCTCCAAGACTTACTCCGGCTGGATGCAACTGGTGATCCTGTCGCCGAAACGCTTGCAGACCGTCAAGCAGCCTTTCACGGTGAATTGCGGAAGATAACGCGGGAGCGAACCGCCGGGGCGCCGCTTGCGTCCTCTTGATCGATGAGCAAACTCGGCGTCCTCATCGGGGTTGGCCTGCTGGCCGCCACGGTACCGGCCGGCGTGGTGGTTGCGGAGGCGTTTCTCCGCCCACAGCGCAAGGTTCTCGGCGCCGGCTCGCGCGATGCCGCCGTGCAACTGGCCGAATCCCAGGGCGCAAGTCTGGAGGACGCCCAAATTGCGGCGGCCGATGGCGTCCCTTTGCGCGCCTGGTTCTTTCGCGCCGCGGCGCCCAGCGGGAATGCGGCGATCCTGCTGCACGGCGTGGCCGACAACCGCACCGGCACTCTCGGCTTCGCGCGGATGTTCCTGGCCCGGCAGTACGACGTGCTGGCCATCGATGCGCGCGCCCACGGAGACAGCGGCGGCGCCCTCGCCACTTACGGACTGCTCGAAGTGGACGACCTGCACCGCTGGGCCGATTGGCTCACCAAGGATCGCGGAGAGCGCCGCCTTTTCGGACTCGGCGAATCCATGGGCGCGGCCATTCTCCTACAGTCCCTCCGCGACGACCACCGATTCGCCGCCGTGGCCGCTGAAAGCCCGTTCTCCAGCTTGCGCGAGGTTGCCTATTACCGCCTGGCCGCGAAACTGGGCTGCGGCCCCTGGCTCGGGCGCACGCTGCTGCGGCCCATCGTCGAAAACGGATTCTGGTACGCCCGGCTGCGCTACGGCCTGAAGCTCGGCCAGGTTTCGCCGGCCGCCGCGGCCGCCTCGACGCGCGTTCCGATCCTCTTAATCCACGGCGCCGAAGACCGCAACATTCCGCCCGCGCAGTCCAGGGAGATTCTGGCCGCCGCCCGCGGTTACGCCGAACTATGGATAGTTCCGGGAGCCGGCCACACCGCCGCCTACGCCCAATCGCCCGCCGAATTCGAGCGCCGCGTCACCGCCTGGTTCGTTGCCTATCCGATACAATGAGCGCGTGATGACACCTCGCGCGTCCCTGCGGCGCTTGGCGCTGGTCGTGGCCCTGGCCGCCCGAGCCTTGGCCGCCGTCCCTTCGCCGGAGAGCCACTTCGGCCACGCCATGGGCGCGGACCGCACGGTGCTCGACTGGGCCCGCGTGGTTTCCTATTTCCAGGCCCTCGAGCATTCCTCGGATCGCATCCGCGTGCGCGAGCTTGGCAAAACTACGGAAGGCCGGCCGCTCATCGCGGTCACCATCGCGAATGCGGCCACCCTGCGCAACCTCGACCGCTACGCCTGGATACAAAAGAAGCTCGCCGACCCGCGCCTCACGCCAGAGGCCGAAGCCGAAACGCTGATCGCCGAAGGCAAGACGGTGGTGCTCGTCACCTGCTCGATTCACGCGACCGAACTCGCCTCCACACACGCCGCTGTAGAGTTCGCCTACCGTCTGCTGACGGAAGACACCCCGCTCATCCGCGCCATCCTCGATAACACCGTCTTCCTGCTCGTGCCCTCGCTCAATCCCGATGGCCTGGATCTGGTCGCGCAGTGGTACCGCCAGACGCTGGGCACGCCTTTCGAGGGCACCGCGCCGCCCCGGATCGGCCACAAGTACGCCGGCCACGACCTCAACCGCGACTGGTATTCCTTCACGCAGGCCGAAACGCGCCTCACCGTCGCCCAACTGCACAACGTCTGGCATCCTCAAATCGTTTACGATCTGCACCAGCAGGGTCCCTTCGCCTCGCGCATCTTCGTCCCGCCCTGGATGGACCCCATCGATCCCAACATCGATCCGCTGCTGGCCCAGGAGTGCAACCTCATCGGGACGGGCATTGCGGTGGACCTCACGGCGGCCGGCAAGACCGGCGTGGTGATGAACGCGCTCTACGATTTCTGGGGACCGGCCCGCCACTACCAGGCCTATCACGCCGGGTTGCGCATCCTGACGGAATCCGCCAGCGCGCGCCTGGCCAGCCCCATCATTGTGCGGCCCGACCAGATCGAGACCTCGCAGCCCGGCTTCCTGCCGCGCCAGCGTAGCTGGAATTACTTGCAGCCTTGGCTGGGCGGCGAGTGGAGGCTCGGCGACATCGTAGACGATCAATTGATCGCCATGGAGTCGGTGCTTTACCAGGCGGCCATCCGCCGCGAGGACCTGCTCCGCAACTTCTACCGCATCGGCCTCCGCGCTACGGAGCGTTCCTCTCCCTGGGCTTTCGTGATTCCCGCCCGCCAGCGCGATCCCGCCGCTGCCGCCAAGCTGATCGAGACCCTTCAATTCGGCCAGGTCGAAGTTGACCGCGCCACCCAGCCTTTCCAGGCCGGCGCGACGCAGTGCGATGCCGGAAGCTACGTCATCCGCATGCAGCAGCCGTACAGCGCCTACGCCAAGACTCTGCTGGAGCGCCAGAGCTTTCCGGGAGACCCGCGCCATCCGCCTTACGATGTCACCGCGCACACGCTGCCGCTGCTGCTGGGCGTCGACGCGGTTGCGATCGACGCGCCCGCCGGCGTGCCGCTGGAGCCCGCCGGCGCCGTGGTTGCTCCCCGGCCGCATCCGCTCTCCATCCCGGCGCGGATTGGCGTTTACCAGAGCTTTGTCCCCTGCGACGACGAAGGCTGGACCCGCTGGGTGCTGGAGCAGTTCGGGGTTCCTTACGGCAGCGTCGCCAACCCCGACATCATCGCGGGCGACCTCCGCCGCCGCTTCGATGTGCTCGTTTTCCCTGACCAGCGCGCCGCGGCCATTTCCGCCGGATACCGCAGAGGCGAGATGCCCGACCAATACACCGGTGGTCTGGCGGAGCGGGGCGCCGAGGCTCTGCGGCGCTTCCTGGCCCACGGCGGCACGCTCATTTTCCTGAGCCACTCCGCCGGGTACGCCGTCCAGACCTTCGGCCTGAACCTGCGCCCCGTCCCGCGCGACACCTACGATTCCCCCGGTTCGCTGCTCAACGTAGCCTTGGACTCCGGAAGCCCGCTCAGCCAAGGATTGCCCGCCCAAATCGCCATCTGGTCGGAAGACAGTCCGGCCTGGGAGGTCCCCAAAGGCTCCCCGGCCCGCGTGGCGGCGCGCTATCCGCAATCCGGAATCCTGGCGTCCGGCTGGCTCATGGGAGAGCCATCCCTGGCCGGCAAAGCCGCGCTCGTCGATTATCCCATCGGCCCCGGCCGCGTCATCCTCTTCGGCCTGCGCCCCCAGTACCGCGGCCAGAGCCGGCAGGCCTTTCAGCTCCTCTTCAACGCCCTCCGTCTGGCGCCGGATTCCGCCAACCACAATTGACTGGGCTAAACTAGGAGGGATCCCGAGCGCGGATGTGGCGGAACTGGCAGACGCACTGGATTTAGGTTCCAGCGCCCGCAAGGGCTTGGGAGTTCGACTCTCCCCATCCGCACCACACTCCAGCGAGATGGCCTATCCTCCCGCCACGAAGGCGCGCACGGCGCACAGTATCTCAGGGCCTACGCTTTCGAGATCCCCTTCCCCGAGCAAGCGGATCGAAACGCGATCGTCGAGCTCGGGATTGAGTCCGATTAGCCAGGCCTGAACGACGGTTGGACGATCCTGACTCTCCAGCGTCCTGACGACGCGAAAGGCGAATCGCAGGCGCTCCTTGGCGTTCCTGTAGGGCTCCGTTCCCTCGATCCAGCGATCGAGCGAGCGCGCCTCCTTTACGCCGGCGATGTAGGCGGTCCATTTCCTCCCGATGACGCCAATCGGCTATCCGACGAGCTTGGGGAATAGGGTTGCCGTGGCTTAACGGTGAGCTGCCAAGTCTCCTCGTCGCGGGGGTCAGCCGGTTCAAACTCATGGTCGCCCGCGGGAACGGTGCACTTGCCAGCCACCGGAAGTTCGCTGCCAGCCTCACGTACTTGCCGTCGATGAAGACCTCCGCGCGGCCGGAACACAGGCGGGAATCGATGACGCTATAATACATACTCCATGTCCGATCTTTCAGATGCATCGCCAGAACTCGTGCCTGACGGCATTCTGCCTCCATTGCCCCCGGTGGAACTTCGCCGACTGGTCTGTCCCAACGACGAATTCTTCCGCGTTGTCCCTGGCGTCCTGCCGTTTCCCCAGGTTCCCGAGCAGTTGTACGAATCGGTGTTCGATTTCGGCTGCGGCTGTGGGCGCATCACCCGCCAGTTGTTGTGCATGGTTCCCAGACCCAGACGCTATGTCGGGATCGACATTCACAGGGGGATGATCGCCTGGTGCCAGAAGAATCTAACTCCTCACGATCCCCATTTCCAATTCTTACATCACGATGTCTGGAATCTCGGTCTCGGCCCGGACAACACTCGCCAGCTTACGGCTCCGTTCCCAGTGGGCAGTGGTGAGTTCACGCTTTTCATAGCCCACTCCGTTTTTACGCACCTCTACAAGGAGCAGACTGAGTTCTACCTCGGCGAGGTCGCCCGCATCCTCGCCGACAATGGTGTGGCTCGCACGACTTGGTACTTCTTCGATAAGCACACCTTCCCCATGATGTTTGACTTTCAGGTGTGCCTCTATATCAACGAGTCTGACCCCACGAACGCGGTCATCTACGATTGGCGCTGGTTCCTCGAGGCAATCGGCCGTGCGGGACTCCGTGTGAAGCTGGTAGTGCCACCGGTCATTCGTGGCGAGCAGTGGGAGGTATTCCTGGAGAAGCGACGGGCAACGGATACAGACGACTTCCCGACTGGCCCCGGGGTGCTGGACCGTTTGTGCGGCACTGGATTCATACCTCCCGCAGAAGCGGCCCGTTGCGACGCGGCCGAGAGCACCCCTGCAACCGGAACCAGAGCCAGTTCCGAATCTCCCACCGAGGTTGTCGAGACACACCGGCTCCACTTCACGGGCAGCATGAGTGAGGTGGAGTTTCAGCGGAAGTGCGCTGAAGTCGACTCCTGGTATCACAGCTTTTGTTTTGACAACGGCTATGAGATCCATGGCGACTACAAGATTGGGGCCAACATCGCCGACTACGGCTTTCCCGACTGCATGACGGGAATGAGGGTTTTGGATGTGGGCAGCGGGGCCGGGTGGTTCGCCTTCTATTTCGAGCAACTCGGAGCCGAGGTTATGGCTGTGGACGCTCGCGGGTACAACGACTTTGACGTTTACGGCCGGTTCGAATACCCGCCCACAGATCGCCCGCCGGATCGGCTGAACGAGGATGGAAGCCCGGTTTACTACAGCTCGGTGAACAAGGGGTTCTGGGTTATGAAAGAAATCCTGGGTTCTGGCGTTCAGTTCCGGAATGCGAGAGCATATGAGATCTGCCCCGAGCTATTCGGCGGGCGCGGATTCGACCTTGTATTCCTGGGAGCATTGCTCTGTCATCTTCGGGATCCGATCGGGGCCCTGATGGCGGCCCGGCGAGTGTGCAACGGGACGGTCATCGCGTATACGCCGGTAGTCCTTGGTGAGCCGGAGTCCGACACGATGCCACGCCAATACCTGCCATGGACCGCGGACGACAAAATCAGTTGGTGGCTGCCCAATGAGGCGTGTTTTCGACACTGGTTTCTTGCCGCGGCGTTCCCTGCTGTCGACATAAGCCGCACGGTCAAGCTGCGATGCGACGTGCCGCGGTTCGAGAACGGCAGGGCGGTGAACGGCGACCAGATTCTCAGAGTCGGCCGCGCTTCGGTGCGCTAGCAGGACGCGACGTTCAGCCCTGGCCCTGGATCGATCAGACGGCCAGTATCTTCCTAAGCGTTGACTGCTACTCCAGATAATCCTGTACCGCCCATCCGGAATCGTAAACGCCTCCGACGTAGCCCGACAGATTCCACCAGATGTAGCCACTTGCCTGTGTCGGCCCACCGACTACCTGCATCACGGTGCCGTCCGGCATGTTGACGACTTCCGAGCAAGACGTATTCGCGCAACTGTGTAGCTTCAGTCCGAGCCCACTCGTGTTGTAGACCGTAACATACTGCCCAATGTAGAACTTGTTGCCCGTTGCGGTGTAGGTGTAGTCGTTGTACTGCCAGGCCCCGGCAATCTGGGACCACAACCGCAGGTATACTGCACTTCCGTTGGTGGGCAGCCCGCTCTGCGTATTCCGGCGAAGCCGATCACGATTCCGGGATGATGCCGATCGGCATTCCGGCGTGATGGCGATCACCATCGGAGCGAAGCGACGCTGGCTTGTTTCA
>Ga0326728_10014245_pt1 | contig 16963 bp, 12 predicted proteins | sample MB3enrmetagenome_FD_207602 | JGI IMG/M metagenome (GOLD analysis project Ga0326728, IMG submission 207602) | Lab enriched peat soil microbial communities from McLean, Ithaca, NY, United States - MB31MN | ecosystem: Environmental > Terrestrial > Soil > Wetlands > Peat | place: USA: New York...
ACAAAAAGGAGTGGCAAAAACACGCGCGGCCCTCCTTGAGGCGTCTCGGGTCGCGCCGATCTAAGCTTTTAACCCTCCGCACCCCCATGCAACCACTCAACCGCGATTCTCGGGTAACCAAACACCGGTTGACGCGCAGCATTGGGAAGCGTATAGTTCGCCGATGCAGCAGTCCTCAGGCCGATTTGGTCGAGGGAATCATTCGGCCGGCTTGGCACGATGAGAATTCCCTCTGTGCCCCTCGAGTTAGCGCCAGTCGATGGGAAACGGAAGGTTAGGCAGAGGTCTTGCAAGCGGGGGTTTGTTGGGCCTCCTCGCCTGGAGTGACCGCGATGGGGAACTATCTTAGCGGCCCGGGGTTTGCCTTATTTCTTCCCGCCCTGGCGGTCGCACTGGTACTTGCGGGGTTCATTGCCCCCTATTGGCGCGGGCGGAACCAAAGGCTGCGCCGCAACACAGAAGTATTCTGGATTTCCAGCCTCCATTTCTTCAGCAAAGAACTTTCCGAGTGTCGCGATCCACAACAGATGGTGGACCAGTCGCTGCGTGGTGCATTGGAGATGCTCGACACGCAGGAGGGTTACCTCCTGGTGCATGAAGAGGGCGATGAGGGAAAGCTTTATTGCAGCATCCGCGGGATATCCGCGCAGGGTGCGGAGCGGCTCAGTCAGGATCCCCTGCGTCGCTTCGTACTATCCAGTGGCGAACGCTGGGGGGCCTTGATGGTTTTCCCTGACCTGCGCCGCTCGGAAGTGGTGGCCGCCTGGCAGCGCGACCCCTTCTTTAATGAATTCCGCGATGTTCTGAGGAACGAAGGGGTGCGCACGCTGGTTGTGGTCGGATTGCAGGTTCGGGAGAAATCATATGGCGCCTTGATTCTGGGTTTCCCCAACCCCCGGACCTTTGACCCTCAGGAGCTGCGCGTGACCTTGGCTATCGGCAACCAGGTAAGTGTGGCCATCGAGAACTGGTCGCTGAACCGGGCGGCGGAGAGGCGCGAGGAGGAGTTGAGGATCCTTCACCGCGTTGGCGAAGCCCTGCGCGCGACTTTTGACATGAACGCCCAGATCGAAATCCTTCGCCATGAGTTGAAGGGATTGATGGGTGGAACGAACTTCGGCATGGCTTTGCAGGATACCCCGGAAGGGCCGCTGGAGGTGGTGGTACCCTTTGAGAGCTCAGGACCGCACGGCACCGTGGCCGGTGGGCCGGCGAGTTCGCTGGCGCAACATGTGCAGCGGACGCGCCAGCCGCTGTTGGTGGCCTGTGACGTTCAGGGTGCGGCGCGGCGGTGGGGCTTGGCGCCCATGAATCCGCGCATCAAAACCTGGTGCGGGGTGCCCATCCATTTCTCCGATGGCTCGATGGGCGTGCTGGCGCTGGCCGATATGGAGCGCGAGTACGCGGTCACCAAAACGCAGTTTGAGTTGGTGCAAGTGCTGGCGCAGGAGGCTGCTGGCGCCGTGGAAAACGCCCGCCTCTTTAAACGGGAACAGCGGCGCGCCAGCCACCTGGCTTTACTGAACGACCTGGGACGCAAAGCCAGTTCGGTATTGAACCCGCAGGAATTGCTGCCCAGTATCTGCCGGCAGGTCCGCAATGCTTTCGGTTACGACTTGGCGCGGATCGAAATGATGGATCCCGGACGCGAGGAGTTGGTGGTGGAGGCGGAAGCCGGTTACGGGCCGGAGCTGATGGGCCGCCGCATTCGCATTGGGGAAGGCTTGGCGGGCGCGGCAGCGGATTCGGGCGAGCCTGAACTGGCCAACTCCGTGGTGAAAGAACCGCGCTACATTGCCCTTCATCCCGGCATTCGCTCGGCCCTCAGCCTTCCCCTGAAGTACCGCGACGAATTGATGGGGGTTCTGAGTCTGGAGAGTCGGCACGCCTACGCTTTCTCGCAGCAGGATGTGCTCACCCTGCGAACCCTGGCAGACCAAGTGGCGATTGCCCTGCACAACGCGCGTGCCTATCAGGTGGCCTTGGAGCAGGCCATCACCGACGGCCTGACCGGGTTGAAAACCCATCGCTACTTCATGGAAGCGCTTGATGGAGAGTGGCGCCGCTCGACGCGTTCGGGTCACATGTTCTCCCTGATCATGATGGACTTGGACGGGTTCAAGCAGGTCAACGACCGGCACGGGCACTTGGAAGGTGACAAGGTCCTGACGGCGGTGGCCAACCTCCTCAACGACCAGGTGCGGCAGTCGAATGTGGTGGCGCGTTACGGAGGCGATGAATTTGCCATCATGATGCCGGAGACGCGCACCGAGCAGGCGGAGATTCTGGCCGAGCGCCTGCGCGTAAAGATTGAATCGGACGGCTATCTGGCCGCCCATGGCGTGACCGCCAGCTTTGGAATCTCGACCTTTCCCGTGCATGGCCCGACACAGGAGGAGATCCTGCGCGTGGCGGACTCCGGTATGTATCTCGCCAAGCATCAGGAGGGCAATCGCGTCCGGGTGGCGTCCCTGAGCGTCCCGTCGGCGCAAGCCGACTGGGAGCGCCAGTTGCTGGAAGCCTACCTGGGCGTCACCATGAAGCGCATGTTCACCACGGGGCCGGAGGCGTTCGACCATTACCTCAAACATTTCCAGGAGATCATGCTGAAGGGCAACGGTGAGGCTCTCCCCTTGCTGGATACCGTGGCCGCGCTGGCTAATGCCGTCGATGCCAAGGATCATTACACGCAAGGCCATTCACAAGCGGTGTCCCGGCTCGCCGCGCAGATTGCGAGGCAGATGGGCCTGTCCGATGGGCTGATTGAGGAAGTTCGTCTGGGCGGCATTGTTCATGATATCGGCAAGATCAGTGTGCCGGACGCAGTTCTCAACAAGCCCTCACGTCTCACCCCGGAAGAGTACGAGGTGATGAAGATCCACTCCTCGAAGGGCGCGGATATTCTCGAGCCCCTCAAAGTGAAGGCCATCGAACGGATTCGCGGCATGGTGCGGCATCATCATGAGATGGTCAATGGAACGGGCTATCCCGACCGTCTGAAGGGCGAGAATATCCCCCTTGGCGCTCGCATTATCACCGTGGCTGACTGCTTCGATACCATGGTTTCCGAACGGGCTTACAAACGCGGACGCAGCATCGAAGAGGCTATCGATGAACTGCACCGTTGCTCCGGTACGCAATTCGATCCCACCATCGTGAAGGCCTTTGTTCGCTCGCTGGAAATCACGGGCGATGCTTCCCCCCGCGTGAGCATGGATAAACCGCTTATCAACTGATCAGGTATTCCGGTAATCTGGCGATAAGGTGAGCAAAGAACCACAAACGCCGGAATTGCCTCTTGCTCACCCGATCGCCCGATCGTCTGATCTCCCGATCCTGTTCACCCGATCACCCGATTCCGCAAATCGAGTCGGCCGGTAAGATTCAATCGGGCGGGAAGTAGATCCTTTCAGAATAAGATCCGCAATGATTTCTGCCGTCACCGGCGCCAGCAGAATGCCGTTGCGGAAATGGCCGGTGGCGAAGATCAGGTTTTCCATCTCTCCATAACCCAGAACCGGCAGGTGGTCAGCCGTGTCGGGCCGCAGGCCAGCCCAGGCGCGCCGGAAGCGGAACTCGTTTACCAGCGGCATCAGGTGCACCGCGCCTTCGAGAATGGAAAGCAGTCCTTGGGCAGTGACTGCCTTTCCGAAGCCGATGTATTCCGCGGTCGTCCCCAGCAGGAGGCGCCGCTCCGGGCGTGGGACCAGGTAGTGAATCCCGGCGCGCACCACGCACGGCAACTCGCGCGGAGCTTCGAACTCCATCATCTGCCCGCAGCAGGGCGTAATCGGCACGTGGATCCCCAGCCCACCGGCCACTTCGCCGGACCAGCATCCCGCTGCCAGGACGTATGTCCTGGCCGTATAGGTGAGGCCGCTTCCGGCAGCGATGCCTTCGATGTGGTCACCTTTGATGTGGAACTTGTGAACGGCCTGCCCAGCTTCCAGACGCACACTCGCCCGCTGGCAAGCGATGATTAACGCGCGCATCAGGCGCTCGTTATCCACCCAATGGTCACCGGGGACGAAGAGGCCACTGCGAATCTGCGGAGAAAGTCCCGTCAAGCGGCCATGAACCTCCGCGGCCGTCAACGGGTGGAGGGTAAAGCCCTGGGCGGCCTGCGTATGATGGACTTTCGCGAGTTCCTCCTCTAGCTCTTCGTTGAGCGCCACCAGCAACGAGCCGTCGCTGCGATAACCGACGTGGTGGCCACTGGACTCTTCGAGCTCCGCCGCGAAGCCCGGGTAAAGGCCGCGGCTGGCGACACACAGGTCCGAGAACGTCCGGGGCTCGACCATTTCGCCCACCGGCGCGAGCATGCCCGCCGCGGCAGAACTGGCCTCCGCGCCGGGTTCGGAACGGTCGAGGACGGTGACGCTTATCCCGGCCTGCGCCAGCCGCCAGGCGATCGAGCAACCGATGATCCCGCCACCCATGATCAGTACGTCGGCAGCGCGTGAAGAATCTTCCGCCATGATTAAGGGCAGTGGCGAGGGCCTTGTGACTAGTGGTTAGCGATCGCAGGCCCAAAATCACACGAACAATCGCTAAGTATGAGCCACAAGGCACTCGCCACTGCCCTTCCAGTTTTTGCCAAGCGAGGCGAGGGGTCAAGAGGATTCTACGGTTTTAAGGGTCTTGCCGGTCATCAATTATGCATCGCCCGAATCCGGTGCATCATCGTCCGCACACCCTGGATTTGCGGGTCATCGGGTGGGGAAAGGTTGAGGTAGGCGTGAAGATCGGCCATGGCCTTTCCATAGCTCCGAAGAAGAAAGTAGACCATGCCACGATCATGAATCTCCTGGCGTGAAGCAGGGTCAACGGCCAGGGCCATTTCAATCATCATCAAAACTTTGGCAAAATCCTTGCGGCGGAAGAACGAACCCTTCAAGTTATTTAACATGCGGGACAGGGTCTGCTTGGTCGACGAGACCACCAGAAACGACGGCCGGAACTCCGCCTCTTCCCCGAACTGCGCTTTCAGTTTCTCCTCGCAGTCCTGAAGGCTCAGAATGGCGCCGCGTTGGTAGGGGTCCAACAGGATATCCCCCGATGCGGCGAGGTACTTGGACAGGAAGTGCCCGGGAAATCCCACGCCGACCACAGGCAAGCCGCATCGGCGCGCGACTTCCTGGTAAACGAGCGACAAGGTGATGGGAATGCCCATCTTGCGATCCAAGACGTCGTTCAAAAAACTATTGCGCGGGTCATCATATTCTTCTTCATTGCCGGTGAATTTTTCCTCCTCGAAGAGGAGGTGATTCAGATTGGCGATGTTGGTGTGGGCCGGCTGGCGGGGATTGCACTGCGCGCGTGCCGCCAACGCATCCAGGCGTGCCAATTGCGCGGGAAGGTTGAGCGCTGGATACTCCGTGCGCGCCAGCAGCAAGGCCGCCTCGTCCAGGCGGATGTCTTCCGCCGGGCGCGCCACGTAACGAGCGAATTCACTTACCGCGTCCGAATATTCCATGAATGATTTGTGCGGATCGCCCGCGGTCATCAAGCCCTGAAAAGGTTCCGCATCAGAAATAGCAAATTGGCGGGCCGCTCTGCGAGCCGGCGCATAAAGTAAGCATACCACTCCCGGCCGTACGGAACGTACAGGCGCACCCGCCATCCTTGCTGGATCAGCGCCCGCTGAAGCTGCCGCCGGATGCCGTAAAGCAGTTGGAACTCGAAGCTTTCCGGTGAAATGCTGTGCGCACGTGCAAAGCCCTCCGTGGCCGCGATCAGGCGTTCGTCGTGCGTAGCGATGGCGTGATAAATCCCGCTGGCCAGGAGTTTTTCCGTGAGCTTTTGATAGCTCCCGTCCACATCGCGCTTGCGGGCAAAAGCGATATCCGCAGGCTCCTTGTAAGCGCCTTTGACCAGCCGAATGCGCACGCCGCGCTTGAGGAGTTCTTCCACGTCCGCTTCCGTGCGGTGGAGGTACGATTGAATAGCGATTCCCAACACCTCGCGCGGCGCGCCCACGGAGCAAAACACCCGCAAGGTCGCGTCCGTGAACGCCGAGCCTTCCATGTCCACCCGCACAAAATTGTTGTGTCGCGCCGCACTTTCCGCCAGGCGCGCTAAATTTCGACGTGCCAATCCTTCGTCAATGGCCAGGCCCAATTGGGTGAGCTTCACGGAAACGTGCGAATTCAGTTTCTCCGCCGCCAGTCGATCGAGAAGTTGCAGGTAAGTTTGGCAAGCGGCTTCGGCGGCAGCGGCTTCATGGACGCTCTCACCCAGGCAATCGAGCGTCACCATGAAACCCTCGCTGTTCAACCGGCGGATTACCCGCAGGGCGTCTTCAAGCTCCTCACCGGCAATGAATCGCGAGGCCAAACGGCGCCCCAGGGGGTTGCCCATCAGTAGTTTCTTGGGACTTTGGCGCTCGGAAAGGTAGAGCAGGAGGGATCGAAGCATAATTAGGTTCCAGGTGTCAGGTGTCAGGCTTTCGGGCCGGAGGCCGACCCCTGAAGCCTGGCGGGGTGCTATGCCGCCGAACGAGAGACTCAATTCAAATTCGAAAATCCAAAATCGGCAATCGACAATCGGCAATCGAAAATTAACTCAGTGCTCCGCTTCTAAAAACTTCTCAGCGTCCATCGCGGCCATGCATCCTGACCCTGCCGCCGTGATGGCTTGCCGGTAAACGCGGTCTTTCACGTCCCCGGCGGCAAAAACGCCTGGGATTTTGGTTTTCGATCCTTCGTGGGTGACGAGATATCCCAGGTCGTCAACGTCCAATTGGCCGCGGAACAAGCTGGTATTGGGTTCGTGCCCGATCCCGATAAAGACCCCGTCCACAGGCTTGAGAGCTTCTTCCTTGGTCTTGACGTTGCGGAGCTTTATTCCGGAAACTTCGCGCTTGTCGGCATCCACGATGTCGTCCACCACGGAATTCCAGATGAATTTGATTTTCTCGTTGCGGTGCAGGCGGTCCTGCATGATTTTGGAGGCGCGCAACTGCTCGCGGCGATGGACAATGCTGACCTCTTTGGCGTAGCGCGTCAGGAAAAGCGCGTCTTCCGCCGCCGTGTCGCCGCCGCCCACCACCACCACTTCCTTCCCCCGGAAGAAGTAACCATCGCAGGTGGCGCAGGTGGAAACGCCGTGCCCCAACAGCTTGCGTTCGGACTCCAGACCCAGCATTTTCGCCGAAGCACCCGAGGCGATAATGAGCGTCCGCGTTTCCACTCGCTCCTGGTGCACCTCCAGCACGAAGGGCCGGCGGGATAGGTCCACCTTCGTCACGTTCCCTTCCACAAACTCTGTCCCGAACTCGGTGGCCTGCTTTTGCATCAACTCGATCAGTTCCGGCCCCTGGACGCCTTTGGGAAATCCCGGATAGTTCTCCACCAGCGTGGTCAAAGTCAACTGTCCGCCGGCATGTGCCCCCCGGATGACCAGCGGCTGCAAATTGGCGCGCGCCGCATAGATGGCGGCGGTCAGGCCCGCGCACCCCGAACCCATGATCACTACGTTGCGCATGTTGGCTTACATCTCCAAGGGTGATTTCGAATAGGACGACTATTTTATCGCGATACCCTTCGTTCCGTACAGACACTTATCGACAAGGGCGGCCGGCCAAGATTATTCTTGACGGCGAGGGAACTCACGCTAGAATTGTGTCCCGCGCGCCGGGGATTTTTTCTGCGCGCCAGCGAAAAGGCAACGACACGATTTGGAGGGATTACCTAGCCATGGACTTTTCCAACGATACCTCGACCACCCGCCGTAAATTCATCGAAACCGCCGGCAAATTGGCGGCAGTTTCGGCATTGGCCAACGTGGCCATTCCTGCCGTCCACGCGGCGGGCAGCGACCTGATCCAGATCGCCCTGATCGGCTGCGGCGGACGCGGCGGCGGCGCAGCGGCCAACGCGCTCTCCGTCAAGCGTGGTCCTGTCAAGCTGGTGGCCATGGCGGACATTTTCAAAGAGCGGCTCGATAAAGACCTGAACAATTTACAGCAGAAGTTCTCGAGCCAGGTGGACGTGCCGCCGGATCGTCAGTTCCTGGGATTCGACGCCTATAAGCAGGCGATGGATTGTTTGAAGCCGGGTGACATCGCCATTTTCGCCACGCCGCCGGCGTTTCGCTGGGTGCATTTCACTTACGCCATCCAGAAGGGCCTGAACGTCTTCATGGAGAAGCCGGTCACGGCCGACGGCCCCACCAGCAAGCGCATGCTCAGCCTCGCGGATGACGCCTCCGCCAAGAACCTCAAGGTGGGGGTGGGATTGATGTCGCGTCACAGCCGGGCACTCCAGGAGCTGGCCAAACGCGTCCACGACGGCAAGATCGGCCAGATCATTTTGCAAAGGGGTTACCGGATGCATGGGCCCGGCGGATACTTCCTCTCGCTGCCCAAGCCTCCCGACATCAGCGACCTGCTCTACCAAGTCAAACGCTTCCACAGCTTCATCTGGGCCAGCGGCGGCTGCTTCAACGACTTCTATATTCACATCGTCGATCATCTCGGATGGATGAAAAACGCGTGGCCGGTGAAGGCCCAGGCGCTGGGCGGCCGCCATTACAAGTTGAGCCCCGAAGGCGTCGCCTACGTGGACCAGAATTTCGATACGTATTCGGTGGAATACACGTATGCCGACGGTACGAAGTTCTATTTCGACGGGCGCTGCATGAACGGATGCGAGCAGATTTATACAAGTACCCTGCACGGCACCAAAGGATCGGCCATCGCTTCCCTGCACGGTGATTGCGGGCAGCCCTCCAGCATTTACAAGGGTCAGTTGATGGCCGACCAGGCGATTTGGGAATCGCAGGTGAGCCCGGAAGAAAAGGATCCCTACCAGAACGAATGGAACGACCTGGTAGACGCCGTTCGGGACGACAAACCCTACAACGAGGTTAAACGCGGGGTGGAAGCGAGCCTCGTCTCGAGCATGGGCCGCATGGCTGCCCATACCGGCAAGGAAATCACCTTTGACCAGATGCTGAACTGCGAGCACGAAATGGCGCCGGGAAGTGACAAGTTCACCATGGATTCCCCGGCTCCGCTCCTCGCCGATGCCAACGGCAGGTATCCTGTGCCACAGCCGGGCATCGTAACTGCGCGCGAATACTAAGCGGCCGGCCGCCTCGCCGATTTACGCAGCCGCGGCCGCCACGCCTGCTTGTTCATCCAAGAACGCCAGCACCTTGCCGACGACGAGGTCGGCCTGCACCATCGTCAAATCGTGCCCACAGCCGGGAATGATCTCCGCCTTCACTTGTGGCGCAAGTCGTTTCAGTCGCCCCACGGCTGCCTGGGAAGAGTAGATCTTCTCATTCTCCCCCACTAGGAATAAGCAGGGCGCGCGGAAGCCTTGCCACGCCTGGTCATCGATAACGGTTGGCCAAGGCGGGCGGGGCAGAGCAAAGAGGCGCACACCCAATTCCACGTCGGCAATGGCCTCCTCGGCCAGCGCCCGGCAGGCGTCGCTGCCTCGCAACGCATCCCGAAACAGCCAGCGGAGTATTCTGCGCAGGGGCTTTCCGACCGGTATGGAAAGGAGCCCCATGCGGAGGATAAAGGCGGATGAAATTGGGAGCACCGTACACGCCGGAGCCAACAGCACCACGCTCCGGAGCCGCTCGGGGAAACGAAGCGCATACTGACCGGCAAGCCAGCCTCCGTACGAGATGCCCAGCAGACTGAGTGGCCTTTCCGGAACCAGCGCCGTGCAGACCTCGTCCAGCCAATTGACCAGATCCTCCGGCTTCGCGACGTCGCGACGATTCACGCTGAACCCGACGTCACCCAGGGCGTCCAGGGCATAGGTACGGTAGTGGGCCGTGAGGGCCGCGATATTGTGAATCCACATCAGCGAACTACTCCGCCCGCCGGGCAACAGAACCAGGGGAGGATCGGTGATCCGCCCACTCGCCCGAACGAAAGTCTGCCCGGAAGCAGTTTCAATCATCATGGTCTCGGACGGGACTGGCCACGCCTTGGCCCTCTCCTGACAAAAAGCTTCATACTCAGCTTGGGCTCGTTCGGACTTAAACGGATAGAAGGATTGTCTGGTCATAGTCGTTGTTCCTCCTCAATACACGAAATCCATGAATGGCTCGAAGGTGAGGTGCTGGGGCCCGGCCAAGTGCCCAAAATTGGGTGAGGTGACGTTGTTGTAGACGTCGCGCGGATTCAAATGGTTGGTGACGTTATAAATGCCGATGGCTCCACGGATGGTGTGGTTCCTCACCCAGGGCAGGAAGGGAACGCGAAAGTCCTTGGAGAGTTTAAGGTCAACGGACATGAAGGTGGGAAGGCGCAGGCTGTTGGGCTGGCCCACGTAGTCCTGCAGCTCATCGACTGCCGAATACGGAAACCCGGTGTGAACGTCCAGCACGGGGCTGGCGGTAATCTTCCAGGGAAGGTGGAATTCTCCCCAAGTTAACAATCGATCGGGCACATTGGAATTCAAAGTCGCGATAAAGTTGGGACGGATGATGGGTTGTTCGAAGGGGACATACACCTGGGAAAAAATGTTCAGATCACCGCGCGCCTTGCTATGAACGTAAGAGAAATTGACGTCTGCAAACTTGCTGGTGCGCACCCGCACGGTGGATTCGAGGTCGTAATAGCGCTCGCCGCCGCTGTTGGTCATGAGAAGCAGTGGTTCGGTCCCCGGCAACTGGTGCTGCCTCACCAGAAACAGGTCATAGGTGCGGCTGGAGAGGCCGCTGAGCCGCAGGGTTACGCGTGACCCGATCTCACGGTCGAGTTCCAGGTTCCATGTGACGTCATAGGGCGTGCTGCCCAAATCCCTCCCGGAAGGAAGAACCTTGAGCCCTCCTTTTCCCACCAGCGCGTAAACATTTTGCAGGGTTACGGGCGATCCCAGGGGATTCCCCTGCGCGTCAAAAAGCGAGACCACGCGAGTAGGATTTCCGGTAAAGCTGCCGGCCATCAGGGGCACGCCGGCGAAAAACACCCCCACCCCGCCGCGCAGAATCGTCCGATTGTCTTTGCCCGGGGCGTATTGGAAGCCCAATCGAGGCGCCAAGGCCGCATGCTTTCCCAATGTCTGGCCGGAAGCACGCAAACCGGCATCGAGCGCCAGTCGGTCGCCCAACGCCCAATGATCCTGGGCGAAAAGGCCCACCTCCAAATCGTGAGATTCCAGCGATCCGGGCCCGCTAAAAGTAATTTGCTCCGCCCGCGAGCCGTCCACTCTCAGAACATCGACCGGCATCGAGCAGCTGACGCCGCCGAAAGTCCGATAGACGGCGTCGCCCCCGACTTTCAACTCGTGCTTCCCGTGCCAATCAAATCGGGGGAATTGATAGGTCTCCCGCGCCTCACCCTTGTCCGCGCTGCGGGTGTAAGCGTTGAAGAAGTCGCCTCCCCAGCCGTTCGGGGTCACCAGCATATCCGCAATTCCCTGCCCGTGGCCGTAACTGGAAAACCGGGTGTATTGGAGCGTCATGCTGAGAAGTCCACCCGCGGCGTACACCCGCCGGTCCTTCAGCCCCAGGGAAAACCCGCGCTGGCCATAGTTGGAGGAGGCGCTTTGCGGCACCAGGGAACTGATGTCCGCAAACTCCTGCCGGGCAGGAAACAAGTGCACGTTGAAGGTGAGAAGATGTTCCGCGGATACCACATACTGGAAATTGGTGAAGGAGGTGAAGCCCTGCCGGATGGTTTGATCGTTCGGCCAGGGCAACCCGCGCACAATTTGCTTGTTCATGAAGTAGCCGAAAGATTCCGACATGGTCAAGCGATCACCGTGGAGCGGACCGGTAAACCGGACGCGCGGGCTGTTGCCGGCGACGCCGGAGAGGTGGCCGGCTTCACCCCGGAACGAGGGCACCACATCGTACAATTGAAAATCCCATTTGCTGGAAGGAGCTTTGGTCACGACGGTGGTCAGACCGCCGGAAAAGTGCCCGTACTCGGCTTGGTAAGGCGCCTTGGACACGTCCACCGACTCAATGGCATCAATGGGAAGGTCGATCGAATAGCTGCCGGTGATGGGGTCCACCATCTCGGTGTTATCAACCAGCAGCATGCTCTGGCTTTCCGCTGAACCCTTGATGTTGATCTTTCCGTCAGGGGTGCGCACCACCCCGGGAACCAGGGGCAAAGCCGCCATGAATTGTTCTTGCACCAAGGGCAAGGTATTAAGCTGCTGGGAGTTTAGGTGACGGGGGGAAGTTACACTTTCTGTGGCGAGAGGTGTGGCGGTTTCGTGAACCTCCACGGTCTGCCGAAGTTTTTCCGGTTCCGGCAAGACGATTTGTAAAACCGGGGGGGTGGCCGAGGTCACGTGCAGGCCATCCTGGCTGGCCGGGAAGTGTCCCACGGCCGCGCAGCTTATGTCGTACAGGCCAGGTTCGAGGCCGGGAAAAGCAAACCTCCCGCGCTCGTCGGTGGTTACACTAATCCCCTCCGCCGGCAAGCCGGTCCCCTTCAGGGTGCACAGGGCGGCGGCGATGGGCTGACCTTTTGCGCTGACCACCGTGCCTTTCAAGTCCTGCGTCGGGGGCAGTGGCCATGCGGTCGCAACGGCGATCACCCCCGCGAGAACTACCCCTATTGGCTGAATGAACCCGACGCCTTTGTCCCGGAACATATTCAATAGGTGAGTCGCAAGTTTCTCGCCCAGCGTAACGTAAAAGGGCTTCCGCGCGCAAGGTCAGAGGGGTCTTCAGCTTTTTCCCCTGCTTGACCGGCCCGAAAAAAATTAAAAGAGGGCTTGCCAAAGACAGATTGTGTGATATAGTGCTCTATATCACAATGACGCAGATTATCGTTCACCCCTCCGACGAGCTTCCCATCTACCGCCAGATCATGCGGCAGATCATGGAAGCCATTGCGGGGGGCAGGCTGGGGCAGGGAGACAAGCTTACCTCGCACCGCGACTTGGCCGAACAACTTGTGGTGGCCCCCCTCACTGTCAAGAAGGCCTACGACGAGCTCGAATTGCTTGGCTACGTCGAGACCCAGCGCGGCCGGGGCACCTTCGTCTGTTCGCGGCTGCCGAAAATCAAGCGGGCTGAGCAGCGCGCGCGCCTCCAGGCCGCCGCCCGCAAGCTGCTCTCGGAAGCGTACGTCGGGGGCTCGAGCTTCGAAGAGGTGGAAGAGATTCTGCGCGAGGCGGACCGCGAAATCTCCGGCGGCAGCCTGACTTCCGCCGGCGGGCGGCGCGACAAGGAGAAATCATGAGCCCGATTTTGGAATTTGCAGGAATCGCGAGGTCGTACAAGAAGGGCGTGCCCGTATTGAACGGCGTCACTTTTTCCGTGGAACCGGGCGAGGTAGTGGGCCTCTTGGGCCGCAACGGCGCGGGCAAAACCACGCTGATCCGCATTGCCATGGGCATGTTGCATCCCCAGGCCGGGTCCGTGCGCGCCTTCGGCATCTCTCCCTTCGAGGATCCCGTGGCGGTGAAGAAACGCATCGGCTACGCGGCGGAAGATCAAGTGCTGCCCGGGTTTTCGTCCATTGCGGAGATTACTGCTTTTCATCGCTACCTGTTTCCCGACTGGGACCTCACCTGGGAACGCCAGCTTCTGGAGCGGTTCAACCTCGACCCCGCCGCCCGCATCCACAAGCTGAGCAAAGGCCAGGCGCGGCAGGTGGCGTTGTTGTGCGCTATCTGCCACCGGCCCGAACTGCTCATCCTCGACGAGCCCGGCGGAGGGCTCGACCCCGCCGCCCGCCGCGAGTTCCTGGAAGCCTCCATCCAACTTCTCAACCGTGAAGGGTCGGCGATTCTGTTCTCCTCCCACCACATGAGCGACGTTGAGCGCATCGGCGGGCGCGTGGTGTTGCTCGAGGGAGGCAAGGTGTTCCTGGATCGCCCCCTTGACGCCCTGCGCGAGAACCTGTGCGTGGCGCTGGTCCCGAAAGCGTCAGTGGCCGATGCCGCGGTCCTGGAGCACGAGGCCGGCTGCCTGCGCGCGCGGTCCGCGGGCGAAGACTGGCATGCGGTGTTCGAGGGCGCGGCCGACACTGTAAGCCGCCAACTGACCGCGTCGATGGGCTCAAACAACATTCGGTGCGTTCAGGTTCCGCTGGAAGAGCTGTTTATCGAACTGTTGGGCGGGCAGCGGTAGAGAGATGCCATGATTTACGAGTTGCTGCGGCTGGAGAGGGGTGCGTCACGGAGGGCATGGCTGACCTCCGCGGTAGTCTTCGTCGGCGCCGTATTCGCGTTCATGGCGCTCGATCGCCATTTTCACTTGTCAGCACGGCCGTTGGACACGATGTTTTCATCCGGAATGGTTACGTTGGCCATCTTGTATGTCCTCATTTCCAGCGCCGCCCGGCTACCCACTTTGTTCCTTATGGCTTTGCCCATACCAGCGCGGGATGTTTTTGTTGCTCGTCTGCTCCCGGCGCTGTCGATCGCTTGGGCTCCGCCCCTGGCCATCGGCGGCGCAGCCTACTTGGCGGGTGGCAATCCGCCTTTTTCCTACTTTCTGTCGTTAATTGCAACAGGGGCAGTGGCTACAGTCACAATCCTGATTGTCCTGCCGCTGCGGCTGCGGGAAATGAGTACTCGTCTTGGGCCGGTGGCGGCTGGGCTCTTTCTCACCTATGTATCTACATGCCTGGTATTCCTTGCACCTCCCGGAATCGTGCTGGCGTTTTGCGCGGTAGCGATCGCGGCGTTGTTGTGGTGGGACTTGGCCTCGATGCCCAAGGCCTTCCAGGTGGCGCCCGCGGACGCGGTCGGCGAGCGGCCATCGAGGGGCGCGCACGGATCCCCTCGACCGGTTTGGTGGCCGGTGTTGCGGTCCATGTTTGGATGGCGGACTAGGCTTATTCTCATATGTTCAGCCTGGTGGCTTCTTTGTCCCTTGTTGTCGGTCACGGCATCCTTGATTCTTGCCCTCTTTGTACTCGTGCTCGGGAGTTCCACGTGCTGGTTATGGGCGCTTCCGATGACGCGCCGGAAGGTGTTGGCGCTGGGGCTGCTTCCGCCCCTGCTTTTGGAAGCGGTGCTGCAGGCTATCAAGCCAGCCGGTTCCGTGCAGGCGCTCGAGTTGGTGGTGCTTGCCTTGCTGTTCACGTCTGCCTTCCTCGCGCTATACGACTGGGCCCGCCTGCGCCCGGGGGCCAAGTTTCTGGCCGCGACCGGTTCAATTCTTTGCCTGTGCGGCCCTCTCGCCATGTTGATCGCCGACTTTTATCACCTGGACGTCGTCCGCAAGCATTTCTGGGGGAGCTACACGGCCGAGTATCTGACGGCCCAACTGTCCAGAATCCCGCCGGAGCCCCGGTTGATCCTGATCGCGGGGACGCTCATCGCGCTGGGGGCTCTCTATTGGCTGGTGCAGAGGCAGTTCGAGGCGGCCGATTTCGTATTAGGACGCCAGACCCGGCGCAACGGATGAGTTCTCCACCGGTTCTGGCGATTGAACGCAGCCAGCGTCTGCACTGACGTGGTGTTGGGTTGCTTTCCAACCGTCTCGGCGCGGTGGGTGCATGGTCGGGTTTCGGAGTGCGGCGACTCGTCGCCGCTTTCCCTCGCCGCAACTCGTTGCGGCGATAAACCCACCGCTGACGAGTCAGCGGTGGAAAAGGCGGGAGCAAGCTCCCGCACTCCGAAACTGGATGAGCCGTTTATCGAAAGGTTGGGCGGGCAGCGTTAGGGAGGAGTCATGATTTACCAGTTGGTGCGGCTAGACTGGCAGAGGTTTTGGTTGGCGACACTGATCTTCGGGGTAGTCCTCGGGGGCCTTGGATTTGCGATCTTGACTCGCCAGCAGGCGTCCACGATCCCGGCGGCCGTGCTGCTGAATATCCTGCTCTTGGCCCTTGTTGCAGTCGCCCGCTACCGTGCCACCCCGTTCCAAGCAGCCTTGCCCATACCCGCGCGGGACCTTTTTATGGCCCGGCTTCTCCCCATATTAGCGGTCATCTGGATTCCGCTTCTGGCCGCCGTCGGCGCGGGCTACTTGGCGGGTGCCCGCGCGTCTTCCCCCCGCTTCCAGTGGCTGATCGCGGAGGGAGCGGTGTCAACAGTGGGGGTTCTGGTGCTTCTTTCCGCGCGGCTGCGGGAATTGAGCGCGCCGCGCGCCCTGATTAACTGGTTCTTTTTGCCTTATATGCTGACAGGCGCACTGGTCTCCGTGGTCTGGCCCGGAATCGTGCTGGCAGTTTGCGCCGCGACGATCGCTGCATGGTTGTGGAGGGACTTGGCCGCGATGCCCAAGGCCTTCCAGGTGGCGCCCGCGGACGCGGCCGCCGAGCAGCCGGCAAGGCATCGGACCCGATTCGCCCGGCCGGTCTGGTGGCCGGTGCTCCGGTCGATGTTTGCACGGCAGCCTAGGGCCATGCTCGCCTATTCAGTGATGTTCCTTCTCTATCCCATGGCGTCGGTCATTGCATCACTGATGCTTGCCCTTTTTGTTTTCCAAGGCTGGGTTTCGATGCGTTGGGTGTGGGCGCTTCCGGTGTCGCGCCGCAGGATATTGGCGCTGGGGTTGCTTCCGCTACTGGCCCTTGAGACGGCGGTGCAGGCGGCCAAGCCTGCCGGCTTTATCCAGGCAGGGGAGTTCGTGACGGTAGCGTTGCTGTGCACGTCATGCCACCTCGCCATAAGAAGCTGGAAGGGCCTGCGCGCCGGCGCCAAGTTTCTGGTCGCGACCGGTTCCATTGTCTGCGTGTGCGGCCCTATCTCTCTGTCGCTCGCCGACGTTCACTACGGCAAGGGCATCCGCAGTCACTACTGGCGGAGCTATACGGCGGAGTATGTGGCGGCCCATCTCGTCAGATTCCCGCCGGGCATCCTTTTGATCTTGATCGCGGGGACGCTCATCGCGCTGGGGGCTCTCTATTGGCTGCTGCAAAGACAGTTTGAAACGGCTGACTTCCTCCCATCAACCCTAACCCGGCTCGACACGGGTGAGTTCTCCATTGGTTCAGGCGCTTGAACCCACGGTGGCCCAAATTGGCGAACCCTTGTTGCATGAGCATGCGCGCAGCGCCTTGGACTGCGGCGGCTCG
>Ga0326728_10014246_pt1 | contig 16962 bp, 14 predicted proteins | sample MB3enrmetagenome_FD_207602 | JGI IMG/M metagenome (GOLD analysis project Ga0326728, IMG submission 207602) | Lab enriched peat soil microbial communities from McLean, Ithaca, NY, United States - MB31MN | ecosystem: Environmental > Terrestrial > Soil > Wetlands > Peat | place: USA: New York...
CACCGCCCCGGCCGCCCCAGCGGTCGGAACCGTGAACAACGCTCGCTCCACCGGTATGCGCTTGGAGTGGACGTATTTTATCGGCGGGAGCGACAGAGAGAACCTGGGCTGGCTCTACGCGCCTGTTTGGGATCGCGACGGGATGCTCTGGTTCACCGGCACTACGAAATCGCACGATTTCCCCACCACGCCAGACGCCTTCGACTCTACGTATCACGGTGGCAGCGAGAAATGGGGAACTGAAGATGTTTTCTTAGTGAAATTCAACACGCGCCAGCCTGGGGTCGCATACTCGACGATTTTGGGCGGGGCGCAGGGGCCGGAGAACGCTGCCGATTTACAAGTGGACAATGCCGGCAATGTCTACATCGTGGGCAACACCGGTTCACCTGATTTTCCTACGACCAGCGATGCCATGATCCGCCAATTCCAGGGCCCTGACTTTCGCCATGCCGACGGCTTTCTGACCATCTTGAGCGACAGCGGGCGCAAGCTGAAGTATTCCACGTTTATCGGCGGACCGAAGGAAGACGGAGTCGACCGCGTGTTTGTTGAACCTTCAGGAAACATCGTTCTCTTCGGCAGCGCTGGGACATTGAATTTTCTGCCTGCTAAAATCATTCGTCCGAAAGGCCCCCGGCAAGATTCAGGAACCTTCGTTGCCAGGCTCGACGCAGAAGGTAAACACATTCTCTCAGCACGAATATTCTACGGTTTGGGCGAGGTGGACGTGCAGCGGCTCCCTTCCGGAGATTTTCTGATCGCTGGCCACACCACCAAACCCGACATGCCAACGACCGCTCATGCCTTCGACCGCACTTACCGTGGCGGCAAGGAATCCTGGGGCGGAGACATTTACATCGCGCGCCTGTCGGCAGATTTTAAGAAAATTTCATTCGCCACATTCTTTGGGGGATCTGGCGACGAAGCTTGGCCAAAGATTATGGCTGTTGACGGCGGCGATTTCTTTGTGCTCGGCAGAACGACATCGAAGGATTTGCCGGTAACGGCAGATGCCATTGAAAAAACGATGGAAGGCAGCGAAGCTTCTTTTCTCGCTCGGTTTAGCAGTGATGGCAAGCGGTTGAGATATTGCACTTACTTGGGGGGGAAGGGAATAGATGCATCTTCTATTGGAAGAAGCTTGATTTACGATGGCCACTCTAGAATTTATATCGCTGAAACAACCACATCGCCGGATTTTCCGGTCACGCCGGATGCTTTTCACTCGAGGCATAGTGGTCATTACGACATAGCTCTACTGGCATTTAACGTCGCGGATAACTCGCTGGCCTATGGTTCTTATCTGGGAGGTTCGAAAGACATAGAGTGGCCCGGGGCACGTCTCGCGTTCGACCAGGATGGTTCATTGTATGTCATCGGGGCGACCAACTCGGATGACTTCCCCACGACCGATGCGCATCCTTCAACGCGGAAGAGCAGCGACATTTTCATCTCGAAGTTCTCGTTGGGAACGGCTGCGACTAAATAAATGGAGAAAAAGACTTTCATGAAAACACTACTTTGTGGCGGCATTGAATTAGTTGCCCTGTTGCTGTTCGGGATCGGTCCGCTGGCACAGGAGAACAAGAGCGCCGCCCCGGCCGTATCCGCTCGAGAGATAAACAACAACATAAAAACCTTAAATGGCAAAGAGATATCCAGGGCGGAAATGGACAAGTATTTTAAATAGCTGTCAACGACCCGGTTCGCAGCGGAAGACGAGCACGGTTGACCCGCTTGTCATTCCGATGACCGCATCTTCTGCTTGCCTGCAATGGCGGGCTGCCTGAGAATCTCGCCGTTTCGCGCGGTTCGCAATGCGCCTCAGGGAGAAACGATGTTCTTTGACGGCCATGCCGTCCGCATCCGGCGATATCGTCCGAACGACGCACCGGCCTTGTTCGATGCCGTGCGCGAATCGCTCGATGACCTTTGTGTTTTCCTGACTTGGTGCCGTCCCGATTACCGCTTGGAAGAGAGCCGGGAATTCGTTGCGAAGAGCGATTCCGCTTGGGAGAAGGGCGAGGAATACAACTTCGCAATTGTGGTCAAAAGTGTTCCAGCGACACGTTGCCAGCAAATTGCTTCCCGGTGGCCGCTATGCGAAAATTGGTATGCACCCCGCTGGAGGCGCGCCCATGAAATCTCTCTCCTTGTTAGGAATCCTATTGCTCGCCGGAAGCGTTGCCGCGTATGCGGCTCCGCAGGCCAGCCCGCAGATTTACGGTCAATACTTGGAATCACGCGACGCGGACGTTTACACCGGCCCGTGCTTCGCCAATTCAGAGGTCAATCTCTCAGGACGTGAGGCGATCCTGGCCTGGCACATTCAACAGGGAACTTGGAACAATGTCCCGCTCGATGGGTTGAGCGTGGTTGCGGTGGTTCGCGCGAGCGGCACGCTCGGCGATCCCTACGAAAATCCGTTGCCGGCGAAAGCTCTTCTGATCGTGGACGAGCAGGCGAATGAAGAGCAACGCGCCGCGCTCGAAAGCTTCGCGCAGGCGCAAGCGGGCGCGCTGCTTGCCGACGTTGTCGGCGTGGAAGCGCTGCCGGTCTCGTTTCAGATCGGCAGCCAGCACAGTTTCGCAACGCTGACGGCCGGCGACCAGGTGAAACTCACTACGCGCGCAGTGGTGGAAGGCGACATGATTTGCCACAACGAAGAAGTCTTCTATCCGCCGCTCGCGTCACATCTGACGCATTCCATGCCGGCCGTTTCGTCCGAAAGCAGCTACCAGGGCGCGGCGCTCGGCATCAATTGGGATGAATCCGGGCGGCGCGGCTCGTTTGTCGGATTTTTCGCAGATTGAAATTCTCCGCCTGCTCGCGCCTCTTTGCGCTGGCGAGCAGCCAGAGTCTGTCTCGGGAGTTTGAAAACCGGCTGCCCTTCCCGGATCAGCCCGGTCTTGTCGGCAGTGCCCGGCGCTTGTTGGGGAGGCGAGGGCTGAGGCCTTTCGCATCAAATCGCTTGGGGGGACCTTAATTTCACAAGGGGAAGACTCATGAGACTTGCTCGAAGAATGGCCGCCATTTTGCCCGCCGCGTTGCCTCTCCTAATCCTCCTCATGGCCGCGGTACGCCCTGCTGCCGCGCAAGATTACAAAGTTGAGAAGAGCACCGATGCGCCGCCGGCCGGACTTTCTCCCGCGGTGCAAGCCATCCTCGGCGGCGACATCCTCAAGGTGACCGGACCGAATGGCGCGCTCTGCGAAGTCTGGTTGCGCAAGTCCGTGCCCGCGGCGGCCACGCCGGACACGGAACTCGGCGTGACGTTCGGCCAACTCGCGACGGGAACTCTGATTGGCATAATCCAGTTCCCCGCCGAGGCGACCGATTACCGCCAGCAGCAGATCCACCCCGGCGTTTACACGCTGCGCTACGCCCTAATCCCAACGGACGGCAATCACATGGGCATGGCGCCGCAGCGCGATTTTCTTCTCGCCAGTCCAGCCGCAGCAGATACCGATCCGGCCGCGCTGACATTCGACCAAACAGCCAATCTGAGCGCCAAGACCACGGGCACAAAGCACCCTTCGGTCTGGAGTCTGGGCCCACCGGACAGCAGCGCGCTTCCGGCGATCATCCACGATCAGGACGCGGGCGCCTGGGAGTTGGAGTTCGCTCTGACCATCGAGGGATCCGGTTCGACGCCGGTGGCGCTCGTCGTCGTCGGGCATGCGCAGGGAATGTAAGACTGCCGGAGCCGCGGCTACGGACGGCGCGATTCGCAGCTTTTCCTTACGGGCGCGGACCGGCAACCACGGCTACCGGAGCTTCTATTTCGACGAATCGGGAGTCGTGCGCGCAACGCGCGAGGATCGAGCCGCCACTGCTTCCGATCCTCCCCTGCGCTAGCCGCCACGATTGGCCGCGCTATGGGGCAGTTGACCAGCCCGCACTACGGGCCCGCAAAGGAGGATGGCCTCCGCGCGAAACCCAGTGTTATACTTGCGCTGAAGTAGGACCGCTCGCTGTTGCTGAAGTTCACGGAGAGGTGGCCGAGCGGCTGAAGGCGGCGGTTTGCTAAACCGTTGTAGGGGCTAAAACTCCTACCGGGGGTTCGAATCCCCCCCTCTCCGCCATCCAGTCTGCCCAATCTGCTTCTCCGCCGCATCAAGCGCAAGAATGCGCGAATCCCGGCCGGAATCCGCGTTACTCTGACCGGAACTGGACTGCATGGAATCGGCCTCTTCGTGATCAAGTTCAATCAGACCGAGTTTTCTCCAGTATGTGGTCCCGCGGTCCGGTTTCAAAACTAGCTGGTGTGGGGCCCCGCGATGGCGTTTGCCCACTGTGGCCAAAAGTGTAGACGGCTGGTTCCTTGCAGGAGAATTGCAACGCGTCTCTATTCGAAAATCAGGCTCCAAGATTTTGCTGGAAAAGCGTGACGATCCCCTGGTTCGGGACCAGGGGGTCGGAGGTTCCCTCCAGAACGCGGCGGGCAGGCAAGTCCTCTCGCCCCGACCAATCGTTTCAATGACTTATCCCGGACTCCTGGTTTTTCGTCTACAAAACTGTAGATAAAACTGTAGATAGTCAAGTTTCTTTGAGATTTCTCAACTTTCAGTCCTTGTGGGTCTTTGTCTGAGCAATCGCAAATTTACTTGTCCGCTCGCTCCATGCAGAGGAGGCTCTCCAAAACCTTAAGTCTGTAGGTTTGCTGCAGGCCCGGAAGCGCCGGCGGCGGTCTAGATATCGCACTCGCGGGATCAGACGAAGAGGCTCTACAAGTCATCTCATAAATGGTTTTTGTGAGGGCCGGCTTCAGACGCGCCGAAAAATGTCGCGAAATCAGGTGTTCTAACGTGTTTTTCGCCAAAATCCCATCCCGGCTGAAAATGCTTGGTACAACGACACATCTCTGATTCATCGGACCGGGAAACTCTCCGGGCATCCCTTCGCGACTCTGGCCACGAAGATCGCCTACGGCAGGTCTGGCTGAAACTCATGACTGGGCCAGAATCAGGAAGGTTTGAGCCGTGCTGTCGAGGTCGGACGCTACGCTCTTGCACTTTCTTAACCGAGCCAGAATAGTCAAACACACACAAATGGACGCCTCGACGCTGACCGAGCTTCGGTCTGCCCTGAAGGGATTCATGACACGGATGTTGTGAGCGTGTTACAGAAGTGCTTTTTGCTCTAAGTCCGGTGCGGCCTGCCTCACATTCTCTAGCCGACCGAAATCGACCCAACTGTATTCATCACCGCGAAAGGCGAGGATTCGTTCTCCTTGAGCGGCGAGATGGAGATACGCGCTAATAATGGAAAAAGTACCTTCTTCAGTCATTTTCGCAAGAAGACGAGGCGAAATAACGTGGATGCCAGAAAAAGCCAGCGCCTGCAACTGCTGTGAAGATCGAACCAATTCAGCTTTCTGATCGCGTCCAAGCCGTCGGCCGCAGAGCTGAAGTCGCTCGTCAAAGAGAAGATATCGGGAAGTCTCGCGGTTTTGTACCATTAGTGTCGCAAGAGCTTGATTCTCAGTATGAAATTGCACCATGCGGCGGAGATCAACCGTGCTTGTTACGTCGACATTGTGCAAGATGAACGGGTCATCCAAACCTTGGGAATCTTCGAGAAAGAACCAGCCGGCCCGTTTCAGTCCGCCACCAGTATCGAGCAAGACGTCTTCACGAGAAATTTCAATGCGCATGTCAAAGTTGTCGTTCGATTGGAGATAATCTAGAATCATGTCGGCAAAGTGATGCACATTGATAATCACATCGCGGATTCCGAATGCGCACAATTGACGAAGTGTGATCTCTAGCAGGGTACGCCCCGAGACTTCCACCAATGCCTTGGGGCGATTGTCGGTCAGTGGCCGCAAGCGCGTGCCTAGGCCCGCGGCCAAGATCATCGCTTTCATTTACCTAGCTTCTCCAATTCACTATGCCTCACAACCACTTCCAGGCCGCCCTTCCCGCGTAGGTGTCTTGCTAATTGCTCTGCCAGATACACGGATCGATGTTCTCCTCCAGTGCAACCGAAAGACACCATCAAACTCTTGAAGCCGCGACGCTGATAATTGCTCACGCTGGCGTCCACCAATGACATGACGTTAGCAAGAAACTGATGAACGCTCTCCTCCTGCATTAGATAGTTGATCACCGGTGTGTCTTTGCCTGTGAGATTCATAAAGCGCTCCTCGCGGCCCGGGTTTGGAAGACTGCGAGCATCAAAAACGAATCCCCCGCCGTGTCCGGTATCATCGTGCGGCAAGCTCTGGTGGAATGAAAAACTGACGATCGTAACGACGAGGTTCTCTGAGTCAGAACCGACTCGTTGTAATTTCTCAGAGGCCAGCATACTCCTGAATGCCGCCATCAGAGTTGGTAACTGGAGTGGAAGCGTCACATTGTGAAGCAGCCAACGGACGTTCTTCAGCGCGTACGGCACGCTCTGCAGAAAATGAGCTTTGCGCTCATAAAGGCCACGAAAACCATAGGCTCCCATCGCCTGCATGATTCGCACGTAAACGTAGGCATAGTAATGCCGCATGAACACACTGCGCTCAAGCTTAATGAAACCAGATAGTCTTTCGAGATAAAGATCGAGTAATTGCTGGCGCAGTTCTGGTGGCAGATCGGCCTTTGCATCATATAAGAGTGAAGCGATGTCGTATTGCAGCGCCCCCTTGCGGCCGCCCTGATAATCCAGGAAAAAAGGGCGGCCCTCGCGCAACATGACATTACGCGATTGGAAATCCCGATAGAGAAAGAAGCCGCGCTCAGCCTCTAGCAGGAATCTTGCCAAATGTCTGAAATCATCTTCTAGCGCTTGTTCGTTGAAGGGGATCCCAGCGAGCTTAAGGAAGTAGTACTTGAAGTAATTCAAATCCCAAGCAATAGACTGGCGATCGAAGCTGTCGCGCGGATAGCAGAATTTGTAATTCAAATCCCTGCCAGCTTCGACCTGAAAGCGTGGTAATACGGCCACAACCTTGCGATATGCTTCGACTACTTGGGGAGCAACGTTTCCATCAACACGATTCTTCGAGAGAAACTGAAAAAGCGTCGTGTCCCCCAAGTCCTCTTCGAGATAAGCACCCAAGTCCAAGGCATCGGCATAGATTTCCGGCACGGGCAGACCGTGTTTACAAAAATGCCTGGAAAACTCAAGAAATGCAGAATTCTCCTCATATACATCATACAGAATGCCAATCGCGCTGTATTTATCGTTGGCAAGCCGGATAATTTTACGCCCCGATCCACCAAGCTCCCCCTGCAGCGGCTGCATCTGCAATACCGGTAAGCGAAAGTGTTGCTCGAAAAGTTTCTCGAGGACATCCATGAATATGTTCCTATGTATTCATCCTGAAAAATTACCAACGTAAGTTATTCTAACATCGCTCGTTCTCGATGGAGAGACCTGGTTGACGTCGTAGGGCTGACCACATTGGTTGTCATCATTCTCCGCATTATCTGGCCTCCCCAGATTGCAATTCTAAAGACTTACTTCCCAAGAGCGGCGCGAATTGAGAGCTCGGTCTGGTCAGGCCCCAATAGGTCACGCAACGCCTCCAGTATTCCTCGGTTTGAGGGTAGTTGTTAAGGCAGCCTTTTCGCTGACAAATTCGGCCTGAAAACTTGCCACACTTGTCACACTCTTGGGGGTGGAATCCGTGCGGTCGGGGGCTGCAACGCGCTTTAGTGCTTTGTAGTTGAAGCCCGATAAATGGTTGGAGAATCAGCGAATTTGACGATTTGACTGTAGTCTTTGTGCAGTCGAGAGTGACTCCCCCCTCTCCGCCACGTTTTCGCAACACCCGCTATTCCCTGCATATCCTTGGTGCGTTCTTGCGCTTCCTCGGCATTGATGTCGCAACTGCGCTGAAGCGAAGAAGCCGCCCAAGCGGTCAAAGCCGAACTTGAAACAAAGTTTCCCGGATTGGCCAATGCTGCTATGCTCCCGAAGGACCCATGCAGACGTTGCAGGAAAAACTATACGATTCTTCCCGTTTTCTCGTCGGGGCTGAACTCGTTTCCGTGCGCGGCTCAATGGCCGAAGACAGCGCCATAAAGGCCCGCACCTTTGCCAACGAACTCGTCGAAAGTCCCGACATCGACTGGATTTCCGTCACCGATAACGCCGGCGGCAATCCGCAGCTCGCGCCGCTTGCCCTCGGCAGGCCGATCCTTTACGCGGGCAAAGAAGTCGTCATTCATTTCACCTGCAAAGACCTGAATCGGAACAGACTCGAAAGCGAAGCGTGGTTGCTCAACAGCGAGGGCTTTTACAATATCCTCGCCATGACCGGCGATTATCCCGCCGCGGGAAACGAGGGTCTCGCCAAGCCGGTCTTCGACACCGATTCCGTCGGCCTGATATCGATGCTGCACAAAATGAATCAAGGGTTCGATCCGAAAGACGCACGCGGCAACGGCAAGAATCAGCAGTTGCTGAAGACACAGTTTTGCGTCGGCGCGGTCACAACGAACTTCAAATTGCGCGAAGGAGAAGTGATTCCGCAATATCTCAAACTCGAGAAGAAAGTCGCGTGCGGCGCGCAGTTCATCATCAACCAGATTGGTTTCGACTCGCGCAAGATGTCCGAGCTGCGGCTTTACATGGATGCGCACGGAATGAAACAGACGCCGCTCATCGGTAACGTTTACCTATTTAGTTCGAGGGTCGTACAATTGTTTTGCGAGGGGAAGATCCCCGGCGTTGTCGTAACCCGTGCGCTTTCTGATCTTTGCCGGCAGCACGCCCAATCTCCCGATGGCGGCAAGGCGTTTTTCTCCGAGTTCGCCGCGAAGCAAATTGCCATCTATCGCGGGCTCGGTTATCGCGGCGTCTATCTCGGCGGCCTCCGCAAGTATTCCGCGGTGGAAAAAATTCTGGCGATTGAACGGACGTTTGCACCCGGCGACTGGAAGCAATTCGCGCGCGAAATCAACTTCTCCCGGCCCGGCGAATTTTTCTATTTTGCGGAAGATCCCGAGACCGGACTTGCCGATTCGACGAAGCGAAGTTCGAGTGCGGACGTTCCGTCGAAACACGTGACTGCGGCCTACCGATTGTCCAAATGGATGCACGACACGATCTTCGCGTCCGGCACGGCGTGCGCCGGATGGGGCGCGAAACTCTGCGCGAATTCCAAGGATCCGTTGCAAGGCCCGAAGCCGTTGCGCGCGCTGGAACGTGTGAGCAAGTCCATTTTGTACCAGTGCAAGGATTGCGGCGATTGTTCGCTGCCCGACATTGCGTTCCTGTGCCCCGAATCGCAGTGCGCCAAGAACCAGCGCAACGGCCCGTGCGGCGGCACGCGCGAAGGCCGCTGTGAGGTGGATGGCTACGGCGATTGCATCTGGCTGCGTGCGTACGAACGCCTGAAGCACGACGGCAAGGAGCAGGACTTATTGAAGCACGCGCCGGTCGTGCAAAATCAAGAGTTGCGCGGCACTTCCGCGTGGGCGAACAACTGGCTTGGGCGCGACCACGCCGCGAAGCGCTGAAACATTACGATCGAAAAAAGAGCGGCACGCCCATACTGAATTCACTCGCCGCTCCCCGCCAGATAGGGTCCCGCCGCACGCCCAGAGCACAAATCGTTCGGGTGATGTCGGCCCGGATTTGTTTTATAGTACAAAGATATACCCACGACGCCGGGCGTCGTGGGCAGACCGGCTGCCGGACTGGCTGCGTTGCCTTTTTTCTCGGCCTAACCAGGAGGAGAGATATGCGCCCCGAGCAATGGGAAACGTTCAAACGAGCGGCGCGCCGCGAGAAGATGGATAAGATCCCGATGGCGCTGATCATCGACAGCCCATGGATTCCCGGGTACTTGGGAATCAAGCACTTGGACTATTTCCTCGATCCCGAACTCTGGTTCCAATCCAATCTCAAGATCATGCGGGAATTTCCCGACATCATATTCGTCCCGTCGTGGTGGGTGGAGTACGGGATGGCGGCTGAGCCTTCCGTGCTCGGCGCCAAAATCAAATTCTGGCAGGACAACACTCCGAGCGAATACCACACCCTGCAGCGCCTCGAGGACATCGACAACTTCCCGGAGTACGAGGTTGAGGCGGACGCCTTTGCGGGCCTGACGTTGCATCGCATCGGCATGCACAGACAGCGCATTTTGGATCACGGCTACATCCTTCCGATGGTCACTTCGCGAGGCCCGCTGTGCACCGCCGGATTTGTCCGCGGCACCACGCACTTCATGATCGATCTGGTGGAAGATCCCAAGGGCTCGCACAAGCTGATCGACCTCTGCACGCGGGTCATCATCGACTGGCTCAAGGCGCAGCAGAAGGTGATGGGCGATACGGTGGAAAGCATTTTCATCCTCGATGACATCGTCGGATTCATCAACGAGGAGCATTACATGGAGTATGCGCATCCTTACCTGAAGCGCATCTGCGACGCATTCCCGAAGGATTGGATCAAGGTTTATCACAATGACGCGGAAATAGATGTATGCCTGGACCATCTGCCGGACGCGGGCTTCCACGTGCTCAATTGGGGCAAGCAAAAGCACATTTCCGAAGTGAAGAGGCGGGTCGGAGACAGGATGTGCCTGATGGGCAACGTCAATCCGCTGGAAATTGGGGTTCGCGGGACGCCCGAGGAAGTAAGAGACGAAACCCTCGACGTGCTGGAGGGCTCCGGCGGGGAGGGGATCATTCTCTCGGTGGGCGGCGGCACCAGCCCGGGCATGCCGCGCGAAAATATCGTTGCCATGCTCGAGGCCCTGGGAGAATTCAACGGCCGGCGCTCCGCTGGCCGCGTTTCCAGCCGCCCATAAGGGCAAAGGAGAACACCGTGCCCGACTATGCCCAGATGAACCAATACCTGTACGAGGGCAACGCCAACGAGGTGGAGCGGCTAACGAAAGAAGCTCTCGCCGCCGGGCGGCCCGTGCAGGAAGTGCTGAACGATGGATTGATCGCGGGCATGAGTGTGGTTGGCGAGGACTTCAAGCATAACGTGCTCTACGTTCCGGAAGTGCTGATCGCGGCGCGGGCCATGAAAGCGGGTATGGCGGTCCTCAAGCCGCTGCTGAGCGCGAAGGACGGCGCCACCAAGCCCAAGGGCGTCCTGCTCATGGGCACGGTTCGCGGCGACTTGCACGACATCGGCAAGAACCTGGTCGGCATGATGGCGGAGGGCGCCGGGTTTGAAGTGCACGACATCGGCGTGGACCAAAGCCTGGAGAAATTCATGGCCGCGGCGGAAAAATGCAAGCCGACGATCATCGGCATGAGCGCGCTTCTCACCACGACGATGACGTATATGAAAACCGTGATCGATGGGTTTGACGCCGCCGGCTTGACCCAAATCCAAATGGCTGTCGGCGGCGCTCCCATCAGCCAGATGTTTGCCGATGAAATCGGCGCCGACGGGTACGGAGCGAACGCTTCAGCTGCGGTTGATCTATTCTTGCGACTTTCGACCAAGGTGTAACCAACTGTGGCCACCTACAAGATTCTCTACTGGCAGGAGATCCCCTCTCAAATTAAGGCCGAGGATGACGTGGAGGACGTCACTTTGCAGCTTAGCGAGAAGTTCATGGAACAGATCGATAGACTGGCCGTTCAGCGGGGCCTGCAAGGCGCGGATGACTACCTGGCGCAGTGGAAATGGAGCGAGGAAGAAGAGCGCGAAGGTTCCGCGCGGGAAGTCGCGGAAGCCGTGAAAGGCGAACTCGAAGCAAAGGGTTGGTAGGGACCCTCCGGGAATGGGCGTCACCCTCACAATCAACGGAAAATCCATCCAGGCGACGGCCGGTCTATCGCTCTTCGATCATGCCGAGGCCATGGGCATCGACGTTCCCACGTCCTGCCGGAAGCAAGGCAAGTGCAAGGAGTGCATGGTGGAAGTCGTCGAAGGGATGGAGAACCTCTCGGCGATCACCGAGGCAGAGCAGCATCTGAAGGGGAATTTTCGCCTGTCGTGCCAGACGTACGTGACCGCCCAGAGTGGCCGGGTTCGCTGCCATACCATGCGCCGCGGGCACATGCGAATCGAACGCCACGCGCTCGGATTGCCCGTCAGCAACCGGAAGATGAGGCTCGATCCGGCGGTCACCCGCGACGGAGATCGCGTCCTGATCGACGGAGTCGAAGTGGAACGCTCCACCGCGCCGATTCACGGCATCGCCATGGATCTCGGGACCACCACGATTGTCCTGCGGCTCATCGATCTGGAAAGCGGCGAATTGATAGCGGATGCTTCGTTTGAGAACCCGCAACGCTTTGGCGGCTCCGACGTGATGTCCCGCATCAGCTACGACTGCGAGCATCCCGGAAGGCTCTTGCTGCGCACCCTCGCGGGGTATCTGAGCCACGCCATCGAGAAGTTTCCCGTCGATCCGAAAACGATCTACGAGATGGTGGTGGTGGGCAACTCCACCATGCGTGACCTCTTCTTCCGCCAGAGCGTTTATTCCATTGGCCAGAACCCGTACCGGTCCATCACGGAAATCGAAATGGCCGAGGGCAAGCGCACCACGACCAGCCTCATCGAGACGGGGCGAAGATCCCTGCTGCCCATTCACCCGAGGGCCCGCGTCTACGGCGCTCCGGTCATCAGCGGCCACGTGGGCGCCGACGCCGCCGCTTGTATGCTGGCGGTTGATCTGGCTCATGAAGAGCGCCTGATCGCGGTCATGGACATCGGGACGAACACGGAGCTGATCGTCGGCAATAAGGACCGCATTCTCGCGGCGTCTTGTCCGGCTGGCCCCGCGTTCGAGGGCGGCGCGATCGCTTGCGGCATGCCGGCTTTGGACGGAGCCATCGAGGAAGTTGCCATGGGTGACGATGGGACGTTTCACCTTGGCGTCATCGGCGACGTCGCGCCCGAAGGCATTTGTGGGTCCGGCTTGGTCGATGCTCTGAGCGAATTGCTCCGCACCGGCCGCATGAACGAGATGGGCCGCTTCAAAGATGACCGCCGGCGCGTCACGCTCGACCCGGAACACGACGTTTTTCTGCTGGAGAGCGATGTGAACGAATTGGCTCAGGCCAAGGGCGCCAACGTGGCCGGTCTGCACGTGGTGTTCAGCAGCTACGGCATCGACTTCGACGGCATTGACGTCTTTTATCTGGCGGGAGGATTCGGACGGCATCTTAAGGTGGAAGCCTCGAAGCGCATCGGCCTGATCCCCAGTCTGTCGTCCGCAAAGATCGTCCAGGCCGGCAACACCGCCATCGAAGGCGCCACCATCGCTTTGCTCTCCAAGTCGAAGCGCCGGGAACTGGAGGACCTTGTAAAGAAAGTCGAGCACTGTCGCCTGGAAACCCACCCGCGCTTTTTCGATTTCTTTGTGGAGGGCTGCCAGTTCAAACCTGTGGAGCCTATTTCATGCGCCAAGTAGCCGAGAGAATCGACTTGGCCGGCGCGATGCCCGATGTGAATGTGGCGCCGGCGGAGTATGCGCGGCTGCTCGGTTTTCCTCGCGGCTGGGTGCTCGAGGGCCGGTCTCTGGAATTGGCGGATTGGGCGCGTGCCTGGTATGAGAAGAACGGCCGGCCGTGGGTCTATGCGCGTCAAGCGGAAAGCCTCGAGATCGCAAGCGAAACGATCCGCATTGATGGAGTGCCGTTCACGAGCAAACGGCTGCAGAGCACTCTGCAGCAGGCGGAAGCCCACAGCGTGATTCTGGTCGCCGTCGGAGCGGGTCCGGAAGCTGAGGAGGAAGCTCGCCGGCGCTGGGAGGACGAAAAGCCTGACGAGTATTTCTTTCTCGAGATGTTCGGTTCTGCGGTGGTTGAGCATCTGACCACCCTGACTGGAGCCAATCTCTGCGACTGGGCTGAACGCCGTCACATGGCTGTCCTGCCCCACTACAGCCCCGGTTACCCTGAATGGGACATCGCTGAGCAACCCCGGCTGCTCGAACTGATGAAGCGGAGCGGAACGCAGCCTTGGCCTTCCGGCGTCGAGGTGCTTGAGTCCGGCATGCTGCGCCCAAAGAAGACTCTCCTGGCGGTCTTCGGACTGACGCGTCATACGGAACGCTTGCGCAGGCTCACCGAGCTGGTTCCCTGCGAGAATTGTTCGTACGCATCTTGCCAGTACCGGCGCGCGCCGTACCGGCGGGCGCCGCGGGCGAATGGCCGGGAAGCCCCGGAGCGCCTCGCGGTACTGGACTACGAAGCCGAGTACAGCGTGAATACCAAAGCTTTGAAGAAATGGGCGGAGGAACGTCTGTCGCTGCGGACGTGCGAGGACGGCGCCATCGACGCTCTGTTCCGCTACGAGGGAACAACGTGCAACAACTTGGGCCGCCCGCTGACTTTTCACTACAATGTGAAACTGGGGCCGCGCGCCGAAGGGTATCCCATCCGGGAGCAGCGATGCGCGCCAGCCGGAGGCGATACGGGCTACACCCATATGTGCCAGTATCTCGAGAATCCCGAGCGCCTGATGACCGCCATCGAACGCGAGAAGCCGCTCAGCCGGCAGCGCTTGAACGCCGTGTTGTCATGGCGGCGCCCCGCCTGCGCCGCGGGCTGCTACTGTGAGCCTTCCAGCCGCGAGCACAAATGGGGGCTGGTTCTCGAAACCATTCACTACGCTCTGGTACAAATGGAACTGGCGCAGGACGCTGAACAATCATGAAAAAACTTCTACAGGACGCGATGCGGGAGCGCCCCATGCTCGCCGACGGCGCCATGGGGACGCAACTCATACTAGCCGGACTGGAACAGGGCAATTGCGGCGAGGAATGGAATCTCACGCATCCGGAAAAGGTGCTGGCTATCCAGAGGCGTTACGCCCAGGCGGGCTCCGAGTGCATCCTCACGAACACATTCGGCGGCTCACGCATCATGCTCAACCGCCATTCCAAAGGGGATATGGCCGTCGAATTCAACAAAGCGGGAGTAGAGCTCGTTCGTCAGGCCTTCGACGGCAGAGATGGATACATCATCGGGGACATTGGGCCGTTCGGCGGACTGCTGGAACCCTACGGCGATTTCACCGAATCCCAGGTCCTCAGCGCCTTCGAGGAACAGGCCGCAGCTCTGGTGGAGGCGGGAGCTGACGCCGTCATCATCGAGACGCAGACCTCGCTTGAAGAACTCCTCCTGGGCATCCGCGCGGCCCAGCATGCGGGCGCGCCGTGCATCATCGGGTCCATGGCCTACGACGTGACTCGCGACGGCTCGACGTTCCGCACCATGATGGGGGTCGAGCCGGAGCGCGCCGCCGAGTTCATGGAGGAGCACGGCGCGCACGTGGTCGCGCTGAACTGCGGCACGGGAATGGACATGGCGCGCTCGAGAGAAGCCGTCGAGCGCTACAAGAAGGTGACACACTTGCCGGTGATGGCCACGCCCAATGCCGGACAACCAAAGCTGGTCAATATGAAGGTGGTGTACGACGAAACGCCGGAACAAATGGTGAGAGGCCTTGTGCCGCTCCTGGTGTCCGGAGCCAACCTCGTGGGCGCCTGTTGCGGCAGCACGCCGGAGCATATCAGCGCGTTCCGAAAAGCGATGGACGAGTTTTTTTGAAATCAAAAGAGAATGCAGTAGATCGGAGCCGCACGTGAAAGTCAAGCTCTGCGACGTGAACGCAGCCGCCGGGGAGAAACTTCCGCCGGGCATGGACGACAAATCGGGTATCGGGGTCCACTACGTCGACGCTTACCTCCGGCCGATGAATACCAAACTCGAAGACGGAACACCCGTAAAATGTAAGCGCCGCGGATTGAAAATCGTTCTCTCCGCCGGGGGCAAAAAGGGCGAAGGACTGATGCGCAGGCTCGATGTTGGCCCCGACCCGGTCGTCATGCTGGACGCAGCATTGCAGGAGGCCGCGAAGGCCGCCGGCATCGAGCTCATGGTCGAAGACGGAGTGATATACATCGCGCTTTGATTCAGGCTTCGTTGCCTTCCGCAACGCGTCCCTTTCACAGATTCCGCTCCATGTTGCGAGTTTGATCTGAATAACCGTGGACAGTGCGGACAATTGCGGGCCGTAGGATAGAATGGCGATGCCCGCATGCGAGGCACACGAATGCTATTGGATTCCCCGCCTCCGGAACAACGAACGATGTTTCGCAATCCGCTGCTCTACACGTCGGCGGCGCTGGTGATTGCGCTGCTCTACACAGGCTGGGTCTTCTGGTCGCGGCACGAGGCGAACGTCGCGTACGAGCAGCGCCTGCTCGAGAAGCAGCGGGCGCAGGACGAGCGCACGTTCGAAATGATGGGCGGGAACCGCTTCGAGATTCTTGATTTCTACGCGAGTCCCGGCGTGATCGTTCGAGGTGAGACCGCGCAAATCTGCTACGGCGTGTCGAATGCGAAGTCGGTTGAGATCGCGCCGCCGGCCGGGCCGGTGTACCCGTCGTACGGACAGTGCGTGGACGTTTCGCCCCGCAAGGACACAACCTACACACTCACGGCCCGGGACGCGGCGGGTCACACGCAGACGGCCAGTGCCACGTTGCACGTCCGGTAACGCAGCCCGTATAATCGGGCACTTAGCGCGCAGGTTTGCCCGCCGCAAGCGGGCCCGCCACGGCGGGCAGGCCGGATATTTCCCTGCCGTCCGCGGACTCCTCCGCGAAATCCGGAAAACGGAATTCATATGGCCGACGCTCTCGAAGAAGCGAAGCGCAAACTCAGGGAAGAAATTACCACTCTGGAGCACGAGCTGAACGTCGAGCTTCCGAAGGAACTCATGAAAGCGCGTGCGCACGGCGACCTCTCCGAGAACGCGGAGTTCAAATTCGCGAAGGAGCGTCAGGGTTACGTCTCCGCGCGATTGGGCCATCTCAAGAAGCGGCTCGGCGATATGGGGATGCTGAATCTCAATAACATTCCCAAGGATCGCGCGGGCTACGGCTCTCGCGTGTGGCTGCTGGATTTGAAAAAATCGGCCGAGGTGGAGTACAAACTGGTGACCTCGGAAGAGGCGGACGTGGAGAAGGGCCTCATCTCGACGACGTCGCCGATCGGCAAAGCGCTTCTGGGCCGGAAAGTGGGCGAG
>Ga0326728_10014249_pt1 | contig 16959 bp, 16 predicted proteins | sample MB3enrmetagenome_FD_207602 | JGI IMG/M metagenome (GOLD analysis project Ga0326728, IMG submission 207602) | Lab enriched peat soil microbial communities from McLean, Ithaca, NY, United States - MB31MN | ecosystem: Environmental > Terrestrial > Soil > Wetlands > Peat | place: USA: New York...
CCTTCAGCATCCGGCCTGCTTTCTCCGTGCCTTCGAGTTTGGCGTTCACGGCGGCCAATTGCTTCTCCAATGTCACCAGTTTGCCGTAACGGATTTCCGCCGCCTTGTTCAGGTCGCCTTCGCGCGTTACACGTTGTTCATCAACCTTGGCCTGCTCGATTTCCTGCTTGAGCTGACGGATTTGCGTGATGACTTCCTTTTCAGATTTCCAGCGCAGCTTGAGCTTGGACGATTCCTCTTTCAGCTCGGCCAATTCCTTCTCCAGCGCCTCGAGGCGTTCGCGCGAGGCCGCGTCTTCCTCCTTGCGCAGCGCCTGCCGTTCGATCTCGAGTTGGGTGACGCGGCGCTCGATCTGGTCAATCTCCGCCGGCATGGAGTCGATTTCAATACGCAGGCCGGAGGCTGCCTCGTCAATCAGGTCGATGGCCTTATCGGGGAGGAACCGGTCAGAGATGTAACGGTTCGAAAGAACCGCGGCGGCGACGATGGCGGAATCCTTGATGCGCACGCCGTGGTGGACCTCGTAGCGCTCTTTAAGCCCGCGAAGAATGGCGATGGTGTCCTCGACGCTCGGCTGGCCCACGTAAACAGGCTGGAAGCGGCGCTCGAGGGCGGCGTCCTTCTCGATGTATTTTTTGTACTCGTTGAGCGTGGTGGCGCCGATGCAGCGCAATTCCCCACGCGCCAGAGCCGGCTTGAGCATGTTCGAGGCGTCAATCGAGCCTTCCGCCGCGCCCGCGCCCACCAGCGTGTGGAGCTCGTCGATGAAAAGGATCACCTGGCCGCTCGACTCTTCGATCTCTTTGAGCACGGCCTTGAGGCGGTCCTCAAACTCTCCCCGGTATTTCGAGCCGGCCACCAGCGCCCCCAGGTCAAGTTGCACCAAGCGCTTGGATTTGAGCGACTCCGGAACATCGCCCGCCACCACGCGCTGCGCGATGCCCTCCACGATGGCCGTCTTGCCCACCCCCGGCTCGCCGATCAGCACGGGATTGTTCTTGGTGCGCCGCGAAAGCACCTGGATGACTCGCCGCACCTCGTCATCGCGGCCAATCACAGGGTCGAGCTTGCCGCGCCGCGCTAGCTCGGTCAGATCGCGGGCGTAGCGTTCCAGGGCCTGGTATTTGTCCTCAGGGTTCTGGTCGGTCACGCGCTGCGTCCCCCGCACTGAAACCAGCGCCTTCAGAATGGCGTCGTGGGTGATCCCGAGCCGCGCCAGAATGCGGCCCGCAGCATCCTTCGGCTTCCTCGACAGAGCGAGCAGGAGGTGCTCGGTGGAGACGAACTCGTCCTTGAACTGCTCGGTCTCCTTGGAAGCCTGGTCCAGAACTTCTTTGAGCGCCGGCGAGAGATAATGGTCTGCCGTGCCGCCCACCTTGGGCAGGTTCTCTATCGCCTGCTCGGCTTCTTTCGCGACCGAGGCGGGCGATACCCCGAGCCGGGCCAGAAGGCTCGGAACAATGCCCTCCTTCTGCTCGATCAATGCCAGCAGCAGGTGTAGCGACTCCAGTTGCTGGTTGCCGAAACGGCCCGCAACATCTTGCGTCCCCTGGAGGGCTTCCTGGGCTTTCACCGTGAATTTGTCAAATCGTGTCGCCATCTTGGCCTCGAAACAGGAAAGTCGAAAATCGAAATTGGAAAATCGACCCGCGCCCACCGAATGTAGTAGGTGCCACTATACAATTAAGTGGGGCAAACGGCTTAGAAAAACAAACCGCGCCGGGCCGCCTTGGCGACCCTGGCGCGGTTCATGAGTCCTGGGCGAGCAAGGCCTCGCCGAGGTCTTCGGTAGACCCTTGCTCACTCCAGCCGGACCACCTTAGTTCTTGCTCACGTCGATCTTGATGGTCTTTGGTTTCGCCTCTTCGCGCTTGGGCATCGTCAAGGTCAGCAAGCCATCCTTGAACTCGGCCTTCACCTTATCCGTGCTGATCGAGTTGGGGAGTGAGAAGCTCCGGGCAAAGGAGCCATAGGAGCGCTCGACGCGGTGGTAGTTCTGCTCCTTGACCTCTTTTTCGAATTTGCGCTCGCCTTTCAGATAGAGCGTGTTGTCCTCAACCCGCACTTCCACGTCTTTCGCATCCACTCCGGGCAGTTCCGCCTTCAGCACAATGGCGTCCTCAGTCTCGTAAATGTCGACTGGAGGGGCCCAAGCGCGGGTCGAAAGCTCTGTTTCGCTCACCTGGGGCGAAAATGCTCCCCGAAACAGGCGATCAAAGTCCCACTGAGCAGTAGCCAGATCCCTGAACGGTTCCCATCTCACAATAGCCATGTTTTTTAACCTCCTTGAATTTTACTTCCTACATCTTAGTAGATGTACATCATATAAGTTTAGTTGCAGATTATCAAGCATTATTTTTGCTTTATTTTAAGTTACTTGCGAATAGTATGTTCGCTTGGTTCACACCTGGAAGTCGTCTTTCTTGCGATTATTGGCACAGGTAATTGGTTCCAACGACTCTTCTTAGGGTAATATTGTCATAGAGTGCAGTGAGGCGTTGTCGCAGAGAAAGAGCAGAAAATCGAGGTCTGAGAGTTCAATCTCTGTTCAAGGGGGTATGATGACTAGGCAACTTTTCGTGATTGCTGCCGTGGGGGTCCTTGGCATGCTGTTCCCGTTTTACTCGAAGGCCGAGCTGAGGGTTGGAGACCGGGCGCCAGATTTCGCGCTGCCGGACCAGAAGGGCGGCACAGTAAAGCTCAGCGACTTCAGAGGTAAGAAGAGCGTGGTTCTGGCCTTTTACATCAAGGCCAGCACGCCGGGTTGAACGAAAGAGCTCGCGGCGTATCAGGCTGATATCGCCAAGTTCGCAGCGACCGGCGCGCAGGTGATCGGAATAAGTGTTGACAAGCTCGAGGCCAACAGGGAATTCGCCGCGAAGATTGGCGCCACGTTCCCAATCCTCAGCGACCCCGGAAAGGAAACCGCCAAGGTTTACGGCGTCCTCAATCTCACTCGGCTATTTGCCAATCGAGTCACGTTTGTGATCGACAAGGAGGGAGTGATCCAGCACATCGACAAGGGTTCTGATGCGATCAACCCTGCCGCGTCTTTCGGCGCCTGTAGCCTTCTGCAGCACAAGAAACAATAAGACCAGTCTCCCGCTTCTAGTCAAAACTTATTTCCTTGATCTTGGCGATGGGCAGGGAGAAATCGAAGACTTGCCGGCTGGCGGGATTGTATTGGTCGGTGATGCCCAGGAATCTGACTTCCACGGGCTGGGTGGTAGGCATAAGGAACTTGCCCTCTTCAATCTGACCATCGCGCAGGTTCAACTTCAAGCGGTCGCCCTGGATCTGGACGCGGTCGATTTTGGAGATATCGACGTCATCGGCGCTCCCGTTATCAAGGAGCACGGTAAAGCTGGTGGTTGGAGGAACCGACTCCAACAGTGAGCCGCGCCCGCCGGGAGGGTAGAAATCCAGGTAGGCGTCGAAAACAAGGGTGGCTTTCCCTGCCAAGTCCGTCACCGTAGCCTTGAAGCCGAACCGCTTCCAAACTTCCACGATCTGCCGCCGGGCGTCAGGCTTGGCCGTTTCGACGCTATAGGGCAGGCTTCCCTTGTTCAATCGAACAATTTCCACCCGCCTATCTTTCTGCTCGAAGTGTTTGTAAACCAGGAAGGAGGAATCCTCACTTACCACAATGGCGCCGGACTGCACCACGACCTGCCTTCCCTGGGCATTCATCTGGTAGATGGTGTCCGCCCGCGAGGATGGAACCATGCTTACGAGCAAAGCGAGCGAGAGCAGGGTGATTCTCACTTTGGGACTCCCGCAAACAATTAGGCCCCGCCGCGACAGGACAATGATCGCTCTGCGGGGCCCATGCATGTCGTGCCGAGACTACTTCTTCTTCTTCTCCTTCTTATATTCGGTTGGCACCGTACTCTTGAGTTGGTCTATGCTGCCTTGCGCGGCTTGCGCCCACTGGCCGTTTGGCTGGAGCTTCAAGTAATTCTGGAACGCTTCAATGGTTCCTGGAACCGCAACAACCGTACCATCCGGCTTTGTTTCCGCCTTGCCGAGCAGCGCCATGCCATACCAATAGAAAGCGCTGGCATTGGTGGGATCGAGGTCTGTGGCCTTCTTAAGGGCTACACTGGCATCGTCCATCTTGCCCTGATTGACCATGACCACGCCCAGATTGTAGTAATAGGTGGATGCGCCAGCGGGGTTGGCATCCGCCGCCTTTTGGAACTCCGCCTTGGCCTCATCGATCTTGCCCTGTTCCGCGTAAACGCTGCCCAGGTTATTGTGCAGAATGGCCTCATTGGGGCTCAAGGCCAGAGCCTTCTGATAAGTTTCGATGGCCTTTTGCTGGTCCTGCTTCCTCGCGTCCGGGTCCCGATCCGTCTTTGCGGCGGCCCCGTAAGCATCTGCCATTCGAGCCAGGACCACGGGCAGGTTCTTTTCCTTCGCCAGCGGCAGGGCCTTCTCATACATCGCCGCCGCCTCGGAGAAATGCTTCTGGTTATAAAGGGCCGTGGCTTCATCGAAGGTCTGCTTTAATCCCACAAACGCCTTTTGATCCTTCGTATCGGCTTCCATTTTCTTCGCCGTATCAGGGTTGGCCATCGCGTCCTTACGGGAATCGGCCCTTCTCTTGGCCATGTCAAAGTCGAGTGGGACGGGCTCCCCAATATTAACCTTTTGGGTGGCGTGGTCGATTACAGCGCCGGCGGGACTGATGAGCGAAACCTTGTATTCCATAGGGCTAAGACCGATATAGACGTACTCGCCTTTCTTATTGGTCTTGGTGTGTTGGACCCAATTCATCTCCACCCGTTCCACTTTGATGGTATAGCCTGCGAGTGGTTTTCCATCCTCACCTGTGCACTTACCCTCAATTCCTCCGGTTTGCGCGAATGCGGAAACCGCGAACGCCAAAGCCGCCAACGCGACCGGCACGCCGACCAGTCTCCGCATCAATGAACTAAACATAATTCCCTCCTTCATTAATGTCCAAACTTTACATTCTAGCGCCACTCGGGATTCCGCTCAACCCCATTCAGAAAATGTGGCCACACCCCAGCGCGGAACGGACGATCGCCCTCTGGTCAGCGCCTCGCCCTCGCTCCCGAAGAGCCCGCCCATGTTCCCGCTTTCCCTGAGGGTGCAACAGCCTCCGTGCGGCGCGTGGCCCAGGGCAAAGCAACCCCCCAAAGAAACTCCCTATGATAACGCAAAAAAATCGAAAATCAAGTGCGCAAAGAGGTTAGGGGGTGGAAACGGCTCGCCGGCCGTAATGCGGGCGCTGGGCATAGCGTATGGGATCTTCAATCCCCGCCTCTTCGAAGGCTCGCAGCCGCAAGGCACAACTGTCGCATACACCGCAGGCCACATCCTCCGCCTGGTAACACGACCAAGTGTGCGCGAACGGCACGCCCAGCTCCATCCCGCGCCGGACGATTTCGCTCTTCCGCATGCGGATGACCGGCGCCACGATTTCAAGCTGTGTCTCCGGCTTGGTGCCCGCGGCAATCACACAGTTGAAGGCCTCGTAGTACGCAGGGCGGCAATCAGGATATCCGGAACTATCTTCCTCAACCGCGCCAATAAAGATCTTGCGGGCGCCCAGGACCTCCCCCCAGGAAACGGCGATGGAGAGAAAGTGGGCGTTGCGAAACGGCACGTAGCTGGAAGGAATCTCCTTGCGGTCCAAACTGGCCGGCTCGACGGGCAAGGCAGGGTCGGTCAAGCAGGAGCCGCCAATCTGCCTGAGGTGATCCAGATGACACACCAGGCGATGTTCCGCATGGTAGAAATCCGCCAGCGCGTTGAACGATCGCAGCTCGCGTGCTTCAGTTCGCTGGCCGTAAGCGACGTGCAACATCGCCAAGCGGTAATCGAGGTTTGCAATGGCCGTAGTGACGCAGCTATCCATGCCGCCGCTGGCGAGAATGACGGCGAGAGGCTTGTCTGACGTCTGTGGTCCGTGGTCCGTGGCCATTCTCTTCTGTCTACTACCTGCTTTGCGTACGGGCACGCCATGGCGTGCCCCTACACTCCCCGCGCCTCCGGCCCCCAGATGAACTTGTGAAGCTGCAGTCCCAGCCGCACCTCCAGGCCGTCGCGCAGGATCCAGTCGGCGAGGCTGAGGGGCGACAACTGGTCGAACACCGGCGAAAAAATCACATCATCCACATACCGATGCAGGTTGTGCTGGGCGAGGAACTCCCGTGCGTAGCGGTAGTCATCCTCATTCAGAATCACGAACTTGATCTGGTCTTTCCGGTCCAGCCTTTCCAAGTTATCAAAGCAGAATTTGCCTTCCTCACCGCTTCCGGGGCATTTCACGTCCACCACTTTAACGACTTGCCGCGGCAATTGCGCGAGGTTGCGCTCGCCGCTGGTTTCAACGAGCACGCGGTAGCCCTCAGCGAGCAGATGGTCGGTCAAGGGATAGACTTCCTGTTGCAAAAGGGGTTCGCCGCCCGTCAACTCCACTAATTTCCCACCCAGTTGGCGGACTCTGGCAAGCACTTCCGCAATCGACATCTTCTGCCCTCCGTGAAAGGCATAAGCGGTGTCGCACCAATGACAGCGCAGATTGCAGCCCGTGAGACGCACGAAAAGGCAAGGCAAGCCGGCATAGGTGGACTCGCCCTGGATCGACTTGAAAATCTCGGTGATTACCATTTTCTCCCCGCTGGCGTCTCTGGCAAAAACTCCCGCCGTCTAACTCATTTTACCTGATTTCTCGCCTCCCCGAGGGTACTCCATTAGAGTGCGAGTCCTCCCAAAGTGGGAAAAAGTTGACTCGATTTGGCCCTCGATAACGAACCAGGTGATAATCTGAGAAAAACATGGCATAATGAGTTTGCGGGCGAATACTTTTCTAATCAATTGGTGGGGCGTCGTTTGAGTCTGCGGAGAATATTATCTTCGGATGGGTGTACGCATTGGCATGTAGATTGCATCCAATTAGGCAGGCGCGCGAGGAGCCGGCTATGATGACGCAGGACGAGCTGGGAAAGATCCGCGAGCAGAACGAAGCAGAGGACACTTGGCGGAAGTTGTCGCGCCATATTGTTGCGGACCTGTTGGAGGGTTGCGCGATTTGCGGCGCCGTCCGCGAAAGGGAGCACTTAGTCCGCTGCCGTTGGTGCGAAGACGTCTACTTTTGCAAGCAGGGCGTTTGCTCCCAACAGCACCAGGCTGAGATGCACCCTTCTGTGGCCTTCTGGACTTGGTAGGCTGAAGTGCAGTGACGAGTGAAAAGTGACGAGCAAGAATGCCGCCCTGACGAGCGTGAACGCTCGTCACTTTTCATTCGTCACTCGTCACTGCTCTTAGGTCGGTAGGTGGCCGAAGTCGTATCAGTTTCCCAAACCGTGACACCGTGAACTTCTAATCCATGATTCCGCGCCTGGGGCTCGATTCCATCGCAAAAATACTTGGCGAGATTTTCGGCCGAAGGGTTCAATCGGTCGAAGGGTGGAATATCGTTGAGGAAGCGGTGGTCGAGTTTTTCGACCAACCGCTTGATATCAGCCCGCAAATCTACAAAATCAATTAGCAGCCCCGCCGCATTGAGCTTTTCCCCTGCCAGTGTCACCCGAACCTTGTAGTTGTGTCCGTGGACGTTCTCGCACTTCCCTTTGTACTCACGCAGGGCGTGGCCCGCAGCAAAGGTGTATTCAACGGATATTTCGAACATAATGAAATTCCCTATTCCTTATTCCCTGTCCCCTGTTCCCTACTCCCTAGTCTCGCATGAAACCCTTCACGTCATCCAGCCGATTCGTCATGCGGTAACGCGGCAGGCTTTCGAGGAAAGTCCTCCCGTATTGTTTGCGCATCATGCGGTGGTCGAGGATGGCGAGGACTCCGCGGTCCGCCTGGCTGCGGATCAACCTGCCAAACCCTTGCTTCAATGCCAGGACGGCCTGCGGCACCTGGTACTCCATGAAAGCATTGCCGCCCTCTTCATTGATCTGGCGAATTCTGGCGGCGATGACCGGGTCCGTGGGGACAGCGAAGGGCAGCCGGTCAATCACCACGGCGCTCAATTGCTCACCTTGGACGTCCACGCCCTGCCAGAAGGAGCTCGTCCCGAAAAGCACGGCGTGGGGCGTATTACGGAAGCGATCGAGCATTTCAGTCCGGGGCATGGAGCCTTGAATCAGCATGGGATAGCGCACGTGAGGGCGCACGCGCTCGAAGACCTCGCGCATTTGCTGGTGGGAGGTGAAAAGGACGAAGGCCCGCCCGCGAGTGGCCTTCAAAAGATGCACAACCTCTTCAGCCGCCAGGCGCGCGAAGGTCGGCTCGCGAGGGTCGGGCAAATGCAGCGGAGTATAAAGCATCGCCTGGCTCGGGTAATCGAAATGCGAATCCAGGATTCGCTCCTTGGCATTCTCAATTCCCAATCGTCGCTTCAAGAAATCGAAGTTGCCGCCCACGGCCAGGGTGGCCGAGGTCAGGATCACCGTCTGCACGCTCTCGAACAGCCGCTGGCGCAGGATGGGCGCCACATCGATCGGCGTAGCCTCCAGGAAAACGCCTCGCCCGCGCCGCTCCCACCAATAGACCATGCTCCGTTCTTTGCCTTCCATGACTGCCTGTAGTCCCTGGCGAAGCTCCACGTCGCGCCGCATCAGGTTGTTGACTTCCTCCGGCCGGTCTTTCAAGCGGCCCAATTCGGTCTCGAGCAGCACCAGCGCATTGACCAGGCTGCCATAAGCGCTTCCATGCACTTGCAGGAAGGCTTCGCGGTGATCGAAGTTCGAGCGAGTTTCCGCGTTCGGAAAAAGTTCAAAAAAGCTGTCCGCGCGGCGCCGCAACTCGGCCACGGCATGCAACACCTCCGCGCTCTTGAGTCCCTTCACCTTCAGGGTCGCTTCCGTGTCGCGCGCCAGTTCTTCCACGCGGTAGTTGCTCACCTGCATTCCGAAATATTGCGTGGCCACGTCTTCGATGTCGTGCGCTTCATCGAACACCAGGGCTTCATAATCAGGAAGCAGGCTCGCGGCCTCCGTTCCCCGCAGCGCCAGGTCGGCGAAGAAGAGGTGGTGGTTCACGATAATCAGGTCAGAGGCGGCGGCGCGCTGGTGCATCAAGGTGATGAAGCAGCGCTCGAATTGCGGGCACTTCTGCCCCGTGCAGGTCTCGCGCCGTGCGTCCACCTTCGCCCAAAGTTCGCTCGAATCCGGCAGCCAGCCGAGTTCGGCGCGGTCGCCCACCTCCGTTTTCGCTTCCCATTCCTTCAGCCGCGGATATTGCGCCACTTCCTCGAGGCCGTTCAGCACCGGCTGCTTCTCAATGTCGTAGAGCTTCTGCCGGCAGAGATAATTCTGCCGGCCTTTCATCAACGCGACGCGCACGTCAGGAAACAGCTTTCTCAAGAAAGGGATGTCCTTGAAGAAGAGTTGTTCCTGAAGGTTCTTGGTGCCCGTCGAGATCACCACGCGCTGCCCGCTGCGCATCATGGGAACCAGATAAGCCAGCGTCTTGCCGGTGCCGGTGCCCGCCTCGACGATCAGCAGTTGGCGGTTCTCGCTCGCGGCCTCGACGCTCTCCGCCATCTCGAGCTGGCCGGGCCGGTACTCGTAGTTCGGGTGACGGCGCGCCAGCCATCCCCCCGGACCAAACACCCGCTCGAGAGGAGCTTTCTCAGTATTCGCCTTGTTCGTGACCGGCATCGCGTTAGTCAGTTCGTAGCGGCGAGTTTACCTCGCCAAATGGCGGCTTAAAGCCGCCCCTACATCCCCGTGACCGGCATCGTGTTCGAAGTCGAGAGTCAAGATCGAACAGGTTCTTAACTCCTCAACTCCTCGACTGCTCAACTTCTCGACTTTCGACCCTTGACTCTCGACTCTTCGACTAGGAAGCATAACACACGCACGATGCGGGCGGGCAGAGCCACCCTCACTGCGTCTTGGTTTCATTTGCCATGAGGGACGTAGCTACGTTTGGAGTGCGGCAGCTTGCTGCCGCTTTCTGCCTCGCGAGCTTGCTCGCGTCCATCTCCGTCGCGCCCAGCAAGCAGGGCTGTAGGAAAGCGGCAGCAAGCTGCCGCACTCCAAAACAACGGAACGTCGCTACCATCAAAAACCTATGGTCACCATCACCTGAGCCAGCTACTGGCTTGCTCGCGACAGGCGCATAGGCCCCGACGGTTTCGTGGGGAAGTATGTGCCACCCGCCCGGCGGTGTAACACCTTGACCCCCTGAACATCAATCCTTGCAACCCATAGCGCCCTGGGGCATACTTCCCCCCGATGGCACCTTTTCAGGACATCAAGGCCGGTCTCCGTCAGCTCTATCTGGAAGACGAACGCCCCATACTGAAAGACGACTTGGAAAACCAGACGACGCGCGCGCCCCGGTGACGAGGCCATAGTTCATGATGTGGCTTTGGAGTGCGGCGGCTTGCCGCCGCTTTCCCCCCGCGAGCTTGCTCGCGCTCATCTCGGCTTGGGGCACAATTCTGGCCAGCAAGCTGGCCTGTAAGAAAGCGGCAGCAAGCTGCCGCACTCCAAAACAACGGAACGTCGCCACCGTCAATAACTTATGGTCACCACCACCCGAGCCAGCTACTGGCTTGCGAAGCTTTCGAAATTACGGATTGACCGCGCCCGAGGCGATCCCGCGCCGCACAAACCGCTTTTACTCCTCGTGCTGTGCGATTTAGTGGAGAAGGAAAGCCCTTCTCACGGCGTTCTGCCCTTGTCGCCCGAGCTGGCATTCCGCTTTTACACTTATTGGAGTATCCTCGCCGAAAGACGGCCTCAGCGGCCTGACGTTCGTTTGCCTTTCCATCATCTCTCGGGTGACGGAATATGGAGCGTCCTTGACCAGCAAGGTAATCCGTCGCCCGACAAGAAGCTAACAAGATTCGCAAAACTCCCCAGTGATTTGATCGCCTTTCTGGAGGATCCTGCGAATCGCGGCAAGGCACGACATCTCCTTATTGCCAAGTACTTCCGGCCGTCAGAACAAATGGCTTTGTATGAGATGATCGGTCTGCCCGCTCCCAGTCGTCAGCAAATCGAGCAAAACGCCGCCTACAAATCTCCTGAAGAAGCCCAACTGGCGGGGCGCGAAGCGCGGTTTAGAATCAGAGTCGTAAGTGCGTATAACTTCACCTGCGCGTTAACCGCCTACCGCCTCACCACGATTACGGCCGGCAGCATAGTTGACGCCGCGCATATTCATGAATTCCGCGATAGCCGAAACAACGATCCCCGCAATGGAATCGCATTGTCCAAGAACGCCCATTGGACATTCGATCAAGGGCTATGGACGGTTGCGGACGATTACCGAATTATCGTTGCAGTTGGGCATTTTTCAGAAGCAGGACCGAACGAGGATAATCTACTCGCAAGCTATCACGGCAGACGACTTCATCTCCCGGAAGATAGGGCCCTATGGCCAGACCTAATTCACCTTGCCTGGCACCGGAAGACGAGATTCAAGGCAGCGTGAACGTCTTCGCTGGTGGCGCATGCGTCGCGTTTCTTGCGATGAGCCCGGTAAACCAGCCCTGCGGCATAAGCAGCCTACTCAGAAGAGGACATCACCTTGATTCCAAGCTTCGAGATCGCATACATTCCACCGTGCGGGGCGTATGCGCCACCCGCGCTACCTGCCTGGGCAGAGTTTGAGGTAAAGGCTGGTCGAGTATATACTCAGCCTTGGTTAAGGAGCCAAATATGGAATCGTCTATAGAAGGGTTCACTTCTAGGCTCATACGCGGACCAGCCCTATTGTTTCTGGGTCAAAGATACCTCCGACTAGAGACAGGCGTGGACGCATTCTTGGCGGAAATTGGGCGCAAGTATGAGGTCAAGGCGGGTAACAAGCTCGGCTATCATCAACTATTAGACTCCGCCGCCGCACAATCGAGTGAGGCCGCACTAGCATGGATGGACGAGCGGTGCAGACGCTTGTCGGTCCCGGAGTGGGTCAAGACGGTTGCGGACTACCACTGGAACGGCGTGTGCACATCGGCTATTGACTCTATTTGGCCCGGTTGTTTTCGCAACGCGTGGCGAGACGTCAGGTCGATCTTCGAAGAAAAATTCAGACCTGGGGACCCTCGCAACCAATTCATCCTAAATTGCACATTTCTGTTTGGGTGCGTTAACCAAGCCGACGAAGAAAGGTGCCCTCCTCTAACCGGCTTTGAATGGAGGAAACGAAAGCAGATTGCTGTATCGCTGGCTCGCCGACTTCCAGAAGTTATAACACCAATGGGAACCCTAGCAATCGAGGGTTATGCTGGCGAAGAGGATTGGCTTTCATATGACGATCTTCTACCGATTGTTGACGGGCTGAACCCGGGTCAAACGCACGTTTTTAGCTGTAGCAAGAGCGTCATCGAGCACCCTGACGTGAAAAAACTCGCGCGAAAGGGAAAACTAATTTTACATAGTGAAAGACTCGCAACTGCGCTGCTGAAGGGTCGAGAGCTCGGTCTCCTACAACTGGGTCAACGACCGGAGGAAGAATCCGCCGGAAGACGGATCGAGATTGCAGGACAGCCTGCGGCTGTACCTCGCGATCTATGGCTGCAGGTCTCTAAGTCTGCCTTGATCCTCGACGATACGGTGCTGACGGAACCGCGACCGCTCTCACAAGACGCAAATTACCGAGAATTTCGCAATTTTCTGTCTGGTTCTGAGGGGAGGCCCCAATGGCAAGCGTATGCAAGAGGGTTTGCGTTCTCCCGAGACTTTGAAAAGGACCTGCGTAGGACCGTCAATCAGAAACTCGGCGAGAAACAGTTGCAAGACGAACCGATAATCCTGCACGGTCAGACTGGGACTGGTAAGACTGTGGCGCTAAGCGCCTTAGCGTACTCCGTCCGCGCGGAGCGACAGTTCCCGGTTATTTTTATCGAGAGAAAAACCCAACGACCTGTGCCTTCCGATATTGATTTGTTCTGCCAATGGGCGGAGGACTCAGGTGCCGGGGCCTCTCTGGTCATATGGGACGGGATGGTCGAGCGAAGGGAATACTCAGACCTTCTCGGGTACTTAAGCAGCCGCGGCCGGAAAGTCGTCTTAGTTGGCACCTGCTATCGGATCGACGACACTGAGGCCAAAGGACCTCGCTTTGTTTTTGCCCCCGCAGAGCTCAGCGAGTCTGAACTCGGAGGGTTTGGCACGTTTCTAGAAAAGTTTCATCCTTCCCTTCGTGAAGTTCTAACGGGGGCCAAGCCTGCCCATGATGGGACGTTTCTAGTTGCCCTCTACCGCCTGCTACCCTCGACCCGGAGTTTGATACGAGCGGGGGTGACGCGTGAGGTGGGCCACGCGGAACAACAGATTGCGCGCATTGTAGCGGAAATTCCCCAAGCAGTACGGGAAAAAGGAGCTCTCGCGGAAGCTCTTTATCAGGCTGGCATTATCGGCCCGAATGCGTTCACCACCTCCCATTCGAAAGAATACGTAGGAGAGAGACTCGCTAACGTCGAAGACCTGACAGGACTCGTGATGGTGCCCGGTCGGTTTGGGTTGAGGGTTCCACTCGAACTCCTGATTCGCGCGCTGGGGAAGAATGGTTTCGCCGACTTCCATGACTTGTTTAAGGCCGTGGACATATTCAGGTGGGGTGAGGACGCAGTGGGCAACATCGAGGTTGGCGCCCGGAACAGACTAGAAGCGGAGCTTGTCATTCAATCTCGCATGGGCGGCACGAAAACTGAGGTGGCTGTTGCGCAGAAGTTGTTGCTGGAGGTCCGGGATGTCGATGGTGGCTTCTCAGAGGCGCGCGAGATCACCTTTGCCGTGGAGTTGGTTCGTGCAATGGGCCCGCAGGGCCGAGACAGCATCTTCTTCAAGCCGTACTTCAAGGATATTGCGGGCACACTTCGCCTGCTTCGAGAAGAGCGCGGTATTCTCAACCCCCGCCTAATGCTCCAGGAAGCGAACTCGCTCCGTGAGTGGGCGATTGACCAGTCAGGACGCGGTCTTTCAGACGCCGCGATAGACCAAGCATTTAATGAGGCTGAGGCCGTGTTGAGGCGAGCCGCAGCCCAGCTTACAGATGACAGGAAGAACAGGCCGTTGCAAAATTTCCTCCTCGTAGAACTGGCCGCCACACTGGCCGCCGAGTCACGGCACAATAAAGAACGCCCAAAAGAGTCCCTGCGATTCTTCGAGGAGGCGCGCAGAGCGCTCCTCGAGGCGCGCGTCCAATTCCCACTCGATTACCACCCAATTGATGTCCTATATTGGGCGACTCGTGACATGTTGGATTCCGACGTGCTAGATGAGGCGGGAAAAAGTGAAGCTGCCGCTGACTTGCTGCATACCCTACAGAGCGTCGAACCAGAAGACTTCGACGCTGAGCAGCGGGATCGGTTCCTTGCTCGTCGATTGGAATTTGGCCAACGTTATGACCTGAACGAGATGGCTGATGAGGCTTTTGGTGCTCTCTCGTCCAAGGGATCATGCACAGGTTACTACCTTCGGGCGCTTTACATGTCAGGATTACCGGAGACGTCACGAAATTTGAACGCTGGCGACCCAGTCCCCCTGCGGCGAGCGCTTAGGTATCTTGAAGAAAACTATGGCAGCATTTCGCGAGACCCGAGATGCCTCGACCTGATACTCGATCTCTGGTGGATGACTAATACGAAGAGCAGGTTCTTCGAACGAGAAAGACAGGTCCTGCCCCTGGCCGAAGACCAGTGGCGCAGGTGCTACGATATCGTGATCGCTTTGGAAGGCATCGGTGAATCCCAGCGATCCGCTCTACTATCCTTCCTTCGCGGCCTGGCACTATTCCACCTTGGAGATTTCGGGCAGGCAATCGAAGTTTTTCGAGAAGTCGAGCGCGAGTCTGATCGTATACGAGGCCGCCGACGGATAGTTCGGAGTTACTTGGCGAGTGCTCCGGACGGACAACCACAAAAATTCCACGGCAACGTAGCTTGGGTATCTCCCCAATCGACAAAAGGAGAAGTTTACGTTGAGGCTATTCGAAGGAAGGTCGTGTTTTTCCCACGGGACTTCGGTAAGCCCGAAATTACTCCCGGCGACACTCTGGGTGAATTCCATATAGGCTTTAACTTTTTGGGCCCGGTCGCCGATCCTCCCTCGCACTATGTACCATTCAGGGTAGAGTGAATGTCTGAGCCAACTCCCGAATCACTGATGTACCAAATCCTTGCCCGCAGGGAAGAGATCAACCGAGTGGCTGAAGGATTACCGCATGTGAGCGACGGCGTGTTCGAACCGGTCTCACTGGAAATGCCTAAATTCAAGCCAGCTGAGCTTGGTTTTACACGACTTGTGTCATGGTTATTCGTCCTATATCACGAGGTAGGGAGGGTCGGCGTGACCTTTCTTGGATCCCGGCTCCCCACCTACGGTCTTGATCCTGACGGGAGAATTAGAAACTGCCCTTTTATTGTCCAGAAACTGCGAACTTTCCTGCAGCATAACCTCGACCCGCGTAAGCAACAGGACAGCGACCTTCAGCAGGATTGCGTAAGTTGGCTTCGGAAGCATTCAGGAACACCTGTCCCGGGAGAAGAGGGCCAATGGGAACGATGCGTTTTCGGACTATTATCGGAAGCGCTCGAGTTCATGGACGCCCTGCTATCCGTATTGAGAAGCATAGAGAAGGATGAGTCCCGGGAAGAAATATGCCGCGAGTGGCTCTTCCGAATTAAGAGGTTTCATCCTCCCCATTCTTTCGATAATTTGATATTGGAGGTTGCAGCGGACATGGGCAGGGTAAACATCGACGCAGTCCGCTTGCGAAATCGCTTCTATGACAAGTGGACCCAGGAGCTTAATTCACTGGAGGCGGGATACGAATTCGCCCACGAGGCACGGAAGTTAATTGAGCAAGCACTTCTGGCTGTAATAACTCCTGTGCTTCCGATAACAGGAAAAGACGTCATGGAGGAATTCAAGATCCCGCCCGGCCCCCGGGTTGGCAAGCTCCTTGCGGAAGCACGCAAAATTCAAGACGCTAATCCAACTACCGGCTCGGGTCTTCTGGAGCAACTACGAAAGCTCGAAAACCAAAGCGGTGATTGACTAGCATTCTCGCGGGTGCCGCGCGCCCGTCGCTGCTTGCCATATTTGAGCTGAGTGAACGCCCAGCCGGAGCGGGACCCGGCCGGAGCGATACCGTTGCCCATTTAAATCCGTAGTGACACCAAAATCAGTGACGAGTGACAAGTGACTTGTGGCGAGCAATCGAAATCAGAAGCCAGAAGTCAGGAGTCCGTCGCGGTCATCCGGCAGTAAGGTGACGCGATAGCCTGGTTCATTTAGCGGCGGCTTTACGCCGCCACTTGGCGAGGTAAACTCGCCACCAGGAAATGGCGGGGTGAACCCGCCGCTACTGAGCGCCATGCAGTAATTCAGGACGGAGGAATGTTCCACCTGGGATGTGACGATGTGGCGCAGGGCGAGGAGTTCACAATCCACAGTCTACAGTTCGCAGTAAGAGCCGAGAACCCCTTGACTGTCGACTGTCGACTGTAAACTTCTATTCCCTCCGCTGCGCACGACGTGAATACGACATCCATCGGGTGCGCCCCAATCAATTCGGCCACCTGTTCGCGCGCCGTCCGGATCACGGGAAGAAGAGATCCTTCGCTGGCGCTCAGGATGACAGCTTGGAGGGAGTGGCGCTGGACGGATTGCCCCATTCCGTCGTGAGGTACGGCATCATGGCCTCCAGCACCTCCGGCAGAATGGGCGTCGTCGCGTTGTGGTCGAGATAGATCACGAACCTCATCCTACTCACGCCACACCAAGAGTGCAACAATCATCAGATTAATTGGCAATCGAAGTTGTGGATTCGGCCTGAAAAGTCTCCATCCTGGAAAGTGGGCGTCCGCCAAATGGACCCTGTGTAACGCCGTAGGGTAGAGCGAAGTCGTTCAACCCCTGCATCGTCGGCTATTGGGTAACTGGTGTGAGTGCACCGACTCAATCCGCTGGTGTCAGTTCGATGTTGACTTTCAACCCAGAGGGCGCAGGT
>Ga0326728_10014250_pt1 | contig 16956 bp, 12 predicted proteins | sample MB3enrmetagenome_FD_207602 | JGI IMG/M metagenome (GOLD analysis project Ga0326728, IMG submission 207602) | Lab enriched peat soil microbial communities from McLean, Ithaca, NY, United States - MB31MN | ecosystem: Environmental > Terrestrial > Soil > Wetlands > Peat | place: USA: New York...
TCGGTGTGTAGCAGTTCAAATAAAAGTTGTTGTCGGAATAGACGACCGTGACCGTGTCGGTGGCTCCCTGCGCAGTGTTGAGAATTGGCCCGACATCATAGCCGGGGAGAAGCCCGTAAAGATAGGGCGTGGCGCCCTGCAGGGGATATGGCACTGCGCCCTGGGGGTATGGCCCTGAGGTGCCGTTGTTGATGTAGCACTTCGGCGTCTGATCGCAACCATACAGCGGAGTCTGGGCGGAGGGCAGGGCGATAGCGGCACCGTTGCCCAAGCCGGCTCCGGCCAGGCTGAGGTCCTTCGTCAATATGTTGGAGGCGGCTCGAAAATCCTGTTGCATCTCCGCGCGCTGCGTAACCGTCCAGGTCGCGGATACGCCCTGGATGTAGATCTGCACCGCCGCACCCAGAACAATCGTTCCCAGGGCCATGGAGACCACCATCTCCAGCAGGCTGAATCCACTCTCGCGCTTTGTTGAGTGATCGCTCATAACCCCCCTCTTACTGGTACTGAGAAATGTACGAATTCAAAATGTAAGTTTTCGGCAACTTGGCCTGGGAAGTCGCATACTGCACGGTGATCGTCACCTCGCGCACAGAAGTCACCACGTTGCCAGAACCGTCCGTTACCGAGGAGAACAGAATGGAGCGCTGGTAGCCGGTCAAAGGGATCAGGATATCGTCCGCGGTTTGATAAATCCCATCCGCCCCGGGATCCTGCAGGGTTTGCTCGCCCGAAGCCGCATCATCCGCGGTCCCATAGATTCCGTCCGCTCCCGCGTTGTAGATCGGCTGCACCCCATTCAGGAAGATGCCGCAAGTGGCGACGCCAGTGACAGGGCAGTTGGTGGAACCAACATTCTGGATGTCGTCCCAGGTCAACTGCGCCGTGTTGCGCGCGGTGATGATACTCTCGTACGACTCATTTGCCAGTTGCTTGGCGATCATGTCCTGCTGCGATGTTTGTGTCGAAGCCATGGCCAGCCCGAACACACCCAGCAGACTTACCATTCCCACCGTCAGCACGGCCATCGAGATCACGACTTCGAGCAGCGAAAATCCGCGCTCCGCTTTTTCCCGCACTCGATCGCTTCCGCCGCGTCCGATTATTGACGTAGCCATTGATAACCTCCTCCCGATTTGCTGTAGAGCCGCCACCCATGAATGCGGCCGGTTCCGCCCCACAGCGTCACTGCCCGTGAACTGGTCAACTCTCCCGGACGCGCGAGATACACCACGCCTCCATCCCAACTGCCCTGACAATTGCCTGCCCCGCCTTCCGCATCCTGCGCCGAGCCATCCGGGCAAAAGTAAATCGTCGTTGCCCCTCCAGTGCCGCCGTTCGCCGTGTAGCCAAAATCAATCGCCACCAGCCCGGTTCCGTAGTTGTCCGGACCCGTCGTGGGGAACCCGGTCTGCACGTTGAACGTCACATCGGTCGGGAATTTATAGACCGTCGTACTCTGGTCGCCCTGAAATCCGAGCAGCGTCGGCGACACGGTGATCGTGTTGGGCGAGGCAGTGCTTGAAAAAGTCACCGAGTACGATGTGCGCTGCGCCACCGCGTTGTCGCGCGCCTGCCGCATTGCCGCCAGGGTTGTGTTATACGCATTGGTTACGCGTTGCTGCTTCAGCACTGGCACCAGGCTGATGAAGGTGATCGACGCCAGGATGATGACGAGCGCCACCACCATGGTCATTTCGATCAAGCTGAAGCCGCTCGCGCGCTGCCCGCGCTGCCTCGTATCTGTTTCCAGGCTTCTCATAAGCATTTGCCCTGCCCGCGGCTCTCCGCTCCGTGCAACAAGATCGTCAAACAAAATCGTGTAACTGGAATTGGTCAGCCCGGCATCTCCGGCGACCTTTTGCGCATGGCCGCCCCAATACCGGTCTGACTAACTCGATGTTAGGAACTGTCCCGTGGTACGTCAAAGTACCGGGGTACACCGGCCCTTCGTACACTGGCTTTTCGTAAGGTAATTCGAGGGGAGTTACGATCGTGCCATGCGCCGCTCGTTGGCGAAAACTACTCCCTTTCACCACGCCGCCGTCGCATGTTGGGAATTGGGCCGCTAGTTAAGCTGCGCTCAAAGAAAAATTCCATGAACGCACTTGTAACTTATTCCCTGCCGACAGAAATTGAAAGATGACTGAAGTGTGACCTGAGGTGCCATCTCGAAAGCCGGAAGAAACTACAAAGGACCAGAACCGATAAGGAAACGAGCATAAGAAAGAAAGTCTAAATTAGGGGCCCCCGTGACAGAGGTAACTTGTGGTAGGCTCTGACCCTCTCTTACCATACTGTCACTATGGATCTACGCGCCCTCGTCGTGTCCCCGGATCAGGACACAGCCAGCTTGCTCACGCTCATCCTGTCCGAGTTGGGGATGGCGGCGGAGCACACGTCCTCGATCTCCCGCGGGTTGGAACTCGTCGACAGCCAGCGCTTCGACGCCATCATCCTCGACTATCGCGCCGACCAGAGTTCCGAGGAATTTCTGACGCGCTTGCGCCGGTCCGCCAAGAACCGTGCCAGCATGCTGATTGCGGTTGTCGATAGCGAGTTCAACGCCCGCCCCGTGTTCGGGCTCGGCGCCAACTTTGTTCTCTATCGCCCGCTCTCTTCGGAGCGCACGCGCATCAGCCTGCGCGCCGCCCGCGGCCTCATGCGCCGGGAACGCCGCCGCGCACCGCGCACGCCCCTCAGTTCGACCGCCAACGTCGCCTATCCCGGAGCGCCCGAACTGAACGCGGTTTTGACCGACCTCAGCGACGGCGGAACTGCGCTGCAAACCGCCAACCGGATTCCGCCCGCGTGCAAGGTTTATTTCGAGTTCGCACTTCCCGGTCAGAAACAAGTGGTCCGCTTGTCTGGAGAGGTGGCCTGGCAGGACGCGAGCGGTCGCACGGGAATTCGTTTCCTTGACGTGCCCCAGTCTTCGCGCCGCCTCATGCAGACTTGGATGCAGCAGAATAATGCCAACCCGGCAACCGGACTGCCGGCCCAGCCGCCAGCCAGCAAGTCCGCTGCGACAAAGTCGTGGGCGCCCGTGTCGCGCGAAAGTTGCGAGCCGAGGCCCGAGTCACAAGATGCCAGCCTCGTCTCCAATGCCGGCAACCGCCGCGGAGAGCAACGTTTCGCCTGTAAACTGGGAGCGGAAGTTTACCGTCTTGGGAGCGGCGTTCCCAATCGCTGCACCCTCTCGGACATCAGCGAGGGCGGTTGCTATGTCGAAATGCCATCCCCACTCACCGGGCAGTCGGGGGTGGAGATTCTGGTCCGCACCGCCGACACGAAATTCAGGATCAGGGGCCAGGTACTGGCCACCCATCCCGGCTTTGGCATGGGCGTGCGCTTCATGTTCCGCGATTCCGCCGAGCGCGAAGAAATTCTGCGCCTGCTCGCAGTCCTTTCGGCCGGTGCGTCGCTGGACGAACAACCCCTCTAATCCTTCTGCCTTTTTTCCGCTACGGCCCGGCGAAAATATTCCAACGAAAGGTCGAGCCCGCTCTCCAGTTCCACTTTCGGCGTCCATCCGAGCAATCGCTGCGCTTTTGAGATATCCGGACGCCGCTGCTTCGGGTCGTCCTGGGGCAGCGCTTCGAACTTGATCTGGCTCGCCGACCCGGTCGTCGCAATCACTTTCCGCGCACACTCCAGAATCGTGAATTCCGTCGGATTCCCGATGTTTACCGGCTCATGCTCCGCGGATCGGGCGAGGCGGAGAATTCCATCCACCTCATCGCTCACGTAGCAGAAGCTGCGGGTCTGGCTGCCGTCGCCATACACCGTAAGATTTTCTCCCCGCAGAGCCTGCCACATAAAATTCGGAATCACGCGTCCGTCGTTGATTTGCATGCGCGGCCCGTAGGTATTGAAGATGCGCAGAATCCTCGTGTCCACGCGGTGATAGCGGTGATACGCCATGGTCACCGCTTCCGAAAAGCGCTTGGCCTCGTCGTAGACCGACCGCGGCCCGATGGGATTGACATTCCCCCAATACGCCTCGGTTTGCGGATGCACCAGCGGATCTCCGTAGCACTCCGACGTCGATGCCATCATGAACTTCGCGCCGCACCGCAGCGCAGTTTCCAGCGCTTCAAACGTCCCGTACGATCCCACCCGCAGGGTTTCGATTCCGTGTTTGGCATAGTCCACCGGGCTCGCCGGACTGGCGAAGTGAAACACATAATCGAGTGTGCCCCACTCGCCGGGCTGGCAAACATCTTTCTCCAAAAACTCAAATCGCGAATCGTTGCGCAGATGCGCGATATTCGCCAGCCGCCCGGTCAGCAGATTATCCGCCGCCACCACGCGATAGCCCTCGCCCAGCAGGGCATCGCACAAATGCGATCCCAGAAAGCCGGCGCCTCCCGTCACCAGCGCACGTTTCTTGTTCGCAGCTTGTGGGTGCACGGCTCGCGTGTTCATGAATTCAGGCGCGCTCCCTTTTCTGCGAAACAGCCTTTGCCGGCAATTCCTCGGTCAACGCCGCCGGACGCCCCACACTGTAATACGAGAATCCGTGCTCCACCATCACCGCCGGATCATACAGATTCCGCCCATCGAGCACGATGGGATACTTCACCAGCGTGCGCAGACGCTCCAGATCAAGCGCCGCAAACTCTTCCCACTCCGTGAGGATGAGCAGAGCATCCGCACCGGTGGCCGCTTCATACGCATCCGCCGCGAACTCGACGCCCGATTTCAGCACCTCTTTCGCCCGCTCCATCGCCGCCGGATCGTAGGCGCAAACGTGGCAGCCCTCGCGCAACAGTTCCTGCACCAGCAGCAGCGCCGGAGACTCGCGAATATCGTCCGTTCCGCCCTTGAACGCCAGCCCCAGCACGCCCAGCCGCTTGCCGCGGAAAGTCCAAAGCACGCTCCGCACCTTGCGCAAGAACCGGTGGCGCTGATCTTCATTGATACGAATCACTTCTTCCAGCAGCCGGAAGTCGTATCCGCTTTCCTTGGCGACTGCCCGGAACGCCATCAGATCTTTCGGAAAGCACGATCCTCCGTAGCCGATCCCCGGATTCATAAATCGCGGTCCGATCCGCGAATCGGTTCCAATGCCGTCGCACACCTGCTGCACATTCGCGCCCACCGCTTCGCAGATCGATGCCACCGCATTGATGAAAGAAATCTTCATCGCGAGATATGCATTGGAAGCGTGCTTGATGAGTTCGGCGCTTTTCGTGCTGGTGACGATCAAGCGCGGCGGAGTCTTAGCCGCTTCCGGGCGCGGGATCGCATCGCCCCGCCCGTAATACCATCCGCTGGTCAGCGGCCCGTAGAGCTGGCGCATGACCTCCGCCGCCCGCTCGCTTTCGACTCCAACCACGATGCGGTCGGGATAGAGAAAATCTGTAACCGCGGTCCCTTCGCGCAGAAACTCCGGATTCGAAGCCACGTCGAACAGCGACGGGTCGGCCCCGTTCCTCATAATGATGGTGCGAATCCAGAGGCTGGTATACACCGGAACCGTGCTTTTTTCGACCACCACCTTGTACTGGTCGACGCCGCCGGAGATTTCCCGCGCCACCGACTCCACATACGACAGATCGGCGTCCCCGCGTTCGGTTGGCGGTGTTCCGACGGCAATGAATACCACCTCACTCGCGCGCGTCGCGGCCTGCAAGTCGCCGGAAAAGTTGATGCGCTCGCCCCGATGCCGCGCCAGCAATTCAGGCAGGAATCGCTCATGAATCGGCACCTCGCCGTTCCTGAGCGCGGCGATTCTCTTCTCGTCGTTATCGACCAGGACAACCTCGTGCCCCAGATCCGCAAAACACGCTCCCGTCACCAACCCCACGTACCCGGAACCGACCACCGCGATGCGCATAGCGAGCCTTCTCTCCTTGAATTTTGACGTGCACCTCCGGCTCGTCGGCGTGCACATTATTACTGTAGCAGTCTTTACCAGCGGTGACAGCGTCTCTAACGTCAGCGCCGCGTGCACCGCGCCCAGGAATGGGAATTCGAATCTCACAACAAACCGTGACCGCCATCACTGCCCCGAGGTTCACCACGTTCCAGGACGGGCGAGCTGGCCGCGTGCCGTGCCAGTTGCCTATCCCTCCGCAGCTATCACTCCGCAGCAATTGACTTCCCCTTCATTTCGCGGGAAACTCGCCTCAGAGCCTGCGTTCCCCCGAATCACGGCAGGCTGCCGGAACATGATATGGTCCCGCAATCTATGCCGCGGCCCGAGTTCCGCCCTGACGATTCGCATCCCGACCTGTCCGGCCTGCTCGAGCAGCACATCCTCGCCGGTTTTCCCCCCGAGCTTGCTCTCGATTTAGTGCTCAACGAGCTCGTAGTGCGCGCCGCTGAAGCGACCCACGCCAGTGCCGCCGCCCTGGCGCTCGTCCGCGGCGATGAAATGGTGTGCCGCGCCGCCACCGGACATCTCGCCCCAGATCTCGGCGTCCCCCTCAACATTCGCGATGGACTCTCCGGCGCCTGTCTTCAAACGCGCCAGCCGCAGCTTTCTGTCGATACCGAGTTCGACCCGCGGGTCGACCCCGCCGTCTCCCGCCGCCTCGGCATCCGCTCCATCCTCATCGTGCCCGTCTTCGACAGTAACGACACCAACGCTCAGTTCGCCGGCGTCCTCGAAGTCTTTTCGCGCTCTCCCGCCGCCTTCTCCAACTCCGACCAGAAACTGCTCGAAGGTTTCGCCGAAGAGTGCGCCCGCGCTCGCCATGCCGCCATCGAACTCAGCCAGCGCCCGCCCGCCGACGCAGTCGTCCGGCCCGAGAGCGTCATGCCCGAGGTCATCCCGCGCGATTTGGTCGCAGCCAGCCCGCTGATCGCTCGCCGCCCTCCGTACGAAGCCTGGACCCTTGTCTTAGGAGGTCTAGCGATTCTCGCCACCATCGCCGTCAGCTTCCTCATCGGTTCCCGCATCGGATGGCTTCGTGCCACCTCATCCCGTACCCAGATCGCGCAGCCCCAACCCGCAGAGCCAACATCGTCCGAGCCAATAGAATCAGGCGGCGCCTTGACAAAATCCACCGGGACAAAACTGGTTACGCCAAAATCAACGACAGCAGCGCCGGGAAAATCCACGGCCTCCGCTTCCTCCGAAGATGAGCTCGTCGTCTACGAAAAAGGCAAGGTCATCTTTCGCATGAAGCCCGCTTCCACCGAGCCCGACCGAGCGAAGAACCACGAAGCCAAGGCCGCTTCCGCCAAGCAAGCGAGCGATGCTGTGGTAGAAGCGTCGTCAACGACCAGGATCGCCACGACTAAGCTCGCCACAACCAAGATCGCCGCATCCCAAAGTGTCTGGCTGTCTCCCGAGAAAGCCGAAACCCGCCTCCTCAGCCGCACTGAGCCTCAGTATCCACCCGAAGCCCTCGCCGCCCACCGCGCCGGCAACGTTGTTCTCGAAGTTCAAGTCGCCGAAGACGGCTCCGTGTCCTCCGTCCGTACGCTGAGCGGAGACACCATCCTGGCCGCAGCCGCCGCCGAAGCCGTCCGCAACTGGCGCTATCAACCCTACCGCCTCCACGACCGCCCCGCCCAGTTCCAGACCGACGTAACTCTGACCTTTGCCCTTCCCAATTGATCGATCATCCAACGGACCGATCGCTAGGGCACAGCTGCACAGGCTGCGGAAAAAGTAAAATTCCGCTGCCCGGCCCCTAAAAGGGTGTCTGATTTTGAAGGACTTACGGTATCGCTAAAGCGAAAGCCTGATACGAAAAAAGCGATACCCAGATACGAAACCAGAGTTTTTCCGCAGCCTGTGCAGCCGTGCGCGGATACGAATCGCGAGTCTTTCCGCACCCGCTTTCACCCCAGAGTCGTATGAATTGTGTTGAGCAGAGCGGTTCGGCTAAAAGGCTTTTCGAGGAGAGTGATGCCGCGCTTCAACACTTCGCGCTCTGCGATCAGTTCACCCGTGTAGCCTGACATGAAGACGACTTTCAGGTTCGGATGCGAGGCGCTCAGGCGCTCCACTAATTCAGGACCGCTCATGCGGCGCATCACTACGTCGGTCAACAACAGATCGATTGGACCCGGATGCGACTCCACCCGTTCGAGCGCTGATTTCCCGTCATCCGCCTCGATTACGGTATAGCCGTGTTCCTCCAGGAGTTGTCGCGTCAAGCTGCGCATGATTTCGTCGTCTTCCACAAGCAGGATGGTAGTCCCTTGCCGTTTGGGAGCGACGGTCTCCACTTCAGGCTTGGACGCAAGCCCGATTTTGTGATCCGCGCTGGGAAGATAAATCTTGAACGTCGTTCCGTGTCCCGGTTCACTGTAGACGAGGATGTGTCCGGCGCTCTGCTTGACGATGCCATATACGGTGGCCAGGCCCAAGCCAGTTCCTTTGCCCACCTCTTTGGTGGTGAAGAAGGGCTCGAAGATGCGCGAGGCGGTGGCTCCGTCCATGCCACTGCCGGTATCGCTGACCGCGAGCAGGACGTATTTTCCGGCGGCCATGGCTTGATGCTGCTCGGCGAAGGCCTCGTCAAATTTTTCGGCGCGAGTTTCGAGAATGAACTTGCCGCCACGAGGCATGGCATCGCGCGCGTTCACCGCGAGGTTCACCAGGATCTGGTCAAGCTGGCCAGGGTCGGCCTCGACCACCGCCGAGGGTGATCTGGACACAATGAGAACCTCCACATCGTCTCCCATCAGTGGGCGCAGGAGCTTGCTGATGTCCTTCAACCGCTCGTTCAGGTCGAGGATGCGGGGTTGTATGACCGGTGTCCGGCTAAAAGCAAGGAGTTGGCGGGTCAAAGACGAGCCGCGTTCGGTTGCTTTCTGGATGTTCTCGACGTAGAGCGACGGTTCGCCGGCGGGATCAATCCGGTCGCGGAGGAATTCGGTGCAGGCATTGATGATCCCCAGGATATTGTTAAAGTCGTGCGCGACTCCTCCCGCCAGCCGGCCGATGGCTTCCATCTTCTGGGATTGATGAAGCTGGCCCTCAGCCCGTTTCTGAGCCGTGATATCGCGCGCAATCGCTGATGCCCCTATGATCTCGCCTTTCGCATCGCGCAAGGGAGACACGGAGATGGAGACGTCCAGCGGGCGCCCGTCTTTGGTTACCCGCACCGATTCAAAATGCTCGGTGCTTTCCCCGCGCGCAATTTTCTGCAGAATTTCTGGGATTTCGTCGGGACGATCACTCGGAACTAGAAGGGAAATGTGCTTTCCGATGACCTCTTCGGGCGCGTAACCATAGATGCGCTCGGCGCCCTTGTTCCAACTGGTAATGGTACCGTCCAGGTTTTTGCCGATGATGGCGTCGTCGGAGGAATCGATAATCAAGGCCAGCCGCGACCGGTATTCGCCCAGTTGTTCGGCCGTTCTCCGATGCAGTTCTTCATTCGCCCGGCGCAGCTCTTCGGCGATTCGCTTGCGGTCGCTGATGTCGCGAATCGCGCTCAAGACGAACGTTCCATTCTCCGTGGAGACAGGACTGAGACTGACCTCTACCGGGAATTCCGAGCCATTGCGGCGTCTTCCGTAGAGATCTAGATCCGCTCCCATGCGCCGCGTCTTCGGCATTTGCGCGAAGTTCTCGCGATGATGGTGATGCTGGCGGCGATAGCTCTCAGGGACGAGCATTTCGACTTTCTGGCCAATCAATTCGTCGCGGTCATAGCCAAATAGCTCCTGGGCTTGTGCATTGACTTGAACCATCGTTCCATCGTGATCGACGGCGACGACGGCATCGGGAAGCGTCTCCAGGAGATCGCTGGAAAGGAGAACTTCAGCCATGGTTTTGGCCGGAAGCGCGGGCGCGGGCTGCTGGTGATCAGAGGAAGATTGTGACATGACAACTCTACGGTTCAAACTGCCGGTCTTAAATCTATTTCGGAACCGGCTTGCCTGTAAAGGCGACGAGCGCAAGCGATTGAATTGAAATGAGATATTCGTCTGCTTTCAGGCGATGGAAGGGCGACGAACTGGATTGTGACGAAGTGCACAGCGCTGGCGGTCACACGTCACAGCCGGGTGAGACCGGGCATCGTAATTGTAAGTGTAAGGTTCGGCTCAGTGTGAGCTCCCGGCGCTCCTGGACCGAGAGCCTGGAACCCGTTCTTATTTCGCAACCAGAAGGAGCACGATCATGTTCGCCCGTACCCTCGCTTTTGAAGTGAAGCTGGAAAAGAGAGAAGAGTTCGTGAAAGTTGTAAAGGACCAGATCCTGCCCATCCTCAAGAAGCAGGTCGGCTTCCTGGAGGTTCTGCCATTTTTCCAGACAAAGGCGAGAGTGGAGAAGGTGCTCACCATCACCCTGTGGACCACCCGGCAGGATGCCGAGCGCTATGAGAGAGAGTTCTATCCCAGGGTCCTTGACATCGTGAAGCCATTCCTGAACACGCCGGTCGAGGTGAGCTATTCCAACCTCGAGACCACGCTCTGCGATGGTTTCGTCGATGCGTTGGCGGTCTGAGGCGACGGACGACGATCCGAATCCCCGGCGCAAATGCTCTGTTTTCTTGCGACAGTTTGAGACCGCAAGTTAAGCGTTCGTTTCCGCGGTGGTCATGACAGCTTCTTCGTTCGCAGGCGAACCTTCTCGAACTCATACGTCCCCAAGCCGCGCTTCGCTGCCATCTGCAGATACGGGAGCGCTGAGACCTCCAGATTCCAGTAGGCTTTGGCGACGTAAGCGTCGAGCGCCACCGGATCAGTTCCGGCCACCAGCGTCTTCTTGAGCACGACGTCTTCTAGGTTGCCGCCGGTCGGGCCGTTCCGCATGAGCACGCGGTAGCAATCGATCATGGTCAGAGTTGGGCGCACGAAGTCGGCGAGGTCGACGAGGCTTTCGTTTATCTTCTGATGCAACTGATGGCGCGGTCCACCCAGAATGCCATACCAATTCTTCATGCCCAGGGTGGCGCCGGTCAGGCTGTGATGCTTGGCGATCGGGATGTTGATGATTTTGTCGGCATTCAGGAAGGGATCGAACACTGGCCAGTTGCGCAGAATGCTGCCCTCGAGGTCTACGTCTTTGAACCGGGCAGGATCGGGAAGGATAATCTCTGCGCCGGCGCGCCGCGCCGCCTCCGCAATGCCGGAGCGTTCGAAACACCGTTGCGGCTCGTTGCAGCTCACGTCCGTCACGATAACCCGTTTGGCGCCCGCATTCAGGCACTGCTGCACGACCTCGGCGACCACGGCGGGATTTGTATTTGCCGCCTGCTCGGGAGTGCGGTCCCAGGCGATGTTCGGTTTCACAAGAACGATGTCGGCGCGGGAGACGAAACGGCGCATGCCGCCCAGTTCTTCGATGGCGTGCCGGGCCAGTTGTGCGGGATCGTCTCCTTGGATGACGGCCATCTCGGGCAATGCCGGATCAGCTGCGACGGTGTGACTGCGCTTGAGATTGATTGCCAGGGCAGCCTCGGGCCGAAAGCTGTGTTCGCTGAGCCAGAATCCCAAGCCGGCAGTGCCCGTGGCAATTCCACCGAGACGGAGCAACTTGATGAGCGCTTCGCGACGAGTTACCACTGTGCTTTCCGTGGGCGGCATACTCGCTCCCTGCCTTTGCTTTTTGAAACAGATTAAATTCTAATTCTGCTCCGGTGGCATTGTCTGTGGCGTTCCTCACAACTGCGAGTTCGTCGCGTCCTGCATTCGGGAGAAGCTCTGGAACAAGGTCCGGAACAAGCTCCGAAACAAGGGCCGCTCTAGCCCTGCTTGGATTCACCGCGGTTATCGGCCAAATCGTTCTGATGCGAGAACTCATTGTCGTTTTCAACGGGAATGAGATTTCTGTAGGAATGATGCTGGCCACGTGGCTGCTGTGGACGGCGGCCGGAAGCAGCCTGGGCAGCCGCTTCGTGCTCAGTCGCATTAACCCTCGAATGGCAGCTGCGGCGCTCGAATGCCTGCTCGGCGTCAGCTTGCTGCCAACGGTGTGGGCAGTACGTGCGTCCAAAGCTCTTTTCCAGACCGTACCGGGCGAATTGGTCGGCCCCTTGCCAATGTTGCTCACTTCTCTCATCTGCCTTAGTGTGTTTTGCATTCTCTCCGGATACCTGTTCGTTGTTGCTACCCGGCTGTATGCACAGACGCATGGACAGGAGCGCGGCGTCTCGCTTTGGGTCGCGTCCAGCTCGGCGTACTTGTTTGAGGCGGCTGGTTCCGCTTTGGGCGGGATCCTGGCCAGCGTCGTGTTGCTGCGCTTTCTGGAGTCCTTCCAGATCGCAGCTATCGTCGCGCTCGTAAACCTGTGCATGGCTGCAACCCTGTTGTTAGGAGCGGGTCGCAAACGAGTCTTGGCCATTGCTCTCGTTGGGATATGTCTGGCAGTACCTCTTCTTATATATGTTGCGCCAGCTTTGGCCAGGTCTTCACAGGCGCGCCTGTGGCGGGGATTTCACTTATTGGAGTCCCGTAACTCGATTTATGGCAACTTAGCCGTCATCGAGACGGGCAATATTCGCAGCATCTATGACAACGGCGTAATCCTGGCCAATGTGCCCGATGAGGCTGCCGCCGAAGAAGCGGTTCACTACGCGCTGCTGGAGCATCCTGCGCCGAGGAAGATTCTGCTCATCGGCGGCGGCGCGAACGGCAGCGTGGTTCAGGTCCTGAAGCATCCGACGGTCGAGCGGGTCGACTATGTTGAGCTGGATCCCACGCTCATCGACATGGCGCGGCAGTTCTTCCCCGCGCAGTCGGCTCCCTTTATTTCCGATCCTCGCGTACACATTCATTACGCTGACGGCCGGCTCTATCTCAAAACCTCTCGCGACCAGTTTGACGTGATCATTCTCGATCTGCCCGACCCGCAAACCGCGCAGTTGAATCGGTTCTACACGGCCGAGTTCTTTCGGTCCGCCAGCGAACATCTGGCGCCGGGAGGACTGCTCGCGCTGCAACTGCGCGCGTCCGAGGATTACATCAGCCCCGAGCGCGCCGAGTTCCTGCGATGCATTCAGCGCACCTTGCGCGAAGTCTTTCCTTATGCCCTGGCACTCCCTGGCGAGAGCATTCATTTTTTTGGCGCCCTGCGGCCCGGTCTTTTAAGCGACGACCCGCAACTGCTGATTGCTAGGCTGAAGGCACGGAATCTGCAAACTTTATATGTGCGGGAATATTTCATTCCGTTTCGCATGATGCCGGATCGCATGGCACAGGTTCGCGAACTGCTGCAACCGCTGCCTGCAACGCCCGTCAATCGTGACTTCGAGCCGATCGCGTATTACTTCGACGTTGTGCTCTGGAGCACGCAATTCAAGTTGGGCTACTCGCGCTGGTTCCAGGCCGCAGTGCACATCGCTTTCGCTCGCATCGTCGAAGGCGCACTCGCCATTCTGTTAGGTGTGGCAATTCTTCTCGCATCTGCGCCTGCTCGCGAAAGACGCGCCCGTGCTTCTGCGGCCTACTGCATGGCGGCAACGGGATTCACCTTGATGGCTCTCCAGATTTTCCTGTTGCTTGGATTCCAGTCTGTCTACGGCTACGTGTACCACCAACTGGCAATCCTGATTGCCATGTTTATGGCGGGCATCGCTCTGGGGAGTTGGCTGGGCATTCGTCGCGCCCGCGGTAGCAAGCCTTCTCCATCTCCTTCACCGTTCCGCGCCATGGCTACCACTCAGTTCCTCCTCGCTCTTTCGGGGCCGGCGCTGATCTTACTGGTTCGCCTGCTATCGCGGATTTCCAGCGGGACCGCGACGCTCGTGGCAGCGCAGTTTGTTTTTCCGGCGTTAGCCGTCTTGGGAGGAATGCTCGGTGGCTATCAATTTCCTATCGCAACGGAGATCTACCTTGGTGACAGCAGTCCGAAAGCGAGCGTAGGCACACTTTATGCCATCGACTTATTCGGTGGCTGTGTGGGCGCTCTGTTACTGAGCACTTACCTCATCCCCGTGTTCGGCTTCTCGAAAACGGCATGGCTCAGTGCGGCGGTGAACCTGGCTCCTGCGCTGCTGGCTGTGTTCCTGGCCGCGCGGGTAGCCCTGGAGGCGAGAAGGTCTCGGGCGTAGGCGTTTGGGGCGGCGTGTCCCCGAACACGACGGCGGTGAACTGAAAAATGTCTGTGCTTTCATCCTTCCAGCAACCTGCGCGCATCCCTGCTTTGGCGCAGGTTTCTTCGAGGAACTTCTGCCGATCCCATTTTTCTTCCACCGGAACTTGCGGAAGCAGGATGCCCTCATGGGTGTCATCCTTCATCAGCAGGCCGTGCTGACCGACTTTGACCTGCCGAACGTCGAGCACGCGACGGAGCGGCGAGAGCACCGAAATTTCGTATTCGAGCTTGGGCAATTCCGAGGCCGATACAGGCGGAAAACGCGGGTCGCGCAGCGCGGCGTATGTAGCCGTGTCGCGCACGGTCAGGTACAAGGGCTTCAGCGAGGACGTGTATCCGATGCAGCCGCGCAATTCTCCCGATTCTTTCAACGTCACGAAGGCGCCGCGCTCCTGGTTCAACAATTCGCTCGAGCTGGCATCGGCGTCGTAAAGCTTGCCTTCGCGTACCGCGTGCTCTACCGACTTGCGGGCTAGAGCGAGGAGTTCACTTCTCTCATGCACGTTCAGCGAAAACGGCCGCTTGATCAGCTTGCCGCCCGGCGTCTTCAGGAAGACGTCGGCGCTGTAACCGACGACGCGCGAATGGTCTCCCGTGACGTCGCCGGTGTTGGCGTACTTGAGCACTCGGGCTTCGTTCGCTCCCATTCGTTCCGCGGCAATCATGGCTGCGACGATGGGCGCGCCGCCGCAGGCTTCCCAGACGCGCTGCTGGAAGTTCTGCGACATGCTGAAGTAGTCCCATTCCTGGAGCGCATTCAGCGTCTTGTGGTCGATCTTCACTGCTTCATCGTAGGGGTGATAATGCGACAAATCTGAACTGGCCACGATCAGCGTGTCTTGCCCCTGAATCAGTTTTGCCAGGGCCACGCCCAGAGCGCGGCTGTTTTCGTAGCTCTGGTTTCCCATGACGATCGGCACCAGCGCAAAATCTCCCAACACGCGCTGCAGCCACGGCAACTGCACTTCGATCGCGTGTTCGGCGCCCTCTTTGGTGGGAGTGTGTCCGCGACTCGAAAGCTGGATGGTCGGGCTCATTTTCACCAACTGCGCGGCAAAGGCTTTGTCCACGCGGACGGCGCCGAGCGGCGTCGCATAGGCGTCGCCATCGTAAACCGAGGTGAAATCAAAACCTTCGAAATGGGACGGCGCGATCACCACGACCCGCGAGAACTTGCGTCCCTTCAGCGCAGCGTAAGTGTAGGCAGCCACCGGGCCGGAGTATTGATAGCCCGCATGAGGCGCGACGACCGCGAGGATGGGATCGCCGATCGGCGGCTGTGACAAAGCGGCGTGCGCCAGCATGTCGTCGATCATGGCCGTGAGCGCCTTGGGGTCGGCGGGATAAAATCCGCCCGCAACTCCCGGTTGCCTGATTGCCTGCGGATTGTCGGCCAGGCAAGACTGGGTCGCCACAACAAAAAAGGTTGCAATCAAAAAGACCGTCGCCGAATAGACTCTGGACCGCCCTGGACTCATACGAGAAAGACTCATACGCGAAACCCTCCTCTCGCGTTTACGCGTGCCAAATGCCCGGGATCGCCTGGCTGCAGAAAGGACAGGCGCCTTTGCGGATCAGCATCTGACTTGCCGTGAACCCCAGGCGCTCCACCACCATGCGGCGGCACTTGGGGCAGTAAGTATTTTGTGCTGGATGCCCTGGCACATTGCCGATATACACGTAGTGCAGCCCCTCGGCATCGGCAATCGCCTTGGCCCGCTCCAAGGTCGGAACGGGCGTGATGGGCAGGTTCTTCAAAAGATATTCGGGATGAAATTGCGTGAAGTGAACGGGCACGTCCACGCCCAGGTTCGTCTTCATCCATCTTGCCAGGCCCTGGAACTCGGCTTCGCTGTCGTTGAGGGTGGGCACCACTAAGTAAACGATCTCCGTCCATTTGCCCATCTTGCGCAGCGCGACCAGCGATTCGAGCACCGGCTTCAACTCCGCGACGACGACATCCCGGTAATACGATTCCGTGAACGCTTTCAGATCGATCTTGACCGCGTCCATTTTTCCGTATGCTGTTTTCAATGCCTCGTTCTGTATGAAGCCATTCGAAACGACCACGCTGCGGACGCCGGCGTCGTGTCCGGCATCGGCTGCATCCATGACGTACTCGCTGAAGATCACGGGCTCGCTGTAGGTGTAGGCAATGGTCGGGCAGCGGTTCTGTTTTGCCAGCTCGGCAACTGCTTTTGGAGGAGCATACTGGGCGGGAACCTGCTCCGGGCGCACTTGCGAGATATCCCAGTTCTGGCAGAATTTGCAGTTCACATTGCAGCCGGCGGTGGCGATCGAGAAAGCCAGTGTCCCCGGCAGGTAATGAAACAGCGGCTTCTTCTCGATGGGGTCAACGTGCGCTGCACACACGCGCGAGTGCACCAGCGAGTAGTAGGTTCCGCCACGATTTTCCCGCACACCACAATACCCTCGCTCGCGGTCTCCCACCGTGCATTCACGCGGGCACAGCTTGCACTTCACTTTTTTGTTCGGAAGCTTCTGGTAGAACTTTGCTTCGACGGTGAATTGCGAGTCGTCCTGCGCTGGCTGGGACGACGGTGGCATGGCGTAAGCGGGCAGAGCGAAACGGCTGAGGCCGCAGGTTGCTCCGGCCGCTGCTCCGGCGATCGCCGCGCATCTCAAAAACGAGCGACGATCGAGCGAGGACGCCGAGATATCCCTGGGCTTGGGGTTTCGTTCGGCATCGGCATCCAAATCCAGATCCAAAGAGCGAGGCATTTCGAACCTCAATTGCGCCGTCGTTTACACGTTGCTTGTCTACACCTCAACCAGCGCGATTCGTTGCGGATCATTGGTGCCCAATCGATGTTGCGCATCGGCCGCGGTAGCGATGTAGTGGGGCGCTCTTTTATCGGCTTCCAGCGTTTTCAATCCCTTTTCGGCGCGCTTGCGCTCGATGATGCGCCAGCCGGTATAGTCGA
>Ga0326728_10014251_pt1 | contig 16956 bp, 10 predicted proteins | sample MB3enrmetagenome_FD_207602 | JGI IMG/M metagenome (GOLD analysis project Ga0326728, IMG submission 207602) | Lab enriched peat soil microbial communities from McLean, Ithaca, NY, United States - MB31MN | ecosystem: Environmental > Terrestrial > Soil > Wetlands > Peat | place: USA: New York...
GGGCCTCGTCATTTCCTTGGAACCCCGTCAGTCTTCCAGCTTGGGCGTCTGACACGGACGGAAGCAGTCTCCCCCCAACGGGCGCTTGGGAAGTTGTTAAGTGGCGAGCCGGCGACGTGGCGGCAGGGGCGAGGGAACTCAGACGAGCCACTCGGGCCGCACCACCATCACCACCCCGATCACCAGGATCACCAGCCCACTGACCAGCTTCAGCCAGCGACCCTCCGACTCCTGCAACCGCCGTCGCGAGAGCGTGACCACGACGGCGATCAGCAGCAGGGTGTCGTCGAACATGTAGGCGACGATGTAGAGGCTCAGGTACAGGTAGTTGAGCCACCAGGGGTAGCCGCGCGCCGAGAGGATCTGCGTGTACAGGGCGGGCAGGCCGGCCGTGCAGAGCAGCTCGACGGTGTTGACCAGCACCGCCAGCACGACCGCCGCACCGAGCGCCACGGGCAAGTTCTCGGCGGTCGCAATCTTCCTCACCCGGGCGTAGATGCCCGGCTTGGCCGACTCGGGGATCGACAGCGTGAGGCCTTTCTTGAAGGCGAAGAAGTCCTTGACGTGCACGGAGCCGATCGCCACGGCCAGGAGCCCGAGCACGACCTGTGCCCAGCGTACGAAGCCGATCAGCACGAACACGTTCAGCCAGGCCGCCATGAACACGAAATAGGCCAGCCCGCTGACCACCACGAACGTCCCCGCGATGAGGACGAGCTTCTTGCGGCTGTTGAGGCCCACGAGCACCGAGAGCAGGAAGACGAGGACCCACATCGCGCAGGGGTTGAATCCGTCGACCAGGCCGATCAGGAACGTGAAGACGGGGAGCCCGAGCTTGCCGACGTCGAGCCTGCCGAGCCAGGGGACACGGACCACCTCGGGCCGTTGCGGCGTCGGCACGACCTTCGGCGCTTCAACCGCCTCCGCCTCTCCCGGGAGTTCGGCGTCACCGGGGAGGCCGGCCGGGGTCGGCGGGCCCTGCATCGCCACCAGCAAGACAGGCCAGGCCCCGAAGCGATCACGCCCCGCCGGAAGGGCGGGGCGTGAGGAGGTTGTCGTCGCGGTACCCGTTCCCGGTTTGCCCGGGTCGGCCGGTGGCGGCGGATCGGGTTGCGCCGCCGGTAGCTGCACCCGCGTGCACGGCCCCGCGAACGAGCGGGGCAAGCCCTCCACCTCGCCGCCGGTGATCTCCAGGCCGTTCCACCCGGTGACGAGCCGGCCTCCCAGGTGGAACATCGGGACCCCCGGCGCCTGGTTGCCGTAAGCCCTCGCCACCTCCTGCATGCGCGACGCCGCGTACGCGTCGAGCGCCACGTCGTACACGACCACCGACAGCGCCGGGTAGCGCGGCTGGATCCCCTGGATGAACGGCGTCGCCGCCGCGCAACGCGGGCAGCCGGAGCGGACGAACACCTCGACGGTCAGGAGACCCTCGATCTGCCGGCCGGTCGTAGTCGCGTCTTGGAACCCGACGACGATCTGTCCCATGGTTACAAACGTCGGAACCGCGAACGAGACGCCGGAGCGGCTCGCCAGGTCGCGGAGGCGGTCGAGCGCGGCGCGGTCGGTGGCGACGTCGTACACTGTCACGCCGAGCCACGGCCGCCGGCCCTGAAGTTCGGCCAGGTATGACAGGGCCGCCGCGCTCTGCTTCGACTCGGCCCGGGTGTACACCTCGACCCGTGTGCAACTCGCCCCCGATACACCCTGGGCCGGGGCCCGGCCGGGCGTCATCAAGGTCGCCAGTCCGACCAGAACCAGGGCGATCGACTTCGTGGCGGTCATGACAGCCTCCCCGCGTGGCGGCGTGACAACCGAGACGATCAGCCACCGGAACCGTGCCATTCCGGCGGGTACGGGGCGCTCGTAACCACCGGAAGTGCTGCCGCGTCGTGAGCAGCGACTTCCGGCACCATTATAGGGTAGAACCAACAGGGCCTAAACCCCTGCTCCCGATTCGCCGCACTGCAACCGGCCGCGTGAGAAGGGGATAGAATTCGCCACCAGTGTCACTGTTGGGTCTACCCCGAGCCCTGACAACCGGCTCGACTGCAATGGTCGCCATCGCCCGTTCCGGCGATCGACTCCACCTCATCATTGTTTGCCGCATTCCTTCACGTGATCCTATTTCTTCGCCGCGAAATCGTCCCCGACGCGAATCGTCTGGCAGATCTGGCGGATCGTTTCTTTATAGTAGTCCTCAATCCGGGAATCGACGACGAATGCGGCCCCGACGATTTGCCCTGCGCCGGCATCCAAGACCCCGGCCGCGAACACCACGTCGACGCCAGCCTTCTTCCCCTTTGCCGTGCCGGTCACCACGAGGGCACCGCGTTTCGTCTCGGTCAGGTCGTCATATTTGATATCCTGAAGATATTGCAGAAGCCCTTGCTTGACCCTGTTGATTCCCCCTGGCTTGTCCGCTGTCCCCTCCAGGGGGGCGATCATCGCATAAGCTTGTCCATCCGCGCTGACGGCGGAGATATAGCGGTCTCCGGTGACCTGCTTCCAATCGGAAGGAAAGGTGACCCCAACGACGGGCTTACCATTCTTCTGAAGGACAGCCTCTCCGCCGGGCGCCGTCGCCACCGCCGGTGGAGCGGTCACAGCCGCCGGTGGGGCGGTCGCCGCCGCCGGTGGAGCGGTGACCAGCACCTGCGGCGGTGCTTGATTGAAATCCGAGCGCGGAGCGCTCTGGTATGCCGCACTGGCTTGGTATTGGGCGCGCGCCTGGGCCTCCGCACCAACGGATCGGACCGCGCCGGTAACGGCACCAATCTTGGCGCCAGTTGCCGCTCCGGACTCCCCGCCCACGAGTCCACCGACCACCGCTCCGCGCGCGCCACCACGGACTGCCCCACCCCCACGTTGAGCCGTGGCGTCGGAGGCCAGCATCAGGAGGGCCAGCGCAGCCACTCCCAGAACCTGGAACTTGTTCATCGTTCTTTCTCCTGTGTCAAAAGTCTCCCGGGGGCTGTCGAGTCTGGTACCGCACCAAGCTCACCTGGGTGTCGCCCTCCGGGGCTTCCGAGTACTCAGTCCCCATCGACAACCGACACGTCCGGACGTGGTTGCCCGCAGGAGGCTGGGGCCTTCGCCTGGAATAGGAACGGCTTCCGATCGCCACTCCCGCCAAGTGGCATGACTCTTGACGTGTTCACAACTGGGATCGCTGGAGCACGTCCTGACTAGATGGCCTGGTTGACCGCCTGGCCCTTCACGCGCCGGTCAGTCCACATGTATTTGAAACATCAATCCGCTCGCACGCAACAAAAATCTGGGCGGAATTCTTGGCTTCGCCATAGAAAATATTCGAGATGGCTCCTGGGCACGCTTCGGTCGCAGAAATAGTCCAAATGGCCCTTTGTGACATGACTGTTGGGTCTGGGCTAGGCGGGCAAGTGAGTGCGGCTCCAGGTGCGGAGTCGCTCGACCAGTCGGTGAGCACGTTCGATCAGGCAGGGGAGCTCAGACTCTGGAGTGACTGTGGTCTGCCATCCTTTCCCCTGTTCCACTCTGGCATAGCCGGCGCGCGAGCGCTTCTGAACCTGAATCGACTTCACGGTTGAGCATAGACCTTTGCGCGCGTCGGTCCGACACACCGCGGTCGATCAGACCGACGCGCGCAACGCCTAAGCGATTGTTCTCCTCATGGCCGGTAGACCACGATTAACCGCTCCCTCACTCTCACACTCCCGAAGTCTGTGGCGAGCTCGAAGACGTTGGTATACTTGACCTGGTGCTGTTCGCTCGAACAGCAGGTCGCGGTCCTGATCCGATGGCCCGATCGGCTCAGACTGCAACGATGTCACGCCCCGGGACTTCCCCTTCGCGTGCGGCGGTTTCAGGAAGCTGGCGACCTCTTGAGGACGACTTGATCTGCGTGCACTCCAGCGAAACAGCCCGTTCCCAGGGCCGACACAGGCCGCGCAACGTGCCCACGATGCGGTACACCCCTTTCGGCGGACGCCCCCGCGGGCCTTTGCCCGCACGGCCGCCTGTCTGACAGGGAGGGTGACACCACTGAGATTGCCCCGTCCAGATCGTCGTCCTCCTGGCGGCCGCGGCGCTGGCTGAAGACGGCTTCGGCATACGCCGCCCTCGGCGTCATCCTCCTGGCGAGCCTCCGGTTCGAGGAGTGGTTCCAGCGGCAGCGGGCCGAGGACCCCTACCAACGCGGCGTTCCCCTGAGTCGCCAGAGAAAGCGGGCGGAGGCGATCGCGGCATACCGTGAGGCGATCGGGATCCTGCCTGACGAATAAGGCTTCCACCACAATCTTGGCGTCGCGCCGGAGGCCGGGGGTACCAACGACGAGATCGCCGTGCGACTCGGCTGTGTCATGCGGACCGTGGCCCGGCGGCTCGATCTGATCCGCAAGATCTGGCTCGAGAAAGTACCGTGAGGGTGGCACGATGCGAGCCCCGTTGACCATAGACTGGCCCTGGTCCTTACTCTTGGACTATGCTCAAGGACCCGATTCGAAAGGCGTTCCTGACCATCGACCGCGACATCGCGGCGCACTTGCAAAAGATCTCGGACCGGGCCTTCAAAGGCGTGGAAGCCGACCTTCCGCCGGAAGAGGTGCTTCCCATCGACCAGAGGACCGATCCCGTTCTCGTGGAGTTCGGGATCGACATAGGAAGCTTGCATGACGAGAGAACAACCGCTCACCCAACTGCTGCCCCAACACTCAGCGACCCCGTCGTTGACCATACGGTCGGGGCCGAGAAATCGGCGGCTCACCCAACTGCTGCCCCGACACCAGGGGCCAAGGATCGGAGTGAACGGCAACGGAAGTGAGACCCGCCCAGCGTAGAGACTTCCGCCAAGGGAGACAGCATCGTGATCTTCTTCCACTGGATCTGCTGGGCGCTCCTACGCCTGATACTCGGCGCGCGCTACCGTTTGCATGTCCGTGGGCTGGAACAGGTCAAGACCATGAAAGGCCCCGTGGTCGTCTTACCCAACCACCCCGGCTACATTGACCCATTCCTACTCTTCGGCGTCTTGTGGCCATCGTTACGGATGCGGCCGCTCGTTTATCGCGGCACATTCCAGGGGTTCACGGGGCGCTTGCTGGTGCGGCTGGTCAACGCCTTGGAGGTGCCCGACCTCGACGTGGCCAGCGTGCGCGCCCGCAACGAGGCGGAGCAAGCCGTCGCCGCCATCGTCGCCGGGCTGGGGCGTGGCGAACGTTTCATTCTTTGGCCGGCAGGCCGTGTTTGGCGCGACGGCGTCGAGCGAATCGGACCCGCCCGCGCCGCCGCCGACATCCTCCGGTCCCTTCCCGAGAGCAGCGTGGTCCTGGTGCGCACCCGCGGCGTCTGGGGCTCGTCGTGGACCTGGGCGCAACTGAATAAGCGACCGCCCCTGGTCCGGCTAATGTTCGCCGGCCTCGGGTGGCTGCTTGTCAACGGGCTCTTCTTCATGCCGCGACGCCACGTCGAGGTCACCCTCGAAGTAGCCGACCGGAGCCGGCTTCCGGAGCCGCGTCGGGAAATCCTCAATCCCTGGTTAGAGCGGTGGTACAACGGCGACCTTGGCGGCAACGCCGAAACGCCCGTTTGGGTCCCTTATCACTTCCTCTTCGGCCGGCGCTCGTTTGACTTCCCGCCGCCGACCGAGCCCGAGCCCGAGGTCGAGAGCGACCTGAGTACGGTACGGCTGGAAACACGTACAGCGATACTGAACCTGCTGAGCGACCATCTGCAGCGGCCTTTAGCCGACGCTGAAATGGGGCCAGCGATACGGCTCGATCAGCTCGGCCTGGACAGCCTCGACCGCATGGAATTGAGCCTGGAGGTCGAGCGCCAGTTCGGTTTCATTGGAGATGAAGCGTGCGAGACACTCGGCCAGCTCTTCGCCCTCGCCGAGGGGCGTGCTCGCCGCAAGCCGCCCGCGCCGGCGCCGCCCGGCTGGTCGTCGGGACCGCCCCATGTCGGGCCGCTGGAGCTCCGGGGCGACACGGTCCCGGCCGCCTTCGTCGAACATGCCCTGGCCCACCGGAAGGACGTCATGGTCGCGGACGATCGGATGGGCGTCCTGAGCGGCGAGCGTCTGCTGGTCGCGACCCTGACCCTTTCCAGACGGCTGCGCGAAATCGAGGCATCGAAGGTCGGCGTGCTGCTGCCGGCATCGGCGGCCTGCGACGTGGCCCTGCTGGCCCTGCACCTCGCCGGTAAGCTGCCCGTCGTGCTCAACTGGACGACCGGCCCAGCCAATCTCGCGCATGTGGCCAAAACCCTGGGCCTCTCGAAAGTCCTGACCTCCCGGGTCTTCGCCGACCGGCTGGGCGTTCGCGTCGAGGGAGCCGACTACTGTTTCATCGAGGACCTGCAATCGACCATCGGCAAGTCTGAACTTGTGCGGACGCTGCTGCTCGTGCGCTGGCGACCGGGCAGCGTCCGCCGGGCGGTGCCAGCGGCGTCGCCCGACGATCCTGCCGTGGTGCTTTTCACCAGCGGTTCGGAGAAGGCACCCAAGGCCGTGCCGCTGACCCACGCCAACCTCTTGAGCTGCCAGCGGGCGGTGGTGGCGGTCATGGGCGTGACCCGTGAGGATGTCGTCCTCGGCTTCTTGCCGGCGTTCCACAGCTTCGGCCTGACGATCACTACGGTGCTACCCCTTTTGATGGGCGTGCGGGTTGTCCACCACCCGAACCCGACGGATGCCGTCAATCTCGTCCACAAGATCAAAGCCTACGGCGTCACCTTGCTGGTCGGAACGCCGACCTTCGTCCGTTACATTGTGGAACGGGCTACTCCAGACAGTCTCGACTCGCTCCGGCTGCTCGTCGTCGGGGCGGAGAACTGTCCGCCGGCCCTGGTGGAGCGTTGCCAGCAGGAGGCACCGAAAGCGACGATCGTCGAAGGCTACGGCATCACGGAGTGCGCGCCGGTGGTGTCGGTCAACCCACCGTCGGCCCTGAAACCAGGCTCGGTCGGTAAGCCGCTCCCGGGTGTGGCAGTGCGCGTCGTCGATCTGGAAAGTGGGGCGGCGCTGCCGGCGGGGCGGATGGGCATGATCCAGATTAGTGGGCCGACGGTCTTCCCCGGCTACCTCCACCATGACGGCCTGTCGCCGTTCGTGGAAGAAAACGGAAAGCGTTGGTATGTGAGCGGCGACCTGGGTGAGCTGGACGCCGACGGTTATCTGTGGTTTCGCGGGCGGCTCAAGCGCTTCTTGAAGGCCGGCGGCGAAATGATCTCTCTGCCGGCGCTGGAGGAGCCCTTCGTCAGGCTCTACCCGCCAACCCGCGACGGGCCGCGCGTCGCCGTCGAAGGGATCGAGCATGAGCACGGGCGGCAGGTCGTGCTGTTCACAACCGAGTCACTCGACCTTCGGGAGGCCAATGCCTTACTCCTGCGCGAAGGCTTCCATGGGGTGATGCGCCTGGACGAGGTTCGTCGCATGGAACAGATTCCGATGCTGGGCACTGGCAAGACCGATTACAAACAACTTCGGGCCCTGATCCTGGAGGGAACCGCAGGCCACGCTCCGTAGGGGCGGCGAGATCAGCCAGCCAAAGGCGGCTACGTATCAGCGACAGTGCCCCCACGTGCCGAGAGAGACGTGTTCATCACGCACGACTGTTCGAAGCGATTCGTGCGGTTCGACGCCTCGTGGCCACGAAGGCGGAGATTCCGGCCACGGCCGAGAGGCTGCTCAGCCGGGCTGCCCAGCATGAATGGAGTCCCAGCAAGTACGGGGATCGTCCAGACGCCGATGGCGGCGTAGGTGACGAAGCGAGCCGTTCCCCGCGCCGACGAGCCGCGGGGTGTGTTGAAAAATGAGGCTTTTCCACGATTGACGACACACCAGCGATTCCGGATGTATAATGGAACGATTCGGCCGTAGAACCAGCATGAGGCCGGTTTCCAATCACGTCGCAAGAGGGCGCAGATTCCCGAACATCTGGAGAAGTATCCATGCTGAGCATTCGCTTGATGGGGTTCGCCGCTGGTGCTCTGTTCCTCCTTTCGTCGACGGGCAACGCCCAGTCCCTCCAGGCCCCCGGCAAGGCCATGCCGACGGCCCAGGCACCTTCAAAGGTCCTCCCGCAACCGCAAGCTCCGGGCAAGGGGATGCCGGCTGCATACGGTGACGCGGGGTACACCCACGCGGGTTCCACGGGCTACTACGGTGGCGGGTACTCCGGCGGCACGGCCGGCTATCCCGGCGGGTACGACTTCGGCCGGCCCGGCTACAACCCGGGCGGCCTCGGAGGGCCGGCGTCCGGGATAGGGGTGCGGCCCGGCCTGGGCGCCGGCGGTTTCGGCCCGGGGCGCTGACCGTCCACAGGTTCTCCGATCACCCTGCGGGGGCGCGCCCGCCTGGACCTACAGGCTGACTCGGGGCGGTGTCGGCGGCGGCCGGTTGATGGGCGCCGCGGCCGGTGAGGAGATTCGCACGTCGACCGGTGCGGCCGGGCGTCACTCCGGTGGCGACCCGGCCGTTCGATCAGGTCGATCCACCAAACCGGCGCGAACCCAGCGAAGACGTTCACCAGGTGCCACCTGCCTCTGGCCATGGAACAGCCGCAGCGACCTGGCGTGTCGAGCACCTGCATCCGGCCGAGTGCGAAGTTCGCGACACCACTGCTGCATTGAACGGGAGACTCGGAGCGCGACTGGTTGCCCCGGCCTGAGTGCAGCCCCCCCGGTGATTCAAGCGACCATTACCCTCGCCAGCCGACCTCTGCTCGTGGGAAGTACTCGATGACTTGAGGTCTCTGCCGAGAAGAGTTTCGGCATTAGTCCGGACCACCTTCGATGCGTTTCAACGAACTCGCCGGAGTCGACTTGCGGCAAGCGACTTCATTTTCCAGGCTCGCCCGTCTTAGCTCCGGACCGCCGGCCGGGAGGGGCCCACAGACTCTCATCTGAAGGCTAGGTCGCAGAGCATTCGATGGGGAAGCTGGGCGTAGGAACGGCGCACCTCGCAGAAGGTGAAGACGAGGAGATCCAGATCTCCCCTCAGATTCAGACGGCCGGGCTCGCCAGGGGCTGCATCCTGGAACACCTTCGGGGCCGGGCCAAACACGGTTTCGAGCAATGGTGACGCCCACACACCGTGCCGCTCGTTGCCGGGGACGTAAACCGGCTGATCGAGTGTGATCGGACGATCCAGCACCAATCCGGTTATAGGCGGGATCAGCAAGGCGGTCAGCGGAAAGCTCGCCAGGTACTCCCAGTCGCCAATCCGGACAGGCTCGGAGAGTGCCAGGCCCTGCGACCGGAAAGCCTTCTCGACGAGCTCCAGACAGTACAACGAGTCATCCTCCATGCGGAAGCCATAGTCGAATGGAACCTGCCGCTCGAACGCGGCACGGCAATAATCGATCACGCCGGCGACGCGCTCGCGGTGCTCCGGCTTCAGCCGCTTCACCCCTAGGGCTCCCACGCAGTCGAGCATCCAGACCTCGAACGGCTGGCGCTGGATTCCTAAGGACGAGCAGTCATAAACGACCGGCGATCCGTCCTCGGTCGCGACGATGCCGGTGTGCGAGAAGGGGCTGCCAGTCGCACGAGCGATGAACCGGCTGAGCGGAACCATGCCGTGCATAACACGCGCATCGCCGAGCCGGAAGACGATGTCCCCCTGGCGGAGCACCTTGCCTCCCCATTGCTGCCAACGGGCCATCTCCGGGCCCGACGGGAGCGGCGGAAGTTGCCCCGTGAGCCGAGCACGGCATGCGGCCGGCCCCCAGAAGTTGCCGGAGAAGCCGGGCGGTTGCATCCAGTCGGTCGGTTCCGCGTTCCCTCGTTCATAGGTCGCTAGCGCGATCATCCAGGCCATGAAATAGAGCACGGAAAGTCTCCACGTGGTCTTGAGGTATCTGGGCCAAGGCATCCGATACCGTCCCCAGGGCTCACCTTGGGGAAACCTCCGTGCACGAGAATGGCTCTGAGCCAGCGACAGTACGAGAGTCAGGCCGGGCGCAGGCCCTCTGGGTGGTAGTGGGAAGAACCAGGATTCGACACATCATCGCCGGACCGGGGTCGGAGCTTTCCGGAGAGGAAAACCCGCTCGAGTTCGAACGTCACCGCACGTGACTGGACCGGAATCATGGTCCTGTATGCAGCAGCCAGCACCTCTGGATCCAGAACCGGCCCTTCATCGCTCACGAAGCGGACTCAAAAGTTGCCAATTGCTTCTCCGCTAAGCGATTCCTCTCCCAGACGCAAGTCTAGTCATGTATTTTACCACGGACATTACTCCGAGGCACGGCAGGTCACTTTCTCATCGGAATCCATCAAGCCGAGCGAGCCAGTCCAGTTCCGCCTATCGGGCCAATTCCAGGTCCTTGCGGACTCTCATGGGCGATGACTCCTCTAAAATAGTGTTGCCACACCTTGTCTCTTTCACTTCTGGGCCACGAGCCGAGCCAGGGGACGCGTGAGCGCGATGTTTTCCCCCACGATCTTGAGCATCACCGTCAACGGCACAGCCAGTACCATCCCGATCACGCCCCAGCACAGGCCCCAGAACGCCAGGGCGACCAGCACCACCAACGGACTGAGGTCCACGGCGTGAGCAGTCAGACGCGGTTCGATGAAGTTGTTGGTCACGAACTGCGTCAGCATTAGCAGCACTAAAACAGCGAGGGGTCGCAAGGGCGGCTCCAGTTCGAGAAACGCTAACAACACTGGGAGCACCAAGGCGACCAGACTACCGATGAATGGTATGAAATTGCCAACGAAGGCAAGGACGCCCCATGTGCCGGGAAACGATATCCCAAAGGCCCACAGGATGGCCACGACAGGCAGCGCGGTCACCAGGCTGGCGAGCACTTTGGCTCGGAGGTACAAGGCCATTGCGCGGTTGATTGACTCGCGAATCTCAAGCACGCGATTCGCCTGTTCCGGGGGAAGCACGGCACGGACCCGCTCGGGAAACCTTCGGGCCTCGACCAGGAGAAAGATCAGATAGAACACGACGATCAGGGCTTCGGCGAGGAAGCCGGCCGCGGTGTTGACGAGGCTGGATGCAAGCGTTTTGAGCCGCGCGGCCGTCTCTGCTTCGGCTTGGGCCGAGTCCGGAACGGGATCGAGTACCCAGGCGGGCAAATGGCCACGGCCCCAGGTATGCAGTCGCTCGATCAGCCCCTGGGCTCGCTCGATCAAGCGGGGCAACTCCTCCCTCAGCTCGATGAGGTTGCCGTAGATGAGCACGGCGAGCCCTAGGACCACCATGGCCACGAGCAGGACCAAGAGCGGGCCGGCGATCTTCGCGTGGACCTTCTGCCGCAAGGCGCGGTGAGCTGGCAGGATCGTGTAGTCCAGGAACACCGCCAGGATTAGAGGGCGGAGCAGTGGAGCCAGCTCCTTAAGCAGGTACCAGCCTCCCGCCGCGCATAGCACTGCGGCTGCCAGCGCGAAGAGCGGGATCAGATTACTCCCCAAGTGTGCCGCGCGGCTGCTCACGATCAACTGGGTTTCTCCTTGGAGGACTCTATCGAGCTTCGAATCTCCAACTCGGGGTTCCGATAGCAACGGGGCAAAAAACAACGATCTTCACCGGGACTGATGTCCAGACTGCATCCCGGACCTGATGGTTCATCGACTCGATGCGGGCACCCAGCGATACAGCGTCGGGATCGAGACGCCGAGGTTCTGGGCCACGTCCCGGGGCGACATCCCGCCCTTCAAGAGCCTGCGGGCCGATTCCACTTTCCCCGGCGTTATCCGCCGCTTGCGGCCGCCCCTACGGCCACGCCACCGCGGCCAGGCCAGCACGGGTTCGCTCGGCCAGCAGCTCTCGCTCCATCTGCGCCAGCGACGCCATGACGTGGAAGAAGAAGCGGCCGGCCGGGGTCGTAGTGTCGATACCGTCGGTCGGGCTGCGGAACTGGACCCTGCGGCCCTGCAGGTCGGCCTTATCGGTGAAGACACGTTTGCACCCGGCTTTCTTCAGGGCGTCGAGCTGGAGGTCGAGCGACTGCTCGTCGGTCGAGACCCGGGCGTAACCGATCCGCATGCGGCCCCTCCCGTCATCTTTCTCGAAACCCATCGTACCCGTACACTTGCGAGAGGTCGATTCCGAGAATGGTTTCCGAGAAGCGGAATGCCCCGGTTGGGCATCGTCGCCCCATGACGCCCAGGTCTTCTCGAAATCCTTCGTTTGCGAGAAGACCCGGGACGAGGCTCCCCGGAGGAGACCGCCGTGCCCACCGGGTTCCTCAGCGACGCGGAACGCGAGCGGCTCGACAGCTTCCCGTGATCGATCAGCTTCGGGCCGAAGGCCGGACGGTGAATGAGGAGGACATCGCCCGGCTGTCTCCAGCCCGCTACGAGCACATCAACCCGTACGGCAAGTACCGGTTCGAGGTCGAGGAGGGATTGAGCCGCTCCCGCCTTCGGCCGCTCCGCCAACCATCTGACAACAGTCCCCTTGAAGATCGTTGTTTTTTGCCCGGTGTAGAGTCGAGGAGTGGCGCGGTTGTTTAGGCTTGGCCTATCTGTTGCCGGCCCTTTCGTCTGCCGGTGCCTCAATAGCCTCGCCGTGCCCCGTTTCCACTCTCCGCTCATCGAACCAGACGGGCCCTATTAAGGCATCCGGCTCTCGGACAAGGCTCACTCACACCTTCGCACTCGAAGAGCTGCCAGACCAACCCTGGAGACTGTAAAGCCCCAGGTCTTCGTACAAGTAGCCCTTGGGGAACCGTGTCTTTCCCGGGCCACGAATCTTGTACTTGGCCTTCAACCATCGACGAAGCCGGTACCGCACGTGGTTGTCCACGAGCCGGTAGGCTTTCTGCACCGTGCCCAGCCGAAAGTAGTTCGCCCAGCCTCTCAGTTTCCTATTGATCTCGGCGACCTGGTAGTTGACCTGACGCGATGCCCACCGCCGTTCAGTCATCTCGCCGATCGAACGACAGAGCCGATCGATCGACTTCTGAGAAGGGCGCGACCCGATGTAGGCCTCTCCCGTCCGCGAGCTGTGACAGCGGCCGATGGTGTACCCCAGGAAGTCGAACGACTCCTCCGGCAGGCGACAGAGCTGCGTCTTGGTCTCGTTGACTGTCAGCTTCAGCTTCGACATCATCACCTGCATCACCGTCATCGCTTCGTTCGCGGTGCCGCGGCAGCAGATCACGAAGTCATCCGCATAATTGACGATCCGAGCTTTGAGGCGCTGCTCGTGCCCTCCTGTCTTCCACCCCTTCACAAAGCGACGCATGTAGACGTTCGACAACAACGGCGAGATCGGTGAGCCCTGTGGGCTCCCTCTCCCTTCGTCCTTGTTCCGGGTTGTCCGATGCCGGTGGCCCCGCGCGTCGACCTCTTCCACCGGTGTCTCCAGCCACATCTTGATCAGCTTCAGGATGAAGCGATCGCTGATCCGCCGGGACAGCGACTTCATCAACTCGGCATGCGGGATCGTACCGAAGTAACCGGACAGGTCGCCGTCGACGATTTCGGTATGTCCACTCCGGACCAGCCGTTCGACTTGCCTCACGGCGTCGAGGGCGCTCCGTTCGGGGCGATACCCAAATTGCTCAGGCTCCAGATCGGCCTCGAAGATCGGCTCTAAGACCAGCACTGTCGCCATCTGCACCACACGGTCCTTAATGCGAGGAATTCCCAACGGCCTTTGCTTGCCATCCAGTTTAGGAATGTACACGCGTCGGACCGGTTGGGGATAGTACGTTCGCTTGCGGAGGTCTTCCGCCAATTCGTCCAGCCACCGGTCCAAGCCGTACGCCTCGATGTCCTCGAACGTCTGGCCATCAACCCCCGGTGCGCCGCCGTTGGCACGGCAGCGGACGTAGGCCCATTCCAAAACGTCGCGACGGTACACCTTGTCGTATAGCGCGTAGAACCGATAGTCGGGCGACTTCTTCGCTTTGGTGTGCAACGCCGCCTGGAGTTTCTGAACCGTCGGCGGAGGTAGTAGGCTCAACGCCAATCTCCTGGCTCTCGTGCCCCTTCTGACGTTGACCTTGAACTGAGGCCCCTTTGCTCCACCGGCATTACCCGGCCTCCTCGCTCATACGGGCCTCTCCGCCACCTCGAACGGCCCGACCTGGCCCTCGCGGGTTGTCGGTTGAGGGTCACGCGCCACCACCGCCGAGGCTTCCCGTGTTGCGTCGGATCTCCGTGTGCAGGCATGCCATCGCCAATACCCCGGTGGAACCCTTGGAGCGTGTCGCGTCGTGAGGGGTGGTTCCCTCTGGTCTCCAGGGACGGCGGCCTTCCCCGTATAGCAACCGGGTCGGCTTCCACATCGGGTTGTTTCGGGGCTTGCACGGCGTTCACTTACGTTGCGGCCTGCTTGCTCGCCGAACCGCCAAAGCGGTCCGTTGTCTCGAAGGCTTCGACGGCTTCGTCACCTCCGCCGCCGCTCCGATAGCTACCGGCTGGAGCGACCAGTTGCCGGGCGGGAATCACACCCGCTGAAGATCCGAGCCTTTTCACGGCGCACTGCTATCGGAACCCCAGAAAGCGAACTCGACCGCGTCGCTATTGTGAAGGAATCGTGAAGACAATGGCCCATTTTGTCGCGAATCGTTGCCATACTCCTAGAAAGCCTCACGATCTCGGGAGGTCGGGAGCGTCACCGGGCCGGCCGAAGAGTTGAGGATCGAGCCGATTCAATAGCCGCCGAATCTTCGGGACCTGTTCGAGCGCGGCCGCCTCTCCGATCGCGGCGAGCTCCTTCGCCCTCATGAACTCCGCGGAGTCGACGCCCGTCACGTCCGGCTCGATAACGACGTCCGCCGGCTGAACACCGAAGGCGTTCAGGTTGTGGTTTTGAACCAACAGGCTGCGCAAGATCGTCGGCCCGATGCCCGGCTTGTTCCTCGACAGAGTTGGTTGCTCAGGTTTGATGTCGCAGAAACGAGTCTCAAGCTTCGCCGTCACGCTGATGGCGATGACGAAATTGCAGCCCATCGACACCAGCACATCCGCCGGGATGTTGTTGACCAGCCCGCCGTCGATCAGCGCCTGGCCGTTGCGGACGATCGGCACGGAGAGCACCGGCAAGTTGATGCTCTCGAGGATCGCATGGACAGCGTCGCCGCGTTCGCGAACTACCGAGGTGCCGCTCACCAGGTCGACCGTGACGGAGAGACAGGGGACGGAAAGTTGTTCGAGTCTCCAGTCGTGCAGGTACTTGCGAAGCATTGGGTCGAATTGCCCGCGACGGTACTTGTAGATGAGGTACCAATAGTTGCCTTGCGGCAGGCGGCGAAAAATCCATGAGGGGCGAAGGTCCGTGGCGAATTGATTTGCGTTGTAGTCGGGATCCAGGCCGGCGGAGTACATAATGCCGGTCATGGCGCCGGCGCTGGTGCCAGCGATCATGTCAACGACGATGCCGCTGCGCTCGAGGGCCTTGAGCACGCCGAGGTGCGACATGCCTCGGGCGGCCCCCCCGCCGAGGGCCACGCCCACACGCACGCCGCGGAGGTCGTGTACCAGCCGCTCCAGCCCGTTGGCCAGCGACCGGCCCATCGGCAGTTTTGGCGGCGTTTCATGGATTTTGAAATCGCGGGAGGCAAGATCGGCGAGGTTCGGAACACCGGAGACCACGGGACTGTCGCCCCCAAGCAACCAGGCGACACTGATCTTGTCGCGCCAGCCCCGGGCAGACACGTCGATCGCCTGCAGGCGGCGGATTGCGCTGTCTGCCGCATCTGCCGGGACGAAATAGACGGCGCGGTCGACGAGTTCCATGAGCTGCGCCGCCCGTTCCGGCGTCAGGTAGGTGTGGACGTCGAAGATGATTCGATTGGCGTCCTGCCAGCGAGCGGCCTGCTCCCGTATTTCCTCTGACGTCAAATCTCGGCCGTCCTCTCGGAGCGGCCGAAACCGTACATTTGGCGAATCCAGCCGCCGGTCCGAATCGCTCAAGACGGCGAGTTGCTCGCCGATGTCGCTCAGTCGCTGGATGAGCCGTTCAGCCGTCCGGCGCGTCGCGGCTGAATCGTGAATCAGCGCCAGCATCATGGTCGACCGCTTGGGGGCGGCGCCCAGGAACAGCTTCCTCTGGCTTCCTGCGAAGGTCTTTAACCACAGACGGCGCAGGTCCGGCCTGGCGAAAGTCAACTCGATCGCCTCTTCGTAGTCCAGCCTGAGGATCGTCGAGGGCTCCAGCGCGACGATGCGGATCGGCACGGGTTCGCTTAGCGCGCCGACCATCAGCCCGAATTGTTCGCCGCGCTCGATCATGCGAAACAGCGACTCAGATCCGCCGGTGCTGACCCGGACGGCCTTGAGCCGCCCGCGCAGGACGAAGCCCACCGTGGTGAGTACGACGTCCGCCTCGTGGACGACGCTACCGGCGGGATACTGCGCGACCCGCCCGAGCCGCACGATTTCCTCTAGGGTCTCATCGGACGCACCCTGAAAGTACTCGTGCACTTTCAGGAGCGGAATGAGCTCATCGTTCATGGCGGCGCCTTTCGAGTTCGCGGCGGATATGATCACCAAATCCCGCCGACGGGGCTGTGTTCGCAATGTCGTTAAGGTAGGCGAGTCGGCGGAGTTCTTTAAAGGGTAGAGTCCGGTCCAATCGACCGTCCTTGTAGAGGGCCCGATCCAGACGGGCGTTGGCAATGACGCGCCAGTCCCAGCGGACCCGTGTGCTGGGAAGCTTGTAGAAGGACGTTGTGCAATTGGTGAACAGTACGTGGTACCAGCGCGGACTCTCGTACAATTGATCGATCGTATTCACGTAATCGAGAAACACTCTTTTTAGTTCCTCCACGCTCGAATTGAGGTGGTAGAGGTACGCCCATTGACCTTGGCTGTATTTCGTGCGCCGCAGAATGACGTCGCGTTCGTCCGCGGCGACGAAGATCAGCTCCTGCTGTCGATACAGACTGCGAAAGACCGAGTATTTCTGCCCCTTCGTGATTCGCGCCTCGATCGACATGCAGATGCGGCCATCGCGTCCGAAGTCGAAGACCAGGGCAGGATGGCCCCTAAGCCCATCTCCCCAGTCGA
>Ga0326728_10014257_pt1 | contig 16948 bp, 12 predicted proteins | sample MB3enrmetagenome_FD_207602 | JGI IMG/M metagenome (GOLD analysis project Ga0326728, IMG submission 207602) | Lab enriched peat soil microbial communities from McLean, Ithaca, NY, United States - MB31MN | ecosystem: Environmental > Terrestrial > Soil > Wetlands > Peat | place: USA: New York...
CGGTGGTTACGACGGAAAAGGGAATTTGCCGGCGGGCGGCTACAATGGCCCCAACGGCATGACCGCTGATAAAGATGGCGCAGTGCTACTCTGCCAGCATGGGTACCGGCGTATCGTCCGCATCAGCAAAGACATGAAGATTACCACCGTGGTGGACAAGTATGAGGGGAAGAGGTTGAACAGCCCGAATGACGTGGTCTACCGCTCCGATGGGTCGTTCTATTTCACGGATCCCCCCTACGGATTGCCCAAGGGCGATGACGACCCAGCCAAAGAGCTGAAGTTCAACGCCGTTTTCCGCATGGCCAAAGGCAGGCTGCAACCAGTCGTCAAGGACCTGTCGCGGCCCAACGGCATCGCCATTTCCCCGGATCAGAAGACGCTCTACATCGGGAATACGGATGAGAAGAACAAAGTGTGGATGGCTTACGACGTCGCCGATAATGGCACCGTCAGTAAAGGGCGTGTGTTCTTCGACGTAAATTCGGAAAAGGAAGAGGGTGTGCCGGACGGCTTAAAGATCGATGAAAGGGGCAACATGTGGGCCTCCGGACCGGGAGGGATTTGGGTGTTCTCTCCTTCGGGAAAGCACCTGGGCACAATCAAAATGCCGCAGGTGCCGGCAAACTGCAATTGGGGTGATGACTGGAAATCGCTCTACATCACCGCGCGGACCGGCCTGTACCGGATTAAGCTCGCCGTTGCGGGCGAGAAGCAACTTTATCAGTGAGCGGCGGTGGGCCAAAGGAGGGAAGATGAAGCGTCGAACCTGCTTGAAGACAATTGTCGCAGCCGGAGCCGGTGCAGCCGGCGTCCTGGCGGCGGGACCCAGGCATCCCGTCCAACTGCACGTAGACCTGGCGGTCGACCCGGCCAAAGAGAAGGAGATGTTGCACAACTTCGCGACCATCTTCCGTCCCGAGGCCGCCAAACACCCAGGATATATTGATGTGAAGATGCTGAAGCTGCGTACGGCACTTCAGGGGAGTGGTCCGGCGGGCGTCAACTATCGGTTCTCTCTGACCTACCAGAGCGAGGAACTGCGGCAGAAATGGGTGGCCACAGCAGAGCATCAGAGAGTCTGGCCGACCATCGAGAGCACGCTGTCGTCCAAGAACTACACAGTTCTGTTGTTCGACGTGGTTTAGCGGCAGGCCTTGACCGATCGAAGAACCGATACCCCTACGCGTTCGCCGGAATGTAGCCCATGGGGCCACGAGTGATCTGCTCGACGGGCAGCACATCGATCAACTCATAATCTCGCGTGCCGAGCTCGAGTTTTTCGGCGTATTCCGCAACCAAGTAGGGATCTTTGAGCGGACCGTGAAGCCAGCGCAAGGGATGTCCCTCTCGGGTGTGCACTTCCATCGACGTCGGGAGGTACTCTTCCATGAGCCGCGACTTGCCCGAGGCGTCCAGCACAGCCTGATCAATGGCAACTATGTCGTCTGACCCGAAGATGCCCACATCCGGGAGGATGGGCATGCCGGTGAATCCAAAACAGTCACACACAGGGGTAATGAGCGTGGCAAGAACGATGTGCGTCGCCTTGCCCGGCGCAAAGGTTGAAAGCGCCACTCCAGCGCTGATCGCGCAAGCCTCCTGAAAAGTATGGAAATTCACCGCGTCAATTTTCAAGCTGCCTGGCGGGGCCACACGTACACAGCGCCCGCACTGGTTGCACTGCTCGATGTGAAGGTGGAGTTCACGAGCATCCTTCTTGTCCTCGACAATGGCTTGGTGGGGACAAGCCTCGACGATTCTTTTCCGGTCCTCATCGCTCGGGCAGTGCTCCCTAAACCAATAACGGTCAAAGTGCATCGAGTCATGCATGGCGCTCCGGGTCTCGCCCGCCATACAGCCAAGAGCCAGGTTCTTGATTGCCCCGCCATACCCGCAAGTCGGATGGCCTTTGGCGTGCGCGAGGTTGACCAGGAATGTGGCATCCTCGATCAGGCCCGCAAGTTTCCACTTTGTGATGTTCTTGTAGGGACGCTCGTGCGCATAAACGTATTTGTCATCGGGGCCCGCTGCCGGGAACACCGGGCAACCCAGGGCCTCGGACGAGTAACCTCGCTCTTCCGCTCTGCGCACGTCCCCGTTAATGTCTGTCACGAACGGCTTTCCTCCCCCTTCCTTCACCGCTTGGACAACCTTTCTCACGAAGAGGGGATGAACCGTTGAATAGCCAATATTATTCCCTGTGTGCATCTTGATCGCCACCGTCTCTCCCTTGACGCGGTCGCGAACCTTAAGACGCTCGAGGATCAAATCGAGCTTGGCCGGAAGCGTTTCCTTGGCCTCCAGACGGGCCTGGCGAGCCGAACCGAAATAGACTGGGCTGGACATCATCGTCTCCATGCTGCAATAGTTTTGCCTTGGACCGAACCACAGTGGGGGCGCACCCCGTTCCGATTGACTGCCTTTCATCGCTCGTCGGATATTGGGCTTGAGAAAAGCCCACGGTCGAAGGGCGCTGACCCTGGATACCCGCTTGTGTTCGACACCCTGCGGCAGTATAACAAATCGTTGCCCCCCTGGTCGCGTTTCGCAGGGGACGGCGACGCTTTGTGACCTCTCCGAAAGGCTGATGTGCGTGTTTTCGATAGGCCTCATCAGAATGTATTGAACCGATGAACGTTCTTCTTTTCGGGGCGTCAGGTATGGTTGGGCAAGGTGTTTTGCGCGAATGCCTGCTCGATCCGGAGGTGCAACGCGTCCTTTCGATCGGGCGAAGCGTGACTGGACAACGCCACCAGAAGCTGCGAGAACTCGTGCATGAAGATTTCCTCGATTTCTCTACCCTTGAGGCCGAGCTGTCGGGGTTTGACGCCTGCTTTTTCTGCCTCGGCGTCTCCTCAGCGGGCATGACGGAGGAGCGCTATCGCCGTGTCACGTACGACATTACGATGGCGGCAGCGCAGACCTTGCTTAAGCTCAACTCTGAGATGACTTTCATCTATGTGTCGGGAATGGGCACTGACAGTACGGAGCAAGGTCGAGTCATGTGGGCTCGGGTGAAGGGCAAGACCGAAAACGCTCTGCTCCGGTTACCCTTCAAGGCACAGTACATGTTCCGTCCCGCATTCATCCAGCCGCTGCACGGGATCCGGTCGAAAACGAAGTTGTATAGGGCGTTCTACGCAATCCTGGGCCCGGTTTACCCCTTGGTCAGGATGCTTTTCCCCAAGTACGTGACGACGACTGAGCAGGTGGGCCGCGCGATGATCAAGGTCGCCAAACAAGGCGCACTGAAATCAGTGCTCGAGAATTGGGACATCAACAGCGTTTAAAATGCATCAGCGACGTCACGTTGAATAACCACTCGCGCCCACGGGAATTTCTTATTGGGCCTTTTCATCGGAGAATAGATAATCCGTCACGACGTCTGGCCTGTACTCTCGCGGTCGGCGGTTCTTCCAGTCCCATAGCCCCAGATAGAGATAGCGCGTATTCAGATCAATCGTAGCGGTTGCCGCCGTTCCACGGCGCGGCGCTTCCGCCAGTCGTTTCCCTGTCGGGTCCATAATGTAAGTGGGGTGGTCGTAGCCTGAGGCAACGAGAAATATCTGATTCTCGATGGCACGCGCGGTGGCCAGCGTCTGATCTCCCCCCCAAATCGGCAGAAGGATGATTTCGGCTCCCCGCAAAGCAAGTTGACGGGCTGGTTCCGGGAAAAATACGTCGTAACAGATCATCATGCCGACAGTTCCAAAATCCGTGCGGAAGACGGGGAATTCGTTCCCCGGAGTCAGTTGCTCCATTTCGCTGCGGGGAAGGTACACCTTGCGGTACCTGCCCATGAGATTGCCCTGGCGGTCTATCAGCACCGCAGTGTTGTACACGGCTCCCCGCTCGCGCTCATAAAGACCGGCGACAACGTAAGAGTGCTTTGCGCGGGCCAACTCGCCCAGCCGTGCAGTCGTTGGACCTGGTATCGGCTCGGCAACCTCCGCATAGGATTTGCCGGTTCCAACCACGGTGATGCCCTCCGGCAGCAGAATGAGGTCTGTGTTAGTGGCAGTCAGGCGCTCCGCGGCCACCATAAACTCTCCCAGACTCGCCGCTGCGGACCCTGTGTTGGCAGGCATAAGGTTAATAGTAGTGATCGTCACCTTTCGCGGGCCGGGGGTGGGGATCTCATCAAATGCAATATCGTCCCACCAGACGATTCCCGTCGACGCGTGGGCCAGGTAGAGTTCGAGGACTACACTCGTGGCCCCAACCGGCGCCTGGGTATCAAGACTTACCTCCGTCCACGATCCTTGACGCACGGACCGGGAAGCATAATCCACCTGCTCGTAGCTGCCGGCACGCGTGCCATCGGCCTTTTGCCAGTCCAAGCGCGGAAGGACCTGCCAGTTTTCGCTCGTGAGGCCTACGGCCCGATAGTGCACGACAAACCTGTACCACGCACCCTCCTTTACGCCGGTGATGGTCCGCTGCCACCCGCCGTAGGCGGCGATGTTTCCGTCTCCGGATACTCCCAAGGAGCCATGCTTCCCGCGCGAGATAATCGGCTCAACAAATGTCCTGGGAGCCGTCTCTGCGCGGTCGCTCCAGGCGGTCCATCCATCAGCGTTAGCCCCGGCGCCCGACTGACGAAAATGGATCTCGGCCGCCATTGCGCAATTTGCGAAAAGCATCAAGCACACGAGCTTTTTCATTGGAAAACCTTCCGAAGACAGTTGTCAATCAAGGCGAATAACCGGTAGTGTCTCAGATTGACGTCGAGGCGGCGGAACCTGTCCCGACCTGATCGGGACACCGCCATGTGGCGAGGCAAATTCGCCAATACGGGTCCAAACTGAAACACTGCCGAATAACCGCCATTTAGAACCATCGGAAGCCAGGATGTCAGTAAGAAGTGGCGCTGTCAATGGTCGAACCCCTTGAAATGTCGAAGCGACGAAAAACATCCCGTAAACGGTGCGCGACGTGGAAGCCGGTAGCTACGGTCAGGAAGGCGCTGACCGTGGCCCCCCGCTACTCCATCGTGAGAGGGTATAGCAGTCTTTCAACAAAGGTGAACGGACGCGCAACATCAACGATGTGTCCGGGTTCCGCACTGCCTCACAACCTAACATGACGTGCCTTCCTCTCATTTCTGTCCCCTCGTGGAGGCCTCGCGAAGGCTCACAAGCAAATCACTTGTCCGTCTCCGACGGCTCAGAAACAGGCAACCAAGGATGCAGCATATGATCCTTTACCCGCTGGCCGACTTGCGCTTGCTTGGACGCCCCGCCATCGAAACCGACCTTACCTGCCAGCTCGCCTACAACCCAGAGAGGGACATTCCATTCGGCGCCCTTCGCTTGGCAGCAATCGCGGATTGCTAACAGGAAGCCCTTAGTCGTCTCAGGAGCGCCAGGCACCGCGTCCGCTTGAGCCAGGAATTGCCGCCATGAACCTTCGTTGTCACGGTTCTGTTCGACAAGGTATAGGCCGGCAAGATACTCCGCTAGGGGGTCGAGGGTAAATCGGATTCGATCGCGCGCCACACCGATCGTCTCCACTATGCGCAGCTTCTGCCCGAGGCGCTCGAGTTGCGCTTCCGCATCTTCCCCCAAAGCGCTCAGAACGGCGTCGAACTTTGCGGGCACAGGTCGGAAAGTATGCCGCAGACATTCCCAGGCAATGATTTTTGCGGCGGTATGTATAGAGCGATCATCCATTCCAGAGGCCTCTCTGTTGATCCGGTTTAGGTATTCGAGCATGAGATCGGGAACGCTTTCCGGCAGGTTCTCGCCCGCCTGGCCTTCCTTGACTGCGATCATCTGTTCGGCGTAGAGTTTGGCTAGGAGCACGGTCGTATCCCGCTCGCCCACCATGGTTGAAAAACGTGTGCAGCCCTCGAAGAACTCGGTGTCATCAAACAGTGCCCGTTTGCCGCACCGGTTAAGATAGGCCTCCATGAAAGAAGACAGGCGGTTGCCCTCGATGCGGTGGGGGTGGAGGACAGTCTTTGTTACATTGTCCAGATTCTCCTCCATCCGTGAAGTTACGACCAGGGCGTTGGCGATAAACTCCGGGTCCACGGGATGGAGCTTGCTTCGGGTTGCTTCGCTCAGTTCCGAGAGTCCGTCGGCGATGAGCAAAATCCGCTTGCGCTTCAAGAGATGCGTAACGAGGTCGGGCGAGGGGGCATCAGTCTCACCGGTCAGTTCCTTTAGCCGCCCTCGGATTACTTCCGTGAGCACGACCTTGTCCTTTCCTACGTCCAGGCTCAAATCCTGTTCGATCAGGATCGGCAGCATGCGCTGGGCGCAGGGACGCGTGGCCCTATCGTCCGACATTACCCACCGAGCGATCTGGCAGGCCAGGCTCGTCTTGCCCGAACCGCCCTCACCCCAGAGCAGCAGAATGGTGCGATTGCGGCTGAAGGTCTGTTCCAGGTCTCTGGGCTTGAGGCCCGGCATAACCTCCCGATCTAACTCCACGGGCATCTCGGCGACGTGAACCTCGCGCTCCTTCGCCGTAGGGAGGCTGTTGAACTGATTCCGCGCCCGACCAATATATTTCGCTGTCCAGGCGTCGAGCACACGCGAATTGTACCGAAATATCCCAAAGACGAAGACTATCTCACCTAACCCGATTGCCTTCGTGATCACCGGTGCTGTCGACATTCGCTCTGCTTCTTGGCTCAGGCCTAACAACCCCAATGGATAGACGGTCAGAAGGACCAAAGAGACGAGGAAGAGCCCAAGATAGAATACAGCCACGGTGGCAGCAGTAGGATGCTGGCCAAGTTTGGCCAATAGGCGTTGGTACCAAGGCGGCTGAATTGCCCTAAGAACGCCCGCGGCTGTTCGGACACGATCTCCATAGGGAATGAAACCACTGGCGGCTACAGTTTGCGCTGCTAGCTCCAATTGTTCGACCATCTCTGTTCGCCTGGTGTCCCGAGATGCTTCTGCAAGTACGAAAAGAGCATACGCGGCTTGACTCCGAACGTTTGGCGTCGGGTCCTGAAGGGCGGCAATCAGCGCGGGGAGCGCTTTCTTCCCACCCGGTCCGATCTCTCCGAGCGCATACGCGGCGTTACCGCGGAGGGCTGCGTTTGGATTTCTAAGAGCTACAATCGGCGCAGGGACCGCCTCATTCGCGTCCGGTCCGATGCGTCCGAGAGCGCCGGCAGCATCCTCACGGACGCCTGTGCTGGGATCCTGAAGAGCGGCAATCAGCGCGGGGACTGCTTCCTTCGCGCCAGGCCCGATCAGCCCGAGAGCGCCTGCGGCCTGCTGCCGAATGCCTACGTTAGGATCACTAAGAGCCGCAATTAACGCCCGCAGCACTTCTCTCGACCCTGGCGCGATCTTTGCCAGAGCGGTGACCGCGTTGCCACGAAGATCCAGGTTTGGATCGCTAAGAGCGCCGATCAGCACTGGGACTGCTTCACTCGCACCCGGCCCGATCGCCCCGAGAGACAAGGCGGCGTTAAGGGCCGTGCTCGGATCCTTGAGAGCGCCAATCAGTGCAGGGGTTGCCTCCTTCGTACCTGACCCGGTCGATCCCAGAGCATTAGCGGCCTCCTGCCGAACGTCGGTGTCGGGATCCTGAAGCGCGGCAATCAGCGCGAAGACTGCGTCCTTCGCGCCTGGCCCGATGTTCGCCATGGCGTGGGCGGCGTTGGAGCGAACCACAGGAGTTGGATCCGTAAGAGCGCTAATCAAGGCAGCGATGACCTTGCTCTCGTGCGGCTTGATCCCTCCGAGGGCGGTCGTCGCCTGCTGCCGAACGCCAGTGTCCCCATCCTGAAGGGCGGCAATCAACGCGGGGACAGCTTCCTCTGCGCCCGGCCCAATCCTCCAGAGAGCGAAAGCGGCGCCACTGCGAACCGCAGCGGCGGGATCCTTTACAGCGGCAATCAGCGTCGGGACAGCAGACCTCGCAGGCGGCCCAATCGCAGCGAGTGCGAGCGCGGCCACTTGCCGAACATCTTTTTCGCGATCCGTAAGGGCGGATCTGAGTGCGGTGATTATCTCAATTGTGGGCGGGTTAATCCTTCCGAGAGCTAGGACGGCGCTAGCACGTACCGAAGGATTCCCATCGTGCAACTGGCGAATTCGGATAGCCGCTTCCGCCGGGTTGTTGTACGCGAAGGCTTGCACTGTCAGACCGCGCGGTGGAGCAGGCACTTGCGTCCACGTGATTGGCAAGCAAAGAGAGAGGGATGCAAGACCGACTACGAGGCGTGTCAGCGGGAACTGCGTCCTGTCCGATACGCCATTTTCAGAAGCCCGGGCACACATCTCTCTGTCCCTCAATTCGCGGCCAAGCCTCTCGGGAAACCAGAAAAAGCAAGTTTGATTCTAACGTATGGATCTGTGCAGGACAACTATGTCTTTGCGCGAGGAGGCCGTTAAATTTCATGCAGATGCTGTGATACACTCATTCCGTCATACGTTCGGCACGCGGTTAGGCGAAACGGGGGCCGACGCCATTACGATCATGAAGGTCATTTAGAATCCATGTGCGGGGGTGGCGGAACTGGTAGACGCAAGGGACTTAAAATCCCTTGTCCCTCACGGGACGTGCCGGTTCGATTCCGGCCCTCCGCACCAATCTCATCTCACATTTGCAAGGACTTGCTCAGGTCCGTAGACATGTTCTTCGACACTGCTTGGTAATGAATTTGGTAAGAGCCGCTCGATCCGTTGCACAGCGACTGGCATCCAAGCGAGTTGGCCTGCACTTGGGGGGGTTGCAAGAAGGACAAACCATGGGCCAGAACATCTACGAGCTACTGATCAGTGGTCCTCCAACTGAGCGTTCGCTGGCCTGCCTCGAAATCCCCGACGAGCAGAGTTTCACTTACGGTGATGTGGATGAGCACTCGGCCCGCATCGCCAATCTGCTTGCCTCGCGCGGGATTGTGAGGGGAGAGCGAGTCGTGGTCCAGGTAGAGAAGTCGGCGCAAGCCGTCTTCCTGTATCTCGCCTGCCTTCGCGCGGGCGCGGTCTATCTCCCGCTGAACACCTCTTACACAGGCGAAGAGACCAGCTATTTTCTGGCGGATGCTCAGCCCCGGGCCATGGTCTGCCAGCCCGAACGCTACGAAGAGGCGCTGGGCCTTTGCCGCCGAGCGAACGTCCAGCAGGTTTTCACCCTGGGCGCGACGTGCGAAGGGAATCTGCTTGAAGCCTGCCGCGCCATGCCCACGACTTTCTCCGCCGCGCCCGCTTCCGATAGTGACACTGCGGCGATCCTCTACAGTTCGGGAACGACGGGAAAGCCCAAAGGGGCGATGCTGACCCAAGGCAATCTCGCCCACAACGCTCGCACCTTGGTCGAAGCCTGGGGGTTTACGCGCCACGACGTTCTGCTTCACGCCCTGCCGATCTTTCACGTTCATGGCCTCTTTGTAGCTCTGCATTGCGCTCTGCTGAGCCGCGCCCGCCTGCTGTTCGTGCCGCGCTTTGACGCGGGCCAGGTGTGTTCACTGCTGCCGCAGGCGACCGTCTTCATGGGCGTGCCCACCTACTACACTCGCCTGCTGGCGCTGCCTCAATTCGACCGGGAAGTCTGCCGAAACGTACGCTTGCTCATCTCCGGCTCAGCCCCGCTGTTGCCAGATACCTTCGAGCAGGTCCGGCAGCGGACGGGCCACTGCGTTTTGGAGCGCTATGGAATGACCGAGACCCTTATGAATACCAGCAACCCGCTGGAGGGACGGCGCCTGCCGGGTTCCATTGGCTTGCCCCTGCCGGGAGTTGCGGTGCGCATTGCGGCGAGCGATGACCTTCCGCTCGGCCCGGACACGGTGGGCGAAATCCAGGTCCGTGGCCCCAATGTTTTTTCCGGTTATTGGAAAAAGCCCGAGATGAACAGCGCTTGTTTCACCCCTGACGGGTTCTTCCGGACCGGCGACTTGGGGCGCATGGATGAACAGGGTTATATTTCCATCCTAGGCCGTTCCAAAGACCTCATCATATCCGGAGGGTTCAACGTTTACCCAAAGGAGGTCGAGGATTGCATTGACCGTTTCGAGGGGGTGCAGGAATCGGCCGTGATCGGTATGCCCCATCCTGACTTCGGCGAGGGCGTTGTGGCCGTTGTGGTGGCTCGTCCTGGTGTGAGCGTCGACGCGGAAGCCCTGAAGCGGTTTCTGCGCCGCAGTCTTGCGAACTACAAGCTGCCGAAATGCGTGGTGATCGCGAAAGAATTGCCCCGCAACACCATGGGCAAGGTGCAAAAGAACCGTCTGCGGGAGATCTATCTCTCGCTTTGGCAGGAGCACCTGGGAAGACGGAATTCACCATGGCCGAGCGATTGATTTCCGCCGCTAGAATTCCGGGCCGAACGCCTCTGACCCAGCAGCAAATCCTGGGCTTTTGGGCCGCCTGGGCAGGATGGACTCTGGATGGAATGGGTTCCTTCATCTACGCCTTGGTGCTCAGCCCCGCCCTCACCGAACTCCTTCCCAAGTCGGGCATCGCCAGCACTCCCCACAATGTCGGACTCGCGGGGTCCATCTTGTTTGCCCTTTTCCTGGTCGGATGGGGGCTGTCGTTCCTCTGGGGACCTCTCGCGGACCGCTGGGGCCGCACGCCTATGATGGCCGCAACGATCGTCGTCTATTCGGTCTTCACAGGCATCGCTGCCCTCTCACAGAACGTGTGGCAACTCGCCACTTTCAGGCTGCTGGCCGGCATCGGAATCGGCGGCGAGTGGGCGCTGGCAGGCACGTATGTGGCAGAGGCGTGGCCGGAGGACCGACGGAGGATGGGTGCAGGCTATTTGCAGACCGGTTATTACGCCGGTTTTTTTCTTGCCTCCGCTCTCAACTACACCGTGGGGGCGCGCTATGGATGGCGCGCCATGTTCCTGTGCGGACTCGCACCGGTAGTTTTGGCCTTCCTCATCTTAAGGCACGTGAGGGAACCGGAGCGCTGGCAACGTGTCGCACATAGCCCCACTGTCCGCGCGCGATCTCCCCTGCGCCGGATTTTTGGTGGAAACTACCGACGGCGCACCTTAGTGAACACAGCGCTCGTAAGCGTGGCCATCATCGGGCTCTGGGCGGGCGCTGTGTACGAGCCGACCGCCGTTCTTCTGCTTGCGGGCAAGGCTGGCATAACCGGAACCCAGGCAACGCGAGTGGTTTCCGTGGCCAGCGGCATTCTAGCCCTTGGCACCATTCTCGGTTGTCTATTGGTCCCGCCTCTCGCGGAGCGCTTCGGCCGGAGACCCACCCTGGGTTTCGATTTTCTCGGGATGGGCGCGAGTATCGCTCTCAGTTTCGGGTGGGCATTCTATTTGCCTCACGGGCTCTACCCGTTCATCTCGGTATTGTTCTTCCTGGGATTCTTCGGCGGCAACTTCGCCCTTTTCAGCCTCTGGCTGCCCGAGCAGTATGGCACGTCGGTTCGGGCCACGGCCTTTGCGTTTGCAACTTCCTTCGGACGCTTCATCGGCGCCGGTGTAAATTTCCTGCTGGGGGCGATGGTTCACAAAATGGGAACGCTCGGAAATCCCGTGGCCTTCACCTCCTTGGCTTTTGGGCTCGGCCTGCTCCTCCTCCCCTTCGCGGAAGAAACGCGCGGCAGGGTCCTGCCAGACGATTGATAGACCCTCAGCACTTGCGAAAAGTCCATTGCCGCCCCACGGATGTAGCGCGGGCAGGATGCCCGCGCCACAGCGGGCGAGACGCCCGCGTTACATCACAGCGGGCATGGTGATTGTCTGGACAAGGCTGGAGATCTGGCCCCTGAAGGTTCGAAACGCTACCGGCCTTTCCGGCTGTATTCCCGCACATACTCCGGGAGAGCGATTTCCTTCGCAAGGCGCTCGTCGGGGAGCGCCGGGACGGGCGTGAGCTCGAGGGGAAGGACGCCCGCCCAGACGGGGAGCGCGTAATCTTCCTCGTCATCAATGGGCGGACCGGTGCCAACCTTGGCGGATACTTCTTCCAGCGGAATGGCCAATACGGTGGTGGCCTGTAATTCCTTCTCGGTGGGCTGGCGGATATCCTGCCAACGGCCAGGGACCACGTGTTCCGTAAACACACGCAACGCTTCCCGCTTGGCGGCAGAATCCTCCAACATCGTTGCCTTGCCGAAGATAACCACGGAGCGGTAGTTGATGGAGTGATGAAAAGCCGAGCGCGCCAGCACCAGTCCATCCACCAGCGTGACGGTGATGCACAAATCCGCGCCCTTGCCCAGCGCTCGGAACATGCGGCTGGCCGGCGAGCCGTGGACGTAGAGCGTATCGTCCTTGCGGCCGTAGCCAGTGGGAATCACCACCGGCTTGCCGTCCGCTACAAACCCAACGTGGCAAACCAATCCTTCGTCTAGAATGCGATAAACCGTATCGCGTTCGTAGGTACCGCGCTTGGGGAGGCGGCGAACCTGCGTCCTTTCCGTGGGAATGAAATCAGCCATAAGAACGATCTCCTTCGCGCCTTCGTCAGTTAGCAAGCATCTGAACCCTGCCCTCTCACGACAAGTCCAGCAGTATAGTCTTCAGATCACTCATTGCTTCGAGCGTATGCCGCCCGCCTAGTCTGCCAATGCCCGACTGTGTGCCGCTCATGCCGCCAAACGGGACATGGAGCTCCCAGTAAATACTCGCTTCGTTGACGTTGACGATCCCGGTGCGCAAGCCCTCGGCGAACTTGAAGGCCCGCTTCATGTCGCGCGTCCAGACGGAGGACACTAATCCGTAGGCGCTGTTATTGGCCCACTCCAGGATTTCATCGTCGGATGCGGCCACCATGACCGGAGCCACAGGGCCGAACGTCTCTTCCTTGTTGAACTGCATCGCTGGCGTGACCCCGTCGATTACGGTCGGCTGATAGAAAAGCTTGCTCCCGAGTTCGGGCGCTCGACTGCCGCCAATCTTCACCACGCCGCCTTGGGCTACGCCGTCCTCGATGTGCCGGTCTGTCTTATCGGCCACCGCGTAGTTGTTGAGCGGGCCCATGGTGGTTTCGGGCGAAAGGGGATTGCCGAGCCGGCATTTCTTGGCCTCTTCCACCAGCGCTTCAACCAGAGCGTCGTGGATTCTGGGCGTGGTGATAATTCGTTCCGTGGCGGAGCACACTTGACCAGCGTTCAGAAAACAGCCCAAAGCGATACTCTTGCGGGCACGGCCCAGATCGGCGTCGTCGAGCACGATGGTGGGACCGTTTCCCCCCAACTCCAAAAGCAAGGGCTTGCCCGCCCCTTCCTGCGCGATGTGCTTGCCGGTTTGGGGACTCCCCGTAAAGCCGATCGCCGCCGTCAGCGGGTGCTTGACGACTTCGTTCCCCACCACCGCCCCTGGCCCGGTCACCAGGTTGAGCACCCCCTTGGGTACTCCGGCCTGCTCGATGCACTCCACCAATTTGACCGCGCACACGGAGGTCGTCGGAGCCGGCACCCAGACGATGGTGTTGCCCATGGCCAGGCCCGGCGCCAGATACTCCACTGGAATGTTGATGGGGAAGTTCCAGGGCGTGATCACGCCGTAAACGCCGCGCGGCTGCCGGATAGACCAAGCGCGCTTATTGGGATCGGACACAGAGAAGTATGAGGTCTCCATGAACTTGAGATGTTCCGCGGCCTCCCGGAATCCGCTGATGGCCGCCCTGACCTCATGGATGGCTTCGGAATGGTAGGGTTTGCCCTGATCGAGAGAGAGGGTCCGGGCGAGTTCCTCGACACGAGCTTCCACGGCATCGGCAATGCGATGCACCATTTTGGCTCTCTCCCACACGGAGAGGCGTGCCATCTCCTTCTTCGCAGCATGAGCCGCCAGGACGGCCCTGCCCGCATCTTTGCGCGTGCCTTGCGGAACACGCGCAATCACCTCGAGCGTGGCCGGATTGTAAGCGTCAAAATACTCGCCGCTCTCACTCGCTACCCACTCGCCGTTGATGTACATGCGAAGTTCGCTCACGGTCGTTTCTCCTTTTCCAAATGTCGAATTATTCCTGCATCGGCACTTCTGAGACGCCGCAGGCGCTCTGGAGTGTGGCAGCTAGCTGCCGCTTTTCTCCTGCGAGCTTGCTCGCGCTGCCCCGGTGTACGTGCCGCCCGTAGCGCTGACCTTTAGGCCAGCACGAACGATGCCGACCCAAAGGTCGGCGCTACAACTACCCGGCCAGCAAGCTGTCCTGAGCGAAAGCGGCAGCAAGCTGCCGCACTCCAGAATTGCTGCTAACCCTACGCAAGCCGGCCTTCTTCAGCGAGCATTTTGAGCAGCTTTTCGAAGGCGGCCGCCGTCTGATCAACATCCTGAAGGGTGTGGCGGCAAGTCAAAAGACCACCTGGCCAGCCGGCTATGTCCACTCCTCCGCAAAGAAATCCAGTTCGTATCAGATTGGGGAGGTCGTCCCCCCCTGATAGCTTCTTGAGCTTTTGCCAAGGCACTTTGCCGGCCATGATGTCCTCAGGCCCTACAGGCTCGTTATCAGGATTGGCGAAAATATGGAAATTGGAGAAGTTGCCATAGACGCACCAACTTGAACCCATTCGTCGCAGGATCGCATTCAACTCATCTCGCAGGCAAGCCGCCGTGCGGTTGGCAGTGGCGATGGCGTCGGACGTCGAGACTATTTTGAGAGTAGCAATCCCTGCGCGGGCAGAAACTGTCTCGGCATTGTAAGTTCCCTGATGAGGCACTGCCGGCGGCACGATGCCGTTTCCCCGCTTGAAATCCATCACGTGCATGATTTCAGCTCGGCCCACGAGCGCGCCGCCCGGATATCCTCCCGCCATGACTTTGGCCAGGGTGGTAAGGTCCGGAGTCACCTGGTAGAAGCCCTGGGCGCCGCCGGGCGAGCAGCGAAAGCCGGTAATCACCTCATCAAAGATGAGCAGGATGCCCAGGCGCGTCGTCAGGCTCCTTAAATCCCTGAGGAATTGCGGGTCGATGGGAACCTTGCCAAACGACGCCCCCGTGGGTTCGAGGATGATGGCCGCCACGTCGTCGCGAGACTCACACACACGCTTGACGAACTCGAGGTCGCCGGGCGGACAGATCACCACACTGTCCACGATGCCTTTCACGATGCCCGGCGCGCCGCTGGCATCACTAAAGGCAACGTGATCCTGCCACCCATGAAAGTGCCCGGCGAATCGAACCACAATATTCTTGCCCGTATACGCCCGGGCCACCCTGAAAGCGAGGAGCGTAGCCTCTGTTCCTGTAACCGTGAACCGTACCCGCTCGGCGCAGGGAATGAGTTTCTGAATCAGAGCTGCCCATTCAAGCTCCAATTCATGCGAAGCGGCGAAGTGGACCCCACGCGATAGCTGCTCTCGAACCGCTTCCGTCACCGTGGGATGATTGTGACCCAAAAGGAGGGCTCCGTGCCCGGCGAAGTAGTCCAGGTATTCGTTGCCGTCGACGTCCCACTTGTATGCGCCATCAGCGCGCGAAACGAATATGGGATGCGGTAGAAGGTACCTCGAGTCATGGGTCACCCCGCTTGGAAACAGACCTCGTGCCTTCTGGTACAACTCTCGCGAGGTGGGGGTCTTCCGGACATATTCCTCGACGAGTCTTGAGTTCGTGTTAACTGGGTCTTCGCTCATGATTCCCTCAAATCGGTCTTGGCGGCTCTACCGCCTGGCTTGTGGAAAGTCTCGGCCTATCCGCAAGTCAGGCGGCAGAGCCGCCTCTTCCAACACATTGCCTCAGGCGCCCGGCAAGAAGCACATGGGCACGTCTCGCGAGGTGCGAAGCCCCGGTTTGACCTCCAGGATGGCCGGAATGCAATTGACCGCGATGGCTGTAGTCGCAAGGTCCCCGTGGATGCCTCCCACGACGCGCAGATTCAAATCGGGAGCTCCACTGATGGTCACTGCGTCCACGGGATCGCGTGCGCCGAGATACATCTCGAGTTCCAAGCGGACATTGGTCTTGCCGTTCGCCGACCCGTTGGCTACCTGGTGCACGCCCAGCACGCGACCTGCGGGTACTTCGAAGAATTCGCTGCGAACGGTCTCAGTAGCCATCACCGGATCGATGGTCTCTTCAATGCGCTCCACGGGCAACCCTAGGCAGTCGCTAATCATGGCCACCGACTCCGGCAAACCGTGGTGCTTGATCTTCCCGGCAGCCACCTGGGCGCGGAATTCCACCTCCGTCATTCCCGCCCCCACTTTCTTCTGCAACGGCAGGCGGCGGCGCGAAGCGTCGACGACCCGGTGGACTTGCACTTTGGTCACCTTATGGCAAGCGGTAGCCAGAGTGAGCACCAGCTTGTCCATGGCAAAGCCCGGGTTAACACCCGTGCCAAGCAGAGCCACGTTATGCTCGCGCGCGCAGCGGTCGAGCTTTTCGCTCAAGTCGGGATGCTTGCGGAACGGATAGGAAAGCTCCTCGCAGGTCGAGACCACGTGCAGGCCCGCCTCCAAGCACTCGATTAATTGATCCATCACGTCCTTCAAGTAGGATGAGGTGGTATGCACCACCACGTCGGCTTGCGATGGCGATAAGGCCTTCAGATCGTGAGCCACCACCACGCCGACGTCGCGTCCTGCACCTGCTACCTGTCCCAAATCTCTTCCTACCTTCGCGGGGTCCACATCGACAGCCCCAACGATTTTCAGTTCCGGCTTCTCCAGCATCAGGCGCACTATTCCCGCGCCGATTGGCCCTACACCGTACTGAATCACACGAATTTGCTTACCCACAAGTTCACCTCCCGAGATTTTGTTGCGCCAAGGACCGGGGTCATTGGCACGGACTTCCTTTATTTTTTCCGGTCCGGTAAGATACACTCGACCGCTGCTGAAGGCAAGTAGCGCTGGCCCCGCGCATGTCGGGCCAGCATATCGCCGACCCCGCAGGGCGGGGTCGGCGATATGCTCTCCTAGGTAACTGTGTTTTCAATACGATCCCAGCTTAAAACGCGTGACAGCCTTTGTTTTCTATGACATTCCAGCCTGGTCCCCGAATTTTCCTCAACGGACCTTTGTTTTCATAGACATTCCAGCTTCGTTCGGTAAATAAT
>Ga0326728_10014258_pt1 | contig 16947 bp, 9 predicted proteins | sample MB3enrmetagenome_FD_207602 | JGI IMG/M metagenome (GOLD analysis project Ga0326728, IMG submission 207602) | Lab enriched peat soil microbial communities from McLean, Ithaca, NY, United States - MB31MN | ecosystem: Environmental > Terrestrial > Soil > Wetlands > Peat | place: USA: New York...
TATATATCCAGGCCGAATCTCCCTCACAACTTCAGTTGTAGTCGTATCCAGAGTGAAGATTAGAACGACTGCTATAGAAAATATACTAATCAAAATTGATCTTGATACCCATTTGGTGTATTTTTTCATGAAAGCACAATCCAGTTATTAACCTGACTTCAGCAGTTAAAGAAAAAACAATTACTTTTTTTAGATTTATTAGGCAAAATAAAGCAAATCATGTTTCCTACAGGTCCTGCATAAATATATTTCTTCCGATCTGAACATGCTCACAAGTTTTGTTATTATTTCTTGAGTTTTGGATTATTGAAACCGCAAGATCCTGGAAATAATGATGAGTTTTTATGATACCAGAAGATATTAAAAAGTCTCATTCTTAACTTGACACTCAAGTTGAACTCATTTTTGCATGCTTCAAAACTATTTTTACCCATATGCAGACAATTCGAGAATCCCTACATTACTATCTTTGGTTAGTGTTAATGAGTTATAGATCATTCTACAAAAAGAGACCATTTTTTGCTTTGAGGAAAATGTAAATGGTCATTTGCTTAAGGTTTTCAGTAACTCATGGCCAAGCCAAATTTCTAAAGCGCCGATTCTTTTCAGTGGATTATGGTACTTTAGTATCCATATGCTCCAGTAATTGAGATCTTATACATATGTTTGAATTTATTCTGGTAAGATAGTAAAGTAAACATCAAAAGCATTATAGATTTTATATAATGGTATTATAAATTTCAGGTTATAGTTATGTATTCTGCCATTCCGCAAAAGATTTCTCTAAACTCCTTAATTTCGTCATATTCTTATAAATGGTCTATAAATAATTCGTGAAAATCAGAGGTTTATCGAAATCCTCTATAACCTGCATCACTCTTGAAGGAGAATAATTTGGTTCATAACCAATGAAAAGATGTGCATAATTGCCATCATTACTGATTGAATCAAACTCAAAATAGTATATTTTACCAATTCAAAGCACATATGCTTCAAATAGTGGATGTTAACATTGTCTAAATTAAATTTTTTAATACTTCATGCAAAAAAATCAATTTTATACCTTATTTTATCGACAAAATGATTTCATAACGAGTGCTATTTCATAGCTCAAAAGTTGCTTAAAATGTAAATCAGTTAGTTAATGGCAGTTCTCTGGAAATTTTCTATCCCCACAACAAGCTTCGGAGTAATTGACTGGAATAATCAACCACTCCATTATTTTGAATAACTTTTTAATTTTGTTTTGATTTGTAGAAATATGTTAAGACTTGATAAGATTCAGAAATAATGTGCTTTGAAGGTCTCCCATAATTTCTTTATGAAATATCCTTGATTCATATATAATAAGCCTTAGGTTCCGATTCCGAAATTACCGAGATCACTGGAAATTTCCCCTCAAACAAGAATTTTGGTATATATATCATTCTGGAAGCAGGTTTAGAACCTGGAAAAAATGGGCTGGCAGATATTTTACCCTAATTTTACATACAAGAGATTTTTATTTCCCAAGTATTTTTGTGGGAGATACTTTTTTATTCAATTTCAGTTTTCTAAGGAACCTTTGTTTCTACCAGCCCGAGCCCGTTGGAAATCCAGTGAGCATGAGCAGCTACTGCAAAGGCATCTTTAAGAAAAATATGGCTAAGCACATACAGTTAGCCATCTCCCGATTAATTCCCGAAAGTTTAAGCATAGATTTAATATCTCAGGAACCTTGCTGTTGTATTTCTGCAAAAGAATTCAGGAAGTTCTCTTTATCCGGCCTACTTTTACTCTGTAAAGGTCAAAATTATATATAAAAATCCAATCTCTCCCCATCTCCTTACACAATGTCCTCTGAAGTTGATAATTTCTGAAAACGTTTCCATATTTCAGAATAATTTACATCATTTCAGGTCCTATGGAATATAATATTGAAATAAGTACCAAAAATGGATCCTCAAAATTATTGGTATAATATTAATGGAAAAGTTTGGCGAGTCCTTGCACGAGTTCATCGATATCCATGCTTAATAATTAATATTTGCAATATAATAGCTGAGGTCTGAATTATATCACAAAGGCTAAACTATTCCAAATTGTGTATCAGAGCACACAGATCAATCTCTTCGCTCAAGTGGACTGAGAAGAAAGATAATTTGAAAAAGCAATTGAATTAAAAAGTTCTGGGAAAAAATTAAGCAAGCAAACGTCCGAATTCAAAAAGAAATGCAATCGCTCTAAAGATGTACATCTACTCGATCATCTGGGCATTGTGTAGATTTATTGAAAGCATCTTCAATATAATTAAATTTAATTCATCAATTAAATTAAAATTAGATTAATTAATCCCCTAAAGGAAAAGCCAAGATCCGGATTCGAACCGGAATAAAATCGCTCTGCAGGCGATTGCGTAGCCACTCCGCCATCTTGGCATTTGTATATATTTTTATTATGATGCTCTGCATTCGTGTAGATGAATTAAAGGAATTTCTGATATATAAATATTTAGTTTAAGATGGCTACTTCATAAATAATTAGAGAAACTTAAAATATAATCATTTACCTAACAGAAGGAGATATCTTAATTTTGAAGCAAAGCTGGTAAGACAGCTAAGCCTGCTACAACCATAGCCAATATGAGCATAGTGGGAAGAGGACATATCTAACAGATTTCCCCAGATAACATTATGTACAAAAAATGCTACCCACAATGTAGAGCCATATCTAATAAATCCAGATGGTCAAATCGATCGGAGAATTCCGGAAAGTACCATCATAGAAGAGCATAAGATATGAATCTTACAATGTCTTCGCAATTCCCGTACCCGATGTACTCTATGAAAAATATAAAGAATTTTACTAAACCTCCGATTTAAACAAATTGCTGAAACATTCTTTATATATAACCAGCTCAAAATTGGAGTTTATTAAAATCCTCTATAGAGAATTTCAATAAACTTCTATGCATTCGATTCTTGGGAGTTTAAGTCTCTTAACAATAATTTTTACTCCTGAAAACTCTTACTGCTTTTGATTTTAAAAAATAATGCAACCTTCTTCAGTCAGTTGGAGATAAACTTGATGAAATTGATTCCTTAATTGATTGGAAATCTTTTCGTATCATTTTTGAGTTCATATACTTTAACAAAAGAATTCCCTTAGGCAAACCTGAAGCTGAAATAATCATTATGTTTAAAATCTTATTTTATAGCAATGGAATAATTTTTCCGACTTTGAATTTGAGAAATAATGTATAAAATCAAATTTCTTTCAAAAATTTCCTGGTTTTACTGAGCAAATACTAGACATCATCATAGTCTGATCCTTCAAAAAAATATTGATAATTGCAAAGAATAAGAAATATGGGGACAGTTGCAAAGCTAGCTGGATTGATTTTTTGAAAAGAAAAAAGAGGATGATTCAGTATGCTACTTTTATCCATTCAGATCTTTGAAATACAAAAGGGATAGAGCTCGAGAAAATTAAGCAAAAACAAAGAGAAGTAGAGGATAAGTTTAGGAAAAATTATAGTAAGTCACACTTTGGATATAAACTTCATAGCATAATAGACAGAGATTATGAACTTATCAGAAGATCCAAAACAACAACTTCATCACTTCATGATTCTCAGATAGATTTATCAAAAAAATTAAGTGGTTTAAAGAGACAGAGGTACTTTGGAGCAAAATCACAAGGTTATGATTCAAAAATGAAAATCACAGAAAAAGAACATCTTCTGGGAATGAGGGATATATTAAAAAAACAGAGGATCAGCTCAAAAAACGCTAAAGTGGAACGATTTTATGCAGTGACTAAAAAATATTCAAAGTAGGAAAAGTTCTTGTTACTACTGTTCAAAAGGTGAATCTGAATATTTTGTGTAACTTTTTGTCATAATATCTATTATTTTATTATATTGTAATAAAAAAAGCATCTTACGGGTAGCTGAAGCTATATTTAAAATCAAAGAATGATGACCCAGAAAAGAAAAAATCTGGTCAAATACAGAAATTAGCGATAAAGATTTGAACAGGATTCCCGCGAAGAAGAAATAGAGATAAATGGGAATCCTTTATAAATAATCCTAACAACTATTGAGCGAATATCCTCAGGATTCCTGGAGCCTTAACTACTTTTTTTCAACATTATTAGACCACCAGTTACAGATTTCCTCTCCACTTGTAATCCATGCTTTTTTGCTGGAAACATATTTGAGGAATCTCTCATAATGCTTAAGGTTCTCTTCCCCAATTAATGTATTGTTGTGCCAGAGGACCGTAACCACACCACTATACTGCTCTACTTTATCGACAAGTCTCTTTATGAGTTCACATGCCTTTTTGATGTCAAGACGCATATAATCTCGTAGCAAACTTCGATCCATAATTATAAGAGGTATTTCGAGGATGTCTATTTGTTCTTCTGTATTTCGATTAAATGGCTTGAATGGGTGGCATAATCCATTCCTGAAGCCCACACAGTCAGGGTACCCAAATGTTGTATCATACTTGAAGCCTGCTTTGCTCAATAATTCCCATGTATCTGGAACTTTAAACCTTAAATAATGATTTCTGTACCCTACAACCTGTTTCCCAAGGACCTTTTCAAGCATATGCTTTTTTTCCTTTATATCTTCTAAATTCTTGTAGGATTCATGTCCTCCATGCAGGCCGACTTCATACCCATAGTCAGATATAAAAGATAATTCGGTTTCAAGGTCCTCAATTTTGTAATTGAAGTCCTCCTCTCCAGGATGTAAGGTCAGAAAATAGAAGGTGGATTTTGCGTTGTATTTTGCTTCCAACTTCATTATTTCTCTAAAGTTCCAATAAGGGTTCCACTTCTTGTTGATTCTAGAAAAGGATGTTTTCATAGCATCCATTAATTTTCCTTTAGAAAATGCTTTAGCTGCTCCAACTATCTGGTACAGTCTTTCTGGGTATATTACATCAATATCATGAGTAAGACAGACTGCAAATTTTTTTCCGTCTGGATACTCAGGGCACAAACCATTTTCTATCAGAAATCTGGATACTTTGGGATCAAAAACATCTCTCTGATTACTTAAATAGTAAGGAAACCTATCATACTTATCAGAAAAAGTCAAATTGTATTCTTCTTTTTTAGTAAAAAGATCCCAAAGTTCTTCTTTTGTTTTTAGTATTTCAATCATGGTTTTACCCTCTTCAGAATATGAAAAGCCAACTAAGCTCTCAAATAAAAATATTTTATGCTCATACTATCACATGTTCGTTTTTATCACCTCTCCCAATTCCCTTATACACAAATCCCTTGCTAATAAAATCATCTGGTTCAATTATATTTCTACCATCAACGATAATCGTATTCATTTTGCCAGTAACTTTCTTTATCCAATCTGCCTTTAAATTAAAATATTCGCTGTGCTCTGCAAGGAACACAACAGCATCTGCGTCCATAACAACCTTTTTAAGGTCATTCGAAATCTCGATTCCATGATAATTCATAACATATGGGTCATGAACCATTACTTTTGCTTCTGCTTTCAGGCAGAGGTTCCTATAAGGCTCTGAAGGGGTATTTCTGGCGTCGTCCGAGTCTCGGATAAAGGCCCAGCCGAGTATAGCAATCTTTGAACCTTTCATTCTCTTCCCAATTTTTTCAAAGGCTGCAGTAGTAAGGTTGTACATATGCGTAGGCATAAAATCATTGATTTTTCTTGCAATTATGTAGATTGAATCTGTATCTTCAGGGTAATCCAGATGTGAATTCACCATCTTAACTCCTCTTTCCAGATGGTAAGTGTCCTTAGTAAGGCAGTGGCCTCCGACACCTGCACCGGGCCAAAGGACAGATCTTGTGATTCCTTCTCCTTTTAAGCTGTCTACGCCTTTCCTGACATCATACACATTTATACCCATGGCTTCACAGTAAAGAGCAAGCTGATTGATTGCTGCAATCTGGAGGTCGCGGAAAGTATTCTCTGCAGTTTTTGTGACCTCGGCTGCAGTTGCACTCATCGGAATTACTTTTCCTATAGTCAACACAGGGGAATACAACTCAACTGCCCTTCTGGTACTTGTTTCGTTGATGCCACCAACTATTCTGTCATGTTCCCGGATATTTTTTAAAAGTCTTCCTACCATTACCCTTTCAGGTGCATGGGCAAGGGCAAAGTCTTCTCCTGCTTTTAGATCGGATTCATCTTCGAGAATCTGTTTTGCTATACCTTCAGTTGTGCCAGGAGTGATTGTGGATTCGAGTACTACAAGTATACCTGGCCTCAGATATTTTCCTACATTTCTAATGCCATCAAAAAGTGCGGAAAAATCGGGTTCTAAGTCTTTAGGATTTGCAAAAGGAGTCTGAATTGCAAGGGTGACTGCATCAAGTTCGGAGATTTTTGAGAAATCGTGAGTGCATTCTAGTTTGCCACCTTTTACTACTCTGGCAAGAATATCTTCAAGGTCTGGTTCCTCTCCTTTAAGAGGACTTTCTCCCCGGTTGAGCATATCTATTTTATAACCTGAACTTTTTGAGTTGCGCTGAAAACCGAGAACTTTATTAAAACATGGAGCATCTGCAAAAAGAACCGCTGAAGGTATGCCTACATAGCCCATCCCTATAACTCCTATTTTTTTTATCTGGCCACGTTCCTTTATAAGTAGTTCTAATTCATTCATAATTATCATTTCCTAAATTGTTTTTCAGATATTACCTGTTTCCAGAGGTTTGGGGACTTTGCTTTCTCAGGGTCTTTCACGATTATTTTCCTACTTCAATTAATCTTTCTTCTTGATAGGACCTTATAGCTGCCATTGCCACTTCAAGAGCGTGTTTTCCGTCTTCTCCACAGGGATTAGGTTTTTTGCCTGTAGCAGCGCAGTCTATGAAATACTTGAGTTCATTTTTTAGGGGTTCGCTGTGTTCCACCTTGGCTTTTCTTATCCATTCATTATCATGAAGTTGTACTGTTTGATTAATGTAGTCCAGATATGCAACCCCCTTCAATCCTATTGCTGTGAGCTGTCTTACTTTATGTGGGGTCAGCCAGTTTGTTTCCACAACCCCTGCAAAGTTATGATCCATACGGAGTATAATTGATGCATGGTCTTCAAATGAGTGGATATCTGCACCTGCAATAGCATAAACACTATTTATTTTTTTGCCGTAAAGGTACGAAATGATGTCTATATCATGGACTCCTATATCCAAAATTACTCCCACATCTCTTATCCTCGGGTTATAGGGCCCGACTCTTTTTGTTGAGATTGAAACTATCTTACCCAAGATTCCTGAGTTTATGATTTCTTTAAGCCGTATGACTGCGGGGTTAAAACGCTCAATATGTCCTATCATAAGGACTTTTCCTGCTTTTTTTGCGGCTTCGATCATCATCTCAGCATTTTCAATAGTATCTGCAATCGGTTTTTCCACAAGGACCTGCATTCCTGCATCAAGGGCATCGAGTACTACCTGCTTGTGCAGTTTTGTTGGCACAACTACACTTACAGCATCAAGTCCTTCAAGAAGCATTTTCTTGTAATCTGTAAAAGCCTTTGTCTTGAATTGTGTAGCCATAAATTCGACGCGCTTCTGGTCTATATCCGATATCCCAGCAAGTTCCACACCATCCATTTCACTGTAAATCCTTAAGTGGTTCTGTCCCATGGCACCCGTGCCTATTACTCCTACTCTGATCAAAAGTCTCACTTCCTATTTCTGAAACTGCAGTGGCTGGAAAACTACTCAATTTTTTGCATAAAATTCTTTGGATGCTTCGACTATCTTCTGCAAGTCGTCTCTGGCTAATCCAGGGTGTACAGGAAGAGAGAGGACCTCCTCAGCTGTTTTCTCTGAAACCGGCAGAAAATCTTTATATCCAAGGTCCCTGTAGAAGGGCTGTTTGTGAATGGGTATCGGATAATGGATTCCTGTATCTATTTCTTTCTTTTTCAGGAAAGCTGCTAACTGATCTCTATTTTTAGCCATGATAGTGTATTGGTGGAAAACATGACTGCAGCCTTCTTTTGTGACTGGAGTTACAAGCCCAGATACTTCTTTGAGACCGTCTGAGAGAATTCCTGCGTTTATCTGTCTGTCTTTTGTAAATTTGTCCAGTTTTCCAAGCTGCACAATCCCAATTGCAGCTGCAATATCAGTCATGCGAAGATTGAAACCCAGCATTTCATGCAGGTAGCGAACTTTTGAGCCGTGGGCTCTGATCATTTTTGCTTTCTCTGCAATTTCTTTTTTGTCTGTGGTAAGCATCCCTCCTTCGCCAGTTGTCATATTCTTTGTCGGATAAAAGCTGAACGCTCCTGTACCAAAGCTTCCTACTCTTTTCCCAAGACATTCTGCGCCATGGGATTGGCAGGCATCCTCGATTACAAAAAGCTTATTATCATCGGCAATTTCCATTATGGCTTTCATGTCTGCAGGGTGTCCGTAAAGGTGGACAGGCATAATGGCCCTGGTTTTTGAAGTGATTTTTTCCTGGATTCTCTCGGGATCTATGTTAAATGTATCTAGTTCGATGTCTACAAAAACAGGTTTTGCCCCTGTGTAAAGGATACTGTTTGCGGTGGCAATAAAGCTGAAGGGACTTGTAATAACTTCATCTTCTTTTCCTATTCCGTGGGCTAGAAGTGCAATATGCAGAGCTGCAGTGCCAGAGTTTACAGCCGCTGCATAATCACAGCCAGCGTACTCGGAAAAAGCAAGTTCGAATTCTTCTACTTTCGGGCCCTGTGCAATCATGCCTGAATTCAGAACTTCTTTTACTGCGTCAATCTCTTCTTTACCCAGCAGAGGTTTAGCAATCGGGATCATTTTGGACCTCTTTAATGTTACTAGAATTTCCTCTTACTTAATTTTAATTATTAAACAATTATATTTTATTCCATTCGCATAAATCCTTTGGGAGTTCTCGTATTCTGGCGGGCACGCCAATAGCAAGTTTCCAGGAGGGTACATTTTTTGTTACAAGTGCTCCTCCGGCAACCATTGCTCCTTCTCCAATTTCAACATCTGGAAGTAGGGTTGCATTTGCACCTATCGAAGCACCTTTTCTCAAAACAGGACCTTTTAACTCGTATTTTTTTCGGATGGGATATTTATCATTAGCTAGAACAGCACAGGGGCCTATAAACACACTATCTTCGATAACAACATTGGTAGGAATATACACATTGCCCTGAATGCTGACATTGTTTCCGATATTCACATGGCCGTCTATAATGACATTGGTTCCAATAAGGACATCGTTTCCTATTTCAGTGTTTTCTCTAATCATCACATTATGTCCAGTTTTTAAGTTTTTCCCAGTGTTTACATTGGAAAATATCGTTGATCCGATCCTTATAATCGAATTCTGGCCTATTGTGCATCCCGGGAAACCAAAATCTTCAATTTCTATGTTCTGTTTCAGGATCTCCATAAGGACCTTGTGTTCAGGGTATCCAATAATCACATTTTCCAGTATTACTGTATCTTTCCCGATTACAGAGGTACCGTATATTTTAGAAGAGCTGTGAATTTTAAATTTAGACGAGTTCATTGTCCCTCTCGTTTTTCTATTTTTTAATTGACCCGGAAAACTTTCTCCTAAAACATTAAATTTTCCTGGTCACTCTTTTCATAGTTTTCGCTTCTTACATTCCCGATGATAGTGATAATCTATATTTTTGGGTAGACCCAAATAATAAGTTTCATCTTTATTTTCCCAAAGCTCAGTCCCATTAATTCCCATAAGTGCCTTAATTTTTTGGGTGAATACTCTTTGTAATTATTTAAACGATTTGGTTTATTTCACCTCTCTATCGTTCATCGTATATTTTCGGATGAAATTCTTCAATCCATATTTTCCATTGCACCAATAATTGTGCAAAACAGTTTCGAATCTTCATTTACAGAGAGCTTCGATAAATCTCTGATTTTCATGAGTCATTTGTATGCAATTTGTAAGTGTATGATGAAATTAAGGGGTTTTCTTGAAATCCTCTATAAATACTATTAAATGGGTATAACTTATATAAAAAATTAATAACATATGAAGATTCCAGTACTAAAATGATATGATTTGTTCTCGAGCTATTTTTTGTAAAATTTGACATATTAATTTGATATAGGCCTTCGGTTGGTTCATATTTTTGTTTTGGATTTAATATCTCTCTGTAATATTTTTACGGTCTAGAATCACGTGTTTGATGTTTTCATGTTTCATGTTTATAGTTTATTAACAGAATTATAATTCATTACTAAAATTTCTTTACTAGTATAACAAATTGAGGTAAACCATGGAAAACATGGAAGGATTCGGAAGGATTGCTCTAGTTTTTTTCCTTTCCTCCGAGTGTTCTGTGATTGTTGAAAACTTAATGAAAAAGGATTGTATATGACGTTAAGGATATTTTGGAATAACATCAATTAAATAATGAGGAGGAATCAAGTTTGTCAGTCATGAGTAGTATCTCGTCAGTTCCAAAATCATTTCTATAAATCAGAACAAATTAAAAAAAGTTATTGGAGGTGATGAGTTATTGATCATGACAGTGGAAATGAATACACTTATGATGGCAATACAACTAGTTTACTGTCTGTATCTTCTAAATTATGCAATGTCGTTGATATAATAACTTTATCTGATGAAGCAAAATATAATTATAAGAAGTTCGTAATGTTTTGTCTCATACTGCAAAATCTTCTACTAATCCTCTCGAATCTTCAACGCCTTATCTAAGGCCAAAAATACCAAAAATAAGAATTATTTCAGATCGATATTTTTTAGTTATTATTCATTAATTTTAAAGGTAGCTTTCACTATTCTCAAAATACTCCTTTTGTTTTTAATATCATCATGAGATATTTATTCTACCAAAAAACTGTAGACAACATCTTCATTTTCACTCTTTGGATGGTAGTCACAAGAACTTTTCCTGCTTTGAATGTTTTTTAGTTGCTATATAAATTCGTTCCCTTAAAATTTTTTTAAATACAATACTCTTGTTTCTTAATAGATCCTTTATTCTCAGATGATGTTTTTTTACTAATTTTTATTGTTGCATCATAATATTCTGATGTTATATTTTAAGTGAGTATTGTCCTAATATTTTCGTGTTTATTATGAACTATCTTTAAGTATACTCTATAGATTATGTTACTACAGTCTTCTTAGTAAACTCACATTTCATCAAGAGGAAAATGCATTTTTGGTCAAGTATTAAAATTTCCTCATTGTTCTTAAACTTAAAAGTGAAGAATGGAGAATACAAAAGAAAAACAATAAGTGAATAAATTTTCAGTGTATTTCTGTTTTCTCCGTGATTTATAGAATTTGCGCAGCTTAAGGATAAATAATCCAACGAAATATTCATTTTTACTTAATAAATTCCTTGAACTATTCGTCGGTCCATAGTTCTTCAAAGTTATAGTCTTTTTTGCGGTTTCTTTATAGGATGAGTCAAGATAGATGGCTTTTTTTAAATTAAAGATTGAATGGTCCTTGTTGTTGATGATAGAATAAATACATGTATGACTGTACTAAAGCATATGAATTCTGAGGATTTATTTCAATTGCTCTTTCAAAAGCTCTCTAGCTAATCTCACAAATTGAGAACCAAAAAGACAATATAATACCATTAAGGACCCACAGCTAAATAACTTAGGCATATTTTTACACCATCCTTACTTATTTTTAGAAACATCTACAGCGATTTCATTCCAAATAATTATTTGTTGCCCAACTCATTGTGTAACAAGCTTTAAATGAATTTTTAAACAACATTACCCAAATAATAGTTAAGCACCTATAATTGTTGAGTTGACTATAGTGTCAGTAGCCCCTAAGTACGACAGAATTGCATTCATATATGAGCTGATAGATTTGCCGCTCGAGTTTCTCATTTTCAAAAAATGGAGGAAAGAAGCAATTTCACACCTGAAAGGAAAAATTTTGGAAGTAGGAGTGGGGACTGGAAGAAATATGAAATACTATCCTCCATGTTGTTCGGTAACAGGAGTCGATAACAGCAAAGGAATGCTTGAAAAAGCCAAAGAGAATGCAAAGAATATGAAAAATGCCACTTTTATTCTTATGGACGCCGAGAGCCTTGGATTTTTGGATCACAGCTTCGATTATGTGGTTACGACTTTTGTCCTCTGCACAATCTCTGATCCGGTTAAGGCTCTTACTGAAATGAGACGTGTTCTGAAACCATCAGGTGAGATGATAGCGCTAGAGCACATGCGCAGTCAAAACCCCATTATTGCACGATTTGAGGAATTAATTGATCCGATTTTGTTTTCCCTGCTTGGGGATCATACAACTAGACATACCGTGAGGAACATAGAAGAAGCTGGCTTTATCATTAAGGAAGCAAAGAAATTGTTTTTTAAGGAAATTTTCTGGAAGATTCGAGCGAAACCGTAAAAGTCTATTTCATGTGATATTTGAATTTAAAGATTTTTTTTTAATTATTGACTTGCGCAATGGAAGTATAAAATTAAGTAAAATAGACGTTGAAGTTCAACCTCAAATTTTAGACAATTATAGGTTTAATGGTATTTGGTTTTCAATTCAACTGTGTGAGTCTTAATATTAATACATTTATAGGTAGTATATTAATAATCAGTTAATTTTTGTCCAGATAGTTACATACTTGCTTTTTCTTTTTCTGCTGGTTTAGTTTTTGGTTCCCGGTATGCAGATGCTCAGAAAAGAGTGAATTTGAACAAAGTGTATTGCTAGGATGAGAATATCAACCATCTAATGAAGCATGAAATACTCATATCTGATTAAAGAATCACTTAACTTTAAGTTGACTATCACATTAATTTTATATCTCTGATTACATTTACTTCTAAGTGATGTAAAAAGCAAATGTGGCAAAATAGCAATAGAATCGATTATTCTAACAATTTTAAATATCCAGGTAAAAAACCTGGCTGCATAAAAATTACATTATTGTTGAGGACTTCGATAAACCCTCCTATTTCGTAGTATGTTTATAAATGATATATATTACTCGTGAAAATTAGAAGTTTACCGGAATTCTCTATTATTTTGCTAAACTCTTTTGCTTTTTATAATTTAATGGGAATTTAAAACGTTAGTTATAACTTTTTTTCTTTAGCTCAATCATTTTTCCTATATTATTTATTTTTGCTTCCACCATTATATTTTTCATATTCAATAAGAAGACCAAAATCTCAGAATTTGTTCAGATTGAATCATTGGCTTTGTTCCTGTTAATTGTTCATGCTGAAAGTTTATCTCCCCTTTCATGTAGATTCACAAATCAAAATTTTAGTTAGTTTCCTAGAATTATTGATCAAATCTAAAAAAAAGAGTATATCTCCAATTTTTAGGAAAATGTAGGTAGAATCTAGTGTATAAGATTTTCAATAATTCACAGACACACGACAAACATATTTTTCAGTTCCTTTTTTAAGTTACATCTAAGTGAAATTTATAAATAAGTAGATATATAGCCTTTCCCAAGATATTATAACACAATTGCTGTGTTATAACTTTATTCTATGTTGAATTTTAGGTGAACTAGCCTACTAAGAAATATTTTCAGGATCCACATGCATAGCTCCTTTTAAATAGATCAAGGAAATGCCGGAAGGCCTGAATCAGCTGTTTGAAGAATAAATGCCTATGAAAAAATGGGGAAGCAAATGCATTTACTCTATTGTTGACTTCAAGCAAGAAGAAAACAAGCTTGTGGTCACTACTGATGTGATATGAATCAATAGAAAGAAGGTTCAGATAAACATTAAAGAAGAATGCTTGATATAAGTGCAAAGATCGAGAAGGAAAACGAAGCAGAAGATGAAGGATATATTTGTAAGGAAGGGAAATATACTGGCTTTTTCCGAGCTTGCTGCCTGCCAAACATCTTTAAAGGGGTGGAAGCACTTCAAAAATGAAACTAGCATCCTGGAGATAAAACTTCCGAAAATGAAGTTTGAAGCACCTGCAAAAAAATACAGATCTAATAATATTTAACAGCTTATAGTTAATTTTCGATTTAATCTGAATATTATTTACGAAAAGAAATGAGAAAATTATTGAGTATTTCAATAAACTCTTGAGTATTTCAATAAACTTTTGATCATCACAATTCATAGATATAATCTATGAGAATCTGAAGAAATTAAAAAGTTTATCTAAATTTCCTTAAATATTTAAAATGTTTTTATCCAATCGGATTCTTAAAATGTGTTATTTTCTCTCTCATAGATTGCTGAGATCTGTGATTTTACTGCAAAATCAGCAAAATGGCGGATAGACCATAATAACTTGAAAGTATCATTTAGACTTTTTTTGTCAGTGTGCGCATAACGAAGCTTACAAAAAAACGAAAAACGTAACTCAAAAAATAAAAAATGTGGAAAACTATTTTCCTATTTACATATCTCTATCAATTGGCAGCTTATAATGAATATTTAGTCTATTTGTCCAGGCATTGATAGAAAACTTTTTTAGTAAGTCTGTGCATATTTAATATCATGGGTCCTAAAGATAACGACCGACTAGAAAATATAAGCTCAAGTTTAATTTTTTTTATAACTATTATTGCAATAGCATTAAGCTTTTTAGGGATAATTGTATCTATGAGATAACTTATTTCCACAAGGTAATAAATGCAAACATTCCCGAATTATTTACGAAATGAAATACTCCTCTCTTTCGGGTTAATAGACTATGAGGAAGGGGCTTCCGTCTAGTAATACCTTCATAGATTATCAAATTTAAGATCCATCGAAAATTCTGTATTATCGAAGATTATTAACAAATTGTTGATAGCCCGTCCATAAGGCATTTTGTGATAGAAAACGTAACATAAAAATGATAGAACTATTCCGATTCATATCGATATTGCTCCAGCAATCACAAATCATAACACGCTTCCAAGAAGGCATATCATGGATTTTCCCATAATAACAACATTTCTTAGTTGTGTGTTTTTCGTAATTCTTATTACACTTTTACCTACAAGTTTTGCTTTATAGGTCAAGAATTGAACAAATCTACCTAAGTTTCCTAGACCCTGAGTAGAACGATTTTGCCCCTTCTTTTGTTTGGTCTTTTTCCTTTTTACCATCTTTTACTTTAGGTTGAGCCATTTGTGCACACTAAGGTCACCTACTATGATAGCTTTAGCTTTAGTGTTTTCAACCATAGTTTTGGAAAGTTTGTGTTGGAAATCTTTAATCTGATTTGCTTTTTTCTACTCATCTTTGTAATTCTTTAGTTATTCTCAGGTATCTCTTACTTTTTGTAGAAAGTTTTTTAGCTGGAAGACTGAATCTATTGGACATACGAAGGTAATTAGTATCACAGCAAGGAAAATTGCAACAATTATATAGCATCTTATTACAAATTGCGAGATGTGCTAAGATTAAATAGAATATCAAAAGGGAGGAATTAAAGAGGAGGAAGTTTATTGAGCCTGAGATATTCTCGGTTGATAAAGGTATTAAAGTAATTAGTGAAATAATCATAATTGTGGGAAAAGAGGATATTGTGAGTACTTGAGAGGATCCCCTCATGTCTTTCATGCCAAAAATAAATATTCATTATAATCATTCTAATTCCACACCTTGTTAGAGGGTTTCTATGAAACTGCTTGTAAGTCCAATCAATAGAGAGGAAGCTATCATCGTTTCAAGAGGAGGTGCTGATATTGTGGATGTCAAAAACCCAATAGAAGGTTCCCTTGGAGCCAATTTCCCATGGATAATTAAAGATGTAAAAGAAGCTGTAAATGGAAGACAGCCGATAAGCGCAACAATAGGAGATTTTAATTACAAACCAGGAACTGCTTCCCTTGCAGCTTTAGGAGCAGCAGTTGCGGGAGCAGACTACATTAAGGTGGGCCTTTACGATATTCAGACTCAAGCACAAGCATTCGAGCTTCTTATAAACATAATAAGAGCTGTGAAGGACTATGACCCAACAAAGAAGATAGTTGCCTCAGGATATTCAGACTATAAACGCATTAATTCGATTTCTCCCTTATCGCTCTCCGAAGTTGCGGCAAAGGCTAGGGCAGATGTAGTCATGGTAGATACTGCAATCAAAGATGGGAAATCTACTTTCGAATTCATGGATGAGAAAGGACTTAAAAGGTTCACTGACATTGCACATGACTATGGACTTGAAAATGCAATTGCTGGTTCCCTGAAATTCGATGATCTCCCGGTGCTTGAGAGAATCGGACCTGACATCATTGGTGTCCGAGGTATGGTTTGTGGCGGGAACAGAAGAACTGCAATTCAGCAAAAACTAGTGGAAAAACTCGTAGCTGAGTGCCAAAACTTATGATTTTTATAAATCTGCTGTGAAACTGAAATTTTGTGCAAGCATGTCTTTCAGGCTGGCTGCTAAATATAGTTACACCCGAGTAAATATTGTCATAATCATCATTATTATTGTTTATTAGCATTATTAATATTATTTTTATTCTTATTTTGTGTTATTTTTGGGCATATATGGGATTACCCTGGGAACTTTTTATTGGTTTTATCCTTGGTTATTAACTTATTTTTACATATTGCGAATTTTATTATTATTTGGAAGGGATTAAAATTATTTTTGTAAGGACTTAGAATCACAGTACCCATAGCTAACGTTTTTATTTAATAAACTCTTTTAGTATTTTTGTAAAATGATCGAATTATTCAGTATATAATACTAAATGGATATATTACATTTAACATAAACAATTTAAGGAATACAATAAATTTGGGGCTAATATTAGTGAATAATTATATTGAAAATCAGCTAGCTGAAATTGCAGAGAAAATTCGAGTGTGGGATCCAAAGAGAACAGCGTTGAAACTCTTCTAAACTTATGCAACGAATATAGCGAACTCTCAGGAATGAACGTGAACGATTGGGTCAACGTGATTCAGTTTGAATGCGCAACAAAATATAAGGAAGAGTTGCTCGATATTCGCAATATCCGATAT
>Ga0326728_10014262_pt1 | contig 16942 bp, 14 predicted proteins | sample MB3enrmetagenome_FD_207602 | JGI IMG/M metagenome (GOLD analysis project Ga0326728, IMG submission 207602) | Lab enriched peat soil microbial communities from McLean, Ithaca, NY, United States - MB31MN | ecosystem: Environmental > Terrestrial > Soil > Wetlands > Peat | place: USA: New York...
CGACCTTGACTCGTCCTTTCGCGTTCATAATGGTTGATCGCAGAGCACCGTGGCGCCGGGGTGCAGCCAGAGAAACGACACCGGAAAGCCGGGGGTGACTTCCGGCCGGCGCAGACGTTCCAGCACGGGGCGCTTGCGCTCGCCGCCGGCCAGCAGGAGGATCGTCCGGGACTGGAGGAGGTTGCCGATGCCCAGCGTGAGGCCGTAAGCCGGCTTGGCCGCCGAGGCGGCGAGCATCGGGTGGCGCAAAGAGCTCTCCGCCAGGCGGGCCACGTGGGGTCCGGGACGCAGCGCCTGGGCCGGCTCGTTCATGGCGATGTGTCCATTGACGCCCACGCCCAGCACACAGAGGTCAATCGGCCCGTGGCGGGCCAGCCACTGGGCGATCCGCTCGCACTCGCCCGCCGGGTCCGGCGGCCGGCTCGAAAAACCTTTGTAGCGATCCGGGGCGATCCGCAGCGGAACCAACAGGCGCGTTCTCAGGTCGCTCTCGCACGTGGCCGGGTCTCCCGGGTCCAGCCCGCCCCATTCGTCAACCTTGATGACGCGCATTTGGCTGAACAGGGCCGGGTCTTGCGCGGCCTGCTCGCCCAGCAGCTCGTAGGTCCGCGCCGGACTCGAGCCCGCCGCCGCGCACAGCAGCAGGTCCGGCCGGCGGCGGACCTCGGATTCGATCATCGCCGCGGCGCGCCGGCTCGCCGCCTCGAAATCCGGCGCGACCTCGAACCTCAGTGCCGGTCCCGAAAACTCACCCTTGCCGTGTTTCACGGGGCAACAATGACATCGATCTTGATGGGAAGAAAAGCGCATTCCAGTCGGATGCCGAATTGCCCAGTCGGCTGCCCTTTTGCCCGGCAGGCCGGGTAATGCTCCTGGACGGAACGCTGATTGGCAACGAGTTGCACCGACTTTATCTCTGGCCCTGCGTGGCTCCGGGCGCATTTTCCGGGTACCACCACGCGGTGGCGTAGCGGAACGCCGCCTTCAGGCGGCAGTGGCTCCGCAACGGGCTGCGCTGCCAAGCACTCCAACGTCTCCCAGCTTGCCGGGGCGCTGCCGTCTGAAGGCGGCGTTCCCGGCCCATGGTGGTACTGGCCGGATGCGCCTCGTGGCTCTGGCCGGCGCAAAAATAACTTGACGCCACCGTGGCGGGCCTCCAGACTTGGTTCCCAGGAGGCTGGCGGTGGGCAGCGCGACGATTGTATGCAGGCCCAGGAATCGAGTGGGCATGACGGGCTGCCGGGGTCGCCCGGCCAGTTCCCCACCACGCGGTGGAGCGTAGTGTTGCAGGCCGGACAGGCGGTGTCGCCGGAAAGCGCGGTGGCGCTCGAGCGGTCGTGCCGGGCCTACTGGCAGCCAATCTGCCTCTTTGCCCGCCGCAAGGGCTGGGATGAGGAGGATGCCAAGGATCTGACCCAGGAGTTCTTCGCCGATTTGCTGGTGCGAAATGATTTCGCCGGGCTCGACCCCCGGCGGGAACTGTCTCAAAGAACAAACTTGAAGCCATTATGAAAACCTCAAAGCTACACCATCATTGTTTGCTCCTTGGGCTGGCCATCGTCGCCGGCCCCAGCCATGCCCCCGCCCAGAGCATGGCGTTCACTTGCCGCCCGGTGTTCACCTACCAGGGCCGGGTCACGGACAACGGCACGAACTTTACTGGCACGGGCCAGTTCAAGCTCGCCCTGCTCACGCCCACGAACACAAGCAGCCAGGCCTCCGCCGCCGTCGCCGCTATGGAGGGCGCACCTCAGGACCTTTCGGTCACGGCAATCGCCGTCGTAAATGGGGGTGGCGGTTATGTTACCCCGCCGGCCGTAACCGTCCTCCCTCCCTCTGGCGGCGGCGCGACGGCAACTGCTGTGGCTACGGTGAGCGGCGGGGTCGTAACCGCCATCAGCGTCACCAGTGGGGGCAGCGGCTATTGGACGCCACCCGTAGTGACAATTGCCCCGCCGCCGGCGCATTACGTCAACCAAACGATATGGAGCAACGACGGCACGAGCAGCGGCGAGCCGGCGGCCACCCTGAGCGTAGGCGTGAGCGACGGCCTGTTCACCGTGGTTTTGGGCGACACCAACCTCTCCAACATGACGGCCATCCCCGCGTCGGTTCTCACGCGGCCAAATCTGGCGTTGCAGATCTGGTTCAACGACGGCGTGCAGGGTTTCGCCGCGCTGACTCCGGCGCAGAGCCTGACGCCCGTGCCACAAGCGGTGGTTGCCGGCACGGCCGCCGTTGCCCAGTCGGCCACCATTGCCCAGTCCGCCAGCAATCTGCTGGGGGTGCTGCCGGCCAGCCAGTTGGCCGGAACGGTGCCCCTGGCGAATATCCCCGCCGCCGTTCTCACGAACGGCGAAGCCAGCGCGACCTTCGGCAACGTGGGCATCGGCACCGCCAACCCAACCGAGACCCTGGAAATCAATGGCACCACTCGCCTCGATAACAATGATATGTTCTTCCGCGGTCCCGGTGACTACCACCACGGGTTGGGCTATCGCGACACTATCGCCGGGACTACGGTCGACGGCCCGTACCTCTTTGGCTGGAGTGGCGGCGCCCTGGGGACCAAGGGAGGGGAGCCGATCGCCTTGCAGTGGGACGCGAGGGGCAGCGCCTATGTCAACAACAACCTCGCGGTCAACGCCGGCTTGAGCCTTGACCAAACGGGCCAAAACATCGGGAACATCCAATCCAACGCCGTGGTCTTTGGCGCCGCCTATGGCCAAACCGGCGAGGGCATCGCCTCCAACCGCGGCGGCGAAACCGACGATCTCGAGTTCTTCACCGACTGGAAAAATCGGATGACCATCGCCCATGACGGCAACGTGGGCATCGGCACGACCACCCCCAGCTTGCCCCTGGAAATCAACGGCGACAGCCGGATCGACGACTATGCGATCTACTTCCGCGCTGGCACCGACATGAATCACGCCTTGGGTTATCGTCAGACAATCGCCGGGACCACGGTCGACGGCCCATTTCTGTATGGCTATAGTGGTGGCGCGCTGGGGACCCCGAGTCCGGACCTGGTCGCCCTCCAGTGGGACCGCACCGGCAGTGTCACGGTCAACAGCAACCTCACGGTCAACGGCCAGGTGGGGATCGGCGGGGGTCCCGCCATGGGACTGTTAACCCTTAACGCTGCCAGCAACACCGCGCCCGCGTTGGCAATCTCCCACGGCGCCATTAGAGTCGCCGGCGCTGGCCTCAACACCTTCACCGCAGCCTTCATTCACGTTGTCCCGCCAAAAGAGGCTGGTACTTGTTACACCGAAATTGATAATCCCATGTGCAATGGCAACCCGAATGCTATTCTGTTCATCACCTACAATGGAGTTTGCTATAATAGTAGCTGGAATCAGGTGCTGAACCACCCAACAAGCGTCGAGTACGATCAGTTTGATGGAAAGTGGCAAATTTGGCTTTGCGATGACAGCAATGATCTGTCTGCGGGAGACGAGTTCAACGTCCTGGTCATCGTGCCCTAGGCTCCAGGCTGGGTTCAAACCACAACTCAAATCCTATGAAACCGGCGCACGCCCTGTTGGCCTCGGCAGTTGTGGCATTCGCCGCGACGGCTTCCGCCCAATACAATATAAGCTGGTCTAAGCTCTCCGCTGGCAGCGGCACGAGCAGCAGCGCCCACTATTCAGTGACCGGCACGATCGGACAACCGGACGCGGGCGGCACCGTGACCGGCGGCAATTATGCCATCACCGCGGGTTTCTGGAGCCTCGGTTTTGTCGTCGAGACATCGAGCCCGCCGGCGACGAACTCTCCGCCCGTGATCCTCAGCCAGCCCGTCAGCCAGGCAGCCCAGCCAGACGGCAGCGCTACCCTCAGCGTGAGCGTTTCCGGCACGCCGCCGCTAACCTACCAGTGGCTGCACGATGGGACCAATATCCAGAACGTCCCCATCATCACGTTTGTCGGCGGGTCGGAAAGCGGCGGGCAGGCAACCAACGCCGCGCTTTACAATCCTGGCGGCATTGCCATGGACGCTTCTACGAATCTGTATATCGCGGATACGCTCAACAACCTGGTTCATAAGGTGGACGTTAACGGCGTTATCGCTACGGTGGCCGGGGTGGGCAATGGCGCGCTCAATGGCGCCAGCCCCGCGTTTTCCGGCGATGGCGGACCCGCCACCAACGCCAGCCTCGCCCGGCCATTCGGAGTGGCCGTCGATGCCTCCGGCAACCTCTTCATCGCCGATACTTACAACAACCGCATCCGCAAAGTGGACACCAATGGCATGATCACCACCGTGGCGGGCACCGGCGCCGCTGGCCATTCCGGTGACGGTGGCGCCGCCACCAATGCCGGGGTTTACCAACCCCGTAGCGTGGCAGTGGAGGGCTCCGGGGAGCTCTTGATCGCGGATTTCGCTTACGGGCTCGTCCGCAAGGTGGACACCAACGGCATCATCACCACCGTGGCGGGGGGCGGCAGCACGAGTCCGGCCGTTGGTCTCATGGCCACGAATTGTCTCCTGGAGGCCTGTTCTTCGGTGGCGCTGGATGCGGCCGGGTATTTCTATGCCGCGGACTGGTATTATGGCACGGTGTGGCAAGTTGCGCCCAACGGGGCCATTAGCAATGTCCTGCACGGCTTCTCGAATCCCGGCGGCCTGACCGTGGGTGCGTCCGGGCTGGTTTACGTCGCCAACACGTCCGCCGGCAACAGCACCGTCGTGGCCGCCAGCAGCTCAGGCGCCCTCACCCTGGTGGCCGGCAAGGGGCCGGCCACCTTTGGCGGCGACGGCGCCCAGGCTACCAATGCCTACCTGAATTACCCCAGCAGCCTGGTCCGGGATCCGGCGGGCAATATCTACATCGCTGACACCGACAACAACCGCATTCGCAAGGTGGGCGCCAACGGCGTTATCCAGACGGTGGCCGGCAACGGCTTCAACTTCTATGCCGGCGACGGCGGCCCGGCGGTGGCCGGTTTGCTGGGCGCGCCCAAGGGCCTGGCGGCCGATGCTCTCGGGAATCTTTTCATTGCGGACTACAACAACCATTGCGTGCGCAAAGTGGACACCAGCGGCGTCCTCGCCACCGTGGTGGGCAACGGCACGGAAGGATACACGCCGCCTACTTTCACCGGGCAGGCGACCAACACCCAAATCGCGGCCCCTTATGCCCTGGCCCTCGACCCGAACGAGAACCTCTTCCTTTCCGACTCGGACTACAATCAGGTCCTCAGGGTGAACGCCAACGGCCTCGTCAGCACGGTGGCAGGCCCCGGAGCGAGCATTAGCGTCTTATCCGCCCCCGATGGCCTCGCGTGCGATCACGCCGGCAATCTCTATATCGCCGACCGCGGCAACGACTGCGTCCGCAAGATCGATGCCAGTGGGAACCTGACGACCGTGGCCGGCGGGGGCAGTTCCGTGGCCGATGGCATCCAGGCGACGAATGCGCGAGTATTCGCGCCGGAGGCCGTGGCGGTGGACCAAAACGGCAACCTCTATATCTCCATAGACGGCCAATCCCTGGTGCGCAAGGTGGACACCTCCGGCGTCATTACCACCGTCGCGGGCAATGGCTCCTTCGGCTTTTCCGGCGACGGCCAAGCGGCCACCAAGGCGGCGGTCGACTATCCTGCGGGCCTCGTGCTCGATACGGCCGGCAATCTTTTCTTTGCCGATTGGGCCAACAACCGCGTCCGCCGCGTGGACACCAACGGCATCATCACCACGGTGGCGGGCACTGGCACCGCCGGCTATTTCGGGGACGGCGGCCAGGCCGTGGACGCCTGGCTCAACAGCCCGGACGGCCTCGCCCTCGACCCGGCCGGCAACCTTTACGTGGCTGACACGGCCAACAACCGCGTCCGCAAGGTCCTCCTCCCCGGCTCGCCGACGCTCGTTCTGGACCATGCCAGCGCTGCCGCTGCCGGCAGTTACCAGGTCATCGTCAGCAACCCCTGGGCCAGCGCCACCAGCAGCGTCGCGACCCTGACCGTGAGCGGGACCTCGGCGCCCATTGTCATCCAGGGCGTCGAGCGACATTCCGACGGCAGCTTCGACCTCACCGGGACGGGAAGTCCGAGCACTCGTTATGTGCTGAACCTGGCCACCAACCTGGCGCCCCCCGTCACTTGGGTTGCCGTGGTCACCAATACCGCGACGGCCGCGGGCGCATGGCAATTCACCGCCATCAAACCCGCCGGCTCTCGGAGCGCCTTTTTCCGCGTGTCGGGGCCATAGCGGCGTTCAGTTCCGCAATCGGAAAAACTGGGCCTTGGCCAGCGGGGGGCTGTTGGTGTAGGGGCTGGTGGTGCCGGTCACATTCTGGTAGGGACCGGCGGGGCTGGGGGCCGATTGCAGGATGAAGGGACCGGTCCACGTGATGACCACGTTGCGGCCGGCGCGGGTGGCCGTGACGGTCGGCGCCAGGGTGCTGACCGTCACGGTCGCCGGGCTCGAGACCACGGAGCCATTTGCCCCGCTAACCATGCAGGTGTAAACGCCGGCATCGTTGGCCTGCACCGGGTTGAGCGTCAACTGCGCATTGGTGGCCCCGTTCACATTCGCGCCGTTTCTCTGCCACTGGAAGCCGCTCCCAAAGGCGGCGATTGCCAGCGTGGCGCTGCCACCCTGCTGGGCGGCCTGGCCAACGGGTTGCTCGAGGATGAAGGGGTCATTGACCGCGCGGAAGCTCAGGTCGTCGAAATAGCCGGCCGCGGCCTGGCCGTCGCCGTCGCTGTAAATGACGTCGCTGGCGATGTCGATCGCATTGAAGCCGATGCCCCCGGCGTTGTCGTGCGTCAGGACGGGCAGGAGCATATCATCGATGTAGAACCAGCAGTTGGCGATGCCGCTGGCCGCATCGGCGGGACCGGCCAGGATGCGGGCGTGATGCCAGCCGTTCGAGCGGACGGCCGCGGTGTTGAAGTACTTGCAGACGCCGCCCAGTTCGCCGTTGTTGCCGGCCAGGCCGTCGGTGGCGGTCATGACGGCGCATTGATAGTTGGTCAGGTTGCCCCCCTCCCAAGCGCCGATGGCCAGGCGCTGGATGAGGTTGCCGGGTTTGCCGGCGCCCTGGTCGGCGTCCGGCGGCATGTCCGAGCCGTAGTTGCAGAGGGAAATCTGGTCGCTGTAGCTGGCGTTGTTGGTCGGATACAACTCGCAAAAGTACCACTCGAGCAGGATGTCGCCCAGATAGGGCCCGCCGCCGTTGAACCGGTAAGACAGGTTCAGGTAGGTGCGGTCATTGTCGGAGGTGCTGGTCGCGCCGTTGAGCGGGCCGCCAATCATCCGCTGGCCGCTGTATGGGGTGACGCCGTTCTGGGCGGCATAAACGCGGATGTTGGGACCGTTCCAGCCCCACCAGGGGCCCTGGCCGTCCAGCGGCCCGCCGCCCCGCGGCCCCGAAAGCCCCGGGCCGCCGCTCAAACAACAATTGGAATAGGTCTCGAAATCGTCCGTGAACTGCACCTCCGCCTGGTTGACGAAGACGGCGGCCCCGGCGCTCAGGGCGACATTGGCGAAGTTGCTCACGCTGCACTGGTAAAGGCCTTGATCCGCGGTGGAAGCGACCGTCAACGCCAGGCTGGGCGTGGTGGCCCCGGAGAGGTTGGCGCCGTCAAGCAGCGGAACTCCGCTGCGGAACCATTGATAGCTCAGCGGCGGGGTGCCCTGCGCCGCGACCTGGAACACGAGGTTGCTGCCGGCGTAGGTGACCTGGGCAGGGGGTTGGGGCTCGAGGGTGATCACCGGCGGGTCCACCACCACCAGGCTCGCGGGGGCGGTGTTGGTGGCGCCATTGATGTTGGTGATGGCGCACGAATAAGCCCCGGCATCCGCATCCGTCACGCCCGAGATCGTCAACGAAGCCGAGGCGGCGCCGGAGATTCGCCCCCCGGACGCCAGCGGCGTCAGGCCCTTTCTCCACGCATAGGCCAGGTTGGGGCCGGCGGCGGCGACGGTGAAGGTGGCGTTGCTGCCCGTCCCCAGGAGCAGGCCGGCGGGTTGACTGAGGATGACCGGTGTCAGGGGCAGCACCAGCAGGACCGGCACGCTATTGGTGGCCCCGCCGCCATCGCTCAGGCGGCAGGCATAACTCCCTGCATTGGCGGCCGTCAGGTTGCTGATGGTGAGGGTGGCGGTGGCCGAGCCGAAGATGTTGGCCCCGTCGGAAAGCGGGCTCCCGTTGTCGCTCCAACGGTAGCTGATCGCTTGGCCCGCATGGGCGGTGACGGAGAAGGTGATGGCGCCACCCAGGCTGGCCACGACCGTGCCCCCGGTTGGGGTTTGGCTGTCCAGGGTTGGCGGCGCGGGCAGACCGACGATGGCGGAGCTGACGGCCGTGCCGGCGATATTGCTGGCCACCACGGAATAGGAGCCCAATTCAGCCGTGGTTAGGTCCGAGAGCGTCAGCGCGCTGGTGCCCGCGCCGCTGACTTGGCTTGAGTTCGTCACCGCCTCGCCGTCTTGCTGCCAGTAGAAGGCTGGGGCCGGCGCGCCAGTGACGCCGCTGAGCGCCAGCGTCACGCTCCCGCCCAGGTTCACGGCGCAATTGGTCAGCCCGCCGGCGATCGCCGGAGCGGCGACACCATCCTGGAAATAGAGGTCATCGAAATACCCGCCCACCGGGAAATTCGTCCCGTAATCCTGCAGCGAACTGAGCTGGATGCAGTTGATGCCAACCCCCCCGGCGTTGTCGTGGGTGAGGGTGGGATTGATCATGTCGTCAATATAGAATTTGACGACCGCGACCTGGCTGGTGGCGGCGGCCGGGCCGAGCACGATGCGGGCGTTGTGCCAGCCGGCCGAGCGGGTCGTGGCCGTATCGAAGTAAGTCGGATAGGCGCTGCTGAGGCCGTCGGTGGCGCCGAGGACCTGGGCCTGGTACTTGGTGATGTCGGCGGCGCCCCACACATAAGAGGCCCCGAGCATCAGGGATTGAATGGGGTTGCCGGGGGCATCGCCGCTGCCGCTGTAGTCCGCATCGGCAGGGATGCCGGTCCCGAAATTGCACAGCCCGGCCGAATCGCCGTACTCGGCCGCGTCCAGCGGGGCGGCGGTGTTCGTGCCGCACGGGTCGTAAAACCACCAGTCCAGCACTACGCCGCCGTAATAGAGACTGCCCCCGTTGAGCCGATCGGCCAAGTTGTAGTACTCGGAGTCGTTGTCGAAGAAACCGACCTGGTAAAGGGAGCCAACCTCGTTGCGCGCCATCTGCACGCCGCTGTGCGGGTTCACCCCGTTCTCGGCGGCCACGACCGAGAAGTTGGCCGGGTTGGCGCCCCACCACGGATTGCCCGAGCCGTTCGGCGCCGCATTGGGCCCGCCCGGGTAATTCTTGTCCAAGTAGCCTTGGGCGTAGCTCTCAAATCCGTCGCTGAACGACGCGCCCTGGAGCGGGCAAGCCCAAAACCCCAGCGCCAGCGCAACCGCAAGCAGCCCGGCAATGGCATACCATGCTCGAGGGGCCCGTTGCGTTCGAAATCCCTTTCCCGATCTATTCTCAGGCTTGTTCTTCATTCGGTCTTGCCGGCTGCTGGCGCAAAAGGCGCGCGACGGATTCCTTCCCGCGCCCACCCCGCGGCCTGAGGGCGGTATTCCGCCTGGCCGCAGAACGCCATCGTCGGGCGGCAGCGAAGGACCCCATCCCGCACCCTGCGCGCTGGCGGCGCAGTTTTTTACTTTAAAATCACCCTAGCAAATTGCAACCATGGGGAGAAGCGATTTAACCGCGCATGATGCAAGAGTTCACCGCCCTGGATGGGGCGATTCTGATCGATAAGCCGTCCGGCCCGACGTCGCACGACGTGGTGGACGCGGTCCGGCGGCATTTTGGCGTGAAGAAGGTGGGCCATTGCGGCACGCTGGACCCCAACGCCACCGGGTTGCTCGTCCTGCTGCTGGGCCGGGCCACCAAACTCTCGGAGAAGCTCATGGCGGACGACAAGGTCTATGAGGGAACCATCAAGTTTGGCGAGACCACCGACTCGTATGATGCTGATGGCCGATTGGTGGCCTCGCTGCCGGTGATGCCGATGACGCTGGAGCAGCTCAACCAGGCGGCCGGGCAATTCGTGGGCGACCTGATGCAGACGCCGCCGATGGTCTCCGCGGTCAAGAAAGGGGGCGTGCCGCTTTACAAACTGGCCCGCAAGGGCCTCGAGGTCGAGCGCGAGCCGCGCCTGGTTCACATCTACACCTTCCGCTTCAGCGCCTACCAGGAGCCGCTCGGCCAATTCCGGCTGGCCTGCACCAAAGGCACCTACGTGCGCAGCATCGCCCATGAATTGGGCCGGAATCTCGGCTGCGGGGCGCACCTGGCCAACCTCCGGCGGATGGGCTCCGGCCGCTTCGACGTGGCCCAGGCCACGCCGCTGGCACAAGTGCTGGCGCTGACGGCGCGGGAGCTCGAGAAGCTGGTCATCCCCTTGTTGAAACTGGCCGGTGGTTGAGCCGCTCGAGATGAAGATCATCCATGCCGCCAGGGAGTTGCAGCCGGGGCCGCGGAAGGTGTCGTTGGCCATCGGGTTCTTCGACGGCGTACACCTGGGGCACCAGCAGACCATCCGCCGGGCCATCGCCGATGCCCGCCAGCACGATGGCCTCTCGTTGGTCGTCACCTTCGATCGCCATCCCAACGCCGTGGTGGCCCCCGCGCGAGCGCCCCCCTTGATTTACTCGCTGACCCAGAAGCTCCGCGCCATTAGCGCCCTGGGCGCGGACGCGGTGCTGTTGCTCTACTTTGACGAGCCCTTCAGCCGCCAGACCGGCGAGGAATTCGTCCGCGGATTGGCGCGGGACCTGGGACATATTCTGAGCATCTGCGTCGGGGCCGGTTTTGTCTTCGGTTACAAGCGCGGCGGCAATGCCGAGCTGTTGAGACGCCTGGGCCCAGAGCTGGGCTTTGGGGTCCATGCCGTGGCGTCGGTCTCGCTCGATGGCCAGGCCGTGAGCAGCACCCGCATTCGCGCCGCCATTCGGGCGGGCCACCTCGAGGCCGCCAGCCAGATGCTCGGCCGGCCCTACTCCCTGGCCGGCGAGGTCATTCGCGGGGAGCGCCTCGGACGCCAGTTGGGCTTCCCCACCGCCAACCTGGACGTCCGCGGTCTCGTCCTGCCTCCCGCCGGGGTCTATGCCGCCCATGCCCTTGCGGGCGGGCGGACCTATCGCGCCGCCGTGAACATCGGCACCCGCCCCACTCTGGCCGAGCCTGTGCCGCAACTGCGAGTGGAGGCCCATCTGCTCGGCTTCCAGGGAGACTTGTACGGCCGAGAAATCGAACTGACCTTTATCGAAAAGCTCCGCGAGGAGCGCCGTTTCGCCTCCCTGGCCGAGCTCCGCCGCCAAATCGCCAAGGACATCGAGGGCCTCGCCCGGGCCTTTGACGCGCCGGCCCGCGCCCCAAAGCCCCGCTGAGCGGCTCAGACTGTCAGCCGCAGGCGTTTGGCGAGCTCCCGATCCTGGTTTTCGACCTCGGGAAAGACCTTGAGCTTCAGCGCCAGGGCCACCGCACGGCACCCGCTTGCCGAGTCAAAGGATAAAAACCAGCGGCACCCAAAGCGCTTGGCGGCGTGGATGTGCAGCAAATCCAGCGTGCCAATGTTGCAGCGCGGCGCAAACCGCTGAAACAGCTCCTTGGAACCCGCCACCAGGTCCTCAAAGGTGTAGCCGCAGTCAATGAACCGCCGGGCCCGGAGATCGGATTCCAAGGCAACGATGCGGTCGCCAGCGCGCCAGAAGTTGCACCGGCACTCCGCCAGGACGGCCTGGCTCACCACCAGCGTCGAAGGCCCCTGCTCGGCCCACCGACGCACCTGCGCCGACGCGCGGGTTTCGTAGTAGAGCGCGAACAGCCAGTTGGCGTCGGCGAAGGCTATTCGGGTCTGAGGCATTGGGCAAAGGCCTCCTCGCTCGCCACGGGCCGTTCCCCGTGCAGGATCTCGCGCCAGTCGTTGGGCTGGGCGGCCAGCTCCCGCTCGATCAAATCGTTGAGCCAGGCATTGATGTTGGGTCTCGCTTTGCGGGCCAACTCCGCTTTCAACCCGGGCCGCCGCGGACGGAGGGAGATGTGTTCTGTCATACTCGAATAGTAACACGCGCCACTCTCTGGCCGCAAGCAAAACCCGCCTTGGCCACCGGGGTAAGGGGGCTTCCTCGCGTAGTGAATTCACTGTGCTTGAGCCCCCTTCCCCTTTCCCCGGGGCGGGCGTCTTGCGCCCGGCCGGCTATTCCCCCAGATTCCGGCGCAAGAGCTCGCTCAAGCCGCGGGGCGAGAGCACGGTGACGGTCTTGCCTTTGACCGCCAGCAGTTTTTGTTCGCGGAACCTGGCGAGGGTGCGGGAGAAGGTCTCGCTCACGGTGCCCAGTTCGGCGGCCAGCAGGCGTTTGGTAGTCGTCAATTCGATCTTGACCGGCGGTTGGCCCTGGGGATCGGGACACTGTTTCAGCAGCCAGTTGGCCAGCCGAGTCTCGACGTCTTTGAGGGTCAAATCCTCGAGCTGGCCGACCAGCAAGCGCAGGTGGCTGCTCATCGAGCCGAGCATCCGCAGCGCCAGCTCCGGCTGGCGCCGGAGCAGCGCCAGAATCCCCTCCTTTTGCACCAGGAGCACCTGCGTCGGCTCGAGCGTCCGCGCGTCGGTGGGATAACGCTGCCCACGCGATGACCATAAGGGTGATGTAGCCGCCCGATTTGAATTTTACAGCAGGCTTGTTGTAAACCTCAACCGCCAGCAAGGCTGAATCTCTTGCCTTTTCGAGCGGGGACTTCACTTTTCGAGGGAGTCGCTTCACAAGGGAGGATCAGTTGGGTAGGGGGAGTGGTTTTTGGCGGAGGTTGGTTTCGATCCGCCCACCGGGTGTAGCGTGGAAAATCACGGTCTCGGTGGCCAATGCGGAGACGATAGCGTTGCGGCGCGCAGCGAGTTCGGCAGTGACGCGGGTTTCGGTCGGGGGAAATGCGGACAGGATCAGGAGCCGACCGACGGCGAGCGGGGCTTTCAGCTCCGGGGCGATGCGGTGAGGCAGGGCCCGCGCCGGGCAAACGATTATAGGTGGCTCGCCGCGCAGGAGAATGCGGAGGCATTCCTTCTCGACCGGGGAATGGAAACCGCTGATGACGCAGTGGCCCGTGTCGCGCCACTGGGCGGCCTGGTCGTAGGCGCGGAGAATCACACTGCCGGGGCATCGTGCGGAGCAGAACAGGGCGGTCGCGGGCCTGGACAGGAGGTCGAGGTTGCCGAGAGCGGTCAGCCCTGGTGGGGCGCCGATGCCCAGGCGGTGGCGCAAGCGGGCGGGATAGCGAGGGTCGTCTGCGTTGATCGCCACCGGTGTCACGGCTCATTTCAGCCTCCATTAAGGAGGGCCGCGCCCTCTTGTCGCCTTGACCACATCAAGGGCTCGATTTCATAAGCCCTGACAGCCGCCAAATTGTCCTCGTTCGGCGGGTGCTCGACGTCGTTCACGAAGGTAAAGGCGAGGAGCTTTTCGGCTCGGACGATGCGCACGTCGGCAACAGCGAAGGCAAACGATAGGGCCTGATCTTTCGTGAGCTGGTTTATCGCCTGGACAACTCGCTGGGGTTTGCGCTGGGTCTTGGGCAGGCCGAAGTCGAACTTGTGATCGAAGCCACTGCGCCCACTGAGCTTGAAGTCCGGAAAGACCGGGACGTTACTTTGCTCCAGGAACCGGGCGACGTCCTCCTTGAAGAGGGAAAGGACGTGCTCTTCGCCCATGACGAACATGTCGTTTACCGCCAGGATTGCCTGGACAAGACTGTGCTTCTTCTGGGGGAAATCTTGGGGCGTGGCGTGGACTTGCAGCTCCTCACCTTCCTGTCGAACCCCGAAGCCGTTCAGGATCGCGATGAGGTGAGCCCTGCGTTTATCGGTACCGAAGGTCATTCCCGAGGACGCGAGGTCGGCGATCGTGTAGCCATCGTCTGTCAGCAACAAGCCCCCATCGCGTCTCTCAACGTAGATCTCGATCTCATCGTTGTGGCGGTCAAGAAACGGCGTTGCGATGCGGCATGAGCCCTCCAGTTGACTGACCTGCAAACCCTCCTTCAGCCAGCGAAGGTAATCGCCTATGAGTCTCTCGCACTCGGCTCGGTTCATACGGTCAACTGGATGTTCGGAATCGCCAGCACCGCGCAATATCTCAAAAAGTCCTCGAGGCAAAATACACCATTACTCAAGTCGCGCAGGGCAAGCCCAACGACGTCCGCGAGATCGAGCGCAACTCTGTCCTCGAAGTTTTCGAGGTAGCGGTGGAAATGGGGACAGGCCAGACGCGCGCCTGGTTTGTACGGTGCGTCTGGCGGGTTGCGGTGGGCCGGGGCACCAAGATCGAGCCGCGCAAGAACCAGCACCTTTCTGGCCCGTGTCTGGTACTTCAACCGCGCGCGAGTCCGGTTGCCGCGCTCGAAATCGAAGAGGAATTGTTCGCGCCGGTCCAGGGACCGGAGTTCGCGCTCGTACCGGGCCGGCTGAGAATTCGGGAACTCAAGCGGGTCGCCATCAACGAATTCCTTGGGCATTCTCAGCAGGGCATCTGCTTCTGATTGGTTTAGCGGCATAATTGTCCAGCTTCAGTTCGGGGAGGATACGCTCCAGGGGGCAATGCTGTCACGCATCATCCCGCCAACTCCGCCTCCCGACCGAGGCGGTATTTGATGTCGTAGTTGAGGATGAAGTCCAACTCCTGCGGGGTGAACCCGTAGTGCTGGGCCAGCATCGTGTCGATTTCATCGAGAAGCGGTTTCGACCTGGATGGGTAGAATTCCTGGAACTCGACCCCGTCGCTCCTTTTCCTGATAGCTGAATGCTTTTTGAAGTCCGCCATGAGCCTTGAGAATAGCCTGCGAAATATGGCGACGGTTCCGTCGGTGAAGAGGCTCGCTGGTGTTGGGAAGGTGGTAATGTCGCGGAGTGCGACGTTGCGACCGTTGCCGTAGGAACGGCCTCGGTGTTTCGAGGGACTGATCACAGTTTGTGATGAGTTCGAGGGGACGCCTGGCGATGGGGGCACGGGTGGCGATACGACGCCACGGACGCCGTCGGCCTCGGCGGGTGTAAGTTGGAACATGAAGTCGTCTGGAAAACGGGCGAGGTTGCGCTTAACGGCCTGGTTCAGGGCGCGGGCTTCGACGCCGTAGAGGGCAGGCGAGCCATTAGCTTCAGGGGGGCGTCCTGGGCGAGCCGGGGGAAAGGGCCGAGCCGGTGATGGCCCGGCCTTGGTTGAACTGTCTAATCTGTGAAACGGTGCCGGCGAACGCGCGCCCGCCTTGGTCTGCAGTTCGGAAGTGCCGTCCCAGGTCTTGCCTTAGTCCGAGAGTGGCGGGCGCCGGCGCGGTCTTCACCGTGACAGCCAACGGCACTGCGCCCTTGGGCTACCAATGGTTCTTCGATGACTTCCTCATCCTCGGGGCCACGGGGACAAACTGCGTCATCGCCGGCGCCCAGAGTTCCGCCGCCAAATCGCCAAGGACATCGAGGGCCTGGCCCGGACCTTTCACGCGCCGCCCCGCGCCCCAAAGCCCCGCTGAGCGAGCCGCCGGCTATTCCCCCAGATTCCGGCGCAAGAGCTCGCTCAAGCCGCGGGGCGAGAGCACGGTGACGGTCTTGCCTTTGACCGCCAGCAGTTTTTGTTCGCGGAACCTGGCCAGGGTGCGGGAGAAGGTCTCGCTCACGGTGCCCAGTTCGGCGGCCAGCAGGCGTTTGGTAGTCGTCAGTTCGATCTTGACCGGCGGTTGGCCCTGGGGATCGGGACATTGTTTCAGCAGCCAGTTGGCCAGCCGAGTCTCGACGTCTCGGAGGGTCAAATCCTCGAGCTGGCCGACCAGCAAGCGCAGGTGGCTGCTCATCGAGCCGAGCATCCGCAGCGCCAGTTCCGGCTGGCGCCTGAGCAGCGCCAGAATCGCCTCCTTTTGCACCAGGAGCACCTGCGTCGGCTCGAGCGCCCGCGCGTCCGCGGGATAACCCCGCTCGGTGGCCAGCGCCGCCTCGGCGAAGGATTCCCCCGCCCGGAAGTCGTGAATGACCTGCTCCCGGCCCGCGGCGGTGACCCGGTGCACGTTGATCGCGCCGCGCTGAACGACGTAAAAGCCGCGCGCCGGCTCGCCTTCGCGGAAGAGGAACTCACCCTTGCCCAACGATTTCACGAGCGAGACCTCCGCGATTCTCCCCAGGTCCGCGTAGGGCAGTCCGGCGAAAAGCTGGCAACCGCGCAGCGTATTGACGACCGCGATCTTCTTCAGTTGTGCCAGCTCGGCGGCCATGGCATCCCATTCTGGCAGGGCCGAGGTCTAATTCCAATTCACTTTCAAGATGAGACCAATTCGCTTGTCCTTTGGGCCTCTGGCTTCGTTGCTCGCTCGTTACGTATCACTGCGGATATGCGCCTCGCTCGCGCCTCGCCAGAGGCCCAAAATCCTGCGCGCCTTAGTGTCATCTTGAACGCTCATTGGAATGAGAACCCGCGGCCCCGTAGAACTGCGCAATCGCGTCGCAGACCCGGTCGGCGGCCTCGAGGCCCATCTGGCCGTGAATGGGCAGGGAGAGGATTTCTTTGACGGCCTGCTCGGTGCGGGGCAGCTTGGGCACATAAGGGAAGCGCCCGGTGACGGCGGGTTGCAGGTGGTTGGGCTTGGGGTAATGGATGCCGGTTTCGATGTTCTGGTCGCGGAGGAATTTCTGCAAGTCGTCGCGGCGCTCGCAACGGACGACATACATGTGATAAACCGCCTTGGCCCACTCCCGTTCCGGGGGCGTGCGGACGAGGCCCTTGAGCCGCTGGTTGTAATGGGCGGCAATCTGGCGCCGGTTTTCGTTGAAGGCGTCCAAGTGCTTGAGCATGACGCGGCCAATGGCGGCGTTGATTTCGTTGAACCTGACGTTATAGCCGGCAAACTCGTGGTCGTATTTGCCCTGGCGGCCATGGTTGCGCAGCATTCGGAGCCGCTCGGCCATC
>Ga0326728_10014263_pt1 | contig 16940 bp, 14 predicted proteins | sample MB3enrmetagenome_FD_207602 | JGI IMG/M metagenome (GOLD analysis project Ga0326728, IMG submission 207602) | Lab enriched peat soil microbial communities from McLean, Ithaca, NY, United States - MB31MN | ecosystem: Environmental > Terrestrial > Soil > Wetlands > Peat | place: USA: New York...
CCCTGGAGGGCATGCTTATAGTTGTGGTTGCTCCTCCTGAACTACTAACCGACAGTTTCCGAGGCTTGAATCGCTATCAGGCGCTAAAGATGCGCCTGATCGACGACGTCCGGGTCCGCGCCAGACAAAACCTGCTGGCCCCACTCGTTCATGTGTAACCGGTATTCAGGATTCCTTTTGAAATGGCTCTCGCGCGCGCAGTCATTGAAGCTCTTCGCTGTGGAACTCCGAGCCCCGCAGCAATCGATGCCCTAGGGTGTCGTCAGACGGAGGTTGAGCGACAATTCCAGCGCCTGCTGGACAAAGACGAGCGGCAACCGATAGGTCTACTGATTAAAGGAGGATTCGGCGCTGGGAAATCCCATACTCTAGGTTATCTTGAAAAACAAGCTCTTGACCGTGGGTTTCTCTGTAGTCGTGCAACGGTGAACAAGGAGACACCGCTGTTCGATCCCCGAAAGCTATTCAGATCGCTTGCCACGAATTCTACCAAGCCCGGCGTGTGTGGCATCGGCTTAAGAGAGGCCGCACGGGGCATGCGCCTGAGAAGTGAGCCCTATAAGGAACTTCGGCATTGGGCCGACTCGAATGGACAGAGGGTGGATTTTCGGTTTGGAGCAGCTCTCACCCTATTGGCAAACTCCGGCCTTCCCGGGGAGGATCGGGAAACGATGCTCCAGTTTTGCCTTGGTGAGCCTGCGGGTATTGCATATGTCAAATCCGCGCTGAAGAGTATCCATTCTCTCGTTCAGGGCCCTTGTTACACTGCAAAAGCACGGGTACTTTCCCTGCAGCAGTTTCAGTTTGCTTCACGCCTGGTCAAAGCCGCAGGGCTGCCGGGTTGGGTTCTGTTTGTTGATGAGCTGGAGCTGATGGGATGCTATACACGTCTTCAGCGCGCCAAGTCCTACATGGAGGTCGCACGGCTGCTTGGGCGCGATGCCTCCTTCTCTTGCCCCGGCTTGAAGTGCGTGTTCGCCATTACCGACGATTTTGAGGCGGCCGTGATCGACGGCAAGGGTGACAAGGTTGAAGTCCCGCGGCTCCTGGAACAGCGGAGTGCCTATGTTTCGGAGACGATCTCCTTGGACTTGGCGGTTAAAGGGATGCGTTGCATTGCGGACGAGGGCATCGCACTTCAGACTGTTCAGCATGCCGAGTTGCAGGACCTGTACGCACGCGTCAAGGCGTTACATGCTGCCGCGTACCAGTGGGATCCCCCTGACGTTAGATGGCCGGAAATCTTGCATAGCACACGGATGCGTCAATTTGTGAAAAGCTGGATCACGGAATGGGACATGAAACGCCTATATCCCTTTGAGGACATTGAGCTTGAGCAGCTTGAGGTCACCACGAACTACAACGAGAACGGGGATGAAGAACCTGAGTCCGGCGCTGACGATAACGACGTGATCGACGAGATCCTCGCGCAGGTTCTCCCGGATCTGAAATAGGGTGCATTCTTGTTTCGGCCAAGACGGTTGTGCGAAGGAGAGCAGTGGAAGTGAGATAATGGAAAGCTTTGTGAACCTTCTCCTTAGCGACGATTACCGAAGTTCGGCGAATCGCCTTGCAGGCGACTTCTTCGCGCGTCTTCTGCCGCTGGCGTGCAGTTACGAACGCGCGGTTGCATTCTTTTCAAGCTCGGTTTTCTTCACGGCGAGTGATGAGTTCAGTTCTTTCTTTGCTGCTGGGTCGGTGATGCACCTCGTCTGCTCCCCATTCCTGGAGGGAGCCGACATAGAGGGGATGTTTGAAGGAGTGTTCGACCGACCCCGGATACTGAAGGAACGTCGCCCGGTCCAGGAACTCTTGCGTGCCGGTGGGTCCAAGGCTTTTCTCGCTTCTGCGGTAGCGCGGGGCTGGCTGAGAATCAAAATCGCCACAGGCACTCCGGACACACCGGATCGACTGTTTCACGAGAAGGTGGGCATCTTCCACGATTCCGACGGGAACCGCCTAGCGTTCAGCGGAAGTGCAAACGAGTCGAAGTCTGCTTGGCTGGATAACTTCGAGAGGGTTGACGTCTTCCGCAGTTGGGGCGCCGAATTGGAGCGCACCAAAGTCAAGAGGCTCACCCTCCAGTTCGACGAACTCTGGAGGAACTCGACGCCCGGTCTCATGGTTTGGGACCCTGCCGAAGCGATCAAGGCAGGAATCCTGAGAGGGAGACAACGAGGCCCAGATGCGCCAATTTCCTCCATCCCGCTTGTTGGGCGACAGGTCCCGCCGGAAGCGCTATTGCCGGCACCCGACGTTCACCTGTTCAAGCACCAGGACGAGGCAATCAGGGCGTGGGGAGAGTCCGGGGGCCGTGCAGTGTTGGAGATGGCGACCGGATCTGGAAAGACAATCACTGCCCTGACACTCGCTTCCAGGCTTTACGACGGCGTCGGCCCTGGGCTTGCTGTACTCATCGTAGGTCCGTATATTCACCTCATCGACCAGTGGTGTCAGGTTGCGGCCCAATTCGGCCTCACGCCCATAAGGTGCGCAGAGTCGCTCGTTACATGGCGTTTTGAACTTCAGGCAGCGGTTCGTTCGCTCAATATCGGTACAAGGCCTGTGCTGAGTATCGCAACCACCCCAAATACGCTGGCGTCGCCGACGTTCCAGCAGATCCTGCAGCGACTTCAACGGCCGCTCCTCATCATCGGAGACGAGGTTCACAACTACGGGGCTCCGTCGGTCGCCGCTGCACTGCCCACAAATGCTGTGTTTCGCGTGGGGCTGTCTGCAACCCCTGACCGCTGGATGGATGACGAGGGGACCGAATCAATTCGCAACTACTTCGGACCCATTGCGTACCATTATGGCCTCAAAGAAGCAATCAGCGATGGCATCTTGACGCCGTACAGATATTCACCTATTCTGGTAGACCTTCAAGCCACAGAAATCGATGAATACCTCGATCTTACGCGCCTGTTATCCCGATATATCCACGGGGAAGCCGACGGACCGATCAATGAGGCTGCGAAGCTGCTGTTGATACGGCGGGCCAGACTCCTCGCCTCGGCTGCGGGGAAGCTCCCGAAACTCGCAGACCTCCTTGTGAAGCGAACCGAGGAGTCGCATATCCTTGTCTATTGCGGCGATGGCCAAGTGGAAGGTCCCGAGCCGGACCGAACAGCACGCCAGGTAGATGAGGCAGTGAGGATGATCGGTCGGGATCTTCATATGACCTGCGCAAGATTCACCGCAGAGACGCCAGCGGTACGTCGGCAGGAGATCCTTCAGCTCTTTTCAAGCGGCGACATTCAAGTGCTGGTTGCCATTCGGTGCCTGGATGAGGGGGTCGACCTGCCCGCCACGAAGACGGCATTCATCCTGGCTAGCAGTACGAACCCGCGACAGTTCATACAGCGCCGCGGCAGGCTTCTTCGGCGCGCTCCGGGAAAGAAGCGCGCGGAGATCTTTGACTTCTTCGTTTCGCCGCCCCTGTCAGACATCGGGCCCTCATCCCCCGAGTACCCAGTCGTGCGCCGTCTCTTCGGCAATCAGATCCGTCGCGCCCAGGAATTCGCAGCGCTTGCTGAGAACGCCCCCCAAGCACGCGCCGCCCTCCGTGATGTGACTACCCACTTTAACCTTTTCAGCGAATGGAGCTAGATTATCAATGGCACCCCAATCTCGTGAACAACTGAAAGAGCAGGTTCGAGCAGTTCTGCTCGCCCTGACGGAGCCCGAAAGAAAACTTCTTAGCGCCGTCCTCAAGCTGGAAGCTGAGAACCTATATCTCGAGCGTCCTCGAGTGAAAGAAGACATTATCACCGAGGTCAGAAAGGTCATCGTATGAAGCTCGTCTCGCTGAGCATAACAAACTTTCGCCAGTTCTACAGTGAACAGTCCTGCGAATTCGCGACAGGCTCCGAGGGAGGGCGCGTTGTCACGGTCTTCCACGGCTACAACGGCTCTGGCAAGACCGCGCTTTTGAATGCGTTCGTATGGTGTTTGTACGGAGAGACCACCAAAGACCTGGAGGCTCCTGACAAGCTTGAGAACGAGGCTGCCCTTGCTGAGGCCCCAGTTGGATCGGAGGTTTCGGTGTCTGCGTGCCTGGTCTTCGACCGGCCGGACGGTCGATACCGGATCCGCCGCACTCGCGTCAGTGTCAAGGAGGGCGTCAGTCAGATCCGCCGGAAAAGTGAGTCGCTTGATCTTTTCCGAACGAACGAATCTGGAGAGATGGTGAGTGTTGAGGACACTGAGGCAAAGCGCCAAAAACGCATTGAGCAGTTCCTGCCGCGTTCCCTCTATCCCTTCTTCTTTTTCAACGGTGAACGAGTGGAGCGCATCGCGAGCCCGGACGCCTACGATTCGGTTGAGCTAGGAGTGAAGACTCTGCTGGACATCGCTATTTACGAGCGGGGCGAGAAGCACCTCAGAACCCAGGTCGAGCGCGAACTCACAGCGTCTCTACAGCAGCTCGGCGACGTCGAGCTGCAACGAGTTGCTAAAGAGCTTGAGGATCTCGATGAGAAGAAAGAGGCTATTGAGGAGCGCTTAGCCAACCACCAGACCAACGTCCAGGAGCTCGGCGTCGATATTGGCATCATCGAAGGCAAGCAGGAAAAGATTCAGGAACTTGCTGAGCTAGCGAAGGAACGCGAGCGACTGAGGGAGGACGAGAGAAAGCTCGGTGTCGAGCTCATCGACGTACAGAAGCGTTTTTCGATGGTTCTTTCCAAGAACGGCTACTTGGCGTTTAGCGAGGGGGTCCTGTCGGAGACGGAGCGACTCATTCTGGATGCGAGGCGACGTGGGGATATTCCTGCCAAGATCAAGCCTCAATTCGTAAACGACTTGTTGTCATCGAAAATCTGCATTTGCGGCACAGAGATTCTTCCCGGAACCGCAGGGTATGACTGTCTCGTGAAATGGAGAGACCAGACCGGATTGGCTGATCTGGAGGAGCAACTCTCGTACACGGCCGCCGCAGTTGGCCGCTTACGCGAGAGGAGGAACGACTACAGGAGCGCGGTTGAGCAGTTCTGCAAGGACATCGACAGACTACTTAGGGCTAGGCAGGCTGTGAAATCCAGCCTTGCAGTAATCGACGAAAAGCTCGGCGACCCCTCACACGGAGAGGACGCCGCACGCCTGCAGGAGCATTTGCGGAAGCTTCAAAGAGATCGTGAACAAGAGAAGGCCGAAATCATCGTCGCTAAGCGCGATCTCGATGCCAACGAGGAAGCACAAGCAGCGGTGAAGAAGAAGATCCGAACGCTACAGACGCAAAGTGAGAAGGGGGCGTTGATCAAACGGCAGCTTGAGGCTGTGGACCATGTGGCGGACGCAATCGCAGCCATCGGCAAGCTTCAGAAGGAGGACGTTCGGAGGTCACTCGATGAGTCAATCCGCTTGATCTGGAACGATGCCGCCATCAAGCAATACACGGCATCAGTGACTGAAGATTATCGACTTCTGCTGTCCAAACAGATAGCCGGAAACGACACTCCAGTGGTAGGCGCCTCTACCGGGGAGAAGCAGGTGCTCGCCTTATCGTTCGTTGGCAGCCTCGTCAAGAAGGCGCGCGAGAACTTCGGGAAGGTTCATGGCGTTCAAGTGGGCGGGTACTATCCCCTGGTGATGGATTCGCCCTTCGGTTCCCTGGAAGATGATTACCGAGCAAAAGTTGCAGACTGGGTTCCGAGGCTAGCTGATCAAGTCATCGTTCTGGTTTCGAAGTCTCAGTGGAGGGCGGAGGTGGAAGGCGCCATGAAGGACCGGATCGGCAAGGAGTACGTGCTTGAACTTCACACGTCCAAGGAAGGGTCGAATCGAGACATCGAGATCCGCGGTGTCAAGGTTCCTTATGTAGTTTCCGAAAACGACCCTAACGAGAAAACCATCATAAGGGAGGTGTAGACATGGATCGCCGCATCGCCGCACCGAGTAGTATCGACGTCAAGAACGCGTTGGAGAGACTCACGACTCCACTTGAGTCCACTGGGTTCGCCCTGTTTGAATCGAAACAAAAGGCGTTGATGTTTGCCGCATCTCTTGGCAGGTTCCGAGGCTCTCGCGAGCCACTAAAGCAACGAGATACCGGTTCAGCCATTCGCTTTGAGATCTTCGAGACGGCGATGGACGATGCCTATGTCTTCGCACTTGCCATAGCCACGACCGGGGAACTGAAGGTTCTCGACCCGTCACGGGAAGAAGAAGTTGTCACCGCGTTCGAGGAATATGCCCACGGCGGCTTGATCGAAATGAACAGACAGTGCTTCGAGTCCGGGCTGGACCCTCTGGATGCTCTAATCTATCTCACCCAAGAGGTTCAGGTACCCGGTATGGAGAGTATACCTGGCGTGGATGCTGACGTGTTGAGAGACATTATGAAAGGTTGAAATCGAGTTCTCGCACGTCGCAGAGGGATGGGGCTTGGCTCGTTTGAGTGCTCCGAAGGTCGCTTCTCCGCCAAGGCGCTCTAGTCTAGAAACATGAACGCACATCGCGAGGTCTTGTCACGCATCGCCGGGGCGGGGCAGCAATTTGCCTGCGGCGTTCTTAAGGTGGTGACCGTCCACCACAAGGCCTCTGGCGAGTAGTAGGGCACGCCACGCCTCCCGGTTGCCGATGCGCTCCGGGTTCGCGTATAGCCCTGCATCCTCCTCCGCTTTGGTCAACAGCGCGAAGGACTCCCTTCGAGGGTAGTCGTCAGGCACGAACTCCTCCTTCCGGTGCAGGATCGGTGGGTCCGCGCTCTCCGTGAAATCGCGGTGCTTCAGGTGGAACGACCGCAGGTCCACACGGACGCTATTTGCGAGCGCCGGGTGTGCGTCAGCATCAAACGCTGGGTAGGAAAGGTACGAGATCTTCGGCTCGTGCCGTCGCAGCTTCAGGATCGTGGTGCCTTCGACGTCGCCGGTTAGGACGCGCGCACACCCCTCATAAACACGGAGCACCCCGGGGAGTCGGTGGAGGCTGTCCGCGTGCACGTACAAGGCGGTTGGCATGAGCTTGCCAAACGGGGCCTCCTTGCAGGCTGCATCAACCCTGGCCATGTCGCCTGCCGCGAACAACAGTCCGTCACCGGCGGCGCACGCAGTCTTGTACGTCCCAAACAACGCCCTAACGTCCCGCCGCAACAGGGCAGGGATGCTGGAGAGCTTCGGCCGACGGGGGAAGCGACCAAGCGCAAGGTACACAAGCAGGTCATTCCGCCGTTCAGCAGTGATGGCCTCCCACTGCTCTGGCCCCGTCACGCGACGGACGACTTGGAAGGCACGCTTCACGCTCCCGAATACCCCAACAAGGTCAGCTCCCACGCCGACCTCGTCCTGCTCGGGGAGGCGTCCGCGCTCCATCACGAACTCCATCAGCGATGACAGTATTCCTTGGTGTTCTTCGAAGAGCTTGTCGCTCAACCGAATCCGCGGGGCGGCGATGCGCCGACGGTAGCGTGACGCGATGAACGACTCCCTTGCCGCCTCGTCGCGGAACACGTAAAATACGCCTGGCGCGGCAGCGACTGGGGGTTCGCTCAAGGTGTTTGCGATCCAGTCCCGGAGTTCGTGCTGTTCGTAGAATTTCTGGAAAGTCTGCAGTCGCGTGATGACGCCATCTTCGTACGCCGCGAACCGCTCGTCCGCATCCGCCTTGAGTCGTGCTGCCACGACCAGGACCGAGCGCGCGTACCCCCACGCCTCACGCAGACTTGCCGCCCGCTCATCCGAACGCTCAACGACGTTCACGACATACCCTAGATTCACCACATCCGCCTGGGTCTTGGGTCCGTTGGGTTGGTGCGCTGGGTCCCAACCGAACGCGTTGATGCCCTGTTCCTGGAGGCGGCGCACGTCATCCCCGAGACCACAGCCATAGTCGAAGACGGCGGTCGCCGGCGACACGATGCCGTCCTTAAGCGCGGCACGCACTGGCCGGGAGATCTCGGGGCGTCTGATTGCAGTTCGGTCCCGCAGGATCATGCTGGTTCGGCGCGACTCACTAGGTCCGCGATGGTTTTGAGGCGCTTCTCTGCCGCCAGATACCCGATTCCCCGGTGGAGGTGCAGCCGGAACTGCGTGGATAAGACCTCATCCGTCGTCCCAAGCCCATCCTGTTCGCACCGCTGGCGTAAAAGTGCTAGATAGATCTCTTCGTACGCGCCGCCGAACACCTTAAATGTCATCTCCACGCTGCTATCGGCGGGAATCTTCGTCGGGCTTGGGATGGTGAGCTCCGCGAGGGACGTGCAGAACGCCCAGCGGCAGAGCACGTTCCAGTGCTGGATGCCTGTGACGCGCTTGAGCTTGACAAGCTGGTCTTTCGCCTTCTCCGAGACCTTGATGTGGTCAAGCGGCATGTCCGTTCTCCTTTGGGAAGTACCCTGGCTGCACCGTGCTGGAGCGTGCCTTCTCGTCGTACTGGAGTAGATATGCGTGGCCGATCGCGGGACGTAAGGACTCGAAGTACTCCCCCCTGATTTCTTCGTCCGTCGAGAGCAGCAGGACCTGATGGCTCGCCGCCGGGAAATACCGTTCAACGAGGTGCCGACGATGCGAGGAGTCCAACCGGCCCAACGGTGTATCGATGACGGCCGGCAGCGGTCGTCTGGAAGCCTTGGCCAATCCCCATACCAGTGAGACCGCGAGGAGTTGGCGCTCGCCCGCGCTCAAGCGCTCCGGCCGCAACACCGTGCCATCGGCATCACGCAGCTCCAATGCGTAGGAGCGTGGGTCGATGTGCAATGTCGACACTAGCGTTTGCTTGCGGAGGAGGTGTCGGAAGCTCTCTTGCACGCTCGCTTCAATACGGGAGAGGTGACGCTCGACGATGCGCTCACGGAACAGGCGCAAGGTGCGCTGGGATCGTCGCGCGTGCTCAATCATCCGCGCGAGGTCCTCTTGCTCCAAAGCGACGCGCGCCTCCTCCTCCTGACACCGCTTCAACGTGCCCTCCTTGCGGGAGAGCTCATGCTCGACGCGCTGCCGCTCGTCCTTGAGCCGCTCCATGCGCTCCGCAAGCCCGGCCCGCTTGGTCGTCAATTCCTCGCGCTCGCGCTCGAACGGGGCAATCGCGTCCTCCTCCGGGACTGTGCTCAGCTTTCGCTCAACGCTCGTAAGCGCATGCGACAAGTCCTTCCTCCGAGCGAGAAGCGTGGTGATTCTCTGCTGGGTGGCAGGGAGCGTGACGGCGGTGAGGTCCTGCAAGAGGCTCATCGCTTCGTCCGAGAGTTGCAGGTACCGCGGGAGGTCTCTCGTTGCAGTGCGCTCGCGACGGTCCGTAGCAAGGAACGCTGCCAGCGCCTCCTGCACCGTGGCACTCGTACCCAGCCCACCTATAGTGTTCAAGACGAGCGCGTCCCGCTCGCGGAGGATGTCATCTAGCAGGCCCGCCTGGACGCTGGTATTTTCGTTGCGCGATTGCTCCTGCGCACCAGCAAGCAACTCAGGAACGAGCAGCAACGGTGCGCTGCCGCTTGCGAGTTCCCGGAGCGCGCTATCGACTCCATCGAGGTCCGCGACGAGCGCGGTGCGGTTGCTCTCAAGGAGGTCCTTCTGTGCGAAAAGCTCGCCACCTTCAGAGTGCAGCTTCTCAACGACCTGTTCCAGGCGATAGGCGCACTGGTCGAGTTGTGACTGGTTCCCGGCGATCGCTTGGAGGAGTTCCTCACGACGCAAGCGCAACTCGCGCACCTCACTCTCGGCGCCGCGCAACGCCACACTCGTGGCGTCATCCACCTGCAACAGCTTCTCCTTGCGGCTCGCGACCACGTCAAGATCATCTTGGAGGCGCTCCACGAGGTCAAGCCCGAGCAAGGAATGAATGCCCGTCCGCAGCACTTCAGCCGCGTTGCTTAGGTCCGCCAGGGTCTCGATCTTCTCCCCGTCGAAGAAGAACAAATGCGAGAGTCGCGAGGGCACGAATTCCTCCGCGTACTCAGCCCACGATTCAGCAACGGTCGGATCGTGCACGCCATCCACCTCGACGTCAATGGTCTCTTTCATGCCGTTCCCGTTCACGTGCCAGTGCCGCACGACACGGTACGACTGTTCTTGTCCCTCATTCACGTGGTGGAACCAGAGCTCGATGCTCGCACCACCAGCTGGGTCGGCGTGGTGGTTCATGCTCTGCCGGAGGAACTCGTCGTAGCCCAAACTGCCTCGGTTCGAGCACCGCGCACGCTTTCCGTATAGCACGAGCTGCAACGCATCAAGCAGCGTGGTCTTGCCGGCACCGTTGAGACCCCCGAAAAGCACGATAGGACGTTTGCGCGATGGCGGTGTGAGCTTAATCGTATGCTTGCCACGGTAAGCACCGAAGTTCTCAACTACCAGCTTGTCGAGCGTCACCGGAGCATCCCCCCATCGATCACGGACGCCTCACTCAGGGTCTCGTGTCGATGTCGTGCGCGACGCACGGCATCCTCCTCGTCATCGTAGAAGCTCCGCTTCAACGCATCCTCCAACGACTCGTACAGCCCGGCCCGTCGTGCCGCTGTGCGGTACCGCTGTTCGACATGCAAGAGCTCACGCAGCAATTGATACTGCAACTCGTTCTCGCTCGTCTCCTGCAAGACCTTGAACTCGTCGAGACCCCAGGGGCTGCTCTCCAAGGTCGCAGGGCCGGAGAACGGCTGCCCCGTCACTTCCTCGTAGATCACCGGAAGGTAGTCTTCACTTTCGTGCTTCTCCAACACCCAGATGCGACGTATTTCGCGTAACTCCTCAACCGAGATGAGTTCGCTCTCTCGAACGTGCGCTGGTGCCCGATTATTCTGTAGAAGCGCTTGCTGGGCGAGGAGGAGTTCGCGCAACAAGCGGCAGCGGTGCTCCTGCAGGTACGGTCCTGGAATGTAATCAGCGACGCGATCGTCGGAGTCATCCATCTTGCGCTGGTAAATCTGCACGAGCCCACCCATGCGGCGAAAATCGCGGACCTCGCGATCGTCCGGGCCGGTTCCGGACCGTTCCTCCTTCGACTTGCCCCTCGGGTTGTCCAGCAGATTCCGTAGCCGCACGAGGGGCTGCATCCAGTCCTTCTCGGCATCGTTGTGCACCATTGCCTGCAATGACTTATCGTCCTCCACGAGCGTGCATACGAAGCAGCCGAATCGGCTGTCGCCACAACTTGGGGTTGTGGTGTCTACGACGAGCGGGCACTCGCCGCCCTCGCTTGCGCCTTGGTACATGGTGAGGAGGTCTTTGTTGTTGTACCCCCACGAGTTTGGGACCTGCATGAGAAACAACCACACGTCGTCGTTATTCCAGTCCTCGATAGGGCTATATACGAGGCAGTTCGGGAGCGCCGCGTTCGGGCTAACTCGCTCACGGACCCGGTCTGCGGCGAGGCGTTCCATGCTCCGCGCGCGGGCCTGGCTCTCCGCCTTCCGCGTGCCCAGCACCAGGATGGCTTCCCCGCTTTGCGCGACGACTTCGGTAATGAACGTGTTGCTGGGTTTAATCTTGAGGCGTTCCGTGCACCAACGGAACTTGTGCCGCGGCGCTGGATACCCGCGGCCGATGAGGTTTACCCAGAAGCTCTCGTTGACACCCGGCGTAAGCCGATGCGGTACGACTGGGATACCCTGAGCAGTTGCCGTCTCCTGCATCTTCTGCAGGCTCAGCGTCACCCACCCACTCACGACCGGGTTCTCGACGAGCGTGTCCGTACTGATCACGTGAAGTGGCTTTTTGCGCTCAACGGCAGGAAGGTCCTGGAGCGCGAGCCACACGAGCTGCAAGGACGCGGTCGAGTCCTTCCCGCCGCTGTACCCGAGAATCCAGGGCAGGCTGTCGGCGCGGTACAACGCCTGAATCTCCTCGACGAGCGCGCGCACGGTGTTCTTGAGCCCGAAGGCTTTGAATGCCGATTCAGTTGCCATTGCGCCCTCGCAGAAATGCCTCCTCGACCCGCTGCTCCTCTGGCGTGAGCGACACCTTCAGGAATCTCTTGATAATGTTTGTGGTGAGCGTCACGTTCTGCTCTGTTTTCTGCACGCGGCCACCGACCATAGCCCGGCCCTCCCACAACTTGGTGTTCGCGCGCGACCAGTCCACCCTCTTCAAGGAGCGCAGCGCGGGCTTCCAAGACTCGTCCTTGGCGTCGCGCAACAGGGCGCTTCCAGCCTTCCCGAGCGCTTGGAGTACAATGCCGTGGCTGTGCAGGTACTCCTGGCGCACCTCACCCGCCGTAATCTTCCGGTCGCGAACGAGCTGCCATTCTGGGAACTGCTTCGCCACCTCCTCCCAGTACGCGCTCGCGCGCTGGCGCTTCTCCTCAAATCCCAGGCCACCGTCTAAACCACTCACGAGTGCGCTCGTCGCGGTGTAAATGGCGCTCAGAGTGAAGAGTTTGCGGGAACGCACAGAAAGCGTGCTGCGCTCCATCTCCACCACCTCACGGAAGACCGGGGAGCGCATGACCACTACACGCGCAAGCTCGGCCGCCTCGTCGCGATGATCGTACAGGACGCCAATCGAGCGAGACGGCCGGACGGCGTATCTGTTTAGATCCGCGAACATCTGCTGGCACCGCTGCAAGCCGAGGTCGAGAAAGAACACGACCGCAATCGTCTCATCACCAACGTCAGGACAATCGCGCAGCGCCATCTCGATTGCGGCCCGACGGTGCTGGCCATCGTTGATGATGAACCGCGCACTCATCGGAATATGCAGCAAACCAACTCGGCTTCCTTCCGCACCATTCGCAAGCGATTCGAAGCGCACGTCGGCGTCGATACTCGCGGTGATCGCGCTGAAGATGTACGTTGACCGGTTTCCGGTGATGTATCGGGCCATCTCTGGCACGCGCCCCTTGTTGAGCACGCGCTGCGCGCGCAGCTCCGGGACGAGCTCTGCTTCGTCGAACAGGAAGATCTTGGGGATGAGGCGCATCGGGCACATGCTGATGTAGTACTCTCGCCCTGCCTGCACGCCACGAATTGCGGGGAACACGTACTCAAACGGGGCATCCATGGTAGTTAAATCGTCCGGGACCTATGCGATGCCCACGCACACAAGAATCGGGCATCCGTCAATCCGCTCTCCCTTGTACGTTAAAACATCACAAACAAACTTGCAAGGAAAAACAAACAACTTGTGATAAAATTGTTTCCAGAAAAACCAGGCTACCAAACAACGATGCCAAAGCACGCCCTGCCCGTTTACCTTGACTGCAACGCGACCAGCCCGCTCGAACCGGCTGTGCAGAAGCTCGTCCAACGGTTCCTGAATGAAGAGTACGGGAACGCGGGGAGTAGAACCCACGAGTACGGGAACCGCGCGAAACTGGCAGTCCAACAAGCGCGCGACCAACTTGCGAACGCGTTGCGCGCCGAACGCGACGAAGTGCTCTTCACCAGCGGCGCAACCGAGAGCAACAATCTCGCCCTACTCGGACTCGCACCCTTTGGCGAGCAAACCGACCGACGGCACATCATCACAGGAGCGGTGGAACATAAGGCCGTGTTGGAACCCGTCGAGGCACTCCAGCGGCGCGGGTATACGGTCACGGTCCTTCCACCAACGAGCGGCGGGTACATCGACCCGGACGACGTCCGACGAGCGTTGCGTCCTGACACATTGGTGGTCTCGCTCATGCACGTGAACAACGAGACAGGCGTCGAACAGCCACTGGCCGAGTATGTTGCCGTCCTCGGTGACCACCACGCGTACCTCCACGTCGACGCCGCCCAAGGCTTCGGGAAGAAGAACGAGCCACTGCGCAACGACCGTATCGACCTCATAAGCATTAGTGGTCACAAGATTTACGCTCCCAAGGGCATCGGGGCACTCGTCACTCGACGACGAGGAAACGAACGACCACCACTCTCCCCAATCCTGTTTGGCGGCGGTCAAGAATGGGGCCTCCGTCCCGGCACACTACCAGTCCCCCTCATCGCCGGTCTTGGGCTTGCGGCACAACTTGCTGATAAACACGCCGCCGCCCGAGCGCAAACATGTCGCGATTTTCGCGCGTGTGCGCTCACCGCACTTGCACCGCTTGGGGTTGAGTTCAATGGCGACCAGGACCGCGTCCTCCCGCACACCCTCAACATCGCCGTGCCTGGGCTCGATGCCGAGGCGTTCATGCTCGCAACCAAACACCTGATCAGCATCAGCAACGGTAGTGCGTGTACCTCGCACTCGTACCAGCCGAGCCACGTTCTCAAGGCAATGGGCCTCAGATCCGAGCGGATACAATCATCCCTGCGGCTCTCCTGGTCCCACCTCACTCCGGCGGTTGACTGGAGCGCAGTGGTAAACGCTGTCGAACGCGTGCGGTAGTAGTGGGGTCACACTGGTCCTTCGCTGATGAGTAACTACTTCTTCGTGTCGGAGGGCCGAAGCGCAAATCAGCCCGCGCAAAGTCGGCAGCCGGGCTGCCATAGGTGCAGCATCCTTGATCCCATATCGTGATGGTGCCGGCACCATACTCCCCGTAAGGCACCCTTCCGGCAAACTCTCCGAAGGAGAGCTCATGATCCGCCGTGATGATCGCAAGTCGTCGCTCGCCCACTTCCGACGGCAGCCCTTTCGGAATGGCCCAGGACTTGAAGACGCCACTGATTTCCGAGCGAAAATCGTAGTGCGTGGTTCGCGACTCGTGCCGCTGCACGACGAAGCAGGCATTTCCAACCATGCACCGGTTCCTCCCGGTATCAGATCCTGAGATCGGCGTGGAGCCTGTCTGGCTCCTCCGCGTTCCACCAGCGCCGTAGGATCGCGCTGACGGCCTCGTCCCTCGCCTCGCCGTTGCGCTGGAGTAATGCGAACAAAGACGGCCGGAGCGCCGCGTAAGCGCCTGACCCGGACAGAATTCTCTTCGCGATGGTCTTCTTGTTTCCTTGCGCCACGCCGCCAGGAATTGTGAGTTCCCAGAATGGGGAAGTTCGAAGGTGGAAGAAAGGCTGCTCAGGCTTCGGCCCGCTTTCGATCGGGCGTCCACCGAATTCAGCGATCAGACGAGAGAGCTGCTTTTCGATGTCATTGAAGTGAATTCTGTTTTCGCGTAACGTACCGTGCTTGAGCATCGAGATCACGAGTAGTATCAAGAGCGGTTTCTTCTTCGCCTCCCCAGCTGGAGATTTGTTCACGGTCACCTTGCCAAGCTCGTGCAAGAACTCGTCAAGGACTACACGCTCATCACTCGTTATAGTCAACTGCAATGCTAGCACCGCACACTGTTCACCAGCCGATCGGTCCACAATGGCAGGCTCACTTAGGGCGCCGCGTCTGTTATGACCACTTGCGACCCCTTCCGGCTCCGTTTGGTGCCATTTCCCGCATTTCCTGGCACGCGCCGAGTCAACTTCCGCCTGGCCGCTTCAACTGGCCGGCGAAAAAGCTGTGCGGTCAAGTTTTCTTGGCCATGCAATTGAAAGGAGAAGACGGTGGCTGTCGCGGTAGGGACGACCATTGCTGGTCGCCCCCCGCACAGATCCGTACGTGCGCTTCTACGCATACGGCTCCCGCCTCGGATGGCTGGCGTCAAAGCGCTGCATAGGATAAGGATGGAGAACGCGAGCGACTGGAATCCAACGGTCCATGATCCGGTTGAGCCGGCCCATGGAGACCCGGCTGCGCTGGCTGCGCCGCGATAACGCGCGCCACCACACCCAACGCAACCGCCAGCGGAAAAGTTGAAGCCGATGCAGGTTACCAGGAACAGCGTGGTATTGGTAGTAGCCCGAAGTTACCTTCTGGAGCCATGCACCCACGGACGCGATCGGTTCATGACGGTGGCGCTTCAGCTCCGTCTTGATTGCTTGAAGCTTGGCCACCAGCCGCTTCTTGGCCGTTTCGCGCCAGACGATGAACGCTCCATCCTTCCGGCGCTTCCCACAGTAGTGCGAGAAGCCCAGAAACGTGAAGGTCTCCGGCTTTCCCTTTCCCCGCTGCTCTCGGTTGGGGGCGGCGAACCGCCCGAACTCGATCAGCCGCGTCTTCTCCGCATGCAATTCCAGGCCGAACTTCGCCAGGCGCTCCCGGAATTCTTCCAGAAATCGCTCCGCCTCCGCTCGGCTCTCGAAACCCACCACCAGATCGTCGGCATACCGGACGACAATAACATCGCCCTGAGCCACTTTCTTGCGCCAGGCTTCGACCCACAGGTCGAACACGTAATGCAGGTAAACGTTCGCCAGCAAGGGCGAAATGACTGCTCCTTGGGGCGTGCCTACCTTCGTCTCCGACCACTGGCCTTCCTCCGACACTCCCGCCTTCAGCCATTTCTGGATCAGGCGAAGAATGCGATGGTCGGCCACGCGGTGCTGGACAAACTGCATCGTCCATTCGTGGCTCATTTGGTCAAAGAACCCGCGAATGTCCGCATCCAGCACCCAGTTCACCCGCTTCCGATGGAGGCCCACACTCAGCGCATCCAGCGCCTGGTGCGGGCTGCGCCCTGGCCTGAAGCCGTACGAAAAGCCCTGGAAGTCCACCTCATAAATCGCATTGAGAATGGTCACCACGGCCTGTTGAACGATTTTGTCCTCCAGCGCCGCGATGCCCAACGGGCGTTGCCGCCCGTCGGCCTTCGGTATATAGACTCTTCGCGAGGCTTGCGCCCGGTACGCACCACGGTGAATCCGGCTGTGCAGATCGGCAAGCCGACCCTCCAGCCCGGCCTCATACTCTTTCCATCTCACGCCATCCACTCCGGGTGCAGCTTGCCGCTTCAACGCGTAGAAGCTGTCCCGGAGCAAATCCACGTTCAGATGGTGGAGCAAAGCAGTGAACCGTTCCTGTCTCCTTTCCCTAGCCGCTTGACGCACACCGCTCAATCCTTGGGACACCCGTTCCCCGCTCTGTGTCGGGCGAGTGTGGGACTGCACGATGTTCTCCTTGGCCCGCGCCCTTCCCTCCCCTATCTCCGCCGAGGTCTGTTCCTCTTTGTTCGACAGGTTCACAGGTACTATGGCGCGGTCCGACTCCTCTGAAACGTGCCGGTCCGCTGTACGGCTATTTGCCTTTTCGGACCGGTCTCGATCC
>Ga0326728_10014267_pt1 | contig 16938 bp, 18 predicted proteins | sample MB3enrmetagenome_FD_207602 | JGI IMG/M metagenome (GOLD analysis project Ga0326728, IMG submission 207602) | Lab enriched peat soil microbial communities from McLean, Ithaca, NY, United States - MB31MN | ecosystem: Environmental > Terrestrial > Soil > Wetlands > Peat | place: USA: New York...
GGTAGAGTTCGTGCGCCAGCACGCGGCCCACCGCCCGCCCGAATACCGTCTCGCGCTTGCGGCTTTCCAGCGCCACCAGCTTTTTCCACAGAAAGGACTGAATGCGGTCGCAGTCCACATCCGCGAAGGGGATCACCGCCCCCTCGCTCACGTGGCTCCATGCCAGGGCGCCGGGCTGGTTGTGGCCGGGTACGCCGCCGGACCCGTCGCAGTTGCCTTGGAATTTGGCTACCGCCAGCTCCGAAAACACTTCCGTCCCGTCCACTCCGCTCAGGGACCTCCAGTTCAACCGCAGGCCCCCGGGAGACATGATGGCAGCCACTTCCCGCCTCATCGAATCCAGCACCTCCGGCGGAGGCTCCTGCTGGAACGCGGTGTAAACCGCCGTCGAATCCACTTGGCCCGGCGCCGGGAAAGCTCCCAGCAGCAGGCAGGCCAGACCCAGCCGCATGTAATTCCGACCTTGACATCTCAAATAGATCAGCACGACGCGCCGAAGTCAAGCCGCCGGTAGTTATGGTCAACGCAAAATAGACATGTCACCATCCCGAGCAAAGTAGAAATGTCCCCCAGCGCCGATTCCGGAAGCTCCCATTCCCTCTTGTCGGGGAAATGTGTTTAGGGCTTGCGACGGGCTCCGTCAAGGCCGCACGCCGCTTTTGGTGCGCCGGAGGGCAGCCTTGACGGGTTCCGCCGCAAGCCGCACGATGCGCGCGAGAGGGAAGGGGAGCGGTTCCTCTGGAAAGAAGGGGACGTTTCTATTTTGCCGAAAGGGGACATTTCTACTTTGCGATCACAGCCGCCAATAGTTATTCCGGCGGCTCCGAGGCGGCCGCTGGCCCGCCGCCGCACTCACGTTATGATGAAAAAGAATGGCCCAAATTCTCGATGGAAACCGCGTCCGCGACGCCATCAAAAGCGAACTCGCTCCGCGCATCGCCGCGCTTGCCGCCCGCGGCCGGCCGCCCGGGCTCGCCGTGGTGCTGGCAGGGCACAACCCCGCTTCCGAGATCTATGTCCGCAACAAAGTCAAGACCTGCCAGGAACTCGGAATCCACTCCGAAACCCTCACACCGCCCGATACCGTCACCACCGCCGAACTGCTCGACACCATAGACTGTCTGAATGCACGCGACGAGGTCGACGGTATCCTGGTGCAGCTTCCGCTGCCTTCTCAGGTCGACAGCCGGCGCGTTCTCGAAGCCGTCTCCCCCACCAAGGACGTGGATGGCCTGCATCCGTGCAATATCGGGAATCTCGTCGCCGGCCGGCCCGGACTGCGAGCCTGCACTCCGGCGGGTATCCTCGAACTCCTCGGGCGCTATCGCATTCCCATCGCCGGAAAGCGCGCCGTGGTGGTGGGCCGCAGCGACCTCGTCGGCAAACCGGTTGCCATGCTGCTGCTGCACCAGCATGCCACCGTCACCATCTGTCATTCCAAAACGCCCTCGCTTGCCGCCGTCTGCCGCGAGGCCGAAATCCTGGTGGCGGCCATCGGCCGCGCCGCCATGATCACCGGCGATTACCTCACGCCCGGCGTCACCATTGTCGATGTGGGGACCAACCGCGTGGACGATCGCGCCGAAGCCGCCCGGATTTTCCGCGGCTCGCCGGAAAAACTCGCGGCTTTCGACAAACGCGGCAGCCTGCTGGCCGGCGATGTCGACCCGCTGGATGCCGCGGAGAAGGCCTCCGCCTATACCCCCGTTCCTGGAGGCGTCGGTCCGTTGACCATTGCCATGCTCATGGCCAACACCGTGGCCTCGGCGGAGCGCCGGGCCGGGATATGCTGAAGGTCGGGCTCACGGGCGGCCTTGCCTGTGGGAAGTCGTTCGTCGGGGCGGTGCTCGCCGGCTACGGCTGCTTGGTCATCCAGGCCGACGAATTGGGGCACGAAGTGCTTGCTCCCGGCGGGCCGGCCTATGCAGCCGTGGTGCACGAATTCGGCGCGGAGATCCTGGCGCCCGGCGGCCTCATCGATCGCCCCAAGCTGGCCGCCCGCGTGTTCCATTCGCCCGGCGACCTGGCGCGCCTCAACGCCCTGGTGCACCCCCACGTGCTGCGCCGTGAGGACCAACTGGTAGCCGAATTTGCCGCCCGCCAGCCTCACGGCATCGCCGTGGTGGAGGCCGCTATCCTCATCGAAACCGGAAGCTACCGCCGCTTCGACCGCATAATCCTGGTAACCTGTTTGGAAGAGCAGCAGGTGGAACGCGCCATGCGGCGCGAGGGGGCGCTGCTGGAAGATATTCGCGCCCGGCTCAGCCGGCAGATGCCTCTCGACGAGAAACGCAAATTCGCCGATTTCGTCATAGACACGTCGGGAGAAAAACCGACTACGGTGGAGCAGACGCGGGCCGTTTACGAAGCCCTACGGAGCAACCAGTCATGAAAGTCCTGCGACCATTTATGTGGGCCGCCGCCATGGTGGCCGCGTTCCTTTACGTCACCTCGACCACGCGGTGGGATGTGGGACGTCTCTTGCGGCCCGCGGGACGCCTGTGGAGCGAGCCCGAACCGGCCTCGGCCGCGGTGGTGGGCGGCTTCACGGCCGACGAGCAGAACAACATCGATGTCTACCGCAACGCGCGCGACGCCACCGTCAATATCACTTCCGTGGTGTATCGCGAAACCTGGTTCGCCCAGATCTATCCCGAACAGGGGGCCGGCTCCGGCTTCATCGTCAGCCCCGATGGCGAGATCCTCACCAACAATCACGTGGTGAGCGGCGGCTCCGCGCAATTGACCGTCACTCTGGCGGATAAGAAAAGTTACAAAGCGAAGGTCCTGTTTGTCGACCCGCGCGACGACCTGGCGCTCATCAAAATCGATTCCGGCCGCCGCCTGCCGGCCCTTCGTTTGGGCGATTCCGATGCGGCCGTAGTCGGGCAAAAAGTGCTGGCCATCGGCAATCCCTTCGGTTTCGGCGGCACGCTCACCACCGGGATCGTGAGCTCCCTCGGCCGCACCATTGAGACCGAGGAAAACCGCGAGTTGGAAGGCATGATTCAAACCGATGCCGCCATCAACCCGGGCAACAGCGGCGGTCCGCTGCTCGATTCCCATGGAAATGTGATCGGCATCAACACCGCCATTTACGGATCGCAGGGAAATATCGGGCTGGGTTTCGCCATGCCCATCAATCGCGCCAAGTCGATCCTCGACGAGTACCAGCAGAAGGGCCACATCTCGCGTCCCACGCTGGGCATCGAGACTTCCTATGTAGCCGGGGACCTGGCCGAGATGCTCGAACTGCCGCCCAGCGGAGGCCTGCTCATCCGCCGGGTCGAGCCGGGTTCGGCAGCGGAGGCGGCCGGCCTGCGCGGCCCGGCCCGCTATGTCATCCGTTACAACTATCGCCTGCCGGTGGGGGCCGATCTGATCACCGCCCTGGATGGCCAGCCGGTGGAGAGTATCGATTCGCTGCAGCGGGCCATGAACCGCCATCACGGCGGCGACATCCTGGAGATGACCATCTTCCGCGACGGCCGATCACAGAAGGTCAGAGTCAAGTTGGGCGAAGCCCCCCAGCAGTTTTGAGTTGCCTTTCTCCGCGGTCTCCGCCAACTCGGGCGCCTCCGCGTCAATAACACAGTTTCCGATTGGCTCCGGCCTCACCGGGTGAGGGAGGGCCCTGCCTCTCTCCGCGGTTTCTGCCAGCGGGGCGCCCTCTGGGTCCGCCCTCAGGTTTTGACTTTGGTTTGCTCCGCGTGCTCCGCGCCTCCGCGTCAAGTGTTCGCCGGCTCCTAAGATCGGTTGCGGGCAGCACCCACCAACTCTTCCAGGCGGCCGGTGACACGGCGCAACGCGGCGGCCTGCGAGTTCAATTCTTCAGCCGCGGAGGCGGTCTCCTCGGCACTGGCAGCCTGCGTCTGCGTCACCTTCTCGACTTGCATGATGGCCTTGGCGATCTCATCGACGCCGCGCGCCTGCTCTCCGCTGCTGGCCTTGACGTTATCCACCAGGCCTTTTACCTTCGTCGCTTTTTCGGTGATGGCGTAAATCGCCTTCGATACCTCTTCCAGCTTGCTGCGGCCCTGGTTGGACGTGGCGATCGACTCTTCGATCATGCCGGCCGTATCCTTGGCCGCCTGCGCGGAGCGCTGCGCCAGGTTCCGGACCTCATCCGCCACCACGGCGAACCCCATCCCGGCCTCTCCCGCCCGCGCGGCCTCCACCGCGGCGTTGAGCGCCAGGATATTGGTTTGAAATGCGATCTCGTCGATCACCTTGATGATTCTGCCGATCTTCTCGCTCGAGGCGTTGATCTCCTGCATGGATGCCTGCATCTGCTCGAGCGTGTGATTGGCTTCGCTCACCACCTGGCCGGCTTGATTCATCAGCTCGGCAGCCGTCTGCGAATCGTCCGCATTCTTGCGGGTCATCGCCGAGATCTGTTCACTTGAGGCGGAAGTTTCCTCGAGTGATGCCGCCTGCTCCGACGCTCCCTGAGCCAGAGCCTGGCTGGAAGAGGAAATCTGGCTGGCGGCCGAGGAAACCTGCTCGGCGCTCTGGCTCAACTCGCCCGTGGCATGTTGCAAAGCCTGGGTCGTACGGCGGACGACCAGCAGGCCGACGGCGCCGAAAATGAGGGAAACAACTAGACCGGCGATAACCAACCCGCGAAGCCGCGAGCACAGGCTGGCCGTTTCTTCCGATGCCGATGCCATCATCCCACGCTGGAGTTCCTGCAATTTCTGAGTCGCATCCATCATCCGCTGGCCCTGCGCAAAGCCCTTATCGAGGATCGCGTAAAGCCCCTCGTCGAGTTGCTGGCTGGCGCACCTCTGAGCCAGTTCGTCATAGATCTGCTGCCAGGCCCTCAGGCTGGAGTCAATCGTGGCGATCGATTGTTGCCCGGTTTCCGTGTTGATCAGCGGCCTGTACTCCGCCACCAACCCTTCCAGCCGGCGGGCCTCGGTGCGGAACAGGTCGTCGCTCTGGCGCACTTTTTCGGGGGTCTTTGCCAAAGAGAACAGCACGAGTCCTCTTTGCCCCGCCCGCATATCGCCGGCCGAGGCCCGCATGGCCGCCGCGAGGTCTGCGCGCTTGGCTACTTTGTGGATCACGTTGTCCCACTCGCTATCCATGTTTCCGACCGACACGAATGACGAGCACGCCATCCCTACGGTCAGGGCCAGTAACGCTCCGAAACAGAAAGTCAGCTTTCTCCCGATGGTCATTCGGATTTCTCCCTTGGCCTCCAGAAGATAGATCGGTGTAATTCGAAAGGATCTTTATAGGCGAGCGTGCCTTATGCTACCGCGGCGCCTTTGGGCGCCGCCTCCGCAGTGGCTTTATTCTTGCTGCCCGGCGGGCGTCCCCTCCGCTTGGCCGTAAGCCCCGAGATCCAGGCAGGCGGCCTGCCCCGGCGCGGCCCCCGGGCGCGCGCCAGCCGCTCCAGGCTGACAATGGCCTCCTCGATCTGTTGGCGTTCTTCCCGCAATTCCGTGAGGATCTTACTGACATCCATGGACTAAGCCCTCTCCCACCTGACCTCGGGCACGTCAGTGGCCTTTCTACTATCGATTTTCGCGCGAATCACACCCTTTTTTCAAGGGAAAGAATTAAGAATTCACGCGCCCAGAGCCACCCGGCAGGTGCTTTTTCCAATAATAGTAAAATGGTAACCCCAGGAGGATCAGGAAGATTCCCAACAGCGATTCGCGCGGTGAATCCCGCAGGGTGGAGACTACCAAAGCTGCGGCCGCCAACACGAACAGTACCGGTACGAAGGGATACCCAAGCGTACGGTAGGGCCGCGGTAAATCCGGTCTTTTCCTTCGCAATACGATCACCGACGCGGTGGTCATTCCATATAGAATCCAACTGGGAAATATTACCAGTGTAAACAGTTGTTCGTAGCGTCCGGAAAGCACCAGCAGGGCCGCCCACACGCTCAGCGCCACGATCGAAACCGCAGGCGTGCGGTAGTGCGGATGCACGCTTCCGATGGCCCGGAAAAAATATCCGCCGCGCGCGGCTGCGTAGGGGACGCGGGAACCGGTCAGGATGGACCCGTTGAGCGCGGCAAAGATGCTGATCATGGCCGCCACGGAAACCGCATTGGCGCCCGGCGCCCCCATAATCCGGCGCATCATTTCCGCCGCCACCGTGGGGGTGGCGGCCACTTCCGCCGCCGTCAACACGTGGAAATAAGCCCAATTTGCCATCAAATAAATAGCGATTACGGCCAGCGTTCCGGCTATGAGCGCGCGCGGAAGATTCTTGTGCGGATCGCGCACCTCGCTCGAGATCATGCTGAGATTGTTCCAGCCGTCGTAGGCCCACAGGGCCGCCACCAGCGCGGCAAAGAATCCGGTGGTCGAAAGCGGCGCCACAGGCGCTGCGGCGGAAGTTGGCGCGTGGCCGAAACCCAATCCCGCCAGGACGATAAAGGCGATCAGCCCGACCTTCACCACGGTCACCGCGACCTGCACGTTGCCGCCCAGCTTTACGCCGTAGTAGTTTAACCAGGCGAGCATCAGGATGAGCCCCATGGCCAGTAATTGGCCATAGCGGAATTCGAGCGGACCGCCATGCGGCCCCAGAGGCAGGGAAATGGTATAGAAAATGCCCTCCAAACGAGGGAAAAAGTTAGTTAAATAGTAAAAAAAACCGGTACCCAGAGTAGCGATCGAGCCGCTTTTTGCCACCCACATTTGTGTCCAGCTATACAAAAACCCCCACAAGGGACCGTATGCTTCGCGCAGATAGGCGTATTCACCGCCCGCCTCGGGGATGGCGGCGGCCAATTCGGCATAGGTGAGCGCTCCCGCCAGCGTCAGCAGACCGCCGACCACCCAGACCACGAAAACCATCCGCGGCGTGCCGACCCGCAGGATCATGGCTCGCGGCACCAGGAAGATTCCGCTGCCGATCACCGTACCCACCACAATGGAGGCGGCCGCCCACGGGCCCAACACGCGTCTCAGTTCCATCGCTCGATTACCCCTCGCCCGCTTGGCCGTATCGCGGAAAAAGCGAAAACAGCCATGCCACGCCAAACGTCACCACGGTCCCGAGCAGTACGTACCAGGTCCACGCGATGCGTGTGTAGACGTTGACGTAGAGTACCACGGCGAGCCCCGCCACGACGCCCGCCATGGCCGCCTTTTCCCCCGGCCGCCGGGTCAGCACGCCCAGCAGGAAAACCCCCAGGAGCGCGCCGGAAGGAATGGAACTAATGGTGAGCCCGGCCTCCAGCACCGAATGCGAATGGCGCGCCGCAATGGCGATGGCCAGCAGCACCAGTCCCCAGCCGACGGTGGCGAAGCGCGCCGCCCGCAGCGCCCGTCCTTCGCTCATCCCCGGCACGCGCACCCGCAGGAAATCCACCACCGTGGTCGAGGAGAGCGAATTGAGCGCGGCGCTGATGTTGGCCATGGCCGCCGCCAGAATGGCCGCGACGATCAATCCGGCAACGCCCACGGGCATGCTGCGCCACACGAATTCCGGGTAGATACGGTCCATCTGCGCGGGAGCGGGGAGGCGCCGGTCGCCGTAATACACGTAAAGCAGCACGCCGATCAGCAGGAATAGCGTGAATTGCACGCAGATGACGGCCCAGCTTGCCAGCAGCGCGGTGCGGCTCTGGCGCTCGTCGCGGGCGCTCAACAGGCGCTGCACCATGAGCTGGTCGGTGCCGTGGCTGGCGGTGGTCAGGAAACAGCCGCCCGCGAGGCCCGCCCAGAAAGTGTAGGTGCGCGAGAAGAAATCCATGGTAAACGCGAAGCGGAAATCGAAGATCGTGAATTTGTGCGCGGCGCCCGCCACGGCCGCCACGTGCTCCCATCCGCCGGGGATCTGGCCCAGGATGACGAAGAAGCTGAGCAGGGCGCCCGCGACGTATAACGTCATCTGCACCACGTCGGTCCAGATCACGGCGGTCATGCCGCCCTCGAACGTATAAAACAAGGTCAGCAGGACGATCAGGCCGATGGAGGCGATTTCGCCGGTGCCCAGCACGATCGAGATCACCAGCGAGATCGCAAACACCCGCACGCCTTCGGCCAGGGCGCGCGTCACCAGGAATATAGAGGCAGTGAGCCGGCGGACCCGCTCGCCGAACCTGCGCCGCATCAATTCGTAGGCCGTAAACATCTCGCCGCGGAAATACTGCGGCAAAAACACGAACGCAATGACGATGCGGGCCAGGAGGTAACCCAGCACGATCTGCAGGAAGCCCAGGTTGCCGGCGAAGGCCAGCGCCGGAGTTCCCACGATGGTCAGGGTGCTGGTCTCGGCGGAGACGATAGAGAGGCTGATGGCCCACCAGGGGGCCGTGCGGCCGCCCAGGAAATAGTCGCGCAGGTTCTTTTGGCCACGGCGAAAGCGCGCGCCAAACCAGGTGATGGCGACGAGATAGACGAGAATGACCGCCAGGTCGAAGTACCGCATGATGTGGTCGCCCGCGAAAAGCGCGACTTCCAGCATAGCGTCGATCTGGTATGATTTGGGGTTCGGAACCGGGCGGGCGGAAACGGAGTCCAACGGGTTGCGCCACAAAAGCGGTTCGGCTATACTCCGCAAAGCATCGGTTATTTGGGCGGCCGGCGGATTTAGATAGGACGTCGCGCGTGCGGATTTGTCCCGGCGGCCTTTACAAAAGGCCCGTTCTTGCTCACTATGGATACGGAGACGGCAAAACTGGATGGGCTGAAAACGGCCCCAGGTACCACACCGGCGGCAAGACCCGGAACAAAAAGGTTAACGGCAGGCAAATAGAACTAAAGATTCGGAGTACGGGCGCCCAGCATCGTGCTCCACTGGCGGGAAGGCAAATGTACAATTCTCATATGACGTTGAAGACGCTCACGGCGGCCCTCGCGTTGGCGGCTGTCGTTCTGACTGGTACCGTTCAGCAAGCCCGCGCGCAAGGGGCGACCAAAAACTATAAGGACCAGGGCGAATACGACATTTACAACGAGGTCACCAAGGATATCGTCGCCAAGAACTTTACCAAGGCGCTCACCGACCTCGATACGTGGAAAACGAAGTATCCGACATCCGACTATAAAGACGCCCGTTCGGTCCTGTATATCCAGGCCTATAGCGAGACGAAGCAATACGGCAAAGCCGTCGATACTGCCGGCGAGCTGATGGCGAAGGATCTGGATGCCACGTTCAGCGATCCCAAGAGCGGACCGCAGGATGTAATGAGGGTGCTGTACATGACCTGCACCGCTAGCGTGAGTGTGCAGAACCCGACGCCCGAGCAACTGGCCATCGGCGACAAAGCCGCGCACAAGCTGCTGGACTACAACCGCAAGCCGGAGGGCATGACGGATGCCCAGTGGACTGAGGTCAAGAACCAGTTGCAGGGCGCGGCCAAGGGGACTCTCATGACCCTGGCGGTGCAGCCCGGACTTCAAGCGATGGCCAAGACGCCTCCGGATTGCGCGGCCGCGGAGCCGGTGTTCACCAAGGCTCTGCAGGATTACCCGGACAACGCGTTCATCTCCTACAATCTTGGCCGGGCGCTGAACTGCATGGCTCGCGCCAACCCGGACAAGGCCGCGGAGCTCGGCCCCAAGGCCATCTACGAATTCCTCCGCGCCGCCCAGATCGATCCCTCGCTGGGCAAATCGGCCAACCCGGACCAGATCACCAGGTACGCCGACAGCGCCTACACCACTTTCCACGGGAGCAACGAGGGGCTGGACGCAGTGAAGGCGCAGGCCAAGGCGTCGCCGCTGCCTCCCGCGGGCTTCACCATCGAGACCGCCACGGCGGTGTCGGTGCGGCAGCAGAACGAGTTCAAGGAGAAGTATCCGCAACTGGCGTTGTGGCTGGGGATCAAGGGGCAACTGGCGGATCCCGCCACCGGCAAGCAGTATTTCGACGGGCAGTTGAAGGACTCGGCCGTTCCCAAGCTCAAGGGCCAGCTCCTGGAGGGCAAGCCGGCATGCCGTTCGAAGGAACTGCTGGTGGCCATTCCGCCCCCTGATGCGCAGGGCGCTCCGACGGCGGAGATCACCCTCAAACTGGACGCGGCTCTCAACGGCAAGCCGAACCCGGGCGAGATTCAGTGGGAAGGCGTGCCATCGGCCTTCACGCAGGATCCTTTCATGCTGACGATGGATACGGAAAAGGCCAAGGTCGAAGGACTCACAAGCACTCCTTGCGCCGCGGCTCCTGTGAAGAAGGCCGCTCCCAAGAAGAAGTAGGCGGGAGCTTGCATCAGCGCCCGGCGGCTGCGGCGGGGAGCATGTTCCGAATGGCCGCGATGCGCCATCCTTGCGGCGTGCGGGTGACCAGCAGTGTGGTCCACATCTTGCGGGCAGGTTGGTTGGCTGTTGCCGCAATCTCGTAGCGGCCGTCGGCCAGCGCCACGTCGCCCCCAATAAAGCGGATGGATTCCAACGCGATGGTGCGTTTGCCGGTAGAGGCTTGCGAACTGGCCATGGTTCCGCGCACCACTTCATCGCGCCCCTTCCTCCACTCGCCCGTGGAAACCAGTTGATCGGCATCCGCGGTGAACAGCGCCGCTACGCCTTGCGCATCGGTCTGGTCGCGCGCCGCCACATACTTGGCCACCAGGGCACGGATGGCAGCGTCGTCGTTGCGGGTCTGGGCGCCGAGGGTGAGGGTGGCCAAAAGTGAAATCGCGAGGGCTGGATTCAGTCGCATGATTCTGACAGTCTACCGCGCTATGGTGGAGAGATGAAGGCATCCCTCCGGCTGCGCGCGCGCCAATGGAGCCGGGCGGCCTGGGCGCTGGGCATCCTCTTCGCCAGCCTGCCGGTGAGCAGCCGGCTGTTTCTGGGCGTATGGGGATTCGAGTCCGCCGCCGGGATGGCGGCCCTTTGCTTCGTCGTGGGGACCTATCTGCACATCGTGGCGCGGCGCGGTCAGGCGGCCATTCCCGATCCCGCAGCCATGCTGGACGAGGCCCTCGGGCTGGCACGCTGCGGCCGGGTGGACGAGGCGATTGCCCTGTTGACGGAAGCCCTCCGCCTGAGCCCGTGGTTGTGGCAGGCATACCAATACCGCGGCGAGCTGTACCTGGCGAAGCAGTTGCCGGAACTGGCGTTGGAGGATTTCAGCGAAGCCATACGCCTGGCGCCCGGCGAGTCGCACTTGCAGGCTTTGCGCGAGGCAGCGGATCAGAGCGCGAACTGACGGTTTGCCGCCGGTTAACGCCGCCCTCCTGGTCTAATCTGTGACTCCCGGTCAATCCCTTTATTTTCAACATCGGCTCCCGCTCCAAAAATGGAGCGAGCGCAGCGAGCACACAGCCAAGCACACAGCCCCAACCCCCAACCCCCAAAGTCACAGATTATTCAATCCGGCGCCGCCGGTGGCCCTGCTAATCAGGCAAGGGCTCCGGTAGAGTAGGGCGCAGGCGCGTTACGCTGTCGCACGTTTCCAACGCCTCCTCATCGAACTGGACGTGCGGATTTCCCGCATCCAGCTCTCCGACCATCTTCTTCCGGCGGCATGCGCCGCAAGCCAGGCAGATGGCTCACCCTCCCTACCTTATCGTAGAGAAGGGCAAACCTCCTTTCTGGTTGTTGCTTGGCTACTCGGTATAGGGTCCTTTGCAGTTTGCGGGCATGGTCTAATCTCGCGGGCGCTTTGCGCTTGGCTCGATTGGGCCGGGGTTGAGCCTTCCCTCGCGGGGGCAATCCGGCTGCCTTTCCCCACGATGGACCAATGATGGGAGTAGCGGCCCTTCCCTCCCCTCGGTTTTCCCGAGGTTCACCGGTGTCGGGTCGGAGGTGGCGCGCTTGCGCGCTGGCCACCGTCCGCCGCTCAAACTGTACGTGCAGTTTTCCCGCATACAGCTTTCACGAAGACTCACGCTTCCGAGATGCAATCGAAGGGATCAACTGAATTAGGTTGACCAGCCCGTACTCGCCGTACAGCTTGGTTTCCGGCAACTGTCGCCAGCCACCGTTCCGCCAACGCTTGAATCGATGCGACCGAATGCGCCGCACTATCCAGCCGTCGAGCCGGTGGAAGAGCTTTCGGACGTGGGCTCGCTTGTAGTGATGTCCCCATCCCCGCGCCACAGGATTCAGTTCCTCAATCAACTCCTTGGTCTTGAGCGGCACGCGTCGCCTGGTAAGCGCGCGCACCTGATCCATGAAACGACGGACCGACTTCTCCCGGGGGATCGCGTACAACGCCCCCGATTGAGCACCACTGCGGATCTTCCCCGGCGGCAACCGAAGTTGCTTGCCGCGTTTGATCTTGTGCCCAAGAAACTCGAATCCTTGCTGGACGTGCACGATCCGCGTCTTCTGCGGATGCAGTTGCACTCCCAACTCGTTCAGAATCCGAAGCGCCGCGGCCACTGCCGCTCGCGCCTCTGCTGCCGAGTCGCAGGTCACTACCCGGTGAGTAGGCCCGGGGAATCTCACCCCGAGCCTCTCTCAGAACCGTACTTGAACCTCTCAGCTCATACGGCTCCCGCCATGGAGCCACGCCGCTCGCCCATCTGCCAGTGCGCCCACAACTTCGGATCGCGTCTCGAGATACGCGCGACCCAATGTGTGGCCCTGCGCAAATGACCGCGCAGCTTCTTGTACTTCCGCTCGGCCCAGCGGGCCAGCGATCGATCCAGTTGACGCATCGGCGGATACAGCGCCGAGCGATAATACCGCCCGTAGTATTGGAGCCAGCCTCGGATCTTCGGGTTGAACATCCGGGACAGATCCTCGATTCGCTTGTCGCTGCGTAGATGCAGATCCCAGCTTCGAATTTCTACCCGAATGGCTTTCACCGCCTTGTCGGAAATTGCCGGGCTGAAGTTGATGAAGAACTTGCCTCTGCGATTCTTCGATCTCCGCGGCCGAAACGTGTAGCCCAGAAAATCGAATTTCTCGTTCGGATATGTCCTGCGCCGATCATCATCCTTGCAATAGAGAACCTTCGTCTTCTCCGGATGAAGTTCCAACCCACACTCCTTCAAACGCGCGGCTATTGCCGCCCGAACTCCCTGGGCTTCCGCCTCCGTCCTGCAATGCACGATGGCATCGTCGGCGTACCGCTCAAAAGGCATCTGCGGATACTCCTTCGCCATCCATCGATCAAAGGCATAATGCAGAAACAGGTTCGCTAACAGAGGGCTGATGACCCCGCCTTGCGGCGTGCCCTTCTCACGCGGGACCAACTGGCCGTCCTCCTCTTGTACTGGCGCTTGCAGCCAGCGCTCGATGTAGAGAACCATCCACTGCTCCTTGGCGTGCTTCTTCACCGCCCGTATCAGCAGATCTTGCGGGATGTTGTCGAAGGAACACACGACACACTACCCATCGTCAGCACTTTCCCGAACGGGTGACGATCACCCGTCCGCATCACCCTTTTGAAGGACAATCTCTCGAGGTCCTCCGGCAAGCACGCATGCCCGGCGGCTTGCAGTTCGTTCTCATTCTGCCGGACGGAAGCAAGTCGCTGATCCCAGCCGATTGGACGAACTTCCAGGCAGTTTCCTGCGTGCCACCAGGTCCCCAGCTTGTCGGCTCGCTGGATGACCTTCTGCGTCTACGCAGCCTCACCGATGCTCTGCTGCGCCGCGCCCCCGATTTGCCAGTAAGATCTGGGGCAAGCCAGGAGGGCCATGCCGCAACTGAATCTGAACTTCACCGACATTCCCGTCCCGGAGACGTGCCTGTGGGAGCAGTTCGACAACGAGCAAAAGCGGCTCGTCGTCGAAGCTCTGGCGCGCCTCCTGACCAAAGCGAGCCGGGGCGATCAACACCAGGAGCAAATCAATGACTGACGTTTCTAAAATAAGAGTTTCGCATCTCCAACGTGCAGCTTTCGTTTACCTGCGCCAATCCACACTATCCCAGGTCGAACATAACCGCGAATCCACCGCCCGCCCGGGCGCGCCGTTGGACAACAACAGCGGGCGGAGGGGTTGGGTCCACGCCATTCCGCAGTTTCTGAGCGATCTCCGCTAACGGCAGGATCATTTGAATTGCGCCATGATCGTTCAGCAGATGGGAGCGGAACTTCTCGATGGCTCTTCGTTCATCGATTTGATAGGCTTTCTTCATCAGACGGCTCTCCCTTGATTGAGCAAATTGTCCAGACCATATCACAGGTCTGGATTGGAGAGCCGTTACTCCTAAATCTCAAATTTCAACGATTTTCCGGACATCCTCGCGCTAACCCCGGTCGCGACCTGGTCGTCATAGACCAGCCGCTTATAAAGTCGGGACGTCTTGCCCTGGGCGAGCACGGCGGCCAGCAGATCCAGGTAATCGGAGTCCGCCGAGCCGTATTGCGGAACGTTCCAGACCTTATAGATCCGCGCCTGCGGAACGCGATCTTGAGCCATCTGCCGGTGAGTGCCGGTCATCTTGGCGATCCACACGCGCGTCGTCGAGATCGGCGGTCCCGCGGGAATGTCGCCGAAGTATTTCTCCACCTTTTGGCGGGCTGTATTGGCATCGATGTCGCCGGCGATCGCGAGCACCGCGTTGGACGGTCCGTAATACGTCTTGAACCATTGCTGGACGTCGCTCATGGAAGCCGCGTTCAGGTCGTCCATCGAGCCGATCACAGTCCACGAGTAGGGATGGCCGGGCGGGTAGGCGCCCTTCGTGATCAGCTCTTCGGTGAGGCCATACGGCTGGTTTTCTCCCTGGCGCTTCTCGTTCTGAACGACGCCGCGCTGCAGATCGAGGGTCTTCTGGTCGATCGCTCCCAGCAGATGACCCATGCGGTCCGACTCCAGCCACAGGGTATAGTCCAGCGCCGAGGTCGGAACATTTTGAAAGTAGTTCGTGCGATCTTCGTTGGTAGTGCCGTTCAGGTCGGTGGCGCCGATCGGCTCCATGGCTTCAATGTATCGGGACGGGTGGTGTTCGCTTCCACCGAACATCAGGTGCTCGAACAGGTGAGCAAACCCGGTCTTTCCGGGCCGCTCGTTTTTCGATCCTACGTGGTACCAGATGTTCACGGCGACAATGGGCGCCTTGTGGTCTTCGTGAACCAGCAATGTCAGTCCGTTCTTCAGAACGAATTTCTGGTACGGAACATCGATGGCGGCCACCTGCGCATACAGGGTGCCGCCGGCCAGGAGAAACAGCGCTGCAATGGGTTTCGTGCTCACGAAATGAGATCTCCGATCAGAGTATAGCTCCCGCCCCTACGGCTCGACCTTGTACATGGCCACCATGCCGCCGTGCATGTGGTCGGCGACATGACAGTGGTACATCCACACACCGGGATCGTCCGGGACCATGTCGACGGTCTCCATTTGGGCGGGCGAAATCGAGACCACGTCGGTGCGCCGGCCGGCCTGCAACACCACGTTGCCGTGCCAGTGGGGCGTGTGGAAATTGAAGCCCTGGCCCACCGTGATGAGGTACCAGCGCACGCGCTCGCCTTTCTTCATGGTCATCATCGGCATGTTGGCGAATATGTACCCGTTAATCGACGCCTTGATATTCGACGGCCCAAACCCGGTGTTCAGGAGTACCGAATAGTTGCCTTCCTCGTCGGACGGATTCGATTCCAGCTTCTTCACCCCTTTCGGGTCGCCGGTGAAGGTCTGGATGTTGTGGTCGAGATACCACGAGGCATTCTCGTCGAAGATCATGAAGAGGTTGACGAACTCGCGATCCACATCCGTGGGTTTGCCGCCCGGCCCGGACATTCCGCGCCGCGTCACGATGATGGCTCCGATCAGGCCGCTCTCCACGTCCCGCAAGTCCATGCTATGGGAATGGTACAGCCATACCAGCGAACTGGGATCCTGCGGCCCCGGTCCGGCGCGCTCGGGCACCTCCCAGGTGTAAGTGTGGGTCTGTCCGGGGGCCACCGCGTCATCGCCTTTATCGGCGCCGGAGGTGCCGTCGGCGTATAGAGCGCCCTCCGAGTCCTTTTTGTAGAAGACCCCGTGCGGATGCATGGAGTATGGATGCGTGGCGTTGTTCTTGAACACCACCCGAATAGTCTCGCCGACTTCGGCGCGCAGGATGGGGCCCACCAAGCCGAGGTACTCCGACCCGGCCGGCCGTGGCTTCAACGTGGCGAAACCGTCATCCGTGTACTCGCGATATATCGCTTTGCGGTAGACCGTGCCGATGCGGTGCGGGCCGTGCTCCGTCACCACCTTGGCATAGCCCATGAAATCCATGCCCATCATTTTGTCGAGACCGGCTGGAGTGTAGTTCCAGTCCACTTCGTCGGCGGCGACATAGTACGTATGGAGCCTCGGACTACCCGCCTCCACGACGTGTGACGACCCACCACACCCGGTCAGCAAGAACACAATGATCCCCGCCGGCAGCAGCAGCGTCTTCATCCCCACACTCTCCTTCGCACCCAGGTATCCGGCAAGTATACTGGAAGCCGCTGGAGATTTCCATTCGAAAGCCCTACCGGAGCCGGAAATGGCTTCCGGTGTGTCTGATTTGCTTGAAGAGTTCCAGCAACTGGCGGCCGGTAATGATTTTAGTGTTCCTGTGGGGTTTGGTGAAGTGCTTTTTGTTGCCGGTGACAATGTAGTCGGCCGTGACGGCTTCGGCGCATTCGTAGAAGCGGTTGTCGGAATCGTGTTTGGAGATGGCGAGTTGCCCGGTGGGTGTGACCATGGTGGCTTCGGCTTCGATAAGGTCGAGCAGGCGGGAGACGTTCTTGGGGTCGAGGTGGGAGAATTTCGTCCGGCTGAATACTTCACGGTATTCGGCCATCACTGCTTCAGAAATGAACAGATCGATCTCGCGAAAAGTTCCATCAGCTCCATCACCTGGGCCTGTTGGCCTGAAGGCTTAAGAGCCGCGGAAATGAGCACGTTGGTATCCAACACAATCCGGAGGCGGCTCATCGGGCGGGTTGTTTAGTTCTCTGGTCCTTTTCCCTGCGGGTTGCCGTAACCTCGGCGTCGATTTCAGCCTCGCTCAGTTTGTCCAGGCCGGCCCGCCTGGCGCCGTCTTGCACGGCGCGCAAGGCGGCGATCAGGTCGTTGTTGATGGG
>Ga0326728_10014268_pt1 | contig 16938 bp, 29 predicted proteins | sample MB3enrmetagenome_FD_207602 | JGI IMG/M metagenome (GOLD analysis project Ga0326728, IMG submission 207602) | Lab enriched peat soil microbial communities from McLean, Ithaca, NY, United States - MB31MN | ecosystem: Environmental > Terrestrial > Soil > Wetlands > Peat | place: USA: New York...
CGCCTCTCTCATCATGGCGAAAATCTTGTCTGTAATCTTCATCAGTTCTTCGAAATCCATTATTCCCATTCCCCTTTGTATTCGGTCAAAACCCTCGGCTCAGGCTGTCTGGGCGGACGCCAACCAACCGCTGAATCACGGTCTGTTTGCGCTTCGAGGGAACCCGGTCCGAAAAATCTATCCGCACAGATTTCGTGGCAGGTCAATTGATTCCTCACTACCAGCTGGTCGGGGTTTTCGATTTCTTGTCGGCATAGTGCGCATTCGGGCTTCCGCCCCACATTTGGTGTTGTCATACCTGGTGCGAGGTAATCCCTTATCATTCCCACTCTCCCTTGTATTCTGTCTGGCACATGGCGGGTTTCCTTAACCGGTTCGTTCGCATCGACACCGGATAGGCAAACGATATCGCCAGGCAGTCGGCGCGGTTCGGACTTTTCAAGCCCCGCTTTTTCATGTCTGATTTGGCCTCCAACTGTATCTTGCCGTCCATCCGGCCTACGGTCTCCGGCCCGATCAGATCATTGTAGAGCCCGGTATCTTTAGGGATAGAGCCGCCAGCTTTAAGCCAATCTCGCATCTCTCCCCACATCTGGGCGCGTTTGTTGAGGTAGCCGGGATCGCTCGATTCGCCGGAAAACCAGACGAGCTGCCATGTCCGCCCGAGCGTCCTTCCCGCGGAAACGATCCCCGTGCCATATCCGGCGTCGATGAAAACGGCGTCCGCGTGCTCGAGGTCCTCGATCTGGGCGATGATATTGGCAACCTGGATATCGTTGTCGTTTTTGGGGATTACGCGGAGGATTTTGAACGCAAGGCCTTGACGCAAACCGATAACAAGCTCATCATCACCTTCCCAGGCCGGATCGACCGAAAGGATTTTCGGCGCAAAATTATACTGGGTCTCATGTAGGTGCCGGCCGAAAGCAGCATCAACGTCAACAACAGATATAAACTGCCTTGCAGACATGGCCGGAAACATCCCTCGCACGCGCACCTTGACAAAATCACTGTCAATCCCATAGTCGTCAATCCACTGCTGGATTTGCTGCTTGTTGGTGAATTTACTTGTCCTGGAATCAACCTGCCTCGTAGTCCACCGATGCGCTGTATCGCCCGTAAAACAACCCTTGAACCTGCCGGTGTTCCGGGTAGGGTTTCCGAACACACACCAGATGATCTCGGTCCCCTCATCGGTCAGCGCCCCCTCGGATACTTCCCAGATAACGTCCGGAATGGCGCTTGCCTCATCGAAAACGAGCAAGACCCGCTTGCCCTTGTTGTGCAGCCCGGCAAAGGCCTCCGTGTTGCGCTCGGACCATGCGACCTGGTCGACGCGCCACGTGCGGCCGTGCCCTTCGGATCGGGAAAATATGGCTGTTGCGGTCAGCTCAAAAAATTTATTGGCGTACCAGCAAAGCCGAAACCACTTCGATAATTCGGACCAGGTCTTGGTTTTGAGCTGCGTCTCGGTGTTTGCCGTAACGACGCCCTTCGTGTCCGGGAAGGTTGAGACGGCCCAAAGGACAATCCATGCCACCAGGGCGGATTTCCCGACCCCATGCCCGCTTGCCGTAGCCTCACGAATAATCACGCCGAGGTCCCCGCCTGCTTCGAGCTTAGCGCCAATGCCAATCAGGACCTCACGCTGCCAATCATCAGGGCCGTCGTATTCGGCCAGCTCCCCTTGACCCCATCGGAACGAATAGAGCACCCAGCCAAGGGGATCATGACAAAATCGGTTTAGATCGGCTGCGAGTTCTTTAGCCAGATTTGTTTCGATTTCGGGCCTCCAGGAGGAGTTGTGCGAGGTCGTCGTCCACCCCGATTTTCGCATCGATCTCTTTTGGCAACAGGCTTACTGCCACTTTTAAAACTCCCAGTTTAGATTCCAGCGCGGCCCCGGTGCAGAGCCGTTTTATTCCCAGGGCTTCGATACCACTTAAAATCTCGTGCCGTATCTTAGTGTATTTATTGGGAGTTCCCTTTTGGCGACCTCCCGTCTTTTTGCCTTTCATGGCGATCTAAAACCATCTACTTTAGATAGTTGCGACCCCGGCACCTTCTTGTGCGCCGGGGTCCATAAATTGAGGAGGAAACTACGCGGAGATTATACGGCTGGAAAAATAGAAAAATCGTATTTCGTCGCTACTGGACGCTAAACCACCCCTAAACCGTTAAGTATTGCCTTGACAGCCCTTTATTTGCCCCTTGCGCCATTCATCAACTAATGCGCGATCGCTTTCCCACACGTCATTGATTTTGCGCATAGGAAAGGCTAGATTCCGATGCCACCCCAGGATCACCTCCCACGACCTCTGACAATAGCCAGATATCGCTTTCCTCCCCGAAAGTACCGTTGATTCCCCCAATTTTCCCCCCCTCCTCTGCCGCCCTTACTCTCCAATAGAATCCGGACGATGCGCCCCTTCCGGATCCCCGGGTTGACCTCCCCGGGCCCCCTGCTGAGTCAGTGCTGCTGCCTGCCGTTTTTGCGGCGCGGCCAGCAACGCTTCACGCTCCGCAGGCGTCATCCTCCGAAGTTGACTGACATCCCAGACCGCCCCGCAGGTGAGGCACCGCTGCAGCGGCGCGGTGCCAGTCTCCTCTTTGCCCGTGCCGCTCGCCACCGGACCCAGTTGAAAAAACCGGTGCGCCTCCCCAAAAACGGCGCCGGTACAATTCGGACAATGCAAGGAATCGAGTATCTCCATGTTTGAGACCTGCACCAGCCGCATTTCCTGCCGGATCCCAGCGTCCTGCCGCACGCCCGCTGCTTTCGCGTATTGACCGTTCCCCATTTATTTATCCTCCGTCCCGTTGTCTCTCGCCCTCTCTAATACCAGGGCCTCGAGTAAATGCAGATAATTGATCGAATCAGTAATCTTCTCATCCCAGCGGTGCAGACTTTCTTCTCCCCTGTCGATAAAATCGTAGAGAGCGATCACGTGTTTTGCCATCAAACCGCCAAGCGCGGCCTCCGGGCTGCAGCCCTGGAGCGCCGCAGCCTTTTTGAAATTGGACAAACGGTCCTGGCCGGGCGCGTATTCGTCCGCTTTGGCTTCTAGGACCCTCCGGCAAAACTCCTGACGCTGTCGCACCAGCTTCTCAAAATCTTCCTTCACAGAAAATCCTCCTGGGTGCATATTCAACCGCCGATCTCTCAAATGCCACCGCCCGCATCTCCTCCCACTGCTCGGAGTACTCCGCCTCCAGGTCCTCCGTTGGCAGCAAATACCCCCGTGCCGCCGCGGCTGCCCGAGTCAACCCGTGGGTCATCTGACGGCCGAGCGCGCAGCACTCCCCGCACGGCGCCAGGCGTACCGTCAAAATATCCGCCTGCCGCTCGAACACCCGGAACCAGCCGTCCCGGCAGTAAGGATTTTTGCACAGCCCTCGAAACGACCAGTCCGGGGGCTGCCTGTCCGGATAGGCCTCGTAGTAGCGCCACAGCCACGCCCGCAGCACTCGGTGGAACTTATCCGGGAACCGGTCGCTCGAATCCAAGATCTTTTCGAACATCCAATCCGCTGCGGCGCCGGGTATCTTTTCCCCAATCTGTTCGTGCAAAAATCTCACGACCTCCCCGTACTGCTCGCTCCGTTTTTTAACCGTATACTGCTGCAACCCGTAGGCGTTCCGCAGCCGCCCGACAAACGAATTGAACTGCTCGATCTGCATGCTTGCATCTCTCAAAAAGGGTCAGTTTGCCAAATTGCGCAAGTTGAGGACGGGGGTTTCTCTCCACCCCCAAAGTCAAGCCTGCTGGTCATCATGGGCTTTCACGTTCGTAGAACACTGCGATCGTCGTTTGCTTCTCGGGCACCAATTAGAACGTAGCCCCGAGTTTCGCTATCATCATTGCCTCATGCGGCTTGATGGTCTAAGGCCCCCGCTGCGCGGCCACGCGGAGGCCCGGTGTGGGTGGTCCACCGTATCAACATGCCGGCGATCTGGACCGTGATCCCGGACGCAACCGTGGCTGTATCCCGGTGTGTAAGGCCGGGAGCCACTTCGGAAAAATTCGCTAAATCCCAATGCGTCATGGGACGGCCCTTTCATTGGCCTTCCTGGCCCATTCCGCCTCATCGAACTCTGCGCCCTCCGCACTTCCTCCGTTGGGAGGCGCCCGCTTAAATATTCCCCCTCCCTTGTCCTGCTCCCTGGCCAGCCAGGTCACGATGCACCGCTCGATCCCCTTGGCCGTTTTTCGCTTCTCAGGCTTCTCCAGCCGGAAATAGTTTTCGATCCGGCGAAGACATGCCGGGACCTCAACCGCAGGAAAGAGCCCCTGCCAGCGCTCAATATCAGTCTGATAAACAGGGTGTTCCTGGTATTTCCCCGCCAAAGGAATGGTCAGCAGCGCACCTGGCGAAGGCGGTCCGGCAGCCCCGTTTTTCGGGGGCTCCGGACAACACTCCGTAGGAGTGTTTGTTTTTTCTTTTGGTTTAGGAGAAGGAGAAGGAGAAGGGGTTCTAGGGGTTCGCAATCCGTTCGCAATCCGTTCAACGGTTTTTGAACGGTCCGTTCGCAATCCGTTCAGTGGTTCTTCCGCGCTATTCTTCGCTCTTCTGGCTTCCCCACTGGCTTTCCCGGCAATTCGGGCAGCATCGGACCTCTCTTTAGACTTGCATGCCCACGGTTGATGTTCCGGCCAATCATGCAGCACATACACTTCGTTCTCGAAATTAAGCCAACCCAAATCCAACAGCGTTCGAACGAGCCGTTCAGCTCCGCCGCTCCACCGGGCGGCCTCCGCAATATCCTGGAGATCGAGATCGATCAGAACGCCGTCCGGCCTGAATTTAGCCGCATACATCCACAACCGCTGAAGAGCAACGGGGGCCTCAAGGCCGAGCTGACGTATTAGCTTCAGCGTTTTAGGATGATCCCAAAACTCCACCGAAACGCGGATATCCGTATTCAACGGCGCCCTCTAATCTGATCCGAACCAGGTGCAATCTTTCGGCCGCCCGCGGCCCGCGCTTCGGCACATCCAGGCTATGAATATTCCCGCAACCAGCCCGACCAATAGCCCCTTAATAAACCACAGCATTTCCCCCCTCCTCAGAAATACTGCTTTGCCTTGAGCTCCTCTCCGCATGGTATTGTGATTTTGCCGAAACCAAACCCACGCGGAAAGGAGGTGAAAAATCATGACATGCCCTTTTACAAAAGATACATGCCTCTCAAGCTGCGCCCTTCTTATTGATAAAAAGTGCGGCTTGAGAACGTTGCTTATTGAACTCTTGAATCAAGCGGCAAGGAAATCATAACTTTACCCAGGCGAACCCGAGCCCATTCGAGCATCTTTTTGCCCTGATTGACGGTCAGGTTCGCCTTTTTCAATACAGCTATGACTTCGTCGGCTACCGTATCGGCATCACATACTTCGTTCAGATCGTTCCAATCCCCTATCGTGACCATCTCGATCTCCTTCCTGTTTTGCCTCCCACAATTTGCCTTCTTTACCGCAGGGAGAAAAGACAGTGCTGCGCAGATCCCGGCAGCGGCCGCCATTAATAAAATCAAGACGATTCACCCTCGGATGCGTGCAGATCCCCGGGCCGGATTTTCGGTCGAGGTACCACCTACATTCCTCACCCGGTTTTTGAGCTCCCATCTTCACTCACCTCCTCCGGCCATTGGACGAGACTCCGAAGGTAATCCGCTTCATCTTGTGCGTCTTGATCCTGAGCGTTGGCATCCCGTAGTTGGGCAAGGCGCTGCAACGCATATGTACCAATACACTGTTCAAGATCCTCGGCCTGTTGATCCAGCAGCCTCGTAACCGACTGACGTAATCCCTGCGTCAGGGAAAGCCCCAACTGTAGTCCAAAGATAATAAAACCCTCCGGCGAACTGCCGATGTACCGCGTTCCGGGTTTGATTTTGGGTTTTGAGACCTTATCCAAACATTCCGTCGGAGGCATGGACGCAAGGATCGCACCGCACAATCGACCGAAAATATCGAGCACATCCTCCGGCTTTTTACTCGCCATCGCTAACCCTGCAGCCGTCCTCATGATTTTCACGCGCTGCTCCGGCAAAGACTTCCTTTTGCTCATACTTTAACCCTCATGCTCCGGACCGGCCGGAGCCGACTTCTCAAGATTGACCTCCGGGAGAAATACGGGGAACCGCTGGACAGCTCGAACACGCGTTTCATGAAGCGTCTCAAAACTGCTGACGACGCCTCCCACGTCCGGCACCCTGATCGTGGCTCCCTTCGGAATGATGTATTCTTTTGATTCGATCATTTTGGCCTCCGCCTTTTGCGTGGAAATGGACTCGTCACGCTCTTTCAAATGTCCCTCCCCTCCGTTAACACACTGAAATACCGAGGTTAAATATCTCCACTTTGAAATAAGGCACTTCAAGGTGAAAAAATTTTTCACACCTTTAAAACCCAAATTAGAATTTATGCAGTTAAGTTAGAGTCTAATTTCAGCTAACTTGATTCCCCCGATAACGCCTTGTAGACTTCATCCAACAACTTTTGAGACATCTGACACTGTGGAAGATTCTCGTGGCCCCACCGTCGAAAATATTCCATGAGCGCTTGGGCCACTATGCTCGATCGGTCGGTTTTGAATTGCGGATATTTAAGGCGTGTATGAGCTACCATCGCCTCCAGGAGATTAAAAATGGATTCAGGAAAAGATATCGACGTGTTGACGGTCTTATCCGCATCCCCGTTGCCGGATCTCGCCATAGTCCTCCCCCACGGTAGACAGATCAAACAGTCACTAATGAACCGACGACCCGGAGGCCTCGTTTCCGTTTTGAGCAACAAGGACCTCGATGAGCTTCTCCGCATACCCGGGAAGATTTCTGCCGGTGCTTCGCCATCTCCTGTAGGTCCGCGCATCGACACCCAACTCTTTGGCCGCCGCCGTATGACTGCCGAATCTGTCTTTAAGTTTTTTTGCAGCAGTTTGAATTTCCATAGTAAAAATCAGGCTAGGACGCTATGTCCTACATGTCAAGAAAAAAATAGGTCTGATTGTCCGGTTGATAAAACGGACGATCTGTCCTATTGCGGAGGTGTGGAAAAAACTGACCGAATTACGCAATTAGATGGAATTTTAGGAAAAAATGTAGCCGCCATACTGGACCGGCGCGGAATCGGCAAGAGCCCTTTTGCCTCATCCGTTGGAATAGATGACGCCTATTTTCGCAAGCTCCTCAATGGAAAAAGAAGATGGAACACCGACCTCATTACGAAAGTCTCGGATGGTTTAAGGATCGCTCCAGAATTTCTCTTCAATCCCGAGATCCCCGTTGCCAATAAACCACCCTCTCTCAACGTCCATCCAACACAAAAATTCAAAAAGTTCGGGGGGCAGTTTGCAAAAGAAAACTACCTTCCCGTACCCCTTTTAAAGGACCCCGTCGCAGCTGGCTTGCCCAGGGAGGTGACGGAGTCCGAAATAGACGGCTGGGCGCTCATATATGCCTCAAATGAATGGATGCCAAATGACCCCGAAGAGTACACCTGCGCGCGAATAAGCGGATACTCTATGGCGCCGATCCTTGAACCGGGGGACATAGTATCAATTGATCATCTTCAGAGAGACCCTTTAAAACTCCAAAATAAAATCGTAGCCTTCAGACATAATGGCGGCGTAACAGTCAAATGGCTCCGCATCTACGAAGATAAACACCTGGTAATTGGCGAACCGGAAAATCGGTTCGAGCACCAAAGTACAGTCGTCTTCGATTATGACGAAGCCTACGATCACATCGTGGGTCGTATCGCCTGGTGGTGGGCAAAAAGATAACAATCTAACCGCAGGCAACCAAAAGACAGGGTCCGGCCGGTGGAGACGACCAAAATAACTCAAGAATTGAAGCATCAGTATACATCAACCCACGCGCGCTACAAGACTGCCTATCAAGACTTCCTCGTGCTGGCAAGACAGCTTTGGGTACCCATGCCCGCCCTTTTACTCCTCATGGCTCTCGTATATTGGCTGAAACCTGAACATTTCGACACCCCAGCAGTCATTGTAATCCTCACCTTCTACCACGCAATCATTTTGATCCTCTATGTCAAAGCGATAAAAATCAGGAAGAAACTCAATGCGGCAAAAGATCACCTGGAACTGTTGGGGCTCCGAGTATGCAGACTGAAAGACGACTGGACAGCCACCCCGTACATCATCCCCGACAATCAAATTAAAGACGCACACTTCGTACTTCCCCTCCATATCCCTATAAACTTCAAGACCTACCATCGCCTTTTTGAATTTTAGCCCCAGGGCCGATAATTTTTTTCGTCGTGCTAGGACAATGTGCCCTATTTTAGCTTGACATATGCGGACATTCTGTCCTATCCTCATTTTCGACCAGAGCCTAAACAACATGGAAGCTCGTCATCCCAACCCAGGAGATTCCAATGAACCTGACACCGCAAGAAACACCGGTCATCGTCCTCAACGTGCCGGACTGGATGATTCCTCGCGCTTGCCTTAGGTGTGGGCTTGATGAGGAGTCTGAGTTTACCTGCTCGCAGTGCGGCTACTGCGATATGCCGGGAGATCCCGAACAGTCACCCCAACCCTGGAGAATCGCATGAAATTGACAGCCCAGGAAACAAAAGAAAAGGATCGGATCGACCGCAAATGGATCGCCGGCAAAATCTCCCGCAAGGAGCTCGGCCGCGCCATGGAACTGAGCCGCAAGCTGAATTTCAAAGAAGAGGCTGAAAATGCGCCCGTCGAGGACAGCCTCTATCAGCCCTGCGTCGAGTGCGACGGCGATCCCGTCTACAAGTTCGTCGTCTACCCCGGCTGCTACTACGAGGAACACGTCCTGGCCGGCCACTGCCTGAACGGCCGATTCTACGAGCTCGGCACGCCCGCGCCCCTGTGCCCGGAACATCAGCTTGAGCAGGGGCAAATCAATTAACATCAATCCCCAGGAGGGAACCGCATGAATCAATTAGTTGGCAAATACTGCATGGTCCGGACCTATTCCGCCGGCGTCTTCGCCGGCGATCTCGCCGAGCGCAACGGCAAGGAAGCGGTCCTGAAAAACGCCCGCCGTATTTGGTATTGGGACGGCGCCGCGACGCTGTCGCAACTCGCAACCGAGGGCACGAACAAGCCCGACCAATGTAAATTCCCCTGCCCGGTCGACCAAGTCCTCTTGACCGAGGTAATCGAAATCATCCCCATAACCGAGCGGGCGCAAAAATCCATCGCGGAGGTCCCGATATGGCGCAAATAGCGTCCGGCTTCGGCTTCGGCTCCGGCTTCGGCGACGGCGACGGCTCCGGCTTCGGCGACGGCGACGGCTTCGGCTCCGGCTCCGGCTTCGGCTCCGGCTCCGGCTTCGGCTCCGGCTTCGGCTCCGGCTTCGGCGACGGCGACGGCGACGGCGACGGCGACGGCTCCGGCTTCGGCGACGGCTCCGGCGACTAAATTTTTCTCGGCGCCCGGGTCTAACCGCCCGGGCGCCACAGGAGAAACCAATGCTCCGAATACTACTCGAATTCGAAGAGAAAAAAGGCGAGCTCGACGGCAAGCCTCTCACCGCGGTCTGCTTTGCGGCAAAAAAACTCCCCGAAGAAATCCGCGCCGCTGGAGAAACCGAGCCGACACAGCTTGAAAAAGACCTGGCGCAGGCAGCAGTCACGATCATCCGGGAGGTCCTCCTCAAATACCAGGCGAAGATGAACCAATGCGGCTGCCCCTCCTGCACGAAGCTGCGCGAAAGCACCCCGGCGCCGGGTGAAAAAGCGCCGGATATCCGCCACTAACGGAGAGAACCCATGCGCATACGTTCCGATGGATATGTTCTCGTAGGGTATGCATATGAGCATGTTGTCGTTGCCGAAAAGGCGCTTGGCAAACCCCTTCCCTTAAAGGCAAAGGTGCATCATCTCGATGAGGATCGTGCAAACAATGCGGGCAATAATCTTGTGATCTGCGAAGACCAGGCATATCACGCGATGCTTCACTTGAGGATGAAAAGTCTTCGCGCTACGGGCAATCCAAATCTCCGACAATGTTATTGCTGTAAAGAATGGAGGCAAACGGAGTCGTTTTTTCGCCGTAAAAACGGGAAACTCATTTCTATTTGCAAGGAATGCGCGAAGAAAAAGAAGAACGCCCTGTATCCAAATCGCAAGGCCAAAGTCCTGAAATATCAAGCCGCATATTACAGTCAGCACGCTGGAGAAATTAAAGCCAGAACTAAGCAATGGTACTCGAAGAATAGGGAGCCAATCCTGGCTCGGAGAAGAGAGAGGAAAAACCATGGCCAACCCCGTCACGCTTCCAAGACCACATAATGTGATCTGGTACTGCTCATGTTGCCGGCGCTGGATCTCTTCTTCCGATGTAACGCTCGACCAGATCCACGCGCGCAGCCGCGGGGGCTGCGGAGAATTTCTGTACACCATCAAACATCTGGGCCGCATGCCCAAACGAAAGGAAACCCATGTCTGAAGAACAAAAGGTCTTCAATTCGGAAACTCAGGTTGCGATCCGAGAGCAGACGGGCGGCATCATGGACTATGCCCAGACAGTGCAAAACGTCCTTGCTCAGCGCAGGCTGATAGTCGAGGTGATGGGACAGCTCATGATTAAAGATCAGCACTACCTCACTCTTCCCGGCACCGATAAACCTATGCTTTGCCTCGCGGGCGCCGAAACCCTGGCCACCGTCTTCCGGTTTGCACCAAGCTTTGAATTCGTTGAAAAAGAACTCGCCAACGGTCACCTGGAAGTCCGCGCTATCTGCACGCTCACACATATTCCCACCGGCGCGGTCCTGGCGGAGCTCTCCGGATCCTGTACGACAAGAGAGGCGAAGTACAGATACCGTGACGGCGACCCCGAGCCCACGGATCGCCCGGTGCCCCCGGAATACTGGCAACTCAAAAGAGCCAACAAGCTGAACGAAGCCCTCGAGCTTATCGGCGGGAAAAAATTCAAGCCGGTAAAAACCGATGACGGCTGGTTCATTGGCGAGAAAAACGGCGGCAAAGTCGAAAACGAAAACCCGGAGGACCTCCACAACACAGCCCTTAAGATGGCCCAGAAGAGAGCTTTTGTGGGCGCTGTCCGCCTGGCTGCCGGCGCGTCCGATATATTCGCCGTTGCCGAAACGCCCGACGCCGCCCTCGCGCATAAAGACCGTATGGCCAACCGCGGCAAAAACGCCTCCAAGGACGTCATCCCCACGGAGGACCTGGAGGCAAAGCTCTCCGAAATCACAACCGTTAAGGACCTCACGCAGTTTTTCAACGCGCAGCCCAAGCCCACATGGAAAAATCCCGCCAACATGCAGCTTTTCAGCGACCGTATGGCCGAGATCAAAGCCGCGGCCAAAACCCTCATCGCCTGCCCGTATGACGATGCGCAGCGGGATCCGGATTCGGAGGATTGCACAGTGAAGTGTTCTCAAAAGTGCGCCGCCTGGCACGAAGCTCAGCCGGCGGCATAGCTTGGGAAATGGAGGGGGGAAACCATGCATCTGGAAATCTGCCCAATCTGCAGCAGCAAATTATCTCGACATTGGGAAACAATCGTCCGCAAATCTTTTACCGGCCTCTATACCTGCTCGATGTGCGGCCGCCTGCGAATCACCGGTTTCATCCGGGAGCACGCGCTCAACGTCATGAACTATCTGCCGGGGTGCACGAACTGCGGGATCGATTACATGGTGCCCGTCGGAGGCCTGGCGTGGCGTTGCGGGGGACATGGCTGCGGCCGGGTCTATCAGCAGCTCGGCTCCGGTCCCTCGGCCAAGATCGTCCTCACCTGGCGCCCGGGGATGCGTCTTTTGCCGCCGATCACCATGGACGGCTTCGCCGCGCAGCTCTGCGCTGAGGGAGTACTTCACTGATGCTGGCCTCCCCGACCCGTAACTGCAATACCTGCCCATTTTGCAAGGCCATGGGCAATAAGCGCAAGGGCGTACGGGTTCCCGGTGGATTCAAGAAATGCACCTGGCCGCGAGGCCCGAAGGAATGTGAGCCCGAAACGGTGGCGAGTGGGATCGGGGGCGCAGTGTCGGATTGGCTGGAGAAAAACAAGGAGCGTCGAATGGCTAGATCCAAGGCTACGATGAAAGTTGTGAGCGAACCTGAGGTTACCACATGGGAGGAAAAAATTCCGATCGGGGAGTGTGTTCCGCTTCCGGACTGTGGCGATCCGAACCAAATACACGGGATACCCCTCGACCAGATCCGCCCCGCGCCGTGGAATCCGCAGGCGCGAATGGACCCAAAAACCGTCGCGGATCTCGCCGAATCGATAAGACTGCACGGCCAGCAGATGCCAGCGCTGATCCGCCCCGTCGAAGCCGAAGCTCCCGTGCGCTACGAAATGGTGTGGGGCCATAGAAGGCTTGGCGCCTGGAACCTGCTCGTGATTCGAGATGGACTAATTGAGGGAGAAGGCGGGACGGCAAATCTCAAAGCGTTCGTGCGGCCTATGAGCGAAGAAGAGGCGATGATCCTGTCCGGCATCGAGAACCTGCAGCGCCAGGGTTTTTCGGATATCGAGGAGGCCGAATTTTTCCGCGCCGCCGGCGAACGTTATGGCGAAAGTGCCGTCCGGATGTTGGCCGAAAAGCTCAGCGTCTCCGAGCGCTACATCCGGAAGCGCGTTGAGATCCTGAAATTGCCTGAGGCCGCGCTTCAGCTCTGGAAAGACGGCACCTGGCACGTCGGGCACATGGAGCAGTTGCTCAGGATTGGAACGCCGGAGGAGGTAGAAACCTGGTTGGTCAAAGCCCAAAAGAGTACGTGGGAGTGGGACCGCCTCAAAGAGGGGCCAGTGTTCAGATTAAAAGAAGCAATCGACCACATGTCCATTCCGCTCTCGCATGCCAGATTCGACAAAACGGATTGTAAGGGCTGCCGCAAAAACACCCAGGTCCAACTCACACTATTCGATTTCGATAAGGGCAAAGGGGCTCAGTGTCTCGATCAGCAATGCTTCGAGAAAAAACAACAGGCGTGGCTGGACCTGCACTGGACGGAAAAAGAATGCAAGGCCAATAAATATAAAACCAATGCGGCCATCATTGGCAGCTACCACGATCATAAAACGACAGGGTGTCTCAATCCATCGTATGGCGGTATTGTGGCCCGTGAAAAATGCAAATCCTGTCCTAAATACGTCAGCTTTATCCGGTTAGATGGAGACGTTCCGGAGACTCACAACGCGCAGTACTGTATTGGGGATTCGGCTTGTTATTCGGAAGTCAGCAAACAATCCAAAAAGAACTCAGGGAAAAAAGAGACCGGACAGCCCGATCCGGACGGCCCCCGCGTCGAATGGCATGGCGAGTACTTCCGCCAGCAATTCTACTTTCAAGAGGTCCCGCAGCTCCTGGACGGCCTTCTGACCGAGGACCCGAGGCGGCTGCAGCTCGCCCTGGCCGTCTTGGTGCATGGCGTCGGAGGGCTGCACGGATGGTTTTGCGAAAAGCTGAAAGTCACCCCACCTGAGCCGAGATACGCCGGCACTGATCCGCACCTGGAACTCCGGCAAATCCTTGAGTTTGTAAGACCGCTAAGGCCGATTGCTGTCGAGGTCCTGGCCGCACAGGCCTGCGTGAGGGCGGCTTTCCTTAAAGAGCCCAGCCAATATTATCACCTGTCGTCAACCCTTTCGTTTGGCAATCAGGAGCGCGCCGCGATCGCGGAGTTCCTCGATATTGATTTCAGCAAATTCCAAGTTAGCGATGAGTGGCTTCAGAAAAAAACCAAGAGCGAGCTGGTGAGATTCATCGCCCACGAGTCCGGCCTGCCCGACGATGAGAGGTTCCAGAACTACCTGGAGCCTTACAAACTTACTCTCGAAAAACTCGCCGGTCTGAAAAAGCCCCTGCTGATCCAGATAATCAATGACTGCGGTGTCGATCTCCACGGCCGCCTGCCGCGTGAGATCGCGGAGAGGCCGAAGGCGGCCACACCCGCGCTTCCCATGGAAGGGCTTCCGCACTGCGGCCTCTGCGGATGCTGTGCGGTCAATCCATGCGACGATAACTGTGATGGGGTAATCGATAATGAGACACTGATGGAGCAACTCAAGAGCGAGTTCGGCGTGGACGAACAGTATGTCTGTTACGCTTGTGCTGACAGGATGGGAGAGGAAGAGTAGTGAAGACGTGGTGGAAGGCATCGGCGCGATGCGTACACCCTCTCTGCAGATCGCAATACTATCCTCACCTGGGGCAGGTAACCCTTTACCGTTTTGGCACCCGAGACCAGGTCAAGTTCGAATTGAGTCGCGAGGATCGCAGATGCAAGGGGTGCAGAAGGATTATCGCGCATGGCCATTTCGAATTTGAACAAGTCGAGCATGATGGAAACGGCAATTTCAGGCCGAAGCTGGGAGGGGATAAATGAAAGCAATATCACTCTGGCAGCCTTGGGCATCGGCAATAGCCCTCGGCGCCAAGACAATCGAAACAAGATCCTGGGCCACGAGTTATCGAGGTCCCCTGGCGATCCATGCGGCGAAAAGGCGCAACAAAGAGGAATTGATTTATCACTCATGCTGCTCGGATTGGGAAGCGGTCTTTCATGATCTCTTGAGTAAGTCGGAACTTCGGAGAAGGACGCTCCTGTGTCTGCCATTTGGGGCCATCGTCGCAACTTGCTATCTTGTTGATTGCCGCCCCACTGGATCTTTTACCAATGGAGACCTTGATGTACCGCAATTCCCCAAGGGTACGAATATCATCCCCGGTCATTTCTGGACTGAACGAGGCATGGGTGATTTCTCTCTTGGCCGTTTCGGCTGGGTGCTCGAAAACATCAAGGCGTTGCCCGAACCAATCCCGTGCAAAGGAATGCAGGGGCTGTTCGAGTGGAGAGGGATATGAAGGAAGAAAAAATGGTCAGATACGACTCACCTGAGGCCGCGAAGTTCGTTACCAATATCAAAGGCTGGGTTGACATCAAGGGCCACTATTGGGGCAACGATTCACGCTCCGAGCACATGGCCCGGTTTTCCAGCGCCACGATCATGGTTTGCGAGAAGTGCGGCCAGGACTACCCGAACCATTCGTATTGCAGGCCGTGCGCCACAAAGCACCAGATCGAGCGGTACGAAGCCATGCCCAAGCAGGAATGGGACGGAGAAACCCCGCTTTATTCCGATGCGGCAGACCGATGGTTTTCCGATGCCTCCGAACTTGCCGAACATTGTGAAGAATACGAATGCACCGCCGAATCACTTCGTCTGGTGATTTGCGAACCAGTCTACGCTCGGGAAATCGACGAGAGTTATTTCTGTGACGAGCTGCCGGATGAACAGGGATTGATGGACGTTGACGAAAAATTGGCAAGCTTACTCGAAGAGCTCAACGCTTATATCCGAAAGCGCGAAACTCCGCTGTCCTGGACTCCTGGCAAGTATGCGGCCGCCCTGGGGGACCACTGATGAAAACCCTCATCCAAACGCGCCACAGAACCCACGACTGTGCCTCGGGCAAACCCGCCTGCGGCGTCCGGATCAAACGTGCGCAAATCGTTATGGATTGCGGGGGGGGAGTAACCTGTTTGAGATGCAAAAGGAGGAAGGCCGGTGGCACTGAGCGCACAGGAGGGGATCCGGAAACTGGAGAAACTGCTATACAGCGGCCGGCCAAAGATCTCGGCTCCGCCGGCAAAACCGGAGCCGCAAACTGCTGTTAAAAAGCACAGCATCATCGGGATTGCGACCGAGGCGGAGCTTCGGGATCGCGCGCGCCTGGCAGCCGAAGAGCAGCGGCACGTCGAGAAAAAGACAGCTCGGAAGGGGCACGCCAAAAACTACAAGGGACCGAAGATCGTAATCTGTCCCTGTGGTGTGCCCTTCGAGGTCCCGCGGCGTTACGGAAAAGACGCCGTGAAGTATCACAGCGCCGAATGCCGGGCAAAGTACCGAGTGCGCAAATATGTTTTTACGCCCGAGATGGACGAGGCCATTCGCGCAGCTTACCGCAACCAGGTCGGCATGACTCGAGGCCAAGTCTGCACGCCGCTGGCTGAAAAGCTCGGCCTTCCCCGTTGGCGGGTGAGCAAACGTGCCCTGGCGCTGGGCCTCGTCTCGGCGGTCGCGCCCCGGCAATACCCCAAAACCAAATCGTGGACCGATGCGGAAAAAGAGATCGTAGGCAAATATGCGGCGGCAACGCTGTCTCATATCGGCCTCAAGCTCGGAGAAGCCGGTTTCCACCGGAGCCAGAATGCGATCAAAATTTATATCAATCGCACCCTCGGACCAAAGCCCAAGGAGAATTACAGTTCCCGCGCCCTGGCTAGGCTTCTGGGAATCGACGACCATGCCGTCACCCGGTGGATACATGAGGGATGGCTGAAGGCATCGAAGGCCGGCACCGCCAGGACCTCCCTGCAGGGCGGCGACATGTACGTTGTGCGTCCTATAGACGTTCGCGAGTTCGTGATCGAGCACGTGGCCCTGATCTATTTCCGGAAACTTGATAAGTTTTGGCTTGTGGAGCTTTTGACCTCCGAGGGTCCGAAGAAACAATGACACATTCCGACCTCGTTGCCCGGGCCGAGCGCTGGCTGCTCAAAAACAGGGGCTGCGGCTTCGCCTTGACCGAACTGGTCAGCTACGCCGGCGAGATCCCCGATGCAATCGGCTGGCAGCACAGCTGCTCCCACCTGGTGGAATGCAAGCTGACCCGGTCTGACTTTTTATCAGATGCGCGCAAGCGGTTTCGGCGCAATCCGCTGCAGGGTATGGGCAATTACCGCTATTACCTCTCCCCTCCGGACGTGATCAGCGAAACCGACCTTCCGGACCGGTGGGGCCTCTTGTGGGTATGGCCCAAGCGCGTTGTCATCGTGCGCAACGCACAGTGCTTTTCAGACCCGCAGATCGCAGCCAATGAGCGGTACCTCTTCTACTCTGCCCTGCGGCGCGTCCACCTGCGCGGGGACCTGCAGAAGATCTACGA
>Ga0326728_10014269_pt1 | contig 16937 bp, 14 predicted proteins | sample MB3enrmetagenome_FD_207602 | JGI IMG/M metagenome (GOLD analysis project Ga0326728, IMG submission 207602) | Lab enriched peat soil microbial communities from McLean, Ithaca, NY, United States - MB31MN | ecosystem: Environmental > Terrestrial > Soil > Wetlands > Peat | place: USA: New York...
GCGTTTTTTCTAGGGGATCTTTGGTCGGCCGCAGTATTTCGATGAGCAAAAACCCTGGCAGGAATGTAAGCAGCACGAAGCCGAGGACTTGACTCAAACCGGGAATATTGAAGATTATAGATATGTCTGCTACGGCAATAAATGACAGCGTCAACGCGCATATCCCTCGTGAATCCAACGTCACCATGGTGGCACTGCGAAGATGATCAAACGAGCTTTCTGGGCCAACTACATTGTGGGCTTGGCGACTTAAGAGCTACTTATGACTACTGCTGGTATATTGTTACTCATATTAAGCTTCCCCGACTCCGCTCACAACTAGAGAGCAGCTTGTTATCCAGACCGATGCTCATACAGGCGGCAGGCTATCACAATATGCGGCTTCTCGTTCCCTCATTTTTTCATTTCGTCCGTGCGGCACGTTAGGTGAACTTATGTCCTCGGCAACTGGGACAAAGTTTTTTCATCGATCTGGCACCTTTCCAAGCACCCTCTACCTTTGAATCCACAAGTTTTAGGATGGAACTGCGCAAGAACGGGAGGGACATAGCGACTCAAATTAGTTTTACCTAGATCCAGCAGACCTAAAGTGGCAAATGGAATTGAGATTATTGTGGATACATAACGCCGGCGACAAGTTAAGTCGGATTGGCGTAGCGCCAGATCCTTAATATTCACAGGAGAACGCAGGCGAACCTAAACCATCCGTAGTTCCAACCTCACGTGGTTTTGCACACAGAACCCGCTTGTAGCGCGGCGGCGAAATCTGTCGCAAGCAGCTCACGCATCTCTCTCGATAGTTCCAAGTACATCCGCCCACGTCTTGACAGCGCTTTCGTAACGAAACTTGCTTTGAACCAAACTTCGAGCGTTGACAGCAATTTTTTCGAGATTGGGATCGCTCAATGTATCAACTATACCTTTGGCAATGCACCCCGGCGAATTGTCACGAAGCAAAAAGCCGGTTTCTTTGTCCTTTATCACCGGTACGCCGCCGACAGATGTGGCAAGAACGGGCGTTCCGCAGGCCATGGCTTCGAGCATGATGTTTGGAAGTCATTAACTGTACGAGGCGATCACCAATAGCTTCAAAGAGGTTAAATAATCGGGCAGTTCGTCGTGTTGAACCACCCGACGAGGCTGACCTTGCTGTGAAGCGCGTGCCTCTACACGTAGGCGCGTGGATTTCATCTTCTCGACTACCTTCGCCGACGACGAGGAACGATACATTATCCCGCGATCTTAATACCTGTGGAATTGCTTGGACGTGGAATTGCTTGGACAAAATTCAGCACACTCTTCTCTTCAGTGAGACGCCCAACGTAACCGACGACATTATCTCGTTGCTCGATCGCTTTCTTGAATCTGCACAACTCGAGATCCGGAACGTGCCGATGAGTTACCACGATCTTCTTGCTATATCTACGCAGTTTAGCATGATCAATCATGGACGGACTATAAACGATCAGCTTGTCCGAAAAATAGTAACTAATTCGCTCAAGCGCCTCTGCAAGGTGTATTATCAAGCCATCTGCGATTGTCACTGCGTCTTTTTTTCCTTAATTGCTGACAGCTGCGGGGAATATCCGACTACCGCAGGAATGACAATAGTCTCCATGTCTAGGGCCTTTGCGAAAATAACTGGGACTGGAAAAGTGGTGCCCAAGAAGAAGATGAGAAGGTCCACCTCTCCACGCAGTTCTAGCAGAAGGCGGAGCACTCTGGCGTGGATTAACGTTTATTTCTTTAGTCCCCCTGTAGAAAAATGAAAAAATCCTATCTCAAACGTATATAGTAATAAGGAGTAGCGATATTTTTCTATGAGTACCTGTGGCTAACCATAGGTTAGTGTGAACTCAGAACATGTATAAAAAAAATTTGACAAGGTGAAGAAATGACACTTAAACGATATTGAAGAACTGCAAGCCGATGTAGAAGAGCTACGAGCAGCAAACGCTTGCAATTATGGTGAGAAAACTGCTAATGAATTAGTCGAAATGGTAGACCTTGAAATACGGCACATTTGGGCCGCTATCGGCGACATCGCCGCTGCGATTGGTGATTTGAGCGAAAAATCAGGCGTCAGCATGAGCGGTATATCTGTCCCATATTTAGGGTAGCTTTTGCCACAAATAGGATCCCAAGAAGGAATCATGGCATTCCGGGTGCTTCAGGCCGCGAAACTGTCCACGTTGACTTACCTTATTCATGCAACAAAATAACAATCAGCCTCTAATTTTAAGCGCAGTAAGTGACCGAGCTGGCCGATGCGCTAAACTAAGTTTTTCGACGTATCAAACGTGCTGCAGCTGAATTAACAAACACCTAAGTTATCACACCGCGTGAGGTATTTACCCCAACCATGAAGGTCACGGGGCCTAGTCGAGTCGACTGGCATGAAACACAAACAGTGAGGCTGGTTCAAAGTGGAAAAAGGTAAGCATCTGCATGAACTACTTGCAAGATTTGCAATCGGAATGGGATGAGTTCGGTCAAATAGACCCGCTTTGGGCCATAGCTACTTGTCCGAGCAAAAAAGGCAATAGGTGGGAGCTTGGCGAGTTTTTCAACACAGGCCAGGCAAACGTCGATTCAGTGATGAAGTACTTGGAAGAATGTCACGTATCCGTCTCTAAAGGACGGGCCCTCGATTTTGGATGTGGTGTAGGACGACTCACTCAAGCACTTGCTCGTCACTTTAATCTAGTTGAAGGAGTTGACATTGCGCCATCTATGATCGAACTTGCAAACAAGTTCAATCGCTATGGTGGACGATGTAAATATGATGTTAACTATGCAGCAGACCTTTCTATGTTTGACGATGAGATCTTTGATTTTATATTGTCGCATTTAGTGCTGCAGCACATAGAGCCTAAGCTCTCAAAAAACTACATCAAAGAGTTCCTAAGGGTGTTGGCTCCGAAAGGAGTGCTGGTTTTCGACCTGATAACCGAAGCAAGCACGTTTCGTGGGAAGCTTTTCATCATGATTTATCCGCTTCTCACTCCGGCCTTGCAACTTCGCAAAAGGTTCGACCGAGCGCTGCGGCGAAAACGTCCTAGGGTGTATATAATTAAAGCAGGGCAAGTCGAAGTAATTCTGCAAGATAACGGCGCCAAATTGGTTGATGCCATTCGGTTTACGGATAATAAGCATTATCAGATAGTTCGATACCTCGTCGTCAAGTCGCAGCCCGTTTAAGATACATTCACCGGCGCTAAAACAGTAGCGGCAACACCGATTGCGCTAGACGAAAGCATATAACGGGCTTATACGAGAGGACGATTTAGGATACATTTCATCATACATAGTTCCAACCTCACGCGGTTTCGCACACACAACCCCTTATAACGTGGCGGCACAATCCTTCGCAAAACAGCTCACCCATCTGTCTCTATAGTTCGAAGTACATCCGCCCATGTCTTGACCGCGCTTTCGTAACGAAACTTGCTTTGCACCAAACTTCGAGCGTTGACAGCAATTTTTTCGAGATTGGGGTCGCTCAATGCGTTAACTATACCTTTGGCAATGCACCCCGGCGAATTGTCACGAAGCAAAAAGCCAGTTTCTTTGTCCTTTATTACCGCCGGTATGCTGGCGACAGATGTGGCAAGAACGGGCGTTCCGCAGGCCATGGCTTCGAGCATGACGTTTGGAAGCCCTTCGGCATACGAAGGAAGAACGAGCAATTTCCAGGTGTTCAGGCAATCGGGCAGTTCGCTGTGCGGAATCCACCCAGCTAGCGTTACTTTATCTTCAAGAGAGTACTTGCCTAACGAGGTGCGTACGTCAGCTTCTAATGCCCCTCCGCCGACGATGACAAACTTCACATCACGCCGCCCGGCAAGTGTTTTTGGTATAGCCTCAATAAGATTAAGTATGCCCTTTTCCCCGGACAAGCGCCCCACATAACCTACTATATTGTCCCTCTTTTCAAGGCTAGTGTTCAACTTAAATTTGTCGAAGTCGATAAAGTGCCGGTGGGCTATTATGATCTTTCGCCGGTATGGTTCCAAGTTCCATTCTCTTATCAAGTCCGTATAGAGAATAATGCGGTTTGATAACAGATAGCTAGCTTTGTATAACAGAGAGCTGGTTCTAATGTAACCACCTCTCGCCACAGAGGCTTCTACGAAGTTGACAACTACGAGTACCAGGACTTTTCTGCCTAACAATCTTGCTGCGAGGATGGCCAATGGCATGCTTTCCGCGCCTCGAAAGAAGATCCACACGTCGACCCTCCCCCCAACCCGTGCAAGCTTGTATGAAGCTTTTAGCTGCCTGTAGATACTTCTCAACGCCTCCACGGCAAAAGTGCCCGCAAGGAAATGAGCTTCGCGCACGCGAAATTCAGAGATTCGGATCCGCCTATCATCCTTGAAGTGATTATACGACGCTTTTCCAGTTATCACGTAGAGGCCCCCGGCGCTTGGGTGTAGCACATCGATAAGATTCGACAAAGGCGTGATTCCCGCCAAAGAGCTAGGCATCGTGATAACCCCAATGTTAGGCTTCTTTCTTTTTTCATTCATGGATCTGCGGATTTCGGCACCCAAAGAGTGTACGTTTACAGCTAGTATAAGTGCTCTCCCGACCACGGCGGGCCAGTTGTTTCTTGACGAGCAGCGTAAAAAAAGCCTTCAGTTGGCCATCCCCCTCTTTCATTTTCCATCGTTTCACTTAGTCTCTCCAAAAAACTTACGGGATCGGCCGCGGTTATGTTAAGTTCTCGTGATCGTGTGTGACATTGTGGATACCAATTACATAGGGAGTAAGTTTGGGAGGATGCGACATGTTCAGTTATAGTGCTAACTTGTGTTTTGGGCAAACTTAGCTGCCTTCGGCAAAAATGAGGAGACTTCACAGGTCACAACCAGCCCATACATTTTTTTCAAGCCTGGCGTCTTATAAAAACGCTGCCCTAGAATCCAACACAATCGTTAACCGCGGGGTTTGCGATAGATAAGCTCGGTCCACGCTTTCTCGCTTAACGCTTCTGATGCTTTCGTGTATGTAAACTCTTTTCTAACATAAGCAAATGCATCTTTACTAATTTGCGCAAGATTTGGGACTCAGAAGCCCGAATGATAGCTTTTGCAATCTAAAGAGCGGACTGCGCTGTCGGAACTGTGCAAACTTACGACGTTGATGCGTTTCCCAGTGACCGAGCGGCTTGGCGAGTATGCAGACAATATAAGCAGCGTTATTGGTTGGCAAAAACAGCTGGGGGTATTTTTTTGATAGAGCAGGTCAGCAAGAAGTTGAGCCGAACTCCTAGAAGTAGAGTGGCCTGCCTTAGTGGATGGTTGCAAGCTTGACGGCATACCCGTCTTCGTTTGAAGAGAAGAAGCTGGGAAACCGGTTTGAGTCAAAGAAACGGTGATGCTTGCTCAATGTCACGAACGGATCGAACAGGTCTACGCTCTGACAAAGCATGAGTGCTTATCCTTTGTCAGACGGTACGACTAGTCTTGCAGTTGATCAAAAAAAGTGCGGAAACTTTCCCAAGTCTTCCGCCACCCCCCTAACAGGTCGTCTTTTTCACGCCAGAAATAATCCCCTTCCACGTTTGAGCAAGCTTTTCATATTGAAACTCGCTTTCAGCGAAGATGCGAGCGTTAGCGGCGATTTGCTTCAGATGAGGGTACGCCAGTGTCTCGTCGATAGACTGTGCGAGACAAGCTGATGAATTGTCATGTATCAGAAAGCCGGTTTCTTTATCCTTGACTATATCTGGAACAGCCCCGACCGGCGTTACAAGGACGGGCGTTCCACACGCCATTGCCTCAACAACAATGTTTGGAAGACCTTCTGCGTACGAAGGCAGCACGAGCAATTTCAAGCTGGTCAAATAATCGGGCAGCTTGTCATGTGCAACCCAGCCTACGAGTTCAACTCTTGTATTGAGAGCGTGCTTATCTATGAAGGCACAAATCTCGTCTTTCAACGTACCTTCTCCAATTATAAGGAACTTCAGATCAGCATGCAAGGTTGCTACTTTGGGAATCGCTTTCACAAAATTTAGTACTCCTTTGTCCTCCTCAAGGCGTCCAACAAAGCCTATAATATCGTTTCTCTGCTCGAAATCGTTTTTGAACTTGTATAGGTCAAAATTCGGGAAGTGACGGTGAGTTAGGACGATCTTCTTCATATGCTTGTGCAGTTTGCCTTGCTCAACGAGCGATGGCCCGTACACCACTAGCGTATCCGAAAAATAAAAACTGATGCGTTCAAGCAGTTCAGACAAGTACACTATAACAAGATCCCCCAATTGGCCTCGTTCGTTGCGCTTGATCGCCGAAAGCGGCGGCAAATATCTGTTAGCAGCATAAATGATGATACATTCCTTTTGCAACGCCCGGGCAAAAATAAGAGGCATCGGAAACGTTGTACCTAAAAAGAAGATGACGGTGTCTATCTTCTTTCTTATTCTTAACAAAAGAAAGAAGACACGTATATGGATTTTAATCTGTTCAAGCACTCTAGCCATAAAAAACTTTCGTCGCTTAGCTTTCACTCGAATGAGTTCTACGTTTTCGGGCGGGGCGTCATAATCCCCCCCGGTAATAACAAAAAGATTATTCGTCAATGGCCTGACCAGAGTTATCAAATTATCTAAAGGAGTTTTGCCCACTCGCTGTAAGTACGGGTGTGTCATAATAGCGACATTAGGTTTCCAAGAATCCCCGGTCATTCCGAACGATTTGTCACAGGCTTCCAATTGCTTTCGCCTCGTATGCTGCTATAGTAGTCCAAAGATACGCCGCGCTTTGTTCAAGCCCACGGCGCGAGCGTTCTGAGCGTAGTTCAGGATCCTGCAATAATCCGACCACCGTATTCGTGAATGATACTCTGTCTCCTTTTGGAACATAGGATATGTTGCTGCCCCAGAGCGTCTGTAATTCTGGCAGATCGTATACGATCACCGGCAGTCCGCAGCTCATCGCTTCGACGATTGTGATCGGCCACGCTTCGAGGTAACTGGGGAGCAAAAAAAGCTTGGACTTTCGCATTATTTCGAAGCGCTCGTCTCCGAGATAGCCACATAGCGTAATTCGTTCCTGCAGCTGTTCCGTTTCTATAAGATGAATCAGATGATTTTTTTCTGATCCGTCGCCAATAATCGCAAGCTTTGCGGTTGGGATTAGAGCAGAGACACCCTTCCAGATTGCCACCAAATCAAAGACTCCCTTGTCCTTCTCCAGGCGGCCTACAAAGCACGCTTCAAAAACCGGCGTCTTAAGGTCTACTTTGCTCGTAATCTTGTCAACTCCATTATTTGTAAGCAGAACTTTGCGCTCTTCTATCCGTTGCGAAATTAGAAAGTCCTTTATAGATAGATTCATAACAAAGATCAGGTCAGCGTATTTTCGGAGAAGTGCCACCGATATCGCGTCATTTGCTCTACGAAGCAAAAACAACCTGCCTCCTCCGCTCACTAGGCCCACGTGATGGTACCCCACGAACTTAGTGGCTGGATTTTTACCGCGCAAGTACACTGCAGGAAGCACATCATCCACATAATGAGAGGCTGCGACAATAACGTCGTACCTTTCTCGCTCACGTGAACGCAGAACTCTGAAGATCCGTGAACAAGTTATGAGGGCCTTTCCGAATCCCTCTTGCATCTCTCTTTCGAAGACAGAATCGGTGACAATCAGGTTGTCCGCCGTGTTTAGATATGCTTGTGCGTAAGTGTATCCGAGCCGCGGGAGGAGGATATCAATTTCATTGTCGCCGCTCCAATGTTCGATTACTTTAAGCATATGGTAGTTGCTCCCGCCGATCATTTTCCACGGCCAGTCATTCATGACGACCAAGATTCTCTTCAACGGCATCCCGTCCCGATGTCATCGCTTTGGCAGGACCTTGAATCAAATAAGGCAGCTTTTTTTAGCGGTGTTTCAATCACGCTCTTAATCGTTCGAATACATGGAATTATCTTCATTCGCCACTGTTAACGCTCACGAGGAGCCTAACCACCGTAAACGGCATCGCGATCTAAACTGATTTTGCTCACTTGCGTGCTGAAACCCGCAACAGCCAGTTGCCTGCACTGTTGCCTAGCGATTGCAGGCCACGCACACTTGTCACTTCAGTACGCTGAATAAAGCGTGCCGGTCCTTACGAACCTTTTTCCGTGCCGTCTTCTTTCCTAGCGCGTAAAGCGCCGCATCGCGTGCAGCAGCAACCTGAGCCGATGTGTGGGCACGATACGTTTCGCTCCGGCGGGTTGCCTCTCGTACTTGCGATTTCAGCGCTTCCACGAACCCCTCTGCGGTGTTTACCACGGTAATTGCTGCTAAAGGCTCGTCCTCGAGCCCGACGGTAGCTTCGGGGAAAGCCACTATATGCTTGTTGCACGAGAGAGATTCGAGCACTCTCACTTTTACGCCGCTCGGATTTCGCACAGGCACGATCACCACGTCACATCCTCTGATGTATGGGGCGGGGCTTTCTACACACCCTAAAAAGTTTATATCTGGGTCATTTTGTAAATCGAAGCGTTCGGGAGGCGTGCCGGAGCCAAATACGGTTATTCTGGTGGAATCAAAGAGACCACATTCTTTCAGTTTTGGGATCAACTCACATTTTATGAATTTCAGAGCTTCTATATTGTGACGTCTGTCTAAGCTCCCGTAAAAAAGCGCATTAAGCTTGTCTTGTCCGTAGTCGTGACGTGACGTTTCCTTGGAGCCAAATGCCTGGCCGTTCGGCTCGTACGGAACGTAGAATACCTTTTCAGCTGACGTTACACCTTTTACGAACGCACAATCCACCGGGGAGAGGGCCGTCACTGCATCTGCTCGCTTGAGCACGTAATGCTCATACAATCGAGCAGGGGCATACACCAGTGGCGTGTAGCCCTCGTGCTTAAGATATTCCCACTCGACGTTATGCATGACCACAACAATCGGAGCGTCGTTGACTTTTGCGATGTGCCTGGCGATATGATAGCTATATACCCGAGCGAATACGACATCAGCCTCTACCGAGTCAACGCCGGACGCGTCAAATAGCATTTCAGGCCGCAACTGGTCGAGCCGAGCTGATACCCGGCTCCACGCTAGCCTTGGCGACAGGTGTGCTTGCTTCATCGAATGATTCGGCTTCATCGAATGATTCGCGGGGAGAAAGCCGCTTTTCTCCTCAACTTTCTGCGTATGGTACAGGGTAACGTCCGCTATCTCAGTCAGATCCGTGAGGAGCTGCAGCGTGTACCAATCGGTGCCGCTGTTTGCCGGCAGGTTCTGGAACACGTCAACGTAGGCAATTTTCATTTAGGTGCTCCCTTCACAATCTGAGTGGTTTCTCCAAACGCAGGACGAGCGGATTCGATTACATGCAAATGCAGCCAGCCCCTAGTCAAACGCGTTTAGTTTCTCCTGATTTTTGTCGGCCGCCGTTCAGTCGTGCCAGTCGCAGACGTCGCTTGCACAAAAACAGACCGATTTTAACGCCGTCCCTCAGTGAGGCCAGCTTCGGTCGATCCTGCCGCGCGCGGTAGGTAATCGGGATTTCCGCGATGCGCAAGCCGTTTCTCGCGCATTCAGCAAACATATCAGCTTCAATTTCGAAACCACACGCTTCGAGCTCCAAGCGACGAATGGTATCGCCTCTGTAGCCCCAGAAACCCGTACACACGTCGCTGATGTGCGCACCAAACAGCGCCCACGCGAGGAGCGATAGGAGGACGTTCCCCACGACGTTCAGCCTGGTCATGGCCCCCGGCTCTATTGTACCCTTGAGTCGCGATCCGATGACGACGTCGTGTGTCTGGAGCAGGCGGGTCATCTCCGTCGCCAGTTCGATCGGGTACGTATCGTCCCCGTCAATCATAATCGCATAGTCAGCAGTGATGGACTTAAACGCCGTTTGAATTGCCGAACCCTTTCCCTGCCGCTCTTCGAGTATGATCGTAGCACCCTTTTCGACGGCGATCTCCTTGGTGGCGTCGGAGGATCGCCCGTCGACCACGTACACGGTAGTTTCGAGCCCGTTCTGCAAAAGGTCGGCAAGGGGAACGCCGTCGATGACCTTGCCGATTGAACGTCCCTCGTTTAGCGTCGGAATGATGACAGCTACTGTCTCCATAGCATAGCCTGATCGTACGAGAACGTCGTGAGCATCGGCGATTCCCCCCTTTGATCTTCGCGCAGGCGCTCAATTCAGCAGCGTCGAACTGCTCCATCCCTCAAACGGCGCTTAGTATAATGGTTTGCCGTTATTTAAGGATATTGTCTAAATTTAAGGATATTGTCTAAATTTGTCAATATTGCCAAGAGTAAAAATATAGAAAGAACCTGAGTTATTATCCCAAGCAAGGGCACGCGCTTTACCAGATGCTGAAATGCGCTCTGCCGCATACGCTATGGCTGCGGTTCTGATAGTTGCCTCTGTTTTAGGGATCAGAAGAGCGGAACTTCGCCTCGGTATCGCGACTCGCTGTTAATCTTGTCAAGCGTCCTACGTAACGCGTCACGCCTTACAGGCCGTTTAGCGGCTTAGGGCCTAGTAATTCATTCCTTTGCCCGGAATGCCCTGCGAAAACGAGACTCCAGCTCCGGCGCTTACCGAGGTACGGAAAAGATGGGGCCCATTGGCACGCGACGGGAAGCTTTTCAACGCGCATATCAACGACGTGAGCACCGGATTATGGGGTTATGTCCGCTGCACTATCCGGATTCTGAAGTTCTCCGCGCATAGTTTTGAAATTGAGGCTGACAAGTTTGCTGAGTGCACGAACAAAAAGCTCAGGATAGCTGAAATCCTATCACCTGTAGCGCACGTTATAATCAAGCCAAATTGTCCTCAATTAGAGCTGGATTGAACATAGGAGCGTTTTGGTTAAGAAACGTTAAAGCCGACAGAGCTCGAAACAATCGATCCCAGATGGAAAACAGGCAAAAGTTTCGATCCTGTCACTGGAGACCGGCTTCAGGTCGGGAGAGGATCCATAGTGATGTGAACAGGACAGGAACGCGCTACAGGTAACTCGGACAGAGAAGCAGCCTACCTGCCCGCGCACAGATTGGTTCAGCGAAGGCTGACCTACGATCGGATCGAGAAACTACGCTCGCGCAATCTATGACGGCGCCGGAGAAGCAAAGAGTGTTCGGCCGAACTTGAGGTGGATAGAAAATAACTCGGGCTGTGCCCGGCGGGTCCTGTCGAACGCGAGGACAGCGTCACGACAACTCGACCGAATGACAAAAAGTCGGTGTGTCGATGATTCCGTTGACAAACTGAGCGACAAATGGGTGTGGACTAAGCTGCAGACACAACGGGCATAATGCCGGACTTCACGGGAAGGCGCTTATGCCTTCAGTCTGCCGAATCATCGTGGTCGCGAAGCTGCTCGACGTCCCCCCGCGGTGGTGTTCGCTCCTGCATTGGAAACTCTTTTGCGGCGAGGATTACGCGACGAGCAGGCCGCCTTATTAGCAGTTCTGCAGCGAAGATCACGAGAAGCACAAGTATGCCTGCGTCCCTCAGAGTTCCTGTGACTGGTGTGACAATTTTTTGGTTCAAATCACGCCACTTTGCGTGTCCGTCTAAGCTCAGCTTCTCACGTTCATAGTTCGCACTCTCTGTGCCTTCAGCCATACTAACCCTACCTCTGGTTGTTGCGTTGGTCCGTGTGAACATATAACGTTAATGAAATGCGCAAGTGATATATTGCCAGCACTGCCAGCATTTTTTAATTAGTCCTTACTTGATGGTTCGAACAGCTGCGCCGTTGTGTCTACAGAGCCAAATCATATATGATTACTCAAAGCTGTATATCAGCACATCAATGACCCGCTTAACTGATTTCGGCTACAAACAGCGCATCAATGATGCCTCGAAAGAATTCTGTATTTTTCCATAGCACGATCTTTTGACCGTGCTTTTATGTTTTCATTGCGCATCATATAAAACTTGCGAAAAGTCTTAATACAAGATCAATAAAGTTTGTCAATATTGTCCTGTGGTAACAACTCTCTCGCGACATGTCAGGTCTCTAACGGAACACCCGCGCAGACCACAGTAAAGAGCTGGCTTTGGCGGTACACGCGTCGTTGGGCAAGACCGGGAGCGACGGGACGGTCGCACTGCGGCTAAACGGTATCAGCGATAGGCCGTGCGACGAGCAGCGCGTTGCGTCAAGTTTACTATTGAATCCAAAGCGAGTGCGCAACCTCTCGTTGACCCCTACTCCTGCGACTACACCCGGCAGAATAATCCCGCGCAGAGCGTCTTAACCGTGGACTGGCTTCCGTACTTCGTATTAATACCATCCGCGCCTGCTTAAACGTAGTCCTTGGGCACGCCAATAATGACGGTGCCCGCCCCCGTTTACTCAGCGTGGCGTGACCGCTTTCGTCCGTTGCCGCTTTCCTCGGGCTCAAGCAACAGCGTGGGATGGTCCCGATACCCATGTCTAGCGTAGGCGGCCTCACTGTCGGTCTTCGATCTTCTCTCGGCCTTCGCAGTCAGGAGCTGTTGCTCGCTGCGGATGCGGGGCTCAGCAAACTCTCTGGCAAGCTCAGCGCGTGTCTTCATCTCGAGTTCCACAAGCTTCGCTGTCGGGACCTCGGAAAAGTCGCGTTTGTCCAGCTCCGCCGTTATGTGCTCGAGCCTCGCGCTCAGGCACTCGATGCGTGCTTGCGTCGTCATCCAGCAGGCCTCGCGCAAGGCGTCGAGTTCCATCGCTTTCAGGTTTTCGACCTCCTCCTCGTGCTCCCTGAGCCAATTGGCCACCGTCTGTCTTCGCACGCCGACCGTGTCCGCGATCGTTGCAAGTGATTTTCCCTGCGCACGCAGTTTGAAGCACATAAGCTTCGTCTCCGTGTCCTTCATGGCACGCCCCGTTCGCTGTCTGCGCCAGGGTGCGTCACGTCCGTGCGCCAGGGGGTAGAGTCATATTCAGCGCCGGGCTTGGTGATGCGTGATGCGGCAGCGTTATCGATGAATCCTGGTCGTCCCGGGGCGTCCGTCCGGGTATTGCTCATATACATGTTGTAACTCCTTCGAGCAGTAGCCACGCACTCAGTTATGCTCCGCGTGTTCGACCCACGTCGTGATCAACTTTGGCCATACCGCGTAGGCACCGTGATCCGCCACCGACACCCGACAGGTAATTGCGCGGTTGATAACGATCGCGGTGGTCGTGGTCCACGTTTCCCGTCATATTGCGAGTCTCGTTCTTAGCACGATCTGCTACCAAAGGCGAACGGTGTACGACACGGTCATAACGAATACGTCTGTCGAGTTCTCTGACCACTGCTTCATTTCATGCGTGTCTCGTTATCTGTCGTAGCATACCAAGCTTCTGCGTGTAGAGCGAAAGTAATTATGCAATCAACCGATCGGAGGGCACACCCGTACACAGCATCAACGCTACTGGAGCTCGTTGTGCGCCGAGACTTGACGTCACAGTCCGTTTACCTCATAAATCCATGACCGTCAAAGTAGGTTTCACGTGCACGCCTAGCATTCACGATACTTTGCTGCCCAAGGAATACGTTCAAACAGGCCCGAACGGTATTAATACGCGTACGGAAGCGAAAATACGGAGGACGAAAGCCAATTCTCGGTTAAGACGCTCTGCGCGGGCTTATTCTGCGGGGTGTAGCCTGTGTCGCCGGTACCTCCAGCCTTTGGATCGGGGGTCCACCCCCACCAGAACATCCCCGCAAACCACGGCTTGTTGGCAAATACCTGCAAGGCTGCCTTATAGCAGTTGGCCTGCCCATTTGCGTTGTAAGCTCCCGACATTTTATAATCCCCAGGAGACAGCGCAGCGTAGTCAACGCTCCGGTACCCGATCTCGGTGAAGATAACCGGTTTATGCACGGTCGCCTGCCACGTCTCGATCTCGTTCGCCCAGTTGTGCGTTCCGCCGTCGTAGACGTAGTACGACCACCCGCGAACAAGGTCAGCTACCGACGGCGTCTTCGCGTTGCTCAGCGGGAAGTACGCGTCGATTCCCGCGTAGTCGAGCGCCCCCCAGAATGGGATCCGTGCATACGTGGACCAATCGGCCGCATAAGTGAGCGGCCCGTTGTAGATTGCTCGCACCCCGCTTATCACGGTGCGCCAGTTCGCGTCGTAGGTGCTCGTATCAAGGTGGTTTAGTTCGCAGCCCACGCAGAACAGTTCCACGTGGTTTTTTTGTGCAATCTGTGCATAGTGGTTGATAAACGTCGCGTAACTCGCAAACCACGCGGCAGGATTTGTTGGGGCGAGGTCACCCTGGCCCTGACCATCTTCGCAATATAACTGCGGCTTGAGCATCACGCCCATCCCCCGAGCGTGGATGTCGTTAATCGCATCAATCACCGAGGCGTCAGTGGGGGTCTTGTTAGGGTCAGGAAAAATGGCGTTTGAGGTACTGCTGGAGAGATACTGCGTAACGAGCACGGAGACGTAGTTGGCTCCCGTGCTCTTCAAAGCATTGAGCGACGAGTGGGAACCGGCAGAAGCGTACTCGTTTGGTGCGTACGAGAGGTAGGCAACCCCCTTGTACTTCGGGGCGGCCCCTTCGGGAGCAGAGAGTGCTGTTGTGCCCATCGTCGGGTGTATTGTGACCACGCCGACGAACACAACGGTTAGCAGGAGAATGACTATTAAGGGAGTGACACGCTTATAGACGTTCATTTCTAGCTCCGATCTCGTTCTTTTTCCAAAGACAAAACACCAAAGACGCGCTGTTCCACGGGCACGGAAAGTGCTGTCTCAGCACAAGCACCGCAAGACGGAAATAGTGAAGTGCACGACGGGAAAACCCCGCAAACGAACACGCACCTAGGATAATGCCGCGCTCAGCTATGGCTTGCTTTAGTTGCTACGTGGTCTGTCGCGTGGGGGATGATAAATTTTCTCATTCGTCCTTCTCCCTACCGCCGCCAAACAGTCGCGCCTAAAAACTGACCCTGGGCTTAGGCGGCGGCAATTAACATTGAACAAGCCGGGACCACGGTTGTGCGCAGAGGTTATGACATTGGTGCCTGAGTCGCTCGCACTGCGCTATGGTCGTGAGACCAAGCGTAATCTGCGGCTCAAGGCTCGGGCAATACCTGGTTACCCGACGTTAGTGTCGCGATTGCAGGGACTCACAGCCCCTTTGACATCTCGTGGTGACGGCGCCCGTGGCACGAAAGCCAGTCCCTCTGCGCAAAAGGTTTTAATGCAGGTGAGCCGAAAACGACTACTCTGATGACATCAGAAACGAAGCAAACCGTGAACGTGTACACGCTGCCCGTCTGCCCCAACTGCAGTGTCCTGAAGAAGTCCCTCATGGAACACGGCATCTCCTTTGAGGAACACGATTTGGACTCGCCGAAGTCGCGGACGGCCTTACTCATGCAAGGGGTCTTTACGACGGTCGCGCCGGTGCTCCAGGTCAAGGACACCTTCCTTACGTTCGATGAGCTTTTTCACGGCGATGCGCTCAACATCGATCTGATCTTGAGCCTTGTGCGGTGCTAGAGCCTGCAGTTACGGTGCAGCAGGCGTGGAAACGGCGCAGCACCGTGAATCTTCTCTGGTTGTGAGCCAGTCAACGCACCGCCGCCGGCAATGGGACCGTCGTGCACCCGTATCGTGCTGCGGGTGAACATCCTTTTGGCCTCCCCGTGCTCCCGGACGTGTAGTGGATACCGTCTGCTGCGTCTATGGGTCAGCAGCACATGTAGTGTTTGCTCGTTTGTCGTCGTAACGGATCACCCACCCAGTGGTTTCAGAACCCACCGCGTTGCCTGTGTGTCGCACTGCCATTGTCGTTTTGATGCTCGGAATTGCGCCAATAGCTTCATCTGCCACGCGTTTCAGGCCGATTACCTTTCCCCAGCGGTAATAGGGACCTTGGCATTAGCGTCGCAAATCCGGTCAGCCAACGCCCGCACGCTAGAAGCGGTTGCGCTATCCGCGCACGTGATGCTCTACGCGCTTGCGTGCGCTACTGCGATAAACGAGCAATAATTAAAATTTAGATTAATTTATAAAAATATTTGAATAATAAATGCCACATTGCAGCTCAAGCATACAAAAGTGAAAAAGAACTGCGTTCAAGGTTCCGTGCGTACCCAGTACACAATCGCCCTTGCACGATAGATGCTGTGGTTAAATTTTGGTGCGGTTTTGGTGCGGTTTTGGTGCGGTTTTGGTGCACGTCTAAGCAGGACCCTCTTCCTACGCGCTCAACATCGATCTGATCTTGAGCCTTGTGCGGTGCTAGAAACCCGTCCCGGTGGCGTTTGTCCTCGGGAAGCGGTACGGGTCAGAGGGTCGAAAAGCCTAAAAAATGCGTCGCCCATCCATATTCTCCTTGTTCTTTGAGAGGAGAGTTTATAGTCTTAACAGCTAATAAGTAAACGGCTAATAAGTATGCAAAGGCCCAATATCAAAGCCGTAAGCAACGGTAACGCAAAAAAGAATAATAGGGGGAAAGAAGGGGCTTCAGCCAAGGCCACATGCTAAAGCCCGTTCACCTGCAATGCTTGTGATGCCCGCCTCCCTTAATTCTTTTTCGATTTGATGCGGCCCAACGGGAGGGGTAATGTGGCACATATAGCAAAACGGCACGTCAGGCTCGCGCTATTCGGGTGCGTGCGCTGCGGACGCTTTCTGTTCGCGCCAAGCTGGTACGAACTCGATCGGGACGTAGCTGTATGCACATGCAACGCAGCTAAGTATAAGACGACGAACGTGCGCGCTCCCCACCACGTTCAAGTGTATTGGGACGCTCAATGCAAGACAACCTACACGTCCCACCACCGCCGATTGAAGCGCCACGCACCACCGTCGGTTCACGCCGAGCGTATGGCGAGCTTCGCGGGCTGGAGAGCGACGGCTGCAGCGGAAAAATGGATGGAGCTGAATCTGGACGGCCAGGCAAGCACGCGCCCTGTAAAGGCAGACGGCAGTGTCGGGTTGGCAAGCTTCCAGCAACA
>Ga0326728_10014270_pt1 | contig 16936 bp, 10 predicted proteins | sample MB3enrmetagenome_FD_207602 | JGI IMG/M metagenome (GOLD analysis project Ga0326728, IMG submission 207602) | Lab enriched peat soil microbial communities from McLean, Ithaca, NY, United States - MB31MN | ecosystem: Environmental > Terrestrial > Soil > Wetlands > Peat | place: USA: New York...
CAGGTTTCCCCACTTCCCACTGCCACGGTTTCTCTGGTTGGCCCAAATTCAGAAAGGAGGCCTGGCGGCGGAGCTTCGCTCCTCCTCCAGGCTCATTGTTCGATTAGAAAATGCTGCGGCTCACCCAGACGGAGATAGAAAGCGAAACCGGCCCTAAAGACTAGCGAGGTGTCCCGGCGATTTCGGAACTGACGCGAACGAAGGCGAGGCATGCCTCGCCCCTGCAATGGGTGCGACGTAGAGGCCGGACATGTCCGGCCGAACACTTACAAAATCGCCGGAACATCTTACTAGACAGATGGCGGTGCGCCTAATCGACTTCGACGGATTTCGCCAGCTTGACGGCGGGATTCTCGCGGAGCTGCGCCAGCACCTTCTCAGGCACGGACACATCAGTCGAGACTACCGCGACGGCTTCGAGCGGCTCGCCTGGGCGGGTGGGTTCGTCGCGGCGGCCGAGCGAGAAGTTCGCGATGTTGATCTGGTTCTTGCCAAGCACCGTGCCGACGTGGCCAATGACACCCGGCACATCCTGGTTCTTCATAAAGACCAGATGTCCGGCCAGCGTGGCTTCGCAGTAGATGCCGTCGACTTGCAGCAGCCGCGGCTTATCGAGCAGCACTGCGCCTTCGACCACCGTGACGCCGGAATCGGTTTCAAGCTCGATCCGGACCGAATCGGTGTGAACCGAGCGGCGATCGTGATGCTCGCCCACGTTCCAGCCGCGCTGGGACGCGATCTGCATGGCGTTGACCAGGTTGGCGCGCTGCCCCAGAGAGCGCTTCAGTACGCCGGCTACCCCGGCATTGCGTAACAGGTGCGTATTGGTGTCGGCGATGCGGCCGAAATAAGTGAGGCGCACGGCCTTGGGGTTGCCTGAGGCGATGTCCGCCGCGAAAACGCCCAACCGCTCCGCGACCGTGATGAAGGGGCCGAGGGCGCGATACTGCTCGGGCGAAAGCGCCGGCATGTTCACGGCGTTGATGGCGACGCCGTTCTGCAAATATTCAACGATTTGCTCGGCAATGCGCACGCCCACGATTTCCTGCGCCTCTTCGGTCGAGCCGCCGATGTGCGGCGTGGCGATCACGGGATCGAGCGCAAATAGCGGATAGCCGGGAGGCGGCGGCTCGATCGAGAAAACGTCGAGAGCCGCGCCCGCGACCTTCCCGGACGCGATGGCTTCACGTAACGCTTCGTCATCGATCAGCTCGCCGCGCGCAATATTGACGATGCGCACCCCAGTCTTCATTTTGGCGAAGGCTTCGCGCGAGAGCATGTGCTCGGTTTCGGGCGTGAGCGAAACGTGCAGCGTGATATAGTCGCTCGCGGCATAGAGATCGTCGAGCGAAACCAGTTCGATGCCTAGATCCTGGGCGATTTGTGAAGTGACGTAAGGGTCGTGCGCCACAATGCGCATTTCAAACGCGCGGGCGCGCTTCACGACTTCGCGGCCGATGCTGCCCAGGCCCACGATGCCGAGTGTTTTGCCGCGCAGTTCGCTGCCCAGGAACTTTTTCTTCTCCCACTTGCCGGAGCGCGTGGAGGCATTGGCCGGCGCGATGTGCCGCGCCATCGCGAGCATGACAGCGAGCGCATGTTCGGCCACGGAAATGGCATTGCCGCCGGGCGTGTTCATCACCAGCACACCAGCAGCGGTAGCGGCGTCGAGATCCACATTATCGACGCCCACGCCGGCACGGCCGATCACACGCAGCTTGGGCGCCTTGGCGAGGACTTCGGGCGTCACCTGCACGGCGCTGCGAACCACCAGTGCGTCGGCCTGCGCCAGATGCTGTGCGTACTCCTTGGGACTCGAAACGATGGTGTTCCAGTCCTTCTGAGACTTCAGTAGTTCGATTCCGGCCGCCGAAAGCGGCTCCGCTACAAGAATGTTCATGAAAGTTGGTTGCCCTGCGAGTAGTTACTTTAAAGAGTTTAACAGGTTGCGGAGCCCATTACTGCTTGGTCCACTCATAAGGGAACATTTTTCCAGCTTCTTCCGGGCTGAGTTTGAGCCCAAGCGTTTCCGCGGCGTGTGCCAATACTGGATCGAGACCGCTGGCCAAATCCGCGGCGGCCGGCAGAACGATCTGGTCCGGTGATACACCCGTATGTTCCAGGCTCTTGCCATCTCTCATAATAAGATCGGCGACGGTGATCGAAGCTCCGAAAAAAACTACCGTGTCCAGACCCAGCTTGTAACTGTACCGTTTGGATTCCATGACGCTTCCCGAGGTCTGGTCGCCCAGCACCGCTCCGCGCTTCTCGATCTGCACCACGCGCGCAAACAGCTCCGCGGCGGAAGCCGACTTGCTGTCCACCAGCACGGCCAGCTTGCCAGTGAAATGGTTATGGCCGTGAACCTTCGCGATCATCGGCTTGTTCATATCCTTTTCTCGTCCTACTTGATCGCCAATTTTTACTTCCTCTTCAAACATGCCACTGACCAGATACTTCAGCGTTTCCACACTGCCGCCCGGGTTGCCGCGCAGGTCCAGGATGAGCGCTTTGTGTTTGCGCGCCGCGCCGATCATCGCATCCACTTCCGATTCCGAAAATGAAAACTGCGGAAACTTGAGGATCATCAGCTCATCGCCCATCTCAGTGCGACGGGCGCGGGTAAGGTTTTGTGCGGTCTCCCCTTCGCGGATCAGGTCCCATATGTCCTGGGCGCCGCCTTCACCGGTCAGGTCCGTGACACGCTTACGCTGTTTGATGTTTGCCATCACATCAACCTGGCGCTGGCTGCCCGCGGTGTCGCGCAAGTTGACGCGCAGTCCGCCCTGCGGCCGCAGTATGTTGAAGACGTATTCCATTTTCCAAAGGTTGTCGCGGCTGGGGACAAAACCGTTAACGCTCAGCACCTCGTCGCCTGGCTTCACGCCTTTGGCTTCGGCGTCGCTGTCCGGCCGCACGCGGGTCACGTAACAGCGATCGCCGATCATTTGAGTTTGCCAGCCATAATCGTGGCGGAACGGGCGTGCCGGCGGGAGAAAGAACGTGTGGGAATCGTTGAGGGCGCCCAGCGCCGTCGCAACTTCCGAGAGCGCCTTATTCAGACTGTCCGCTTTGTCGATCCGCTCTTTCGTCTTCTCGACATTCGCATCCCAATCAAGCCCGTGAAACTTCGGATCGTAGTAATGCTTTCTAACGTCGGTGGAGATCTGTTGCAGCATGTCCTCTGCCCGGTCGCGGTCGCGATTGGAGATCTGCTGAGACCATGCTGGAGTTACGAGGAACCCGGTTAGTACGAGTAGCTCGCCATAACGAAACAGCGGCGTTCTCGGGTACATACTCCCCCTCCCCCGCATGCTGTCTCGCGTGCTTATCAGGCGATCAGACGCCGGCGTGTTGCGCTACTGCGACTTCGGCGTACAGGCTTTCAACCGCAGCCACGCCCGAGCCGAACTTTACCGGGTGACCGTTGGCATGCAGGATGATTTCGAGACCGGCGATCACGCCGAACAGATCGGCGAAATCAAAATAGCCGAGGTGCGCGATGCGGAAAATCTGCCCTTTCATCGAGCCCTGGCCGTTGGCGATGATGGCGCCGAAACGTTTGCGAAATTCCTTGACGATAACGCCCGAGTCGAGACCGTGCGGAGCTTTCACCGCCGTAACCGACGATCCCGGCGATCCAGCGGCGAACAGTTCGAGTCCCAGTTCCTTGACGGCATTGCGCGTGGCGCGGGCCAGCAGTTGCGCGTTCTCGATCAGGTTAGCCATCCCGACTTCCTTCACGTAGCGCAGTGCTTCGCCCAGTGCCAGGATGATCGCGGTGGAAGGCGTCCAGCTCGATTCGCCGTTGGCACCGTTCTTTTTTTCCTTTTTGAAGTCGAAATAATAGTGCGGCAGCGTGGCCGTCTCAGACTGCTTCCAGGCCTTCTGGCTGATGGAGAGGAACGCGACGCCCGGAGGCACCATGAAGGCTTTCTGCGAACCGCCGATCACCACGTCGAGACCCCAGCCGTCGATATCGAGCGGCATCGTCCCGAGGCCGGTGATGGCGTCGACAATGAACAAAGCCGGCGTCTTCGCGATGGCGCGGCCCATGGTGCGAACGTCGTGTGCGGCGCCGGTGGAAGTTTCCGAAGCCTGCACGAACACGCCCTTGGTATCAGGCGCCGCGGCCAGCGCAGCTTCCACGCGCTCGGGCGAAACTACGTCGCCATACTCAGCTTTGAGCACGTTCACTTCAAGGCCGTAAGCCTTGGTGATTTCCGCCCAGCGCTCGCCAAATTTGCCGGCCGAACACACGATGGCCTTATCGCCGCGCGAAAACAGGTTTGAAACCGACGCTTCCATGGCGCCGGTGCCAGAGGCGGCAAACAACAGGACATCGCCCGAGCTGCCCATGACTTCCTTAAGGTCCGCCAGCACCGACTTATATATGTTGCGGAAATCTTCGGTGCGATGGTGAATATCCGACGCCATCATGGCGCGCAAAGCCGGTGGATAGAGAGGGGTTGGGCCCGGAGTAAGGAGACGCTGTTTCTTTATGTGCATGATTTAAGGCTGAATTGTTAGTTTAGCAGATCGGGCAAGCGGGCAAGCACGGGAGCCTGCCCAGTGCTGGTATGGACTCCCTGGCAAACGAGAACTAACCAGCTTGCCCCGGAATCGGCCGGGGGTCATGGACATAGAACCGCTTGCAACAAAGATCGCACCAGTAGGGCTTGCGACCGAACAGACGCAATAGCCAATCGAAAGGGCCGCGTCCCGGACCGATCCGGTTTGAATGGCAGTTGGGGCAAAGGAATCGCATTTCTTATCCCGATTCGTCTACACGGCTGGCCTACGGATACTGAATGCTGATCCGCATCGTTTCGCCAGTTTTCTGTTGCGCCTCCAGAAGGCGCTCCTTGACCCGGTTGAGCGTGGCCTTCGCCGCCTGCACGTCTTCCCGGCTCTTTGGAAACCCAGGCATGCGCTTGTCGATGAATTCGTTGCGAAATATCTGGTCGGAGGCGAGAGGTAACAGAACCTCAAGCTCCTGAAAGGTCAAATGCAACCCGAGGTTTTTGTTAGTCGTTTTGTGGCCTGATTTCTTGCCCTCGGACTAGGTACCGGAGGACAGATCTATCTCAAGCATAGCAGAAATCGACGGCCTTCCCCGAAACTATGTCCGGCTCCTACATCGCAGGCCATCGTAGGGGCGAGGCATGCCTCGCCTTCACTCGCGTCGGTTTCGAAACCGCCGGGACACCTTACTAAAAGATCTTGCCGGCCAAATCGATCATACCCCCGCTAAACCAGCACCTCTTCGGTCTCTTCGCTCGCCGTGAAGTAAGCGCAATCGGGATGGTGGAACACCAGCGCACTCACGCTCGCCTCGGGCTCCATCATCATGCCTTCGGTGAGTTGTACGCCGATCTCCTCAGGCGCGAGTAGCTTCCAGATCCCCTGTTGATCGTCCAGATTTGGACACGCCGGGTACCCGAGGCTGTAGCGTTTGCCCCGGTAGCGCGACGTGAACCGCTCCTGCATGGTCATCGCCGGCGGATCGGGGAAGCCCCAATCTTCGCGGATGCGCCGGTGCAGCCACTCGGCGCAGCCTTCGGCCGTCTCGATCGCGAGCGCCTGTAGCGCGTGCGCTTTGAAGTAAAGGCCGGCTTGTTTGAGTTCTTCGCTCTTTTCCCGAATCCCCGCGCCCGCGGTCACAACGAAAATCGCCAGGTGATCGCGCGCGCCCTCCACCGGATCGAGAATGTAATCGCTCAGGCACAGCCCTTCTTCGCGCCGCTGCCGGCCAAAGCGGAACATGTGGATCGGACTCATGCCGCCGCGTGCGAACAAGTGAATGGCGTTCCCAGCCCGCTCGGCCTCGAAGAATTGCCACACGGCTTTCACTTTCATGAAACGCGCCGCCTCACGCTTCAGGTCTTCCACCATGTGGAAGAGCTCCAGCGCCTTCTCGTTATGCTCCGCCAAGTGCTTTTCAAAGTGGCCCTTATAACCAAGGTGCCGCCCATACAGCATGTGCGGGTTGATATAGCTCCAGATCTCGGCAAGGTGGGGGACGTCTCGCACTTTGCGGTCGAGGTATGGCGCCGCCGGTATAGGCAGGTCCGTGCGCACCTTGCGGCTGCGAACTTCGGTAATGGGCGCGAGCGGCTCCGCCGGCTGCTCGATTTCCATCGGCGGCACAACATGCGTGTGCACCTGCAATACCGATTCGCGCGTCGCCGGGTCCATGATCTCGTTCAGCAGCTTCAGCCCCGTCATCGCGTCTTTGGCGTAACAGACGGCCTCGCCATAAGCCGGCGCGATTTTGCCGTTGGTGTACTTCTCGGAGAGCGCCGCGCCGCCTACCAGTAGCGGCACGTGAATCTCGTGCTCGCGCAGGTCGCCCGCCGTGATCACCATCTGCTGCGCGCTCTTCACCAGAAGACCGGATAGGCCGATGGCATCCGGAGAATGTTCCCGATACGCTTCGATCAATTTCTCGGGCGGAACCTTGATCCCCAAGTTGATCACCTTGTATCCGTTGTTGCTCAGGATGATCTCGACCAGGTTCTTGCCGATATCGTGGACGTCGCCCTTCACGGTGGCGAGGATGATCTTGCCGCGGCTCGCCGTGTCGGCCTTCTCCATAAAGCCTTCGAGGTAACTCACCGCAGCCTTCATCGCTTCCGCTGATTGCAGAACCTCGGCCACGATCAGTTCATTGTTATTGAACAGCCGGCCGACCTCCGCCATCCCAGCCATCAGCGGGCCGTTGATAATGTCGAGCGGCGCCGCGCCCTCGGCGCGTTTCCGCTCCAGATCCTCGACGAGGCCTTCCTTGGTGCCTTCAATTATGTAGTTGCCCAGGCGCTCATCGAGCGGCAGCGACGCGGCCTTGGCCTTGTCCTTCTTCACCGCGTGGCGGAAAAACTCCGTGATGGCGGCAATGTGGAACTGGTTGATGGCCGCCTTCTGTTCGGCGGTTTGCTCGCGCCAGTCATCCGGAGCCAGGCACAACGCCTCGTCTCCGGCTGCCGCCGGCGGCGTATTGAACAGCAGACTCTCGGCGAGCCGTCGCTCCTCCTGCGGAATCAAGGCGAACCGTTCCAGCTTTTCCGCGTTGACGATGGCGAGATCGAGCCCGGCCTTGGTGCAGTAGTAGAGGAAAACGGAATTGATCACCTCGCGCGCCGCCGCCGGCAGTCCGAACGAGATGTTCGAAATCCCCAACACTGTCTTGACGTAGGGGATTTTTTTCTTGATCAGCCGCAGCGCCTCGATGGTCTCGACCGCACCACCGATATAATTGGCGTCACCGGTGGCGCAGGGAAATACCAGCGGGTCGATGATAATGTCCTCGGCCGGGATGCCGTATTTTTCCGTGAGCAGCTCGACCGACCGCTCGGCAACCGCGAGTTTTCGTTCCCGCGTGAAAGCCTGCGCCTGCTGCTTGTCTTCGTCGATCGTGCCCACGATCACCGCCGCGCCGTACGCCCGCGCAATGGGGCAAACGCGCTCGAACTTCTCCTCGCCGTCCTCCAGGTTGATCGAGTTAATCAGGCTCTTGCCCTGGCAATAGGTCAGCGCCCTCTCGATCGCCCGCGCGTCGGTGGTATCGATCATGATGGGCGCCTTGATGAGGCGGATCAGCCGCTCGTAGAACGGCGGAATGTCCTGCATCTCGTCGCGATCGGTGGATTGCAGGCAAACATCAATGATGTGCGCGCCGTTTTTGACTTGCTGCCGCGCGATTTCACCCGCCTGCTCCCACTTCTCTTCCGCGATCAGTTTTTTGAACGCGCGCGAGCCGATGACGTTGGTGCGCTCGCCCACGATGAGCGGGCGGTTGCTGTCCTCGGCTTCGACCGCCTCGATACCCGAGTAATAGGAGCGATGTTGCCGCGGCTTGGGCACGCGCGGCTTTTTGCCCTCCACGATCTGCGCAATCGCGCGGATGTGCGCGTCGGTCGTGCCGCAGCAGCCGCCCACCAGGTTCAGCCATCCGTGCGCCACGAATTTCTCAAGTTGCGCCGCCAGGCTCTCTGGCGTCTCGTCGTATTTCAACTGCTCGTTCGGCAGTCCGGCATTGGGATAGCAGGAAACCGAAGTCCAAGCGAGCTCGCTGAGGGTCCGCAAATGGTCGGTCATGAACTCAGGACCCGTCGCACAGTTCAGCCCGACCGACAACAGGCCCGCGTGGGAAATCGACGTCCAGAAAGCCTCGGCGGTCTGCCCCGCCAGCATCGTCCCGGTGGCTTCGATCGTCCCCGAAACCATCACCGGGATCGCCCGCCCCAGTTCCTTCTTCAGTTGCTCGATCCCGATTAGGCCCGCCTTCACGGCGCGGGTATCATTGCAGGTCTCAAGCAGTAGGATGTCTGCGCCGCCGTCGATAAGTCCTTTGGCCTGTTCGTAGTAGGCCTGGCGAAGCTGGTCGAATGTGATGCCGCCGCCCACCGAAATGACCTTGGTGGTCGGTCCCATGGAACCCGCCACCCAGCGCGGCCTGGCGGCCGTGGAAAACTCGTCGGCCGCCTGCCGGGCTAGCTTCGCCGCCTGGGAATTGAAGAAATGAACTTGATCCTGTAACCCAAACTCTGCCAATACGATGCTAGTACTACCGAAAGAATTAGTTTCGATAATATCCGAACCTGCCTGGAGATAAGCACGATGTACGTCGGCAACCGCCTCCGGCCGCGACTTGACCAGATACTCCATGCACCCGTCGAGTGCCGGGCCGTCTTCGGCGTTGAGTTTCTGCTGGTGCAGCATGGTGCCCATGGCGCCATCGAGCACGAGGATGCGTGTCGCGAGAGCATCGTGGAGGGCGCGAAGCCGGTCTTTCGGATCGGTCATAGCGAAGCCGGAAATCTCTTTATTTTAGCAGGTTGGGCAATCAAGCCAACCAGGGCATCGCTTCTTCCTGCTGAACCACCCATTGGTTGCGGCCACGGAGTTTGGCTTGAGAAAGGGCGCGCTCGGCACTCGCAACCAGGTCGTCGAGCGCCATACCGGAGCCAGGCGTGGCGGTGGCGGCGCCCAAGCTGACGGTGATTAGCTGGCCGTTCGATGAGCCCGCATGAGGGATGGCCAGTTCCAAAATCTTGCCGCGCAGGCGTTCGGCAACCACGCCCGCACCAGCACGATCCGTGGAAGACACGGCAAATTCTCCACCGCCGCAATAGGTTACAAGGTCATCCGGCCGGTACAGCGACTCTTGGATGGCAGTCGCGATGCGCTGAAGGCAGTCGTCGCCAGTAGTGCGCCCGTAGAGCTGATTGAAATGGGAAAAATCGTCGATATTGATCACAATCAGCGAGAGCGGCCAGCGGGAACGCCAATCCCGCCGCCAGGCGCGATTGAGGTTGGTTCGAAAGTCCCGCTGGTTGCCCAGTTTCAAGGTGCTTTCCGCCTCCGTCTGGCCGCCTGGCTGGTGCTTGCCGATGGCGGAGCGCAACTTCGCGCCTAATTCCAGCGGATTCAATGGCTTCGAGATACAATGCGTGGCCCCGGCCATGAGCGCAGCCTCCAATTGGGCAGCGGATTCATCGTCAAACAGCACCACCAGCGGAATGCCTTTGTTGGTAGCCCGCACCTGCTTGCAAGTTGTTAGAAAAAAGTCGATTGTGAGGTCGACAATCACTGCGGCGACGTTCGAGCCGCCGGCAACTTGCCGGGCGACCTCGACCGCCGTCGTGACAGTTGGATGGAAACCCAGGGACTCTAAACTGGAAATCAAATGGTCGTGTGCCGCGCCATTATCCTGTAGAACCAGGACGGACATGCAGTGTTCTCCGTTATGGTTTTGATCGGCAGAAGCCCAATGGGACTTTAGGGCGCTATGCAATAGAATCAATCCGGAGAGGATAAACAGGATGAAGCTCAAAGACCGCATCGCAGTGATCACGGGTTCAGGGTCGGGTATTGGCCGCGCGTCGGCCATCGAGTTTGCGCGCGACGGGGCGAGCGTGGTGGTGGCGGATATCCATTTCGGGCACGCTCGGGAAACGGTTGAGCGCATCCAGCAGATCGGCGGCAGCGCGCACGCGGTCGAGACGGACGTTTCGAATCCGGAATCGGTGCGGAACCTGGTGCGCGAGACGTTGCGGATTTATTCCAAGGTGCACGTGTTGTTCAACAATGCCGCGATTCAGGTGAACAAGACCGTGGAGGATACGACGGTCGAGGAGTGGAACCGGGAGATAGCGGTGAACCTGGGCGGCGTGTTTCTGTGTTCGAAATTCTTCCTGCCGCACCTGCGCGCCACCAAGGGCACGATCGTGAACATGTCGTCGGTGAACGGATTTTTCGTCGAGCCGATGTGCGCGGGCTATTGCGCGACCAAAGCAGCCATCATCGGGCTGACGAAAGCCATGGCCATCGATCACGGCAAGGAAGGGATTCGCGTGAACTGTATTTGCCCCGGCTACATCGACGCCGGGCTTGCCGAGGGATATTTTCAGGCCCAGCCCGATCCCGCAGCGGCACGCGCCGCGGCAGGCAAATTGCACGCGCTGTGGCGCATTGGCCGGCCGGAGGAAGTGGGGCGGCTCGCGGTGTTTCTGGCGAGCGACGACGCGTCATTCGTGACGGGATCGGCGTACGTAGTGGATGGAGGGTTTGGCTCGGGGTTGCCGCCGGGAAGCTAGCGTAGAATGGCCGATCATTCGGACCGCAGGGACGCCATGGGGTCCACTCTGCTTGCGCGATAGGTGGGGAGCAGGGCGGCGAAAACGGAGGTGGCCAGCAGTAGCGTCGCGGCAAGCGCGATGGTGAGCGGGTCGTACGGTGAGACTCCGTACAGCAAGGAATGCACCAGGCGGATGAGGGCGATCGCGGAGGCTGTGCCGACGGCGATTCCGGCAATGACCAGGCCAAGAGATTCACGCAGGACCATCCAAAGCAATTCCGAGCGCTGCCCGCCGAGCGCCATTCTAATTCCGAACTCTTTCGTGCGGCGCGTGACGGCGTAACTAACGACGCCATAGAGGCCAATCGACGCCAGCGCCAAGGACAAGGCGCCGAAGAAAGTCGAGAGGTTCGCTATGAGACGCTCGTCGCCGATGTTGTTGGCGACGTCCTCTTCGAGCGTGGTGGTTTGGAGGACTGGAATGGCTGAATCGAGATCGCGAACGGCTTGGCGGACCGCTCCCATGAGTTGCTTGGGATCGCGCGCGGTGCGCAGAGCCAGTGAGCAGGACTCTGCGCCGTGCATCCAGATGGGAACGTAAACCATCAGGGGCGCCTTTTCACGCAGGCCGTCTGACTTTACATCTTTCGCGATACCGACGATTTCGAAAGCCTCGCGAGGATCAAAAGGGTCGCCATAGCTGAAACGGCGGCCGATCGGACTTCCGCCCTTGAGAAAGCGACGTGCAACCGATTCACTGATGATGGCGGCGCGATGCGAGAGCAGCGGCACCGACGGGCCCTTATCCCCTCCGCTAGCGCGCATACCGCCCCCAGCCACGAATCCGCCTTCGGGAGTAATGGCCGGCTCATCTTCGAATGTGAAGTCACGACCGAGAAGAATGGGAATGCCCATGGTGGCGAAGTAGCCGGCGCTGACCTGATTGAACTCCAGTATCATTTCTCTGGCGCTCGCGGGCTTGTAGCCCTCGAAGGAAACATCCGCCATCCGGGTCTGATTCGAGAGCGGCGTGATGTTGGCGAGACTGGTGGCGATGACGCCCGGAATCTGCCGGGAGCGCTCGACAAGTCGATCATAAAACTGGCGCAGGCGCTCACTCTTGTAGCCGAACGGCGCGGGATCGATTTGGACCAGCAGCACGTTCTCGCGGCGGAAGCCAGGATCGATATCCAGCAGGTTTTTCATCGTGCGCAGAAACAGGCCCGCTCCGACCAGCAGCGTCAGCGACAAGACCACCTGAGCAACAACCAGCGCTTGACGCAGACCCAATCGTGAACGGCGTGCCATGCCTCCCAGATCCGCCTTCATCGCAGCAGTAACGTCAGTGCGGGACGCTTCCCGTGCGGGAGCCAGGCCGAAGAGCAATCCGGCGGCGACCGCAACTAAGGCTGTGAATGCGAGGACACGCAAATCCGGCGTGACGTGCAGATCGAGCGCGCGGCGCCCGGATGGCAACAAGGCGAGCAGCGCATCGATGCCCCAGAAAGACAGCAAGACTCCGAAGGCGCCGGCGGCGATCGCCAGGATCAGGCTCTCGGTGAGGAGCTGCGATGTGATTCGCCAGCGCGTGGCGCCCAACGATAGACGGACGGCCATCTCTCTTTGGCGGGATGCTCCGCGCGCGAGAAGCAGGTTCGCTACATTGGCGCATGCGATCAGCAGGACCAGGCCGGTCGCGATGAGCAGGATGGTCAAAGGATTGGAAAGCTGGTATCGAATCCATGGCGTGCCCACGCCGGCCGGGAGCAACCGGACGGGTTCCGGATCTTTGTCGGGTTTCGATCCAGGCCAGTACTTGGCCCGTTCGACATCGAGCGCGGCGCGCACTTGCGGCTCGATCACGTTGAGCGAGGCTTGCGCCTGCGTCACAGAGACGCCGGGCTTGAGGCGCCCGACGAGGTCAAGCCAGCTCCAGTTGGGGCGATCCCATCCCCAGAAGTCAGGCTGAATGTGGCCTATGGAGTTGATGGGAATGTAGAGATCGCTGGGCGAGCCGGCGTCGATTCCATGAAAACCGCGAGCCGCGACTCCGATGATGGTCACCGGATGGCCGTTAATCCGAATTAAACGGCCAACAATGCCGCGGTCAGCGGCAAAGCGCTGCTGCCAGATTCCATATGCGAGCACACCAACCGGGTTGACGTTGACCTGATCGTCAGAGGGCGCGATCGGCCGGCCCACTGGGGTGACCACGCCCAACGTCTCGAAGAAGTTGCCGGAAACGAAGGTCACCTCGGCTGTCTCGGGCTCGCTCTCACGGTCGCGCAGTGCCATCCGGAAGGGCCCACCGGCGGCAAGGAGGCCGGATAGAACCTGATTACGGTTCCGAAACTCCCGGTACAGGGGATAGGATAGCGATCCATGCGGCATTCTCAAGAAAACCAGCCGCTCCGGCGCGGGCACGGGAAGATTCTTGAGCAGGACAACGTTAAAAACGCTGAAGATGGCGGTATTTACGCCGATCCCAGCGGCGAGTGATAGCAAAGCCACCGCCGTGAAGCCTGGCGTTCCGCGGAAACCTCGGAGGGCGTACCGGCAGTTCTGGATCAGAGAATTCATAAACCACCCTTTCCAGTGCCGGAACATGGGGCAATTCAGATGCCAAGCAGTGACACTCAGGGCATGGGGAGGTTGGGTGTAGCCGTTCGCTAGTGTGTGCGGAGGCGGGACGGGGGTGTCCGGAATTGGCCAATAGGACTCTTTATTACTGGAAATGATTGGGCTTGTTGTTTACGCGCGCACGACCCCGTGTACTTCTGCAAGTCTGATCCGCTGACGAAAAAAAAGAGCACGAGCGGAGGTTGGTTCGTGTATACTAGCCGGAACCTGGGCTTCTGCCCGCTGCCCAGAATCCCAAATCGAGACCCTGGTGGAGGAGAATGCAGACGAAGAAAATCGAGCGGCTCTTTGCTTACGCGCTGTTTCTGTTGTGGGCTCCCGCCTCATTGCTTGCACAAAGCCCATTCGACGGTACATGGCACACCAATATTGATCAAGCCAAGCTATCACCGAAGCCGTACGTCTATTCGTTGAACAAAGGCATGTATAGCTGCTCCAGTTGCAGCCCGAAGATCGATGTGAAGGCCGATGGGCAGGACCAGTCCGTTACGGGCCAGACTTATGACACGATCAGTGTGCATGAAGTTGATCCGAAGTCGATTGCAGTCACGACCAAAAAGGGTGGCAAGACAGTGGCCGAGACTACTCGGACCGTGTCGGACGACGGCAACACTATGACGGTGAAGACTACCGCGCATCCGGAGAACAGCCAGCAAACCATAAGCCAGGAAGTTACGTTCACGCGGGTAGGAAAGGCGTCTGCGGGAGCAAATGGGACTTCTGGCTCGTGGCGAACCGACAAGGTGAAACAGAGTGAAAATGGCCTTACGACAACTTACACGAGCAGCGCCGATGGGCTGAGTATGTCAACACCGACAGGCGTGAGCTACACGGCGCAACTGGACGGCAAAGACTACCCGGTCAAGGGATCGTATACCTTCACCTCTGTCTCCCTGAAGCGCGTTGGTGACCGCACGATCGAGGAGACGGACAAGCGTGACGGCAAGGTAGTCTTCGTACTGAAAATGACCGTCGAGCCCGATGGAAAGAAGATGACCGTGGTCTCGACAAATAAGCAGACCAGCCGAACATCAACGTACGTCGCCGAGAAGCAGTAGGCGCGCGAATTGATGCTGCCGGACCGTGATGGCTGCACCGCGAGATAACGGGGTAATCGTGGCCGTCAGAATTGTGTCGCTGGGCCCCAGCAAAGTTCGCAGGCGGCCCTCGGCCCTACCACGGTTGCTTTTTCACTCCCTTCAGCGCCTGGCAACCTGGCAAGTCCGGGTTGAAAAAGCACTTCACCACCATCCAATCTTCATTTTTCCTTTCCAGCTTATCTGGGTCTCCGAGGCGATCCTTCCACTGGCTCATAATCGCGTCGGTCTGGTCTGTGTTCATGGCCCAGGAAAGCGGAGCGCCACTGCCCTCGAACTGAAACGTGGCGTTGTGGATGTTGACGTCATTCGCGGACCAGCGCTCGCGGAAGCGGAGTAGCTCGTACTGGTCGCGAACGCGCTGCGCGTTGGTGCGCACGTTGAACAGCGCGTCGAGGGGAGCGTAGGTCTGAAAGAACCAGCCCTTATAGACGCGAGGTGGAACGCTGTCGGAGGGGAAGGACCGGATCTGGATAAAAAGGATGTCGGGCCATTGGTCCTTATTGGTGTTGAACAGCGCTTGATCCAGCCAGTTAAGCAGGGTGAATACGCCGTAGTTGTCGTAGTATCCGCCGTCGACCATGTGGTATTCGGGCTGGCCGGAGGGCGCGCGGGCGGTGGGAGTTACGTAGGGGAACGTAGCGGCCAGCCGGACGGCGGTAACGACGGGAAGATCGGTGTGCGGGTAGACGTCAGAAAATGTCCGGGGGCGCGGGAGGAAATCGGGGCCGGGAGAGAGATCGGTGGTGGAGAGCAGCAGCGCCTGGCCGGTTTCCGCAATGGTGGAGTTGAAGATGACGGCGGGCCGCGACCCTTCGACGACGCCTTCGCGCCAGTTGGCAAGATTGGCTTGGATATTGGCGCGATTGCGCCAGGTTTGCTCGAGGGCCCAGCCGCGATCGATCAGGCTGTCTTCAGCGCTGTGTTTTAGATAGGGAAAAAAGATGCGGAAGAAATCGCTATAGACGAGCGCCCAGGCGACATCATCAAGCGAGGAGGCTTCGGCAGCCTGAACGATTTGGTCGGAGCGGCTCTCGGACCACGTTCTTGGGAAACCCAGAACGTCGTAGCGCGTGTCGTACTGGTTTACGAAGAACATGGTTCCGACGGCGCCGCCGGAGACCGCGCTGAGCGCGGCGATGGAATTCGCGAATTCCGGTATCTTCTCCTGCAATCCAGTGAGGACGCGGGCGGTCCAGGCGGCGGCTTGAATGCCACCCCCGGCGGTGGCAACCACGACGGCGCGGCCCTTGGGGTGGCCGGGAGCGCGGGGGTGGGTCCTTCGGGGAGCGGTGAGCACAGCGCCCGGAGTGACAGCCTTGATGGTGACGCCGCGCACGACGGAATAGTAATGGTCGGACCGGAGAGCCGAATTGCCGATGGTAAACAGGATCGCCAACGGGAGCAGGAGAGGAACGCGGAACCGGTCGAGAAAGAAGGCGGACATGGAGAGAATCCAATTGATCACCAGCAGCAGGAGAAGGACGTAGCCGATGGCGGGGACCGGAAAGGTTTCCTCGCCGAGATGGTTCTGCTTGCCGAAGCCGATCAGCCAAAAGAGCACAGAAGACGCTACGAGCATCAGGAGACTGAACCAATGGCCCGGAAACAAGCATCCGTTCTCATCGAGATACCCGGCGCGCAGATCTATGGGGATAGCGAGACCGAGTTTGCCGAGCCTGCCGACGGCCCTCTTCGGGAGAATACGCTGGTTGTACGCCTTGCCCAATAGCTTCTTGAACCAAGGGACAAGATTGGGAAACCTTTCGTTCGCCGGGACCCTGTATTTTGGAGCAAACAGCACGGCCAAAACCAGGGTGAGGCAGCCAACGAGATAAGCGACGAGCAAGCCGGCTACGCCCGCGACAAGCCGCCACTTCCAGGCATCAGAGCCGCCGGGGACGGGGCCGACGACCGTGGCGACAAGCATCGGGACCACCAGAATAAAAATGACGGCCATGGACCACCATTTCAATTCGTCTTTCGTGAGAGCATTAACAACCTTAAAGCGGTCTCCGTTCAAGAGCACGACGCGGGTCACGACTAGAATGCTCCACGCCAGCATGAACGCCGCAATCATGGTGTAGAACACGTTGGCCGGGCTGAGAAGGAAGAGGTTGCCGACGATGGGGGCGGTGGCTGAAATCAGCGTGAGCTCAGGCAGGCCTAGAAGGACGATAGCCATCAAGATCGGAACGCGAAGCAGATAAAGATAGGCGAGAACGGCGCCCGCGCAGGCAATAAACTCGGGGATTCGTTCGAGCCATGACGGCTGGTGTTCGGTCGAATTCGTGTCCATAAGGTCCAAACGCGCACGTCAGCTTACAATCACCACTGGCAACGCTGACTCCCCCGGAGGACCACCGGGCGCGAGGGCTCTCAGTGACACTCAAGGCCCATATGGGCGCGTGTGATCCAGATTAGTAACACGATTTATATGCGAAAGCAAGGGAATTATTTGTGACTATGTGAAGAATTGATTTGGAATTCTTCTAAATGGGGTATCTACTTCACTCAGGTAGGCCCTATATATTGTGGTTGACCCCGTCAGCCCTGGCGTAGCACTTCACGATCGATTTGTACGGCGCTGGTCCCACAGCCACGGCTTGCTCGGCGAGGC
>Ga0326728_10014271_pt1 | contig 16936 bp, 17 predicted proteins | sample MB3enrmetagenome_FD_207602 | JGI IMG/M metagenome (GOLD analysis project Ga0326728, IMG submission 207602) | Lab enriched peat soil microbial communities from McLean, Ithaca, NY, United States - MB31MN | ecosystem: Environmental > Terrestrial > Soil > Wetlands > Peat | place: USA: New York...
GCTCGAGATCCAGAACATCGCGCTGGAGGAATCGCTGGCCGCCGGTCTGCCGCCGGTCGAGTGCGATGCCAACCAGATCCAACAGGTGCTGCTGGTGCTGCTGGTAAACGCCGCGGAAGCCATGCCCAAGGGGGGCGGTCTCCTGGTGGCGACGGCCTTCGACCCGGAGACCGGGCAGATCTCGGTGCGGGTCAAGGATACGGGAAGCGGCATTCCGGAGGATATAATGCCGCGGATTTTCGATCCGTTCTTCACCACCAAGGACGACCAGAACCGCACCGGGTTGGGGTTGGCCGTGGCATATAGCATCGTGGAGCAGCACGCGGGCGAGATCTCGGTCCGCTCCACGCGGGGCGAAGGAACGGAATTTGTCGTGACGCTGCCGGTTGCGGCGGTTGCGGCGGGGGTACGGGAGTGAAGGGCAAGCGGCGGAGTTCGGCCGCGCGGGGCAGGAGGAGCCAATGGCAACGGCTGTAGAACCTACATCGGCGGTGAAGACCAAGGGGAGAATTCTGATCGTCGACGACGAGCTGGTGGTCCGCGATTCGCTAAGCAAATGGTTCATTAGCGAGGGCTACACGGCCCGGCCGGTGAGTGGCGGGCGCGAAGCGCTGGAAACCATCCAGCAGGCCGAGTTCGATGTGGCGCTCATCGACATCAAGATGCCCGGCATGGACGGCATGGAGCTGCAATCTCGGCTGCGCGACGCCGATGCGGACCTCACCGTCGTCATCATGACCGGATACGGTTCGGTGGAGACGGCCGTGCAGGCGCTCAAGCACGGCGCGTACGACTACATCACCAAGCCGGTGGACCCGGACGAACTTTCGCACCTGGTCCACAACGCGCTGGAGCACAAGCGCGCGCGCCGCGAGGTGATGCGGCTGCGCGAGAGTCTCCAGGAGGTCTCTCCGAGCACGGAGCTGATCGGCAAGAGCCCCGCCATGAAGAAGGTGATGGATCTGATCGAGATGGTGGCGCCCACCGAGGCGACCGTGCTCATCACCGGCGAGACCGGCACGGGAAAGGAAGTTGTGGCGCGCGCCATCCACGCGGCCGGCCCGCGGCGCTACATGCCCATGGTGACCGTCCATTGCGGCGCGCTCACCGAAACGCCGCTCGAAAGCGAGCTGTTCGGCCACGAGAAGGGCGCCTTCAGCGGCGCGCAGTACCGCAAGAAGGGCAAGTTCGAAGTGGCCGACGGCGGCTCGGTGTTTCTGGATGAGATCAGCGATATCAGCCTCAAGACGCAGACCGACCTGCTGCGGGTCTTGCAGGAAAAGGAGATCGTGCGGGTGGGCGGCAACCAGCAGATCAAGGTGGATTTCCGCTGCATCGCCGCCACCAGCAGGAACCTGGAGAGCCTGGTGAAGGCCGGGACCTTCCGGCCGGACCTGTACTACCGGCTGCATGTGTTCTCGATCGACCTGCCGCCGCTGCGCGAGCGCCGCGACGACATCCCCCTGCTGGTGAACCATTTCCTGAACAAGTTCTGCATGGCCACCAGCCGTCCCGTGCCGCAGATTTCGGCCGAGGCGCTGGAGGTGCTCATGCGGCACGATTGGCCGGGCAACGTCCGCGAGCTGGAAAACGCCGTGGAGCGCGCGCTGGTGGTGGGACGCGGAAACGAGATCCGGCCCGCCGACTTCTCGTTCCAGTTCCAGCCGGAGGAGCCCCAGGGCGGCAAGACCCTGGAGGATGTCGAGCGCGTGCACATCGAGCGCATCCTGCGCGAGACCCAGCACAACCTCTCGCGGGCCGCGCGCGTTCTCGATATCGACCGGACCACCCTCTACAACAAGCTGCGCCGCTACGGCTTGAGGTAAACCGAACGCGGTGAAGCCCATTCATCTCATCCCGCTCGGGCTTTCCACCGGGAACGGCGCCGCAGATCCCGGCCTGGACACGCTGGAGCACCTGGCGGCCGCACTGGCCCGCACCTTCCGCACGCCGTGCCGCATCCGGCCGGAGACGCTGGATATCGGCTTTTCGATGGAGGCCGGACGCCGCCAGTACCATTCCACGGCCATCATCGAGAGGCTCGAGCGTACCGCCGATCCGGGCGCGCGCGTGCTGGGCGTGACGGGCCACGACCTTTACGTGCCGGTCCTTACCTTCGTATTCGGGGAGGCGCAGCTCGAAGGCCCCTGCGCGGTGGTTTCCACGGCCCGCCTGAACGAGGAGTTTTATGGCCTGCCGCGCCGCGAGGAACTCATGCGCGAGCGCCTCCTCAAGGAAGCCGAGCACGAGATTGGCCACACTTTCGGCTTGCGCCACTGCGCGGACTGGCGCTGCGTAATGTCCTCCTGCCATGGCGTGGAGTGCCTGGACGTACGAGGCTCGGAGTTCTGCGCGTCCTGTCGCAACGTGGTGCTGCGGGACGGCTACTGGTAGGCTTCGAAATGGCACCCGAGCGCATCCGCATCTTCGTGACGGGCGGCACCTTCGATAAGGACTACAACGAGATCGATGGCGAGTTGTTTTTTCACAAGACGCACCTCCCGGACATGCTCAAACTGGGGCGCTGCCACCTGGATGTGCAGGTGGTAACCCTCATGATGATCGACAGCCTTTTGATGACCGGCGAAGACCGGCAATTGATCCTGCGGCGCTGCCGGGAAGCGCCCGAAAGCCGCATCGTAATCACCCATGGCACCGACACCATGGAGCAGACCGCCGCGGTGCTGGGCAAGGAAATCTCGGGCAAGACCATCGTGCTGACCGGCGCCATGGTTCCTTACAAGTTCGGCAGCTCCGACGGCCTCTTCAACCTGGGCACGGCCTTGGCCTTCGTCCAAACCCTTCCCGCCGGGGTTTATGTCGCCATGAACGGCCGCTGCTTCGATTGGCACTCGGTGCGCAAGAACCGCGAACGCGGGATCTTCGAAGCGGTTTCGGACTGATTGGGGTTAAACTACCGCCATGGCCGCATTCCGGCTCGCGCTCGCCCTCATGCCGCTGGCGCTGGTGGCTCAACCGGCGCGCCATCCGCTCACGCTTGACGATCTCGATCGCATTCGCGACGTGCGCGATCCGCAATGCTCGCCGGACGGGCTGTGGGTAGCATATACCGTCGATACCGTCGATCCCGCCGGGGACCGGCGCGATACCGACGTGTGGGAGGTGAGCTTCGACGGACAGCGCGACCTGCGCATGACCTCGAGCGGCGCGCGCGAGAGCTTTCCGCGCTGGAGCCTGAATGGGAAATACCTCGCGTTTCTCTCCTCGCGCCCCGGCAAGGCGCGCGGCAACCAGGTTTGGCTGCTCGACCGGGAAGGCGGAGAGGCAGTCCAACTTACGGCGGTGCAGGGCCGGCTGCAAAGCTATGAGTGGTCGCCCGATTCCAAGCGTCTGGCACTGGTGGTCGCCGATCCCGACCCGGAAGCCGACGCGCTGGAGAACGGCGTGCCCCCCTTCACGCTAGGCCCGGGAGGTGGCGCGGGGGCCGGCCGCGGAGCCGCGCGAGGCCGCGGGATGGCGCCCAAGCCGATCGTGATCGACCGGTATCACTTTAAGCAGGATGGGCAGGGCTACCTGCTCTCGAGCCGGCACACCTTCATTTACCTGTTCGATATTGCCACCCGGAAGTTGGACCGCCTGACTAAGGGGACGCGCGACGAAGCCTCGCCGGTGTGGTCGCCGGACGGCCAGTTCATCGCCTACACGAGCAATGCCAACGAGGACCCCGACCGCGATCCAGAGGGGCAGATTTTCGTGGCCGATGCCGTTCCCGGAGCTACCGGAAGGCCGATCACGCCGCCGCTGATCCACGGGGACCACGGGAGGGCCGAATGGAGCTCCGATGGCAAGACCATCGCGTTCCTGGCGGGCGACGAAAAGAAATGGAGCGCTTACGATTTGGAGCGGCTGGCCACGGTGGCCGCCGATGGATCGCGCGCGCCCGTGGTCGTGAAGGCGGTGGCTAACCTGGATCGTGGAGTCTCTGCGCCGCGCTTCAGCGCCGACGGCGCCTGGATCGAGTTTCTGGTAACCGACGACCGCTCGGTCTACCCGGCGCGCGTGCGCGTGGGCGGCGGCGAGGTGGAGAAGCTTATGGCGCCCCCGGTGGTGCTGTCGAGTCCCACGGCCCAGAAGGGTTGTTCGGCCGCGATCGTTTCCACCGACACCAAACCCGCCGAGGTTTACGCAGTGGAAGCCGGCAAGCTGCGCCAGTTGACGCACCAGAACGACGAGCAGTTCGCCGCGATCGAGACCGGCCAGACCGAAGAGGTGAGCTTCCAGAGCAAGGGCGGCGCCGAGGTGCACGGCCTGCTCACCAAGCCGGTAGGATACGGGACCGGGACCCGCGTCCCCCTACTCCTGCGCATACACGGCGGCCCCAACATGCAGGACGCGCATTCCTTCAGCGCCGAGCGCCAGTTCTTCGCCGCGCATGGATACGCGGTGCTGGCGGTGAATTATCGCGGCAGCGCGGGGCGCGGGCCGAAGTTTGCGCGCGCCATAGCTGCCGACTGGGGACACCTCGAAGTGGAAGATTTGCAGGCCGGCGTGGAGTGCACCGTGCGCATGGGCATTGCCGATCCGGACCGCCTGGGCGTGGGCGGTTGGAGCTATGGGGGCATGCTGACCGATTACCTGATTGCCAGCGACCACCGCTTCAAAGCCGCCACCAGCGGCGCGGGTACCGGGTTTCCGCTGGCGCTTTACGGGACCGATCAGTACATCGTGCAATACGATAACGAGATCGGTCCGCCGTGGAAGGCCTTCGATACGTACGTGAAAATGTCCTACCCGTTTCTGCACGCGGACCGCATCGCCACGCCCACGCTGTTCCTGGGCGGCGAGCGGGATTTCAACGTGCCGGTCCAGGGCGGCCAGCAGATGTACCAGGCGCTCAAGAGCCTGGGGATCGATACGCAACTGGTGATCTACCCAAATGAGGGGCACGAAATCCAGCGGCCCAGCTACGTCCGCGACCGCTATGAGAGGTACCTGGCCTGGTACGACAAATATGTGAGAAAAGGCGCTGTGGCCGCCACGTCGTCGAATTAAAGTGTGGCCATTCGGGACGGTTGACGCACATTTCCGCCGGATGTTAACCTGAATCACTAAGTAATAGACCGTCTTATCCTTGTACTCACATGGAAGCCACTTTGCACGCTTTGGGCGGGCTTCTGCTGAAAGCTCTGCCCACCTTTGTTCTGCTCATCCTGCTGAATTTCTATTTGAAGGCTGTCTTCTTCAAGCCATTGGAGAGGGTGCTGCATGAGCGCTACGACGCGACCGAAGGCGCCTGCAAACTAGCCGAGTTAAGCATAGAGCGCGCGGCGGCGAAGACAGCCGAATACGAGGCCGCCATGCGCGCCGCGCGGGCCGAGGTGTACCAGGCCCAGGAGCAGTTGCACAAGCGGTTGCAGGAACGCGAAGCCGCCGGGATTGCCGCGGCGCGCGCGCGTGCCGACGCCGCCGTGAAGGAGGCCAAGGCTCATCTGGGGAGCGATGTGGAAGCGGCCCGCGCCAGCCTGGATCGCGATAGCGACATATTGGCGGCCCAGATCGCGGAATCCATCCTGCGACGGAGCGTGGCATGAAGGCGCTTCTCCTGGGGGTTATGCTGCTTGGCCTCGCGGCGGCTCCCTATGGTTGGGCGCAGGAGGCCTCGAGCGGCCAGGGCGCCCCGGAAAAGGCCGCTTCGAGCGAAAGCGCCCCCGCGGACGACCATCTCGGTCTGTGGAAATGGGCTAACTTCCTGCTGCTGGCCGGAGGTCTCGGCTACCTGGCGGGCAAGAACGGCGGGCCGTTTTTCGCGGCGCGGTCGAAGAGCATCCGCAAGGAAATGATCGAGGCTGCCGAAGCACGCAAAGCCGCCGAGGCGCGCACGGCCGAAGTGGAGCGCCGCCTGGCCAACCTGGAATCGGAAATCGCCGCCCTGCGCGCCGAAGCGCAATGCGAAGAGCAGGCCGAGACCGAGCGCATCGCCCGGCACTCCGCGGCCGAAATCGCCAAGCTCGAAGCCCATTCCGAGCGGGAAATCGCGTCGGCCGCCAAGGCCGCGCGCATGGAACTCCAGCGTTATACGGCGGAGCTGGCCATCAAGCTGGCCGAACAGAAGATCCAGGCGCGCCTCACGCCGGAAAAGCAGGACGCCCTGGTGCGCGGCTTCGTGCGCAACCTGGAACCGCCCACCTCGCGCGCACAGACTACCTAGACCATGACACTTTCAGCCGTAGCCACGCGATACGCCAACGCTCTGGCGGATGTCGTCACCGCCGGCACATCGCCCCTGAGCCCGCAGGATGCCATGGCGCAGTTGCGCGCTTTTCAATCGTTGCTGGAGTCCTTCAGCGACCTGCATAACGCCCTGATCACGCCGGCCGTGCCCGCCGGCCGCAAGAAGGCCGTGGTAGCGCGGATCGGCAAAGATCTGGGCCTCGCGCGCATCGCGCTCAACTTTCTTTTCGTTTTGGTGGACCACCGGCGCATTGCCGCGCTGCGCGAGATTATCGACAGCTTCGAGACGATTGTGGACGAGCGCCTGGGCTTTGCGCGCGCCGAGGTGAAATCGGCGCGCGATCTCTCCGAACCGCTGCGCGGCTCGCTGGGCGCCGAACTCGAGCGCCTCACGGGCAAGCGTATCCGCGCGCGCTACGCGGTGGACCCGGCGTTGATCGGCGGCGTGGTGGCGCGGATCGGCTCGACGGTTTACGACGGCTCGGTGCGCGGCCAACTGGAGTCCCTGGAGCGGCTCCTGCGCGCGGAAGGTTAATCGGAAGGATCATATGGCTCAAATTCGAGCGGATGAAATAACCAGCATTCTCCGCGAGGAGATCGAAAACTACGAACAGGCGATCGACGTGGCGGAGGTCGGCTCGGTGATCTCCGTGGGCGATGGCATCGCCCGCATCCACGGCCTCGAGAAGGTCATGGCGGGCGAGCTGATCGAGTTCCCGCACAACGTGGCGGGAATCGCCATGAACCTGGAAGAAGACCAGGTCGGCGCCGTGCTGCTGGGCGATTTCACCGAGATCAAGGAAGGCGACGAGGTGCGGCGCACCAAGCGCATCATGTCGGTGCCGGTGGGCGAGGCCATGATCGGCCGCGTCGTGAATGCGCTGGGCGAGCCGATCGACGGCAAGGGCCCCGTCGTCACCACCGAATTCAACCCGGTGGAGCGCCTGGCGCCCGGCGTGATCGCGCGCCAGCCGGTCAAGCAGCCGGTGCAGACCGGCATCAAGGCCATCGATTCCATGATTCCGATCGGCCGCGGCCAGCGCGAGCTGATCATCGGCGACCGCCAGACGGGCAAGACCGCCATCGGGCTCGACACCATCATCAATCAGAAGGGCGGCGACATGATCTGCATCTATGTCGCCATCGGGCAGAAGCGCTCCACCGTCGCGCAGGTGGTGAAGACGCTCGAAGATCACGGCGCCATGGAGTACACCATCGTGGTCTGCGCCTCGGCCTCCGACCCGGCGCCCATGCAGTATATAGCCCCCTTCGCCGGCTGCGCCATGGGCGAATACTTCCGCGATACCAAACGGCACGTGCTGTGCATCTACGACGATCTTTCCAAGCACGCCGCCGCGTACCGCGAGATCTCGCTGCTGCTGCGGCGGCCGCCGGGGCGCGAGGCCTTCCCGGGCGACGTTTTCTACCTGCACAGCCGGCTTCTGGAGCGCGCCGCCAAGCTCAGCGACGCGCACGGCGGCGGTTCGCTGACCGCGCTGCCGTTCATCGAGACGCAGGCCGGCGACATCTCGGCCTACATTCCCACCAACGTCATTTCCATCACCGACGGCCAGATCTTCCTCGAATCGGACCTGTTCAATTCGAACATCCGGCCGGCCATCAACGCGGGCATCTCGGTGAGCCGCGTGGGCGGCAACGCGCAGATCCGCGCCATGCGTCAGGTTGCCGGAAGCCTGCGCCTGGACCTGGCGCAGTATCGTAACCTGGCGGCCTTCGCGCAATTCGGCTCGGACCTCGATAAGACCTCGCTGGCGCAGCTCAATCGCGGCAAGCACCTGGTCGAAATCCTCAAGCAGGGCCAATACCAGCCGCTGCCCGTGGAGAAGCAGGTGGTCATCATCTTCGCGGGAACCGGCGGCTATCTGGACGATCTGCCCATCGAGCAATGCGGCCGGTTCGAAGACGAACTCTACCGCTTCATAGACAACGCGCATCGCGCCCTGTTCGAAGAGATCCGCACCAAGAAGGCGCTCGACGACGAGTTGCGCGGCAAGATCAAGGCCGTCATCGAGGAATTCAAGGCGCGCTTCGTCGCGGAGCAGCAGCCAGCGGTATCGGCACATGCCTAGCCTGATCGATATCCGGCGGCGTATCCGCTCGGTCAAGAACACGCAGCAGATCACGCGGGCCATGAAGATGGTCTCGGCGGCCAAGCTGCGCCGGGCGCAGGACCGCGTGATTTCGGCGCGGCCCTACGGGGCCATGCTGCGCCAGGTGCTGGCCTCGATCGCCGCGGCGGCGGCTTCCGAAGAGAGCGCCGCGGAAAATCCGCTGCTCGCCCGGCGCGCCGAAAACCGCGCCCTGCTGGTGCTCATCACCGCCGACAAGGGCCTGGCGGGGGCCTTCAATACCAACCTGATCAAGGGCGCGCAACAATTCATGGCCGAGCGCAAGGGCGCCGAGGTGACGCTCGAACTGGTGGGGCGCAAGGGCCGCGATTTCTTCCGCAAGCGCAATGTGCGTATCTCCGGGGAACACGTGACCATCCCGCCCGCCGGGCTGCACGAGGAAACCGTGGCCATCGCCCGCAAGGCCATGGAGCAGTTCCGCGCCGAGCAGATCGACGCGGTCTACCTGCTTTTCAACGAGTTCAAGAGCGTGATGTCGCAGAAGCTCACGGTGCGGCGCGTGCTGCCCGTGGAACTGCCCGCCAAGAGCGAACCCATCGATTACATTTTCGAGCAGCCGCCCGCCGAACTGCTGGACGCGCTGCTGCCCCGGTACGTCGAAACGGAGTTTTTCCGCGCGATGCTGGAATCCACCGCCGCCGAGCACGCCGCGCGCATGACCGCCATGGAGGCGGCCACCTCCAATGCATCCGAAATGATCGACAAGCTGACGTTGTACATGAACCGCGTGCGCCAGGCCAGCATCACCAAGGAAATTATCGAAGTGGTGAGCGGCGCCGCTTCCGCGGAGTAAGGATATATGGCAGATACCAACGGATTTCTAGTCGGCAAGGTAGTCCAGGTGGCCGGACCGGCCGTGGACTGCGAATTCCCCGAAGGGCACATCCCCCTGGTCTACACCGCCATCCGGATCACCAGCGAGGGCTTCGACGCTCCCACGCCGATCGACATCATCTGCGAAGTGGAGCAGCACATCGGCGAGGGCCGCGTCCGCACCATCGCCCTGCAGCCCACCGAGGGCCTGGTGCGCGGCATGAAGGCCCTCAGCCTGGGGAAGCCGGTTGAGGTGCCGGTAGGCCCCGAGACGCTGGGCCGCGTGCTCAACGTGATCGGCCAGCCCGTGGACGAGATGGGCCCGGTCAACGCCAAGACCTACTTCCCGATTCACCGGCCGTCGCCTTCTTTCGAAGAGCAGTCCACGCGCCTGGAGATGTTCGAGACCGGGATCAAGGTCATCGACCTGCTCGAGCCCTACCTGCGCGGCGGAAAGATCGGCCTGTTCGGCGGCGCCGGCGTGGGCAAGACCGTCATCATCCAGGAGCTCATCAACAACATCGCCATGAAGCACGGCGGCGTGTCGGTGTTCGCCGGGGTGGGAGAGCGCACCAGGGAAGGCAACGACCTGTGGCTCGAAATGCAGGAATCCGGCGTCATCGACCCGCACGACTGGCGCAAATCCAAGTGCGCCATGATTTACGGCCAGATGACCGAACCGCCCGGAGCGCGCCTGCGCGTGGGACTCACCGGCCTCACCGTGGCCGAGTACTTCCGCGATCAGGAAGGCCAGGACGTGCTGTTATTCATCGACAACATTTTCCGTTTCACCCAGGCCGGCTCGGAAGTTTCGGCGCTGCTGGGCCGCATGCCCTCGGCCGTGGGATACCAGCCCAATTTGGCCACCGAGATGGGCGAGCTGCAGGAGCGCATCACCTCCACGAAGAAGGGCTCCATCACCTCGGTGCAGGCCATCTACGTGCCCGCCGACGATTACACCGACCCCGCGCCGGCCACCGCCTTCGCCCACCTGGATGCCACCACCAATCTTTCGCGCGACATCGCCGCGCTGGGCATCTATCCCGCGGTCGATCCGCTGGCTTCCACCAGTCGCATCCTCGATCCTCTCGTGGTGGGGCAGGCCCATTACGACACCGCGCAGCAGGTCAAGGGAGTCCTGCAGCGCTTCAAGGACCTGCAGGACATCATTGCCATCCTCGGCATCGACGAACTTTCCGACGAGGATAAACTGATCGTGGCGCGGGCCCGCAAGATTCAGCGCTTCCTCTCGCAGCCCTTCCACGTGGCCGAGCAGTTCACCGGCTTCCCCGGCAAATACATCAAGCTGGCCGACACCATCCGCGGCTTCAAGGAAATCGTGGATGGCAAGCACGATGGCATCCCCGAGCAGGCCTTTTACATGCAGGGGACGATTGAAGACGTGCTGGAGCGCGCCGAAGCCTTGCAGAGGGCCTGACCATGGCCGGATCTCTCGAACTGGAAGTCGACACTCCCGAGCGCCAGTTAGTGCACGAACAGGTGGAAGACGTGCAGCTTCCGGGCCTCGATGGCTACATGGGCATTTTGCCCGGGCACGCGCCGCTGGTGGGCCAACTGGGCACCGGCTTTCTCGGTTACTTAGCTGGCAGCAAGCGCAGCTATCTGGCGGTGGACGGCGGCTTCTTGGAAATCCTGGAGGACCACGTGCGCGTTCTGGCGGATTCGGCCGAGCGGGCCGAAGAGATTGACGTCAACCGCGCTCGTGCCGAACTCACAGACTGCGAGGCCCGCCTGACAAATCCGGGCGTGGACCCCGCCGCAGCGTTGCACGACGTGGCGCGTGCCCAAGCGCGCGTAGAGGCGGCGGAGAAGAAGTAGGGCAGGTGCGCACCGCGCTGGTCGTCTGCCTGGCTTTTTGCACGCCAGCCCTGTTTGCGCAGCATGACAAGCCCGAGTGGTGCCGGGCGCTTCCCCGGGCGCAGTATAAGAGCTTGCAGCGCGTGCCGGTCAACGACGCCTGGTTCGAAGTCTACAAGGTCGCGCCCGGCGTATTTGCGATCTACGAGCCGCATCAGTTCGAAGAGACCATCAGCTACCTCATCGCGGGCGGGAAGCTGGCTCTGCTCTTCGATACCGGCATGGGAATCGGCGACATCAAGAAGGTCACGGCGGAGTTGACGAAGCTCCCGGTGATCGTGCTGAACTCGCATACCCATAACGATCATGTCGGCGGCAATTGGCAGTTCGAAACGGTCTACGGCATGGATACGGCCTTCACACGCGCCAATGCGCGGGGCTCGCGCGAGGATGCGCAGGCCGAACTGGCGCCCGGTGAGATTTGCGGCGAGTTGCCGAAGGGATTCGACCGTAAAGCGTACGCGACGCGGCCGTGGATTATCAAGGAGTACAGGCACGATGGCGATCGCATCGATTTGGGTGGCCGGTCGCTGGAGATCATTGCCACTCCCGGCCATACGCCGGATGCCGTGTGCCTTCTCGATCGCGCCCACGGCCTGCTCTTCACCGGCGACACTTACTATCCCGCTCCCATCTGGCTCTTCCGTCCGGAAACCGATCTGGACGCCTATGGCGCCTCGATCAAACGGCTCGCCGCGCTGGCGCCGCGCGTGAAAACCCTTCTCTGCGCGCACAACGTTCCCGTTGCGCCACCGTCGGTACTTCCTCGTCTGGTATCCGCCTTCGAGGCTGTGCGTGCCGGCAAGATCGCGCCAGCGCCGGAATCACCCGGTAAAGTCATATACAGGGTGAACGATATTTCTTTTCTGATGTCCAGCCCGCTATCGAAACCTTAAAGCGGCTTTCCGGCTCAGCTCTATCGCCCGCCGGCCTGACTCGTGCCCTGCTGCTTCGTAAAATCGAACGTGCAAGCGCGGCCTACAATGCCGAGGCCTTCATTCCTGGTGCCCGTGCCCTCGGTCTCTTTGAATTGGGCTTTGATGTCGTAGCTATATTCCTCGCCTTTGTGAGCGAGAACTCCGCGGGAGTATTTCCTGGAAGCGACTATACCGTTAGCCGACAGCTTGGCGGTGCCGTTCTCCGCGATCTTGCCTTCAATCAGCAGGTAGCCGGGTTCCCCGGCCGTGCCGCGCTCTCCGCGAAAGTTGCTATTTTGGATGGCACTGGCGAACTGCCAGGTGTAGCCCTCGGTATTTCCTTTCGCAGGGCAAGTAAGCTTCGTGAGCCAGTTACCGTCGAAGCGCTCCCCTGCGACCGAAAGCCCTGGTAAGAGTATCAGGGAGCCAACTATCAGCAACCAGATTGTGTTCCGCATTATCATCTCCCTCGGCTGAAAGTCTAGCATAATGACGCGCCAGGCCGGCTGCGGGCGGTAGACTAAAAGCCGATGCGCGTGGTCATCGATGCCGTGCCCCTGCTGGTGCGCAGCGCCGGCGTCAAGAACTATCTCTATCACTGGATCGGCGAACTGCGCCGGGCCGCCGGGCCGCGCCAAATCGGCACGTTTCCCGCGATGGCTGAATTCGGTCCCTTGCGGCACGAGCGCTCGGTGGCAGCCGGTTGGAGGACCGTCTCCGGCCTGGGAGCGCTGGCGCTCTCGAACCACACGCCGCTGCCTGTGCTCGACTGGCTCATGCGCGGGGCTTCGATCTTCCACGCCTCGACCCTGGCGCACCGCCCGCCGCGCCGGCCGCGCCTCACCGCCACCATCTACGACCTGACCTGCTGGACGATGCCGGAGCTGCACACGCCCGCCAACCTGCGGGCCGAGCGCAGTTTCGCCGAGGTGCTGCGCCGCGCCGACCGTCTCATCGCCATTTCGGAGAGCACCCGCCGCGACGCCGTCTGCGTTCTCAAACTCCCCGCCGAAAAGATCGCGGTGATCCACCCCGGAATCGTGAAATCGTTTTTTCATGTGAATGGCGCTTCCATCGCGGAGGTGCGGGCCCGGTATGGGCTGAAACGCCCCTTCGTGCTCTTCGTCGGCACCATCGAGCCGCGCAAGAACGTGGACACGCTGCTCGATGCCTTCGCGGCCTTGCCCGCGTCGCTGCGGGAGGAATTCGAGCTGGTGCTGGCCGGGCCGTCAGGCTGGGCGCCCGCCGCTACTCTGGCCCGGCTATCCTCGGCTCGCTATGTGGGCTACGTGCCGGAACAGGACCTGGCGCCGCTTACCGCCGCCGCCACCGTGTTTGCATATCCCTCGCTTTACGAGGGCTTCGGCTTTCCGCTGGCCCAGGCCATGGCGGCCGGCGTTCCCGCGATTACCTCGAACGTCTCGTCGCTGCCGGAGATTGCCGGCGACGCCGCGCTGCTGATCGATCCGCGCAGCCCGGCCGAGTTGCGCGACGGCCTGGCCCGCCTGCTGCTCTCCCCCGGATTGCGCGCTGATCTGAGCGCACGGGGACGCGCACGCGCCCTCCAGTTCCGCTGGGAAGCATGCGCGGCCCAGTCGCTGCGCTTCTTCGAGGAAGTGGACGGGGCGGGCTGAGCCGCCCGGCACGCGGGAATCGCGGCCCACCTTGTATGATTGATTCAATCCGCATGCAACAGGAAATCCGCCCCGCCGCCGCGCTTTCCGGCGCCATCGCGCTGCCCGGCGATAAATCCATCTCGCATCGCTACGCCATGATTGCGGCCCTGGCCGAGGGTCCCACGCGCATCCGGAACTATTCCACGGGCGCCGATTGCCACTCCACGCTAGGATGCCTGCAGGCGCTCGGTATCGAAATCGAAGAGCAGGGAACTGAGGTTCGCGTGGCGGGCAAAGGCCTCGAAGGCCTGCGCCAGCCGGCGGATTGCCTGGATGCCGGCAACTCCGGTTCCACCATCCGCATGCTCAGCGGCATTCTGGCGGCGCAGCCGTTCGTAACGCGCATCGGCGGGGATGAATCGCTTTCGCGCCGGCCCATGCGGCGCATCATGACGCCTTTGGCGGAAATGGGCGCACGCATCGCCGCACGCGACGGGCAATTTCCGCCGCTCGAAATTCACGGCGGCGCGCTGCGGCCCATCGAGTACACGCTCCCGGTGCCCAGCGCGCAGGTAAAGACGTGCGTGCTGTTCGCCGGGTTGTTCGCCGAAGGCACGACCTCCGTGATCGAGCCGGTGCGTTCGCGCGACCACACCGAAATCGCCCTGCGCGAGTTCGGGGCGGAAGTTCGCGTCGAGCGCCTGAAGATCTCGCTCATCGGCCGCCCCCAGCTCACCGGCCGCGAATTGATGGTGCCCTCGGACCTCTCTTCAGCGGCGTTCTTCATCGCGGCCGCCCTGCTGGTGCCCGGCTCGCGGCTTTCCATTCTCGGCGTGGGACTCAACCCCACGCGTTCGGCGCTGCTCGATTTTCTGGTGGGCATGGGAGCCAGTATCCGCGTCCCTAATCTCGAAAGCGGCGGCGGCGAGCTGATCGGCGACCTGGTGGTGGAGCATTCCGAATTGCGCGGCGGCGTCATCTCGGGCGGCCTCACCGCGGCGCTGATCGATGAAATCCCCGTGCTGGCCGTGCTGGGCGCCGCCACGGAAGAGGGCCTCACGGTCCGGGACGCCGCCGAATTGCGCGTCAAGGAGACCGACCGCATCCGCACCGTAGTGGACAACCTGCGGCGCATGGGCGTGGACGCCGAGGAGCTGTCCGATGGCCTCGTAGTGCCCGGCCGCCAGACGTTCCGCGCGGCCCGTTTCGATTCCTTCGGCGATCACCGCATCGCCATGGCCTTCGCGGTGGCCGCGCTGCGCGCCGATGGCGTGTCGGTCATCGATGGCGCCGAGGCGGCCTCGGTATCGTTCCCCGAGTTTTGGGACACGCTGGGCGGCTGCGTTACGCCGCGCGCAAAACCATAATCAGGGCGTCCAGCGCGATGGTCTTCTGAATGTTGCGGCGCACCAGGTGCGCCATGGTGTCCACCTCGGCTACCGCCTTGCGCACCCAGGCGAATCCGATCCGGGCCGCCAGCGGCTCGAGTTCGCGGCGGATATCCTGGTTGCGGATTTCGCCGGTGCCCTCGGCGAGCAGCAGCAGGTCGCGTAGCAATTCGTAGAGCACCTTGAGATACAAGTCGAGCTTCTCGCTCTTGGAGCGGCCGATGGTCTCCGAAACCGGAACCCAGGCGCCGAACGGCGCGGCCCCGGCGGCTACTTTCAGCAGCGTCAGCATGGCCGCGCGGCGCTTGTCGTAGGCCTCCAGGTCGATCGAAATGGCCAGCCCGGGGCTGCCGGCGGCCAGCGCGATGCGCCGTTCCGGCTGGTCGAGGCCGCGCGCCTGGACGAACTCGCGCATCTCGGCGGGAGAGAGCGGCGCAAACTGAAACGGCACGGCGCGCGAGCGGATGGTGGGCAGCAGGTCGTAAGCGTTCTCGGCCGTCATCACCAGCAGCAGGTGCGGCGGCGGCTCTTCGAGCGTCTTGAGGAGCGAATTGGCGGCCTGCTCGGCGGCGCGGTCCACGTGGTCGATCAGGAAGACGCGGCGGCTGCCCTGGTGCGGCAGGTAGGCCGCGCTCTCCTTGATCAGGCGCGACTGCTGGATGGAGATCTGGCGCAGCGGGCCATCGGGAGCGAAGGTCACGAAATCGGGATGGCTGGCGAACAGCAGCGGATCTTCATTGCGCCGGTCGGCCGGCCAGCGTTCGCGCGCCGCGACCGTTTCGAGATTGTGCGGCAGGCTCAGGTCGTCCTGCTCGATGCGCGCCGCGTGGCCCATCAGGTGCGCTGCCAGGCGCCGTGCCAGGGTGGCTTTGCCCACGCCCTCCGGGCCGGCGAACAGGAGCGTCTGCGAAAGGCGGTCTTGCGCCAGCATCTGCTCGAGCGCGGCGGTAACGTGCCGGTTGCCCCAGAAGCCCTCAAACATAGGCCCGCACCACGCTCCAGATCTCGCACTCCAGGGCGTCGATTCCGGCGCGGCCATTCACGATGCGAACGCGCGCCGGTTCGCGCGCCGCCAGCTCGTGATAGGCCGCGTACACCTTGCGGTGAAACTCCAGGGATTGCTCGTCCATGCGGGTTTCGCCGTGCGCCTCGGCCTGGTTGCGGGCCCGCGCGCGCGCCAGGCTGGTTTCCGCGTCGATATCCACCAGCAGCGTGAGGGACGGCTTGAGCCCGCGGCAGGCGATCCGCTCCAGATCTTCGATGGCCGCGACCCCCAGTTCGCGCCCGTATCCCTGGTAGACCAGCGAGGAATCCGTGAAGCGGTCCGCGAGCACGATCTCGCCGCGCCCGAGCGCCGGCAGAATCCACTCATCTACATTCTGCGCGCGGGAGGCGAAGTAGAGCAGCACTTCGGTGGTGGGGCTCAGCTCCTGGTTGGCGGAATCCAGCAGAATATGGCGGATCTGCATGCCGATGGGCGGGCCGCCCGGCTCGGCGGTCTCGAGGACCGTGCGGCCCAGAGCGCGCAGCCGCGCGGCCAGCCGGTGCAACTGGGTGGTCTTGCCGGAGCCATCCATGCCCTCGAAGGTGATGAAGAGGCCGCTCGCCATGAGAATTCCATTGTAGCGGGCGCGTGGCTCTGAACCCGGATTAGTTCACCCGTTCACAACATCGATCGGCTTTCACGACTCTTTCATGCCTTGCTTGTTGGCATACCCGTATCATCCTGCTAAGACCACACCCGCACTCCACGTCGAATTTCGCGGCACTTGTGAGTATTGAGAGGCTCAGGCCAGAAAGGAATTCGCGTGTCTATGTACTGCCGGAAAGCCACTCCCGTGAGCCAGCTCGATCCGGGCATTCGGCGGCAGAGCATTGGGGAGATCGATATCGACAAGCTGCGTACGGCGATTCGAGCCAACTGGGTCAGCTTCCCATCGCAGGTCCCCACGTTTCCGACCTGCGGACGGACGGACGTGCAG